>Ga0209415_10006779_pt1 | contig 20225 bp, 14 predicted proteins | sample PeaSoiSIISIP2007_FD_187696 | JGI IMG/M metagenome (GOLD analysis project Ga0209415, IMG submission 187696) | Peat soil microbial communities from Weissenstadt, Germany - SII-SIP-2007 (SPAdes) (version 2) | ecosystem: Environmental > Terrestrial > Soil > Wetlands > Peat | place: Germany...
CGCGATTCTTTTCGGAATCGCGTCTACCGCCGCCCGATTCCTTTATGTCTCGCAGGAAATGAGGGGATGAGTGTGGGCCCGGCCATGACGGTGAGGGCGACGTCGTCACGTCATGATGAGAATTGCTGGGACTTGTCCGATAGGGTCGCCGGTGCCAAACGGGGCACAAGATGACCTACTCCTTCCTCCGCCTCGCGACCGAGGCGCTGCGCGGCAACGCCGGATGGACCCCGGCCTGGCGCGACCCCGAGCCGAAGCGCGCCTACGACGTGCTTGTCGTGGGCGGCGGCGGGCACGGCCTGGCCACCGCCTACTACCTCGCGCGCGAGCACGGCATCACCAACGTCGCCGTGCTGGAGCGGGGCTGGATCGGTTCCGGCAACGCCGGGCGCAACACCACGATTATCCGCTCCAACTACCTGCTGCCCGGCAACGAGGCGTTCTACGAACACTCAATGAAACTGTGGGAAGGGCTGGAGCAGGACCTCAACTACAACGCCATGGTCAGCCAGCGCGGCGTGCTGAACCTGTTCCACACCGATGCCGCGCGTGACGCGGCGGCGCGGCGCGGCAATGCGATGCGGCTGCACGGGGTCGATGCCGAGCTGCTCGACGCCGCCCAGGTGCGCGCCATGCACCCGTATCTCGACTTCGACAATGCCCGCTTCCCGATCAAGGGCGGCCTGCTGCAGCGGCGCGGCGGCACCGCGCGGCACGACGCCGTGGTCTGGGGTTTCGCCCGTGCCGCCGACCGGCGCGGCGTCGACATCCTGCAGAATTGCGAGGTTACCGGCATCACCATCGCCAATGGCCGCGTAACCGGCGTGGAAACCACGCGCGGCCCGATCGGCGCGGGCAAGGTGGGGCTGGTGGTGGCCGGGCATTCCTCGCGCCTGGCGGCGATGGCCGGGCTGCGCCTGCCGATCGAAAGCCACGTGCTGCAGGCGTTCGTTTCCGAATCGATCACGCCGCTGATCGACGGCGTGGTCACCTTCGGCGCCGAGCACCTCTACATCAGCCAGTCCGACAAGGGCGGGCTGATCTTCGGCGGCGACATCGATGGCTACAACTCCTACGCCCAGCGCGGCAACCTGCCGGTGGTCGAGGCGGTGATGGAATGCTGCATGGCCCTGCTGCCGATGCTCGGCCGCCTGCGCGTGGTGCGCTCCTGGGGTGGCATCATGGACATGTCGATGGATGGCTCGCCGATCATCGACCGCGCGCCGATCGACGGGCTCTATCTCAACACCGGCTGGTGCTATGGCGGCTTCAAGGCGACGCCGGCCTCCGGCTGGTGTTTTGCCCATACCATCGCCAAGGACGCGCCGCACGAGCTGAATGCCGCGATGCGGCTCGATCGTTTCGCCACCGGCGCGCTGCTCGACGAAAAGGGCGCCGGTCCCACGCCCAACAAGCACTGAGGACACGCGATGCGCATTCCCTGTCCGCATTGCGGCGAGCGTGGCAGCGAGGAGTTTTCCTATCTCGGCGCGGCCGATCCGCAACGCCCGGCGGAAGACGCGCCGATCGAGGCGTGGCACGACTACGTCTATCTCCGCGACAATCCGGCCGGCGCGCATCGCGAGCTGTGGCAGCACGTCTACGGCTGCCGCCGCTGGCTGGTGGTGACGCGCGATACGCGCACGCACGCGATCGCCGGCGCGCAGGACGCGATGCGGCTGGGGGATGCGGCGGTATGACGCCAGCTCGCGCCCGGTACACCTCTCCCGCTTCGCGGGAGAGGTCGAGACGCGCAGCGTCGAGGGTGAGGGGCTTGCCGCACAGATCGTGCGTGCCGCAAGCCCCTCACCCGGCGCTGCGCGCCGACCTCTCCCGCGACGCGGGAGAGGTGAAGTGGGTGTAGCATGAGCACGCCGGCCACCCGCCAGCAGCACCGCCTTCCCACCGGCGGCCTGGTCGATCGCACCGCGCCCCTGCCGTTCCGCTTCGACGGGCGCGACCTTACCGGGCTGCACGGCGACACGCTCGCCTCCGCGCTGCTTGCCAACGGGGTCCGCCTGGTCGGCCGGTCGTACAAATATCACCGCCCGCGCGGCATCCTCACCGCGGGGTCGGAGGAGCCGAACGCCCTGGTGGAGCTGCGCGACGGCCCGCGCCGCGAGCCGGACACGCCGGCGACGATGATCGAGCTGTTCGCCGGCCTGACGGCGACGAGCCAGCACCGGTTTCCCTCGCTGCGCTTCGACCTGCTGGCGGTGAACGATTTTTTTGCGCCGCTGCTGAAGGCCGGCTTCTACTACAAGACCTTCATGTGGCCGGCGTCGTTCTGGGAGCGGTTCTACGAGCCGATGATCCGTCGCGCGGCCGGGCTTGGCCGCGCCGCCGGACTGCCGGACCCCGATCGTTACGAACGCGCCACCCTGTTCTGCGACGTGCTGGCGATCGGCGCCGGCCCGGCGGGCCTCGCCGCGGCGCTGGCGGCCGGGCGGCGCGGCGCGCGCGTGGTGCTGTGCGACGAGGATTCTTGTCCCGGCGGCCGCCTGCTGGCTGAGCGCGCGACGGTGGACGGCCAGCCCGGCACCGCCTGGGCCGCGGCGGCCGAGGCGGAACTGGCGTCGCTGCCGGAGGTCCGCGTCCTGCGCCGCACCACGGTGTTCGGCACCTACGACCACGGCACCTATGGCGCGCTGGAACGCGTCGCTGACCATCTTCCACAACCCGGCCCGCACCAGCCGCGGCAACGCACCTGGCACATCATCGCCCGCCGCGCGGTGCTGGCCGCCGGCGCCACGGAGCGCCCGCTGGTGTTTGCCGGCAATGACCGTCCGGGCGTGATGCTGGCCGGCGCCGTGCGAGCCTACCTCAACCGTTTTGCCGTGGCGCCCGGACGCACGGTGGTGCTCGCCACCTCCGGCGACGACGGCTGGCGCACGCTGGCCGACTGCCGGCACCACGGCCTGCGCGTCGCGGCCATTGTCGACCGGCGCGCCGACGTTCCGCCAGCGTTGCAAACCCTGGCGTCGCAGGCGGGCGCACGCCTGTTCGCCGGCGGCCGCGTGGCATCGGCGCGCGGCGCACACGGCGTGCGCGCGGTCGAGGTGATCGACGCATCCGGCGGCACGCATCGGATCGACGCCGATCTGCTCGCCATGGCCGGCGGCTGGAACCCGGCGCTGGCGCTGTCCACGCATCTCGGCGGCAAACCCGTCTGGGATGCCGCTTCCTCCGCCTTCGTCCCCGGCGAACTGCCGCAAGGCATGCTGGTCGCCGGCGCGGCGCGGGCGCGCTTCGGGCTGGCCGCCGCGCTGGCCGACGGGGCGCAGGCGGGTGCCGACGCGGCCGCGTCCTGCGGCTTCGACGGCCCGGTCCCGGTCCCGCCGCGCGCCGACCCTGGGCCACGCGCCGACCCTGGACCGCACGCCGACCCTGGACCGCACGGCGACCCTGGACCGCACGCCGACCCGGATGAGGCGCCCGCCGCGCTCTGGCTGCCGCACGACGCCGGCAAAGGTTTCGTGGATTTCCAGCACGACGTCACCGTCGACGACGTTGCGCTCGCGCATCGCGAAGGCTTCCGCTCCGTCGAACACCTGAAGCGTTACACCACGCTCGGCATGGCGACCGAGCAGGGCCGCACCGCCAACGTGACCGGCCTCGCGCTGATGGCGGCGCTGACGGGCCAAAGCATCGAGCAGACCGGCACGACGCGGCTGCGCCCGCCGTATACGCCGGTGTCGATCGGCGCGCTCGCCGGGCACGACCGCGGCCGCGACTTCCGCCCGACCAGGCTGACGCCCGCGCATGGCTGGGCCGCCGCGCAGGGCGCCGTGTTCACCGAGGCGGGCGCCTGGCTGCGCGCCTCGCATTTTACCCAGGCGGGCGATACCGACTGGCAGCAGGCGGCGAGCCGCGAGGCACTCGCGGTGCGCAATGCCGTCGGCGTCTGCGATGTTTCGACGCTGGGCAAGATCGAGATGGTCGGGGCGGATTGCGGCGCCTTGCTCGATCGTCTCTATATCAACACGTTCTCCACGCTGCCGGTCGGGCGCGTGCGCTACGGCGTGATGCTGCGCGAGGACGGCCTGGTGTTCGACGACGGCACGGTCGCGCGGCTGGCGCCCGACCGGTTCGTCATCACAACGACGACCGCGAATGCCGGCCCGGTGCTGGCGCACATGGAATTCTGCCACCAGGTGCTGTGGCCGGCGCTCGATGTGCATTTCGTCTCCGTCACCGATCGCTGGGCGCAGTTCTCGCTCGCCGGCCCGCGTGCGCGCGAGGTGCTGGCGGCGGCGCTCGATCCCGGCTGCGATCTGTCCAACGAGGCGTTTCCCTACATGGCCGCCGGCACCGCCAGCATGCTCGGGGGCGCTGGCGCGCGGCTGTTCCGCATCTCGTTTTCCGGCGAGCTGGCCTACGAAATCGCGGTGCCGGCGCCGCACGGCGAGGCGGCGATTCGCGCGCTGCTTCACGCCGGCGAAAAATTCGGCATCCTGCCCTACGGCACCGAAGCACTTTCCTGCCTGCGCATCGAAAAAGGCCATCCGGCCGGCGGCGAGCTGAACGGGCAGACCACGGCGCGCGATCTCGGCCTGGAACGCCTGATGTCGAAACGGAAGGATTTTGTCGGCCGCGCGCTGGCCCGGCGCCCCGCGCTGCTGGCGCCGGACCGGCCGGCGCTGGTCGGGCTGCGTCCGGTGGACCGGACGCGCCGGCTGCGGGCCGGGGCGCATTTCATTCCGCCTGGCGCGGCGGCAACGATCGCCAACGACCAGGGTTGGATGAGCTCGGTCGCCTTGTCGCCGACGCTCGGCCATTGGGTCGGGCTCGGCTTCCTCGCCGGCGGCATGGCGCGGCTGGGCGAGGCGATCCGCGCCTGCGATCCGTTACGCGGGGAGACCGTCGAGCTGACGGTGGTCGCCCCCTGCCACATCGACCCGGAAGGAGCACGCCTGCGTGTCTGACACGACCGGGGTGAGCGCCCGTCTGCGCGACGGGCTTGGCATGGTCTCCATCGCCACGCCGCGCGGTGGGGCGGCGGCGCTGGCGCAGGCGCTGCGCGACCATGCCGGCCTGACGCCGCCGGCGCCCGGATGCTGGGTCGGCGACGACACGCTGGCGCTGCTGTGGACCGCGCCCGGCCAGTTCCTGGCGGTCGGCGACGCCGCGGCGACGCAGCGCCTGGCCGACACGCTAAGCGCGCGCGCGCTGCTGATCGATCTCACCGGCGCGCGCGTGGTGGTGCGGCTGTCGGGCCCGTCGGCGCGGGACATCCTGGCACGCGTCGTGCCGCTCGATCTGCATCCGCGCGCCATGCGTCCGGGCCACGTCGCATCGACCGTCGCCGCGCATCTCGGCGTGCAGGTGTGGCAGATCGATGACGCGCCCAGCTATGACCTTGCCGGCCCGGTCAGCTATGCTGGCAGCCTGCGCCGTGCGCTGGTGCTCGCGGGCGCGCCGGAACCTGGGCCTGACAGCTAAGTTGCTACCGATGGGAAACCAGATGACATTCGCGCTCAGTCGAGACGGCGTGCAACTGCACTACACGATCGACGATCATACCGACCCCTGGCGCGACCGGCCGACCATGATCCTGCAACATGGCTTCGGCCGGCACGGCGGATTCTGGTACAAATGGATCCCCTACCTGTCGCGGTTCTATCGCGTGCTGCGCCCGGACATGCGCGGGTTCGGCGCCTCCCGCGCGGGGTTCTCGATCGGCCCCGGCTTCGCCCTCGCCGACCTGGTCGAGGACATCGTCGCGGTAATGGACCACGCCGGCCTGCCGACCGCGCATTACGTCGGCGAAGCGTTCGGCGGCACCTTGGGGATGCAGCTCGCATCCCGCCATCCCGACCGCATCCGCACGCTCAACCTGTTGTCGGCGCCGGTGTTCCTGCACGGCGAGGTGCAGACCAACTTCGCCATCGGCGAAAACTCCTGGGGCGAGGCACTGCGCAAACATGGCGTCAGGAAATGGGCCGAGGGGACCAACACGATCTCACGGTTCCCGCCGGAGATGGGCGCGCAATTCCTTGCCTGGTACAGCGAGGAGCTGGGCAAGACCGACGCCGAGACGCTGGCCAGCTTCTCCGAGCTGTGCCGCAGCTACGACCAGACCGGCTTCCTGGCCGGGATCACCGTGCCGACGCTGGCAATATTCCCCAGCTCGCGGTCCGAGCAGGTCGAGCTGCTGCGGCAACACGTTCGTTCCCTGAAAGTAATACGACTGGATACGGAATATTTCATGATCTACCAGATTGCGCCGCGGGCCTGCGCCGAGGCGGTGCTGCACTTTGCCGCGCAGCACGACGGCTTCAGTCCGACGGAATAGCAGCTTCACGCCAGCCCAAGGGAAGCAGCCAATGAGCAAGCCTACACGCCGGAACCTGTTGGCGCTGGCCGCTGGCCTGGCCGCCCTGCCGGCGGCCTCCCGCGCGCAGGCGCAGCCGGCCTGGCCGACGCGGACCGTCCGCCTCATCGTGCCGTTCGCCGCCGGCGGCGGTACCGACGTGATGGCGCGGATCATCGGGCAGCGGCTGCACCAGACCTTCGACCAGCCGTTCGTGGTCGAGAACATCGGCGGTGCCGGCGGCACCATCGGCACCACCCAGGTCGCCGCGGCCGCGCCCGACGGCTACACAATATTATGTGGGACGCCGGGGACCATCGAGATCAATCCGCTGATGCAGCCTGGCATTCGCTACGATCCGCAGAAGGACCTTGCGCCGATCACCCAGGCGACGGACAGCGCGATCGTGTTGATCGCGAACCGCAATTTCCCGCCCAGCACGGTGCAGGAACTGATCACGCTGGCCAGGAAAACGCCCGGGGCGATCAACTTCGGCTCCGCCGGGCCGGGCTCGATCGAGGATCTTAGCGGCGAGCTGTTCAAGTTCCTCGCCCATGTGGAGATGACCCACATCCCCTATCGCGGCACCTCGCAATCGCTCGCCGACCTGCTGGCCGGGCGGCTCCAGATCCTGTTCGAAAACCTGCCGGCGGTGCTCGGTCATATCCAGAACGGCGAGGTCAAGGCCATCGCCATCGGTACCGCGCAGCGCTCCAGCTTCCTGCCGGACCTGCCGACCATCGCCGAGGCCGGGGTGCCCGGCTACCAGTCCAGCTCGTTCCTGGGTTTCCTCGCGCCGGCCAAGACGCCGCAACCGATCATCGACCGGCTGTACCACGCGATCGTCGACGCGCTGCACGATCCGGAAACCGCGACGCGGCTGCGCGCGCTCGGCGTGGAGCTGATCGGCAACACGCCGCAGCAGTTCGCCGCCTATATCGCCGGTCGTATCGCGCTGACTGCCAAGGTGGTGCAAGAGGCGCACCTGAAGCAAGGCTGAGCTTCAGGCCAGGGCCGCACACCGGTGACGCGGGAAAAGCTGTTCTGGGGTGGCCTGCTGTTCCTCGGCCTGGGCAGCGCCTGGGCCGTGCTGGCGGCCGGCTATGCGATCGGCACACCCAGCGCCATGGGCCCCGGATTCTTTCCGCTGGTCCTCGCGATTCTGCTGGCCGCCATTGGTGTGTTGGCGATCATCCAGGCCGCCACACGATCTTCGGCCGACCCTGTCCGACTGCGCCCGTTCTGGCCCTGCGCCAGTGTTGCCGCCGCCGTGGTCGCGTTCGGGCTGTTGCTGAATACCGCCGGGCTGATCCCCGCCGTCCTCGCGCTGATCCTGATCAGCGGCGCGCAGCGACTAAGATCGCGCGCCGTGGAACTGGGCATCGTCGCCATCGTGCTCGCCGTCGGGGTGACGGTGCTGTTCATCCATGGGCTGCAACTGCCGTTCGTTGCAATCCGATTCGGCAACGAATAGGCCGGGGCATCCATGGAACTGCTGCAGCACCTCAGCCTTGGCGTGCATGTCGCCCTCACGCCGGCGAACTTTCTCTACTGCCTGATCGGCGCCACGCTGGGCACGCTGGTCGGTGTGCTGCCCGGCCTGGGCCCGGTCACCACCATCGCCATGCTGCTGCCGATCACGTTCAAGATTCCCGCGGTCTCCTCGCTGATCATGCTGTCCGGCATCTACTACGGCGCGCACCACGCCGGATCGACCACCGCGATCATGCTGAACATGCCGGGCGAGCCGACCTCGGTGGTGATCTGCCTGGATGGCAATCCGATGGCGCGCCAGGGCCGGGCCGGCGTGGCGCTGTGCATCGCGGCGCTGGGCTCGTTCTTCGCCGGCTGCACCAGCACGATGGTCATCGCCCTGTTCTCCCCGCCGCTCGCGCGCGTGGCGCTGGTCTTCGGGCCGCCCGAGTATACCGCGATCATCCTGATGGCGCTGGTCACCATCGCCGTGCTGTCGAGCTCGTCGTTGCTGCTGACGCTGGGCGCGGCGGTGCTGGGCCTGCTGCTCGGCACGGTCGGCACCGACGTGAACTCCGGCATCATCCGTTTCAGCTTCGGCAGCAACGGCGTGGTCGACGGCGTCAACTTCGTGGCGGTTGCCGTCGGGCTGTTCGCCCTGTCGGAAGTGATGATCCACATGACCGGCGGCAGCCACGGCCAGGCCGATCGCCCGCGCATCTCCAGCCTGCTGCCCAGCCGCGAGGACCTGGCGCGGTCGTGGAAGCCGGTGCTGCGCGGCACCGCCATCGGCGCCGGCCTCGGCATCCTGCCGGGCACCGGGCCGCTGCTGAGTTCGTTCGCGTCGTACGCGCTGGAAAAGCAGCTCGCGCGCGAGCCGAAACGCTTCGGCAACGGGGCGATCGAGGGCGTGGCCGGGCCGGAAGCCGCCAACAACGCCGCCGCGCTGACGCATTTCATTCCGATGCTGACGCTGGGCATCCCGGCCGGCGCCGCCATGGCGCTGATGCTGGGCGCGCTGATCATCCAGGGCATCACGCCCGGCCCGCAGGTGATGACCGCGCACCCGGATCTGTTCTGGGGCGTCGTGGTCAGCATGTGGGTGGGCAACCTGATGCTGCTGGTGTTGAACCTGCCGCTGGTCGGCGTCTGGGTCCGGCTGCTGGCGATCCCCTACCGCCTACTCTACCCGGCGATCCTGACGTTCTGTTGCATCGGCGTCTACAGCGTGAACAACTCGCCGTTCGACGTTTTCCTTGCCGCCGGGTTCGGCGTGCTGGGGTTCGTGCTGAAGAAGCTGGGCTGTGCGCCGGCGCCGGTGCTGCTCGGCTTGGTGCTGGGGCCGTTGCTGGAGGAGAACTTTCGCCGTTCCCTGCTGCTCTCGCGCGGCGACCTGGGGGTGTTCTTCCAGCAGCCGATCAGCCTTGGCATCCTGGTCGTCACGGCGTTGTTGCCGGTGGTGTTCTGGCTCACCGCCCGCCAGACGCTGGCGCAGCGCCGGCGGGCGGGGCGATGAGCTGGTCCGGGACGGGGCGGCGGCGTGATCGGTGCTGGTCGCGTGATAGATTCCGGGGGTTTGATCTACGGCAAGCAAGATCCACCGCGGAGCACGCGGAGCGCGCGGAGGAAGTAAAATGGCGTTTTACGCGGAGCGCATTCGATTGACTTGCTTCTCCGCGAGCTCCGCGGTGGATCTTGCGGTCCAACAACACGTACCAGGTGAAACCGGACCATGAGCATGGACGCAACGAACACGGCGGCCGACACGCAGGCGGCGGACGCGCCTGGTGACCTGATCGACCCACGCGGCACCCCGGCCGGCGAGCCGCTGCCCCCGGCGCAGCGCCTGGCCGGGTTGGATGGTCGGCGCGTGCTGCTGCTCGACAACGGCAAGCTCGCCGCCAGCATCGGGCCGTACGCCGTGCTGGCCGACGCGCTGCGCACGGGCCTGCCGGAAGCGCTCTGGGCGCAGGCCACGATCAACCTGTTGCGGGTCGACGATGCCGAGGTCGAGGGGATCGCCGAGAGCCTCATCGCCACGCACCTGCCCGATGCCTGCGTTCTGGCGTTGGCCGATGCCGGCGTGACGGCGCACACCGCGCTGCTCACCGTGGCGTTGGAGCGGCGCGGCATTCCGGCGGTCATGCTGGCGACGCCGCTCGGCGCCGGGTTGGGGCGTGCGGTCCTCCGCTCGCGGGCGCCGGGCCTGGATGTGGTCGTGCTCGATACCGTCCGGACCGACAGCCAGGAGCAGGTGCGCGCGCTGGTCGCGGCGGCGTTGCCGCGCATCCGTGCGCTGCTGACGAGTGGTGTCGCGCCCCCGGCGGCGGACCAAAAATCGCTGTTCCCGGTCGAGAGCGTGCGGCGATGGGCCGGCGCGGCGGCGGACATGGCATCGTTCCAGGACTGGGCCGAACAGGCGGGGATCGGCGATGGGCTGCCGCTCATCCCACCGACCGAGGCGGCGGTCGCGGCGCACCTGGCCACCGTCGAGGCGAACGCGGATGCGCTGGTGTATGGGCCGGCGTTGACCTCGGGGCGGACTCTGCTGGTGCGCGATGCGGCGGCCAACGCCGTCATGGCGGGCTGCGCGCCACGCAGCTTCCCGGTGGTGCTGGCGGCGCTGCGCGCGATGGCCAGGCCGGGCTACCGCCTGTCGCAGGCCGCGATCACCACGCACCCGTCCGGCAACGCGGTCATTCTTTCCGGTGTCGATCCGGCGGTCTACGGCATGTCGGCGGGCCCCGGCTGCCTTGGGCCGGGCCATCGCGGCAATGCCTGCGTCGGGCGGGCAGTGTCGCTCAGCGTGCTGCATCTGTTCGGCGCCCGCCCGGGCGAGGCCGACCTGACCATCTTCGGCTCGCCGGCGGAGTTCACCTATTGCACGGCGGAAGCGCACGCCGGCACGCCCTGGCCCGCGCTGGCGACCGAGCTGGGCGACGGGCGGGCCGGCGTCTTCGTCATGAAGGCCGAGGCACCGCGCAACGTCCTGGAAAACCTGACGCTGACGCCGGCGGCGGTGTGTGGCGCGCTTGCCGAGGCTGCTGTTTCGCTTTGCTCGAACAATAGTTTCGTTCCCGGCGACCTGCTGGTGTTCCTCAACCCCGAGCACGCCGCGGTGTTCGCCGCCGCCGGGTGGACGCGGCAGGATTTGGCGTCCGCGCTCCACGACCTGGCGCGGATTTCGCGCCAGCGTGTCAGCGGACGCGGCGTCGGCCCGATCCGGCCGCGCTACATGGACGCGCTGGACAATTTGCCGGTGACGCGATCGCCCGCCGACGTGCATATCGTGGTCACCGGCGCGGCGGGACCGCAGTCCATGGTGGCCCTGCCATGGGGATACTCGCGCGGCCAATGGCAGGCGTTGTGATGCGTTGTGCCAGCCGGCGAAAGTTATCGAGGTACCCGGGCCGCCTGCGGTTCCCGGCATCGTGACCGACCCCTGGGTCGGCCATGACGATAGTGACGATCGGTATCAGTGGCGATGAAAGTCGGATAGGAGCCTTGCGCCTGGCGTTCGTGCGTGTGGCGATAGCCTGGGTTTTTTATCGTGGTGCGGCGGTGCGGCCGCAACCAGACACGGGCGACATGCCAGGGCGACCGCATTTGGTGTGGGGCATGAAATTTGGTGCGCCGTGGGGTGGCTTCCGGGCTGATGGGCAGCAAAGTAAGCAAGCCAGACTAACACAGATTACACGGATTAAGTAGCGGATTACACGGAAAGGAAGAACAGGACTAGCTGGGCGCTGCGCGCGGTGTGTGATCCCGCTCCTGCGTGGGGCGGCAGAATCGTTGCTTCTTGGTGTGCTTCGTCGTCCTCTCTTGGTCCTTCGTGATGAAAACACTTGCTTGATTGCTTGATTGCGGTGAGCTCGCCCACATCGTCTGGACAGCCAAAACGATCGGCTCTCCGAAGCGGCTGGACGTCATGACGATGACCATCGCGCTGCCGGTCAGCGGACCACGCCCGATGTCCGGCCAGGCACGATGACGAAATCAGTAGCCGCTGCGATAGCCGCCTTGCCAATTGCCGCCCTGGTAGCGGCCGTTCGCATCGCCGCCTCGGTAGGCGCCGCCATTTCCCCCGCGATAGGAGCCAACGCCCCAGCCCCCTTCGACGACCACCGGGCTGCCGGAGTCCCCGTAGGCCGGAGAGGGGTAGCCCCCATAGGCCGGATACGGCCCGTACGCACCGGGGTACGGGGCATACACGCAGCCCTGCAGCATCCCCGCTCCGACGATCAGCAGCATCGCTGCCAGCGTGCGTCGATTGCACCATCCGAACATCATCACTCTCCGCCTTTCGCAGATCGCCAGCCGCCTGCGGCGCACGACCGACGCAGCCTACGCCTTCCTTTGGATTGCGCCAGGACCGTCGCCACGCGGCGGCAACGGTGAGGAGGCGCCGGCGGCCACGCCTGCAAACCGTTGGGGACCCGGCCGTTGGGGAGCCGGCCGGCGCACGCTGGCACCGACCGAGCCCGGACCCAACCGGGATGGCGACCGCGCGACCCGGGCAGCCACGCCATCGCCCGCCGCCGCCGCACGCAGGGGAGGGGTGCGCCGGTCCAGGCCAACCGCTTGATCCAGGTCAATGCCGCGGCGCGCGTTTGTGGCTTTCTGGCACTCGCCAACCGGCTGGCTGGGGAGCGGTGCGTGTCGCCGCGCGACGTTAAGGTTGGCTTAGCACGATGGGATCAAGGTTCGCTTGGCATGAACGATGTGCAAGACGGCTATGGGTTCGAGATCGTCCGGCGGCAGGATTTCTCCGACGTCACCTACCTGCTGGAGGTCCGCCATCCGCTGATGGCGAAGGCGGCGCAGCCCGGCCAGTTCGTCATCGTGATGTCACACGAGCAAGGCGAACGCATCCCCCTGACCATCGCCGATTTCGACCGCGCCGCCGGCACCGTCACCCTGGTGGTCCAGGCGGTCGGCAAGACCACGAAGGAGATGCAGCAGACCTGCCAGGCCGGCACGCACCTGCATGCACTGGTCGGCCCGATGGGCATCCCCAAGCATATCGGCCATGCGAAGAAGGTCGTGTGCGTCGGCGGTGGCCTGGGGGTGGCGCCGATCTATCCGCAGGCCCGCGGCTTCAAGGAAGGCGGCGCCTACGTCATCGGCATCCTCGGCTTCCGCAACAAGGGCCTGATCTTCTGGGAAGACAAATTCCGCGCCTGCTGCGACGAGGTCATCCTGTGCACCGATGACGGCTCCGCCGGGCTGAAGGGGTTCGTCAGCGACGGCATCAAGCAGGCCCTCGCCGCCCACCCCGACATCGACGAGGTGGTGGCGATCGGCCCGCCGGTGATGATGAAGGCCTGCGCCGAGACCACGCGCCCGCTCGGCATCAAGACCATGGTCAGCCTCAACCCGATCATGGTGGACGGCACCGGGATGTGCGGCGGCTGCCGCGTGAAGCTCGGCGACACGGTGAAGTTCGCCTGCGTCGACGGGCCGGATTTTGACGGCCACCTGGTCGACTTCGACGACATGATGCGGCGCCTGCGGCGCTACGCCGAGGAAGAGAAGGCGGCCACCGAGCGCTGGGCGGCAAACTGCCGCATGACGACCCTGCAGGGGGCGCTGTGACCTGGCCGGGCTGATCTTGCCTGCCTCGCTCCCGCGTGCCCGCGAGACCGTTTCGCGGCGCTGCAAGCACGGCTGCGGAATGATGATTTCCAAATGTTGGCTCGGATGGCTGGCTTGGACTGATGGCTTGGACTGACGAATTCCAATTCTACTGGGCTGGTGAATGGTAATGGCGAAGAAACGGACGATCCGCACGATCCCCCAGCAGCGCACGCCGGTCCGCGAGCAGGACCCGGGCGAGCGGGCGCACAACTTTGCCGAAGTGAACCTCGGCTACGACGAAAAGGAAGCGCTGGTCGAGGCCGACCGCTGCCTGTTCTGTCCCGATCCGGCCTGCATCGCCGGCTGCCCCGTCGGCATCGACATCCCCGCCTTCATCGAGCGCATCTCCGCCAAGGATTTCCGCGGCGCCTACGACGCGATCGGGCGCACCAACCTGCTGCCGGCGGTGTGTGGGCGCGTCTGCCCGCAGGAAACGCAGTGCGAGGGAACCTGCATCGTCGGTGAGACGCTTGAACCGGTGGCGATCGGCCGGCTGGAGCGCTTCGTCGGCGACCGCGCCATCGCCGAGGGCTGGGCCACCCTGCCGCATATCGAGCCGACCGGCCGGCGCGTCGGCATCGTCGGCTCCGGCCCGGCGGGCATGGCCTGCGCCGCCGACATGGCCAAGGCCGGCTGCGACGTCACCGTGTTCGAGGCGTTCCACGAACCCGGCGGCGTGCTGCGTTACGGAATCCCCGACTTCCGCCTGCCCAACGCGGTGATCGACGCCGAGATCGCCAATTTGCGCCGGCTCGGGGTGAAGTTTCAGTGCAACACCCTGGTCGGGCGGCTGTTCACCATCGGGCAGATGGTCGGCGAGATGGGATACGACGCGGTGTTCATCGGCACCGGCGCCGGCTATCCCGCCATGCTCGGCGTGCCCGGCGATTCGCTGAACGGCGTGCTGTCGGCGAACGAGTTGCTGACGCGCTGCAACCTGATGCGCGCGCGCGATTTTCCGGCCTACGACACGCCGATCCCGCTCGGCCGGCACATCGCCGTGGTCGGCGCCGGCAACACCGCGATGGACGCGATGCGCGTGTCGCTGCGGCTTGGGGCGCAGAAGGTCACCTGCGTCTACCGCCGCAGCAAGGCGGAATGCCCGGCCCGCGCCGAGGAGGTGCATCACGCCGAGGAAGAAGGCGTGGTGTTCAAGTGGCTGACCGCGCCGCTGGAGGTGCTGGGCGACGACAAGGGCAACGTGCGCGGCATGCGCTGCATCTCCATGCAGCTTGGCGAGCCGGACAAGTCCGGCCGCGCCCGCCCGGTGCCGATCCCCGGCAGCGAGCACGAGGTGGAATGCGACGAGGTGGTGTTCGCCATCGGCACCAACGCCAACCCGATCATCGGCCAGACCTCGCGCCTGGCGCTGGACAAACGCGGCTATATTGCGTGCGACGATGATTTGGCGACCTCGATGGCCGGCGTGTTCGCCGGCGGCGACATCGTCACCGGCGCGGCCACCGTCATCGAGGCGATGGGCGCCGGACGCAAGGCCGCGGCCAGCATGAAGGCGTATCTCGGCATCGGCGAGCCGGGCGCCGAGCTTGCCGCCGCAACGATCTTCGGCATCCAGGCGAGCGAGCGGAATTTTGCCCGGATCCGCTGCGCCTGAGCACGGACACCAACCACGAACCCTGACCGCTGACCACTGACCACTGACCACTGAACACAAGCCCGAGACGAGGCCATGAACGACGTTACGCTGCTGACCCGGCCGCAAGCCCAGGACAAAACGGTGACCACGCTCACCGAACACATCGTCGAGATCGTCAGCGACTCCGGCGAAGGCGCGCAGCGCTGCGGGCAGTCCATGGGCGCCATCGCCGCGCGCACCGGCTACGGCGTCTGGACGGTGGAGATCATCCCCGCCGAGATCCGCCCGCCGGCCCGTAGCGTCGCCGGCGCCTCCGGCAACCGCATCCGCTTCGGCTCGCGCCGCATCACCAACGGCGGCAACGAAACCGACCTGGTGATCGCCTTCAACGAGCAGGTTCTGCTCGGGCGGGTGCGCGCCGGCGAGCTGAAGCCGGGCGCCACCATCCTGCTGGAAAGCATGTGGCGGGAGGACCGCAACAAGGCGATCGCCGCCTCCTACGCCGAGGTCTACGAGCAGGTCGTCGCCGCCGGCTACGACGTGCACGAGGTGCCGATGGAGCGCGAGTGCAAAACCATCGTCAGCGACCCGCGGCGCGGCAAGAACATGTTCGCCCTCGGCATGCTGTGCAACATCTACAGCCTCGACATGCAGCTTGCCGCCGACCAGGTGGCGCTGACCTTCGGCAAGAAGGACCGCAAGGTGGTCGAGACGAATATCCGCCTGCTCGAGGCCGGCGCCGCCTGGGCGGAGCAGAACCTCACCTTCAAGTACCGCATCCCGGCCACACCCGCGACCGAGCCGCTGATCGTGGTCAACGGCAACGCCGCGCTGGCGCTGGGTGTGCTCGCCTCCGGCATGGAGGTGTGTGCGATGTACCCGATCACGCCGGCGACCTCCGCCTCGCACTATCTCAGCGACGTGTTCGAGCGGGTCGGCGGGATCGTGCACCAGGCGGAAGACGAGATCGCCGCCTGCGCCTTCGCGCTCGGCGCGTCGTATGCCAACAAATGCGCGGTCACCATCACCTCCGGCCCGGGCTATTCGCTGAAGCAGGAGGGCATCGGCCTGGCGGTCATGGGCGAGATCCCGCTGGTCGTCATCAACGTGCAGCGCGGCGGGCCGAGCACCGGCCAGCCCACCAAGGTGGAGCAGGGCGACCTGCTGGCCGCGATGTTCGGCAGCCATGGCGACGCGCCCAAGGTGGTGATGGCGGCGGGCACCATCGAGGACTGTTTCTATTCCGTGATCACCGCGCGCAAGATCGCCGAAACCTTCAACATGGTCGTGGTGTTGCTCACCGATGCCGCGCTGGCGAGCTCGCAGCAGCCGATCCCGCGGCCGCAGTTCCGCGAGACCTGGCTGGCGCCGCCGGCGGACCAGAGCGCGGTTCCCACTGACACCAGGCCGTACAACTGGGATCCGGTCACCGGCCTGGCGCGCCGTATCATCCCCGGCCAGCCCGGCGGGATGCACACGCTGACCGGCCTCGCCCATGACGGCCAGAGCCACGTCGCCTACGACGCCGAGATCAACCAGCAGAGCATTTCGGCGCGCAGCCACAAGCTGGCGGCGCTGCAGAAGACGCTGCTGCCGCCGCCGGTGTTCGGGCCGGCCAGCGGCGAGATGCTGGTGGTCGGCTGGGGCAGCACGCGCGGCGCGATCGAGGAAGCGGTGGAGGGTCTGCGCAACGAAGGCCGCACCGTGTCGTCGATGCACCTGACGTTCCTGCAGCCGATGGCGCCGGGCATCAAGCAGATCATGGCGGGCTTCAAACAGGTGATGACCATCGAGGGCAACTGGTGCGACTCGATGGACGACCCGCTGATCGACGACAGCAACCGGCGCTACACCGCGCTGGCGATGCTGCTGCGCGCACGCTACCTGGTCGATGTCGACTGCTGGTGCGAGGTCAAGGGCCAGCCGATCAAGCCGGCGCTGATCCGCGCCGCCATTCTGCGCAAACTTCAGACGCAGTGAGGGAAAATCGAATCATGCCCGACACCCACATCGCGCCCTCCGCCACCGCCCCCTCTGCCACTGAGTGCCTGCTGCGGCTGCATGACGAGCACTACGACCTGGAGGACTACCAGAGCGGCGTGCCACGCTGGTGCACGGGATGCGGCGACAACGCCATCCTGACCGCGGTGCAGCGGCTGTGCCGCGACGAGGAACTGCCACCGGAGAAGACGGTGTTCATCTCCGGCATCGGCTGCTCCAGCCGCTTCCCGCACTACATGAAGACCTACGGCCTGCATGGCATCCATGGCCGCGCCCTGCCGATCGCCGAGGGCGTCAAGATGGCGCGGCCCGACCTGAACGTGTTCGTCAACACCGGCGACGGCGACTGCTGCAGCATCGGCGCGGCGCACTGGATCCACGCGATCCGCTACAACATGAATCTGACGGTGATGCTGCACGACAACCAGATCTACGGCCTGACGAAGATGCAGGCCTCGCCCACCTCGCCGATCGGCCTGAAGAGCAACACCACGCCGCGCGGGTCGTACCTGGAGGCGCTGAACCCGCTGACCGTCACCCTCGGCGTGCAGAACGTTTCGTTCGTGGCGCAGGCGGTCGACTGGATTCCGGACGTGCTGTACGACGTGATTTCGGCGGCTTTCCACCACAAGGGCACCGGCTTCGTGCGTATCCTGCAGCGCTGCCCGGAATGGCTGCCGAAGATGTTCGAGCCGTATGTGCAGGACCCGTCGCGCATCAAGCTGCTGCACCATGCGCGCGGCCTGACGCTGAGCCCGGGGACCGCGAAGATCTACCGCACGCAGGAGGAACACGATCCGCGCAACCTTGACCGCGCGCGCGAGATTGCTTCCGGGCGCGATCCGATCCCGGTGGGCATCCTGTACCACAACCCGGACGTCCCCTGTTACGAGGAGGTGCGCCACGCCGGCGCGCTCCGCTCGCCGGAGCTGATCAGGAACGGCCTGGAAGCCGAGTTCGACAAGTTCACGATCTGGCCGGCAGGCGCCGGACCGGACGCGCACGGCGCCGCCGCGGGCTGACGCACCGGGCGTTGGCCGACATGGACATGCAAGGCGACAGCAACATGCAAGCTGCACATCAAGCGCAGGTGACTTTCTACCTGACCGGCCAGGGCGCCGGCGAAGGCCTCGATGCGGTCGCGGGGCTTGGCCTGCGCCCCGCGCTGCTCACCGGGTACCGCGACCTGACCGCGCTGCGCTACGACTTTCCGCTGGTGTTTTTGGCGGGCGCCAACGACGCGGGCGCGGCGCGCTCGCTGACCGAGCTGTTCGACGCGGCACTGGCGGCGGCGCTGGACACGGCGCTGGATGGCGAGAGCGGCGCCGCTCGCCTGCGCCACCACGCGGCGCGCATCGAGCGCGAGATGCGCCGCATCGCCGCGGCGGACGGCGGCGGAACGTTTTCCGCGGTGTGGGAAGCGGCGGCGCAGCGCTTGAGCGCGAGCGCGGATGCGGGTTTCACCGACAGTCTCGCGCGCCTGCGGGTAAAATTGCCGGCCGACGGCGCGGTGGCGGACTGCGACGCCGCCCTGCCCGGGCGCCTGTTCTCGCATGCCTGGGCCGCAGTGCACCGGGGCAAGGCGGCGCGGTTCCGGGCCGACCTGACGCGGTTGATCCAAAAACTGTCCGACATCCTGCGCGCCGACTTCGCGAGGTCCGACGAAGGCCACAGCCCCGACAATTTGCGCGCCGGGATCGGCCAGGCGCAGGGGCAGGCGGAGTCGTTCGATTTCGCGGCGATGTCGCGCCTGCTGGCCAGCGTGTCCGCGCCGTCGCTGCTGGCGGACAGCCGCCGCGAGCGCATCCGCTGGCTGCTCTCGGTGCTGCAGTCGCAGCGCTTCTATGCGCCGCCGCAGCACGCCGGCGCGCTGCCGCAGGCGCTGCCCGGATACGGCTTTGCGTTCGACAGTTGCAGCCAGGCGCTGGAAGCCTGGCACGAACGGCTGCCCAAGCTGGTGGAGCTGGTCAAGGCGATGACCATCGCCGAGCTGGAGGTGAAGGGTGAGTACCGCGAGGCGGATCACGACGCCGTCTTCGCCAACTTCGGCGCCAACCGCGTGGGCGCGGCCGAGCTGGCGCGGTTCCCGGACTACCTGGTGCGGCTCGACGCCGATGCGCTCGCGCCGGCGGAGTTCGGCCGCGTGCTCGATGCGCTGGGGAGCAGGCTGCCGTTGAAGATACTGCTGCAGACCGACGACATCCTTGCGCCGCTGGCGGACGATCCGGCGCGGGCGTCGCTGGGGTTGTGCGGACGCACGCTGACCAGCGCCGCGATCGCGTTGGGCGAGGCGTTCGTGTTGCAGTCCAGCGCTTCGAACCTGCTGCGCCTGCGCGAGGGGGTATTCGCGGGGCTTGCCGGTCCCGGCCCGGCGCTGTTCTCGGTGTTTTCTGGTGCGAGCGGTCACGCCGACGATCTGTCGCCCTATCTGGTCGGCGCGGCGGCGATGGAGTCGCGCGCCTTTCCGGCGTTCGTTTACGACCCGTCGGCGGGGGCGGACTGGGCCGCGCGTTTCAGCGTCGCCGGCAACCCGCAGGCCGAGCAGGATTTTCCGATGCATCCGCTCGCGTATGAGGATGTGGAGCACCAGCGCGTGGGCGAGACCGTTGCGTTCACGGCGGCTGACTTCCTGGCCTGCGACCGGCGCTACGCCGCGCACTTCGCGCGGGTGCCGCGGGCGGTGTGGAACGGGCACATGGTGGCGGCGGCCGAGGCGATCGCGAAGGGCACGGACCCGGCGGCGGGGAATGTTCCGTATCTGTTGATGGTGGACGCCGGCAACCAGTTGCAGAAGGTGATGGCCGACGACTGCATGATCCGCGAGGCGCGGCGGGTGGGCGCGATGTGGCGCAGCCTGCGCGAGCTTGGCGGCATCCGCAATTCGCACGCCGAGGCTTTGCTGGCGCGTGAGCGGACGGCGTGGGCGGCAGAGCAGCAGCAGCGCGAGGCCGCGGCGGTCGCGGTCGCGGTTGTGGCGCCGGCGGCTGCGGTGGCGGGCGCGCCGGCCCCGGTGGCTGGGGGGGCAGTGGTCGAGGCGGCGGTGGCCGCGCCGGCAGTTGCCGAGCCCGAGCGTTCGCCGGATGAGGCCTACATCGAGACGGCGCGGTGCAGCACTTGCAACGAGTGCACCCAGATCAACGACAAGATGTTCGCCTACAACAAGGACAAGCAGGCCTACATCGCGGATATCACCGCCGGCACCTA
>Ga0209415_10006780_pt1 | contig 20224 bp, 11 predicted proteins | sample PeaSoiSIISIP2007_FD_187696 | JGI IMG/M metagenome (GOLD analysis project Ga0209415, IMG submission 187696) | Peat soil microbial communities from Weissenstadt, Germany - SII-SIP-2007 (SPAdes) (version 2) | ecosystem: Environmental > Terrestrial > Soil > Wetlands > Peat | place: Germany...
TCCCCTTGCTCCCGTGGAAACTACGCTGCCTACGTCGAACCAACCACTTTCGCCGGATGAGGTACGAAAGATCGATGCCTACTGGCGTGCAACCAATTATCTTTCCGTTGGCCAAATCTATCTCTTGAAGAATCCGCTGCTTCGTGAACCTCTGAGAATTGAGCATGTGAAACCCCGCCTCCTGGGACATTGGGGCACCACTCCCGGACTCAATTTCATCTACGTCCATTTCAACCGAATCATCAAGAAGTACAACTTGAATGTGATCAACATCACGGGACCAGGTCACGGCGGGCCCGGAATCGTGGCTAATGCTTATCTCGAGCGTACCTACACCGAGTTTTATCCTCACATTCGGCAAAACGAAGACGGGATGCGGAAACTCTTCAAGCAATTTTCTTTCCCGGGTGGAATCCCAAGCCACGCCGCCCCTGAAACTCCTGGCTCGATCAACGAAGGAGGAGAGTTAGGGTACTCCATCGCGCACGCCTATGGGGCGGTCTTCGACAACCCTGATCTGCTGGCCTGTTGTGTTGTCGGAGACGGCGAGGCCGAAACCGGTGCGCTCGCGACCAGTTGGCATTCCAATAAATTTCTCAATCCCGCACGGGACGGAGCGGTGTTGCCCATCCTTCATTTGAATGGCTATAAGATCGCGAATCCCACAGTGCTGGGGCGTCTGAGCGATGAGGAACTCACGCACTTGTTCACCGGATATGGTTACAAACCATACTTCGTGGAGGGCCAGGAGCCCGAGCGCATGCATCAGCTCATGGCGGCTACTTTGGATTCCGTGATCGCTGAAATTCAGGGTATTCAAACGACCGCACGCTCTGAAGCGTCGCCGCATCGCCCGGCGTGGCCCATGATTATTCTGCGCAGCCTGAAAGGCTGGACAGGTCCAAAGTTTGTGGATGGCAAACCCGTCGAGGGAACGTGGCGGGCTCACCAGGTCCCGGTAACGGACTTGGCAACGAAACCAGGGCACCTGAAGATTCTGGAAGACTGGATGAGGAGCTACCGGCCTGAAGAACTTTTTGACGAAGCCGGCAAGTTCATTCCGGAACTCGCTGATCTTGCGCCCAAGGGGAATCGGCGCATGGGAGCGAATCCTCACGCAAACGGGGGCCTGCTGCTCAAGGATCTGCTGCTTCCCAATTTCCGCGACTACGCAGTTAAGGTAACCACGCCCGGTAGAGAGATGGGGGAAGCCACCAGAGTTTTCGGAACCTTCCTGCGCGACGTGATGAAGTTGAATTTGGAATCCAAGAACTTCCGCGTGTTCGGCCCGGACGAAACCGCGTCCAACCGCCTGGATGCGTTGTATGAAGTCACAGACAAAGTTCTCATGGAGCCGATCCTGCCCACCGATGAGCACGAATCGACCGACGGCCGGGTCGTCGAAATGCTTAGCGAGCACATGTGCCAGGGTTGGCTCGAAGGGTACCTGCTTACCGGGCGTCACGGCTTTTTCTCTTGCTACGAAGCGTTCATCCACATCGTGGATTCGATGTTCAACCAGCATGCCAAATGGTTGAAAGTTTCACGCGACATCCCTTGGCGCCGGCCGATTTCGTCGCTGAATTATCTTCTTACCTCGCACGTGTGGCGGCAGGACCACAATGGTTTCAGCCATCAGGACCCCGGTTTCATCGACTACGTCGTGAACAAGAAAGCGGATATTGTTCGCGTCTATCTGCCGCCCGATACTAACTGTTTGTTATCGGTTGGAGATCACTGCTTGCGAAGCCGCAACTACGTAAATGTCATTGTGGCGGGAAAACAACCTGCGCCTCAGTGGCTGAACATGGAAGCAGCGATTGAGCACTGTACAAACGGAATCGGAATCTGGTCCTGGGCGAGTACCGATCAGGGCAGTGAGCCAGACGCAATCATGGCCTGCGCTGGCGATGTGCCAACTCTCGAAACGCTGGCCGCCGTGGATTTGCTTCGTCAGCACTTCCCGGACATCAAGATCCGCGTCGTCAACGTGGTCGATCTCATGACGCTGCAGCCCCCTTCGGAGCATCCACATGGAATCTCGGACCGTGACTTTGATTCGATGTTCAGCACCGACAAGCCAGTCATCTTCGCCTATCACGGCTATCCCTGGCTGATTCACCGGCTCACCTACCGCCGCCGCAATCACGACAACATGCACGTCCGCGGATACAAAGAGGAGGGAACCACGACAACTCCTTTTGACATGACGGTGATGAACGAGATTGATCGTTTTCATTTGGCCGGTGATGTGGTGGATCGCGTGCCCCGACTACAGCGGGTGGGAGCGCACTTCAAGGAATTCCTGCGAGACAAGCTTGTCGACCACAAACAGTACATCCAGGAATATGGCGACGATATGCCCGAAATCGAAAATTGGACTTGGCCGTACTGATGAAGATTCTCGTCCTCAATTCTGGTTCGAGCAGCCAGAAGAGCTGTCTCTATGAGATTGGCGACTCAGTTCCTGACGACCCTCCTCCTTGCCATTGGGAGGGCAAGATCGAGTGGGATGGCAAGGTCGCTGAAGTTGCGCTCAAGAATGCGAAAGGGGCTGCCCGGAAAGAGCGGACAAAAGTAGGATCGCGCGCCGAGGCCGTTGAGCAATTGCTCGCCAATCTTTGGGAGGGTGACGCTCGGGCCATTTCCGCACCTTCCGAAATTGATGTTGTTGGACACCGCGTGGTCCACGGCGGCCCTCACCACGAAGATCCCGTACTGATCACGCCTGAGGTCAAAGCGGCCATCGCCAAGGTTTCCGCCTTTGCTCCACTTCACAATCGGGCCGAATTGGAAGGGATGGAAATCGTCGAGAAATTGCTCGGACCTGTGCCGCAGATTGCGGTTTTCGACACCGGATTCCATCGCAAAATGCCGCTGTCGGCCGCGGTTTATCCCGGACCCTACGAGTGGTTTTCGGACGGGATTCACCGTTATGGATTTCACGGCATCAATCATCAGTACTGCGCCGGTCGTGCGGCGCGATTGCTGGATCGGGATTTGAATTCATTGAAGCTCGTGAGTTGTCACCTGGGGAACGGATGCTCTCTGGCGGCGATTCGAGACGGCCGTAGCGTTGACACGACAATGGGTTTTACGCCCCTCGAAGGTTTGATGATGGGCACACGTTCAGGGTCGGTCGATCCTGGCATTCTCACGTACCTCATGAAACAGAAGGGACTATCAGGCCAGCGACTCGATGAGATCTTGAACAAGGAATCGGGATTGCTCGGGATCTCGGGAATCTCCGGCGATATGCGCCAAATTCTCGATGCGGTCAAGGATGGTCACGAACGGGCCAAGCTTGCGTTCGACATTTACATCCATCGCCTGCAATCCGCGATCGGCGCGATGATTGCGGTGCTCGGTGGCGCGGACGCTGTCATTTTCACCGCCGGAGTGGGCGAAAACTCTCCGGAAGTGCGCGCCGCGACCTGTGAGAAGTTTGGATATGTCCACCTCAAGCTCGATCCTGGAAAGAACCTCAGCCCTTCTTCGGACCAAGATATCGCTGCCTCTGATTCGTCCGTTCGCGTATTGGTGATACATGCGCAGGAAGACTGGGCAATTGCCCAAAGCTGCTGGAATCTCAAGCGGGCTGAGCGACCGAGTTCCGCAGCGGTCAAACCTGCCTGAATCTTTCACCAAAAACTAAACCTCTCTTGCAGTACGCAACACACGATGGTGGTCGAACCACCAAGCCCAGGGAATAAGGATTACGATAGCGATTATGCCGGTCCAGGCAATGTCGGGAATACTGGAGGGTGGGTCACTAAAGCGGTCGCCAATGTACGCCACCATAAGCAAGCCCACATAAGCAATAAAACCGTAATGGCCGATACGGTCGCGGGCGCGTGTGCTGCGTACGTAGAGCCAGACGCCGGTCGCGAACATGAGGATCTCCACCACCAGGGTTCCAGCGATCGAGTTCCACAGTCCGAGACCGAAGCGAGGCCCGCCGGGATAAAGCGGCATATCGGGGCGATGGGTTACCCAGTCGAGGATACAGTGGCTTACGACGCCGATCCAGATGGCAATCGTGCCGGGCAGATAGTGTGCGATCCAGTAATAGATCAACGCGAAAGCGCTAGCCCAAACGATGCACATGAGCAAGCTGTGTGACCACGGGTAATACGTAAGATCAATCGGCGTGAAACGCGTGTTGCCGGGATCGATGCGCGCGCTTCCAAGCGAGCAGCAAGAACACCGGCCACAGTATGTCGGACAATAGGGGCGCGGCGAGCAGCGCAGCCAGGGAAGTGCGCGGCGCGAACTTCTTCGCAGCAAAACCGATGGCGAAATGACCGATGAACATTTCAGAGCCGCCTAAATCCTCGTAGAGGCCGCAACCTCTGCTGATTCTATCGCTCGAATCGCAGGTTCGTTATATCCTACGATAGGTGGTTTATGTGGGGCTCTGACTTTCTTAAAGCAATCCGCCCTCCGGAGCACCGCTTGGCTTGGCTGGTTGCCATGGCCGCGGATGCCATTCAGATCTTCGCATTGCCGTTATTTGCCGGCGGGGGTCTGTCGCCGGCGGACACGCTCCTCGACGTGGCTACGGCGGCGATTCTTATCCGATGTCTCGGCTGGCACTGGGCGTTCTTGCCTACGCTTCTTGCGGAAATGATTCCCGGCCTTGATCTGTTTCCTACCTGGACTGCCGCAGTGTTCTACGTAACCTATCAGCGGGTTCGCGCTGGAGAACCTGAAATTCTCCCTCCAGGCCCTGCTCCGGCGCGTCGGCCTTATTAGTAGACAGCGATGGCTGTGGAAATCGAACCCATCCACTACCTCTGGCCGCTTCATTTGACTTGCTCGAACCAGCAACGTAACATTTTTCATCAGTGATCGGGCGCACCATTTCGCACTACCGCATCGTCGAAAAGCTCGGTGGTGGCGGGATGGGCGTCGTATGGAAGGCCGAAGATACAACCCTTCACCGTTTTGTCGCGCTAAAGTTTCTGCCGGATGACTTGGCCAAGGATCCTCAGGCGCTGGAACGGTTCGAGCGCGAAGCCCAGTCAGCCTCGGCGCTAAATCATCCGAATATCTGCACCATTTACGAGATCGGACAGCACGAAAATCAGCCTTTCATCGCCATGGAATTCCTCGATGGCCAGACCCTGAAACATCTGATCGTCGGGCGGCCATTGGATCTTGACCAGTTGCTTGAAATCGGGATTTCCGTTGCGGATGCGCTCGACAACGCCCACGGCGAAGGCATTATTCACCGCGACATCAAGCCCGCCAACATTTTTGTCACCCGGCGTGGGCTGGCCAAAGTGCTGGATTTCGGCCTGGCCAAGGTCGTCGCCCGCAAAACCGAAGCCGCTGAGACCAGTGCTACGGCATTTAGCGAACCGCACCTTACCAGCCCAGGCAGCACCTTGGGCACGGTGGCCTATATGTCGCCGGAACAGGCGCGGGCCAAGGACCTGGACGCGCGCACGGATTTGTTTTCCTTTGGTGTCGTTCTCTACGAAATGGCAACCGGCACGCTTCCGTTTCGCGGTGACAGCACGGCGGCGATATTCGAGTCGATCCTGCGCAAGGCTCCCGTGCCCCCGGTGCGGCTTAATCCTGATCTTCCTCCGAAGCTGGAAGAGATAGTCAGCAAGGCGCTGGAGAAAGACCGCAATCTTCGTTATCAACACGCCGCCGACATGCGGGCCGATCTTCAGAGGTTGAAGCGCGATACAGAATCCGGCAGGAGTGCGATCGTCGAAGCCGCGCCACCCGCCCCGCCAGTCGCCACTCCGCCGCCAATCGAATCGGCACCTCTTCCCGCCAGCGCTGCGGGATCGTCTTCACGCACCGCAGCCGCTTCGGGACAGGTGAGCCCGGTAGCAACCACGGCCCCGGCACGCAAACGCACGTGGTTGTTTGTCTCTGCGGTAGCTGGGTTGATTGTTGCCGCGCTTGCTAGTTTCTGGTTCTTCCGCGGCCGGGCCGCTCATCCTGCCGGCATTGCGGGCCACAAGGCGATCGCGGTTCTGTATTTCTCAAATCTCTCGCAGGATCAGTCGCTGAACTGGCTCGACAACGGTCTCACCGACATGCTGACGACAAACCTGGCCCAGGTTAAAGGTTTGGATGTACTCTCCACCGAGCGCGTGATGAGCGCGGTGCAGCGGGCGAGCAAGGACGGAAAGTCGATGGATCCTGCGCAGGCGCAGAATGTCGCGCGCGATGCCGGCGCGGATGCCTACATTACCGGAGCTTTGCTGAAAATCGGCCCTACACAATTGCGCCTCGATGTGCGCGCGCAGGATACGGCCACGGGACAGATTTTGTTTTCCGACAAGCTGGAAGGGCAGGATGTCCAGAGCATCTTCGGCATGGTGGACCGGCTCACTGCGAGCATCGCCGGCAGTTTTTTGCCCGCGTCTGAGGTGCCGCAAAAAGCGCCGGAGATCGAGCAGGCTTCGACTTCGAACGTAGAGGCTTATCGTCATTACCAGTTGGGCATCGACTATGCCCGTCGCTTCCTCACTACGGACGCCATCCGGGAACTAGAAGAGGCAGTCCGCCTGGATCCCCAGTTTGCTCTTGCGTACTTGCGTCTGACCGATCAGTACAACCTTGAGGGCGATGTGCGGCGAGGCACGGAGACCGCAGTTAAGGTGGAGCAGTTGCAATCGCGCCTGCCGCGTTACGAGCAACTGTCGTTGCAGAGTCTCAAGGCCGCGCGGGCGCGGGACCCGGAGGCTGAGTTGGCTGCGCGCGAGGCAATCGTGTCGGAATTTCCGCGGTCTACCATGGACCGCGGTATCCTGGGGACCTTTCTGTCCGGCATGGGAAAACGAGACCAGGCTGTCGAGCTATTCCAACAGGGACTCGCGCTCGACCCGAAGAATGAAGATCTACTGAACTTTCAATCCTACGAATTGGCGCGTTGGGGCGATATCAGCGGCGCGCTGGCTGCAAGTGATGCGTACATTGCAGTCCGTCCCGGCGATCCCAATCCGTTCGACAGCCGCGGCGACGTACTCTTCATGGCTGGCCGGGATGATGAAGCTCTCGCCTCCTACCGCAAAGTGCTTGAGCTAAAACCGGACTTCAGTGATTACGGAGAGTACCTTAAGCTCGCCATCGTTTATACCGATCAGAAGAAACCCGATGTGGCCAACGCGGCCTTTCAGCAATATGCCCAGCGCACGTCTCCTCTCTCTCGCCTCTATGTTCCGGGCTTCCAGGCCCAGTTCAAGCAGACGGCGGGGGACTTTGAAGGCGCGCTTGCCAGTTATCGGGAGGCGGTGCTGCAATTGGGAAAGGCGAAACAAAGCGAGGCTGCCGAGATTTTTCTGCGGCCATTCGCTGTCCTGTCTCTTCTGCTGGGCGAGGGTTCCTCTGCTCTCTCTTTCGTTCAGCAGCAGAAGCTAAATGACGAGGAACAGCAGATGGTCGCGTTCCTGCAAACCATGGCGGGAAACAAATCTGCGGCGCAGCAGAGTCTACAACGATACGCCTCCAGCCATCCTTGGATCTCGCCTCGGGCTCTTGAAATTGACCGCGCCTACGCTGAAGTCTCCGCCGCAGTGCACAACGGGGATGGGCAAACCGCTTTGAGTCGCGCAACTAGCATCCCCGATTTTCGGGAGCCCTATCTGCTTTATCTCAAAGCCCGCGCCCATCTGCTCACCAACGACTATTCCTCGGCCGAAGTTGAGTTTCGCGATGTATTGCGAGTTGAACGCAGCTTGGAGAACGGCCAGGTTATGGCGGAACGTTTTCCCGCAATTGGAATCCTGGCCCACTATTACTTGGGCCAACTCTACGAGCGAACCAGCAAGCGTGATCAGGCGATCAACGAATATCAGGAGTTTCTCTCTTACTTCCCTAGTTCACAATCACGCATCGCCCAGCTCGGCGATGCTCGGGCCGCACTTAAGCGCCTGATGCAGTGAGGTCAGGCCTCGGTATCACTCTCCGCTCGCTCGCTTACCGCTCGGGTGCGTCCCAAATCTTCTCTCAGCTCTATTGCTACAGGAACCGCAGAAAATATTGTCTGACAGCCACGTTCGCTGTAGTCTTTTGGCAGGCAAATCTGCCTTCGTGAGGCGCTACATGCAGCGAATTCGGCTTGTAGTTGGTTGTTTCTTTCTGATCGCGGTTCTGGTTTCAGGGCTCAGCTTTGCCGACGATAGCCAGGTCGTCCGCGTGGGTGTGACGGTGGTTGGGGCTGCGAGCGGGATTACGGGCGTTGCCGGCCGCGATCGGCTGGTAAAAGCCTTCAGCAAGCAGAAGAAGTCTCCAGTGCAGGCGGTGCCAATAGACGCCACCGGTGATCAAGTTACGGCCGAGGCGAAGGGGAAAAATTGTACGTTCGTGTTGTTCACGACAGTGACGGAAGCGCATAACGAAGGAGGGGCGTCTGGCAAGCCGGGACAGACCACGAACATCCCGGAATACCACACGACTGTCGAATACAAGTTATATCGAGTATCGGACGCGACCGTTGCTGCGACCGGTTCAGCGGTTGCACAAGATATAGGTTCACTGGGGGAAGTTGTGCTGCAGGCTTTGGACCACGTCGCCCCCAAGGTTGTTAACGACATCAAGAACATGGAGACGCCCAAGTAGCTGCACCGGACTCGACTTCCTTCCGCTGGGTTTCTGGTAAACCTACGATGAGTGTCGTCCGGCTGTAAGCAGGCGTTCAACCGCCTTCATCAAGACCGCAACAAGTGCAAAAGATTGCGGTCTGCCTGTACAGTTCGCCTGAATTATATTGACATGTTCGGTCCCCAAGCCACACTATATGGAGCGGCATTCGTGCGCCGCATCCAGTGATGTAACTCTCGGATGCGCGCGCCTCGGCATCCTCCCCCCCGAGGTTCAGTGGCGCCCTAGGGCGGCAATCTCAATTTGTTCGCTGTGTCAACGCGAACTTACAAAAGGACGAGGGTACCGATTATGAAGATCTCCGCGCTGGCAGCGGTTGTAGCACTGAGTGTGTTCATTCCAAGCATGGTTTTGGCGCAGAGCCTTGAAAGCGGTGCATTGCTTTCAATCCAAAGCTCGGATGGCACTTTGCGACTGGGCGTTTACGACAGTCAGATTCACTCCGGCGTTATCAAAACCAGCCCATGCGATACGGCTGAAACGGATGCCTACGTGCTTCAGGGAGGATCACCGACAGGTTGCGATCCGGGAGATGCCTACGAGACTAGCCAAGCGCAAGGGGCGTTCGAGTTCGCGGGCACTGGATACAAGTTCGACGTAAAGACCTTCTATCAAGTCGGGGGCTGCAACACCGCCGGTACAATCTGTGCCAATCCCGACACGGGGTTTCTCACGGTCACGAACAATAGTTCCTCGAGTTTCGCCGGCACGATCACACTGTCCGGCACATCCACACTTGGGGGACCACCGTACTGCGCGATAGGAGGTGCGGCTTCTGACACTTGGACTAGCGGGCTCGCTGCAGGCGCGTCGGTGACATTAGCCTTGGGTACCCCCAATGCTGAGAACCCCAATAGTTCGGACAGCAGCAACTGCGGTGGATTCAACGCTCCGCAAACACAAACTCTAACCGCCGGCGCGACTGCCATATTCCCGATCGGGACTGACGACTACGAACTGGCCGCGCTTGATAATTTGGGAGGCGAGCAGATCGCCGTCCTCCCGATTCCGGTGCTGCAGTCCACGTCCAATCCGGGCTCGACCCCCTTGAACACGTTTAATCCTGGCTCCTTGTTCTCCACTTTCAGCTGCTCTCCATACGGCGATTTCAGCGAAGCTGGGAATCCAGAATGTACGGAGTTTCAACTGACTTGTTCAGGGGCGTCGGATTGCGAGACTTTCCTCTACACGGCAACCACCCACTACAGTTTCCCGCCCAACTTTCCGGGACTTGGCGGTCCCGGTTTCCTGAAAGCCAGCGGGCAAAGTTGTCCTTCCACCAACTTCGACAAGAATATTTTTGAATTCTACTCGCAGGACACGACGCACAAGGGCGGAGGCGGCGGGTTGTCCTGCTTTGTCGCGGCATATACTACAGGCGCTCCGCCGGTTGTGACAGCATCGTCTTTCGAGGGATTTGAGTGGCCGGTGTCGGATACTCAGCTGAATCCCATTATCGCGGGATTACCCGTGCCGCTTTCGTGGGACTATGACGTGCCGAATCTCACCGTGTGCCCCAATGCTTCTGGTACGGGTTGCACTCCTCCTTGGGTATATGCGTCGTCGATTCAGATCGCTTGTCCGCATGGTTCACCTGTACCGCCGAACCCGACTCCTATCTCGGTGAGCCGGTTGCTGAACTTCGGACAAGGAGAGAATGGTCTCACGGAGTACTTCTTCTTCTGGCTCACCCAAAGGCATTCCAAGGGCTGTACCAGCGCCGTGCTGACGTTCGACAACGGCCTGTCAGTAGTGCCCGCGCAGTTCAAATATATCTTCTGAGTGTTTCGAAGTGCAGGCTGCGATGGTCGCGGCCTGCACCCTCTTTTGTTGTCCTGTAGCTATTAGATTCGGTCCAAGACTCAATTCACCTGTAAGAAGAACCTCGTCATGCGTGAGACGCTGGAGTGTTTCTGATTTTGGGGAGCTTTGCTTCGGTCAGTTTTTGACCGATTGTGACCAGCGGGTTGACTCTTCGTACATGGTCTTGAAGTCAGAGCGTTGAAGAAGTTTGTCAGCGCCTGGATCATCGTGCATGGCGTCGATCAACTGAAGAGCGTCTTGATAGTGCTGCTGTGCTTCGAGTTGGTTGTCAGAAGCGCGAAACATGCCGGCCAGCAGGTAATGCGCTTTGGCGCTCAGGGGCTTCAATCCGAGCTTATCGGCCTGCAGAAGGGCTCGTTCCAATTCCTGCTGGGCGCGCGCGTTGTCTTTAATTTGCAACATCGCCTCCGCCAAGGAAACCGAGCAGTCCACGAGCGTGTACTTCAATCCGAGATTCTCGGCTTGCTGCAGCAGCGGCTGCAGTTTGGTGATGGCCTGCTGCGCATGTCCTTCTTGTATAGCAACCTTCGCCAGATTGATCTTGGCGATGAGGATTTTGTCGGGCTCTTTACTCTGGTTGGCGGTTTGTAGTGCCTGTTCGTACAACGCTTCCGCAGCTTTCGAGTTACCGCGATAATAGGCCGCGTCGCCCTGGAACGAGAGAGCCTGTGACAGCATTCCATCGTTCTTCAGTTCGCGCGAAAGATTGAGCGCGTCATCGAGGTAGCTTTTCGCCTCATCGTCGCGACCAGCGAGAATGAGTGCCTGAGCATAACCGCTCAGGATCTCTGCCATCCAGTAGGTTTTGTCCTTCAAGTCCTGGAAGGTCTTCAGTGCAGCCTGCTTGGAATTAATGGCGGCGCCGAACCGCCCTTGATAGTCCAAAATCATCCCAAGCGTGTAAGACTCGATGGCTGCGCCGCGAGTGTCATTCATGCTGCGGCGCAGTTCGAGCGCCCGCATGTATTGCGAAAAAGCCTGGTCGTAATCGCCCATCTTGACCGAGGTTTCGGCCAGGTTGTGGATGGTCTCAACGATGTCATCCGGCACCTTGGACTTTTCGCGTAACTGCAGTGCCTGCAGGTAGTAAGTTCGAGCGTCTTCGTATTCGCCTTTTGCAAAATAGACGCCCGCGATGTTGTTCAGGCAACCCGCCTGCAGGTTTTCATTGCCGATATCGCGCTCGATTTGCAGCGATTCCTTATACATTTTGAGCGCCTGATCATGGTCGCCACGATCGTCATAGAAGTTACCCAGGTCAATCAGAGTGTCGCCCAGACCGCGCTTGTCCCCGATATCACGCCGAATCTGCAACGCTTCCTGAAAGTTGTCGAGGGCTTCTTTGTTTTTGCCCAATAAGACTTGAGTTCTCGCAATTTCGTTCAGGCTCGAGGCAATCCCACGTTTCTGCCCGATGCTTCGCCAGATGGCGAGTGCTTCCTGGTCATTGCGCAGGCCATCCTGCGGACTGTTCAACATCCGGTAAGCCACGGCCATCGCATGCAAAGTGGCAGCCTTTTGTTCCTGATTATTCAGTTGAACGGAAAGGCTCAAAGCTCGGTTCAGAGGATCAAGGGCGCCTTGCGCGTTGTCGCTCTTGATGGCAAGACGGCCCATGGCCAGGGTTGCGTTGATGTCCTTCGGATTCGCTTTGAGAATCTTTTGGTTATATTCGCCAGCTTTGGCAAAGTCTCCGGATTGCTCGTAGAGACCCGCCAATGCCGACTGCGCGTCCGTATTCCCGGGCGAAGTTTTGGCGATGGTCTCGTAAGCTTTGATCGCGGCGGGGAAGTTCTTGGCGATCTGGGCCTGAATCGCAAGCACCAGATACTTCTCTGCCTCCGGCAGGCTCTGGCTCAAACTCACAGCCCTTTGCGCTGATCGCTCGGCCTCGCCATCGAAACCCAAATTGCTGTAAGTTTGCGCCAGCTTGGAAAAAGCCAAAGCAAAAGCGCCATCTTTCTTAGTGGCAGCCTCCAGCTGCTTTTCTGCCTCGAGATTCTTGCCTTCCCGCAGCAGTTCGTTCCCCTGGTTGTAGTCGCGCAATGCTTCAATCGAGGTCGAGGTCGGCTGATAGGAACTCGCCTTCAGTTCCTTCAACACATCCTTGGACAGAGCGAGGTTCTGCCGGACGGAATCGGCGAGCTTATCGAACGCGGCTGGAATATCTTTTTCGCTCAGCGCATCCGCTTTCATGGAGATAGTGCGGTTGTTTTTCAGGTCCTGCAGAGTGGCATCGATGCGAACCTGATCACCGAAGCGCGCGTACTGACCAAATACAACCACATCGGCGCTGCTGAACTCAGCAATGCGGCGTAGCATGGTCGGATCGAACGAAGTGTTCGGCGCAATGTGCAGATCCTGAAGGACCTGGTGCAGTCGGTCGGGAGAAACCGTCCGCAACTGGGCGGACTGGCCGACGTCGGTGCTCAGCATGTCCGCCAGGCTCGGCCCCAGCCAGTCGAAATTCGGGTCTCCGGAAGCGTTTCTAAAAGGCAGGATTGCCAGCGACACTGCCGGAGCGGTACTGGTTTGCGCGGGAGCGGGCTGAAACAATTTGTCGCGGAAGCGGTATCCGCTGATCGCAAGTGCGATAACGATTACGCCCGCGGTGATCGATGGCCACGGGATCGTGCGGCCCCACGGACCTATCTTGGGCTCGAAGCTCAGCGTAGCGCCGGCGCGCTTACCTTGCCACGTCTCCAAGTCAGCCAAAAGCTCCGCGGCGGTTTTGTACCGCAGTTCGAGATCACGCTCCAAGCACTTGGTGACGAGATCGCTGAGCGACTTGGGAATAGAGTTATCGTGGTCGGAAACTGGCGAAACCCGCTCCTGGGTGCGCCGGATTAGGCTGGCGATCGTGCTGTCCGCCTTGAACGGCATCTGCCCGGTGAGCATTTCGTAAAATATGAGTCCCAGGGCAAAGATGTCAGAGCGTTGATCGAGAGGCTTGCCGAGCGCTTGTTCAGGGGACATGTACTCCATCGTCCCGACCAGAGCCCCGCTCTGAGTCATTCCATCGCCTTCGAGGGTGCGAGCCAAGCCAAAATCCATTACCAGTATCCGGCCGGTCTTGTCGCGCATGATGTTCTGCGGTTTCAAGTCGCGGTGGATCACGTCCACGCTGTGCGCCGCTTCCAAGGCTCGGCAAACCTGCTGCATGATCTCTACCGACTCTTCGGGCGAGAATTTCTTCTTTTGATGGAGGAGGGTCAGCAGGTTGTCGCCCTCGACGTACTCCATGGTGATGAACTTCATCCCCTCGGCTTCACTCAGGTCGTAAATGCGGATTACATTGCGGTGCGTGACCTGGTGGGCGAGCAGCAACTCCTGCTTGAAGCGATCGACAATGGCTTTATCGCGAGCTAAATCAGGTCGGATTACTTTCAGAGCTACCGTGCGATTCAGTTCGAGGTCGGTCGCCTTATAGACGGCGCCCATGCCGCCTTGCCCGAGAATCTGAACGATTTCATACCGCTGCGCAAGCAGAGTCCCTGGCTGCAGTGTGGTCGGGTCTGAAGGCGCGACGGGCCTTTGCTTCGTCTTCTCAGTCGCCGGCGTGGCAGCAGAACCCAGGCTAATGTCGATTACCGTCGGGGCATCGGGTGAGTAATCCACGAAGGTGGGAGCATCGGAGGGCAGATTCGCGTCGGAAGACGAAGGGGCCCCCTCTGATGGCGTGCGTACGCCCGCCATATCGTTGCCTGGCGCGTCCCGCTGCTGGCCCGGTCTGAGGTCCCGTTTCATCAAATTTGCCACAGCAATGGTAGCTTAAGCGAGGCTAGGCTGGCGGGAATTCTTGGGGAGACGCCCTATACTGGTTACCGCCCGGGGGAGACGGCTAGCCGCTGCTAAAAGCAACGATACCACACACTTCTTCTCTCATCCAGGATACGGATATCCTCGTGCCAAGACCTTCTCCAGGTCTGCGTCGTATCCGTAGATATCGTCAAAGAAGTGAACCTCGTTCTGCTGATCTACCACGGCTGTTCCGTAGATGATCAGCACCGGTACGGGATTTGTGAGATTGACCTGCACATTGTCTTTGCCGGTCTGCATGGCGGCACGCACCCGCTCCAGCGACCAGTCTGGTTTTTCGCGTAGGACCCATGCTGCGAGTTCGGCGGGTTTTTCAACGCGGATGCAGCCGTGGCTGAAGTCACGGCGCGATTGCGAAAACAACTGCTGCGAGGGCGTGCTGTGCAGGTAGACGTTGTATTCGTTGGGGAACATCAGCTTGACCAGCCCCAGCGCGTTGGTGGGACCCGGCTTTTGCCGTACCATCAATTTTCCGGCGCTGAGCTGCTGGAGAATGTCATCGCTGATCGTGCCCGAAGTTACTGCGCTGCCCTGCGGTGTGACCACCTCGTAATTCTTTTTAGCGATGTAGTCGCGGTCTTTTCTAATCGCCGGCACGATTTCTGATCGCAGGATGCTCGGCGGTACGTTCCAATACGGACGGAACACCACATACTTCATGTCTCTTTCGAAGACCGGAGTCTCGTGGCGATAAGCTTTGCCCACGATCACGTTCATCATCAGGTCGATGGTGCCGTCCTGGTTGTAGGTTCGCAGGCCAAACTCGGGGATATTGACCACGATCGGTGGCCGAGGAAATTGATACGGCACCCAACGCCAGCGTTCCAGCGTGAGGCGCAACTGTTCGACCCGGAAGGTCAAAGGCGTGTTCAACTGCTTCAGGGTCTGGGTACCGAGCCGCCCATCCGGGCCAAGGCCATGTCGCGCCTGAAAATGTTTGACGGCATCGACTAGCGGGCCGGCGTAGACATTGGTGTTTTCGGGTGCGGCGCCGTCCGGCAGGTCGCCTAGCAGACGTAGCAATCGCGTCAAGCGTGGAACTCCGTCATAAGTGCTACCGGGATCGACTGGCTTGGCAGGAACTGGCAGTTGTTCTCCGTTGTCCTGTCGCGATAACTCCATGTATTGTTGCAAAGCCCTTTGAGTGCGCTTGTAACCAGCGAATGGTGGCTCTACTTGATCCAGTTCGGCGCGAACGTCGGCTCCGTGCATCAGCTTATCCCGCAGGAACGCAGGCAGATCGTATTTCTTCGCCGAGACGTCAAGATTGAACTTGAAATGCTGGGGATTAACTCTGCCAATATGCAAATCCGAAACGTAGCGCATTACGCAAACCGTCAAGGCGGCATCGAAGCGTGCGCGGTCAGCCGGAGATGGAGACTGACGCAGGCGCGCCAGCCGATCCGTCCAGCGTGAACCGTCGTAATCTTCGGCATTCAGCCCCCTGGCGTCAGCCTGCTTCAGCACTTCGATCAGCGTCTGCGTTTGTTGAGTTGGCTCATTGTTGTTCAGCCAGGCTGGGGCGTAATTCGCTGCTTCGTAAAAGTTGGTTACATGAATCCGGTAGTCAGAAAAATCGGGCCAGCGAAGATCCGATAGCTGGCCGGCCGCGGCGATCTGGCGGAGCGTGGCGGCGAAGTCGGACGAGGCATCGACTGTAGCGGGGCCTCGAGATCCAAGGGCTGCGGCTACCGCGACCAGGCAGCCGACCGTCAGCAGGAGCAACGGTTTGGATTTCGTTGCCCACCGATATTTCATCGATATCTCTCCCCGACAGCCGATTGAGAATCTTTGGCGGTGCTGGTGCGTGCGTTGCAAATGCGTACGACGATGCCACAGCCTAGAACGTCTCCGCAAGATGTGCAAGCACGTGCAGCTTATTTGCAAACCTGATAGGTTGGAAGCCGGTCGGATCGAAGGTTGACGATCCGTCGCTCTTGACGTGATTGGGGTCCTGCTTGAATCGAAAAGCGCTGACCATCGTGATCGTTGTCGCGGCAGTCACTCTGGCTTTCTCCAAGCCCAAGCTGGTGATGAGTTGGAAGAATCCCAGCTACGTAACGGACAAGAAGTTCCAGCGGGTGCTGGCGCTGGGGCTAAGCGAGAAGACGGAGATTCGCGCCGATTTCGAGGACGCGCTTGCGCTACAGCTGTCGCAAACCGGTGTGACCGCGATTCCCGGCCATGCCATTCTGCTGAGGCCCGAGTCGACACAACTCGATCTGAATTACCTGAGGGCGCAGATTCGGGAGAACAAGGTCGACGCAGTTGTGGTGTCGCGACTGATCAAAGTAGAAAGCAAGGTGACCTATATTCCCGGAGGGCCTTCCATCTCGCCCTTTCCTTACTACTCCACGTTTTATGGGTATTACCGGGTCGTATATCCGGTGGTCTATTCGCCCGACTACCTGCGGGAAGAAAAGAAAGTGCGCATCGAGACTAATCTCTATAGCACGGCTTCGCCCGACGGCGAGCTGGTGTGGACGGGGGTCACCGACACCTTCAATCCGTCGAGCGTCCATAAGACGATCAACGGATTGGTTAAGCTCGTAGTGAAGGAAATGCAGAGCGAAGGCGTGCTCTAGCTTGGCACATATGCGAGTCCGACTTCCGCCGGTCGTGAAGTCTGCGGGTAAGCGAAAGAGGAACAAGCGTGGATGGGAGACAATGGCTGCGCAGGATCGGTGTCAGCGTCGGGGCTCTGTTCGTGGTGGTGCTCACCCTCTGGGCGACAGCCGCGCTGTATTTTGATCTGCCATCGGCCCCGCTTCGCAAGCCGGCCGCCGCGATCTATCTGGTTGGGATTTCCGCCGGTGCGCTGTTCTATCGTCGATTTGCACTTCTGATCACGCTCGCTGGGTTTGTTCTCGTTCTCGCCTGGTGGTTGTCGCTCAAGCCATCTAGCACGCGTAATTGGCAAGCCGACGTTGCTGAAACGCCCTGGGGTGAGATCGCGGGCGATCGTGTAACTATCCACAACATCCGCAACTGCGATTATCGGGCGGAGTTCGACTACGACTGCAAGTGGGAAACGAGGACCTTCAATCTTTCGAATTTGAGGGGCCTGGACATCGCGCTGACATATTGGGGCTCGCCGTGGATCGCGCATCCGATCGCCAGCTTCGATTTTGGCGATCAAGGGCATGTTCCCATTTCCATTGAGACTCGCAAGGTCGTCGGCCAGGGGTATTCCGCGATTCTTGGATTCTTCCGGCAGTACGAGTTGACCTACATTGTCAGCGATGAACGGGACCTGATCCGGCTGCGCACAAACTACCGATCTGGAGAGGAGGTCTATCTGTTTCGCACGGTTGCCAACCCCCAGCAGGCGCGCGGGTTGTTTCTACAGTATCTCGATCACGTTAACCGCCTACACAGCACGCCGGAGTGGTACAACGCTCTGACCAACAATTGCACTACGAATATTGCAATTGCCGAAGCTGCAAGAGAAGGTAGGCGGACACGTTGGGATTGGCGCATTCTGCTCAACGGACACTCCGACGAAATGATGTACGAGCGGCAACAGTTAGTGACCGAAGGCTTGTCGCTCAAGGACTTGAAAGAGCGAGTCCACATCAATGCTGCCGCCCGCCTGGCCGACAAAGATCCAGCTTTTTCGGCGCGAATCCGGGAGGGGCGTCCCGGATTCTCCAGCCAGCTCTGACCCGGCCGACAAACGCGCCGACCCCTATCAATAAAATATGCCGTAACAAAGAAAATACTAGTTTCGCCCTACGCTGAAAGGGACTAGAAACATAGAAGGCTGTTCCGCATCCTTCCGCCGCGCCACGAATGACGGTTCCTTGCGAAGCCCGATAACTCGTAGCGCAGGGATGGCTAATGGCCAAGACATCGTCTATTAAAACAAACGCGTTTTCGCCACCAGTGGCATCAATTCGCATTCTCATCGTCGATGATTTCGAACCCTTTCGGATGTTTGTGCTTTCGGTGTTCTCCAAAACACCGGAATTCCAAATCATTTGCGAAGCTTCCGATGGATTAGAAGCTGTCCAGAAGGCCGAAGAACTAAAGCCAGACTTGATTTTGCTCGACATCGGCCTTCCAAAACTGAATGGAATCCAGGCCGCTCGACAAATCCGCAAGCTTGCGCCGAGTTCCAAAATAATTTTTCTGAGTCAGGAATCCTCTGCTGATGTGGTGCAAGAAGCGCTCGACCTGGGCGCAATGGGATACGTGGTTAAAGCCTATGCTGGAAGCGAACTGCTAGCTGCTGTGGAAGCGGTTTGCCAAGGCAGGCGGTTTGTGAGTGTTGGATTGTCCGGCAGCAACATCACCGGCAGTACGAACTCGCAACCCCTTGATTGCCTGGACGACGAGGACGTTGTAGCACCGGTTGCGCCGTTCGTGCTGTAACCGGGGAGATCCTCACAATCGAGAGGTTCAATCCTCGCTCTAAGATCCTCCACGCCCTCAATGCCGAGCGTCATGTGATGACCCTAGGCTTCTTCGCGATCCTCAACATCTCGGGAGCCTTTCGTCATCGAGATGCATCCTTACTTCCGTGAGGTTACCTTGCGATGAAGCCGTTATCCGATCAGCTGGTGTCGAAGTGCCCAGTAAAGCACAGGCCCCACGTTGGATTCTGACTGCGACCATTCTCGCTTCCAGCCTGGCTTTTATTGACAGCACGGCTGTAAATGTCGCTCTGCCCGCGCTCCAGGCATCCCTCCGGGCAACGGTTGTAGACGTGCAATGGGTAATCGAGTCATACGGATTGTTTCTGGGAGCCTTGATTCTCGTCGGCGGTTCTCTCGGCGACCTATTGGGACGTCGCCGAATTTTCATTATCGGAACTGCCGTCTTCGCGCTGGCTTCGGCTGCTTGCGGAGTTGCGTTGAACATTCATCAGTTGATCATCGCGCGAAGCATTCAGGGCGTGGGAGCTGCACTGCTCGTTCCGGGCAGCCTTGCGATTATCGGCGCATCGTTCGACGAGGAAAGCCGCGGAAAGGCAATCGGCACCTGGTCCGGGTTCACCACGATCACCACCGCTGTTGGGCCGGTGCTCGGGGGGTGGCTGGTCGAGCATGCTTCGTGGCGCTGGGTGTTCTTCATCAATCTCCCGATTGCGGCGACCGTGATCGCCATTTCGCTTCGCCATATTCCAGAGAGCCGCAGTGCCACTACAGGGCGCATCGATTGGGTTGGAGCTTTTTTGGTGACGCTTGGACTGACAGGCTTGGTTTACGGGTTCATCGAATCGGTGAATTTGGGTTGGACACATCCTCTGGTGCTGGGGAGTCTGATCGTTGGCTTCGCCTCGCTAGTTGGGTTTCTGTTTGTCGAGTCTAGCGTGACTTCACCGATGGTTCCGCTGTCGTTATTTGAATCCTCCAGCTTTAGTGGTACAAACTTGCTCACACTGTTGCTCTATGCCGCTGTTGGAATTTTCTTCTTCTTGTTTCCGCTGAATCTGATACAGGTCCAGCAATACTCCGCAACCTCCGCAGGCGCTGCTATCCTGCCCTTGATTTTGCTGATGTTCTTTCTCTCCCGCTGGTCTGGCGGACTGGTCGCGCATTATGGCGCCCGAGGTCCGCTGATCGTTGGTCCTTTGATCGCCGCATTAGGTTTCGCTTGGTTCGCCGTGCCCTCCGTTGGAGATGGCTACTGGAAAGCATTTTTCCCCGCGATGCTAGTCCTGGGGTTCGGGATGGCGCTCACTGTAGCTCCGCTCACTACGGTTGTGATGAATTCAGTAGAGCAGGACCGAGTGGGAACCGCTTCTGGCATCAATAACGCAGTGGCCCGTGTGGCTGGCGTGCTCGCGATTGCGGTCCTCAGCATTGTCATGGTGAACGCTTTTGGCTCTCGATTAAACCAGGGCCTCACTCATCTTGTTCTGCCGCCAGAAATCTTGCAGCAGGTTCAAGCGGATGAGATCAAACTGGCGGGTTTGCAGGTGCCGACCGGCCTCGATCCCGGTACGGCC
>Ga0209415_10006781_pt1 | contig 20224 bp, 20 predicted proteins | sample PeaSoiSIISIP2007_FD_187696 | JGI IMG/M metagenome (GOLD analysis project Ga0209415, IMG submission 187696) | Peat soil microbial communities from Weissenstadt, Germany - SII-SIP-2007 (SPAdes) (version 2) | ecosystem: Environmental > Terrestrial > Soil > Wetlands > Peat | place: Germany...
CGGCGTGGGCGGCGTCGAGCGCGCGGAGCACGCGATGGCCCTGGTCCGCGCGGGGGCGGACCTCGTCCAGATGTACACGGGCTTCATCTACGAGGGCCCCGGCGCCCCCTCGCGCATCGCCCGCGAGCTCGCCGCCATGGTGACCCGCGAAGGCGCGACCACGCTCTCCGAGCTCCGCGGGTAGGCCTACGGCGCGATCCGCGCCATCACGGTGCGCACGATCTCCCGCTTGCGCTCCTCGATGAACGCGGGCGACTGCGGGTCGAGCGACCACACCGCGTCGAGGAACGCCTCGTCGGTGTACGGGAAGCACGCCATCGCCACCGTCGAGATGCACAGGTGCCGCGCGTCCACGTCGCCGCGCACCTCGCCGCTCGCGCGCATCGCCTCGAAGCGCGCCACCACGTCGTCGAGCTGCGGCTTCACGTGCTTGCGCAGGAGGTCGCCCGCCAGCGGGCCCCCGCGCGTCGCCTCGTGCCTCAGGATGCGCAGCACGCGCGCGTGCGTCGCGTAGAAACCCACCAGCATCCCCACGAGCGCCTCGATGAGCCCCTCCAGCTCCACCTTCTCGAAGCGCTTGCCCTTCGTCCGCCTCCGTGGCGGGGCCATCTCGTCGAGGATGCGCCAGCCCACGTCGGCGATCGCCTTCAGCGCGTGCTCGAGCACCGCGCTGTAAAGGCCATCCTTGTCCGCGAAGTAGTGGTGGATGAGCGCCTGCGGCACGTCCGCGGCCCTGGCGATGGCCGCGAGCCTCACGCCGTCGAAGCCCTTCGCCGCGAACTCGGCCTCCGCCGCCTCGAGGATGCGCTTGCTCGTCGCCTCGCCGCTCCGCTCGCGACGCGCCGGGAGAAGCTCGGCAATCGTGCTCAAGCCGTCGCCTCCCAGCTCTCGTACTCGAGGATGTCCAGCTCCGCGAAGCCCTTCCGCACGTACGGCGTCAGCAGCCCCAGGCGCTTCACGTTGGGCACGATCTTCGAGAAGCACAGCTTGCGGAAGATGCCCATCGCCACCGACTTCTTCACCGCCGCCTCGCACTCGTCGTGCGGGAAGCCGAGCCGCTTCCACACCTCTTGCCCGAGCAGGCGCTCGTACATCAGCTTCGACGACAGGACGACGAAGTCCTCGCGGTCGCGGAGCTCCGACGGGCTCATGTCCTTGTAGGTGTCCTTCAGCGCGAGCACCCCGAACGCGACGTGCCGCGACTCGTCCTGCATGATCATCGACGTGATCTGCTTGATGAGCGGCTCAGTCGTCGTCTCGTGAATCATCCCGAACGCGCCGAGGGCGAGGCCCTCGACCATGATCTGCATCCCGAGGAACTTGAAGTCCCACCGGCCGTCCGTGAGGATCATGTCGAGCAGCTGCTTGAGGTACGGGCTGATGGGGTAGACCAGCTCGACCTTCTCGCGCAGGTAGCGGTCGTACGCCTCGACGTGCCTCGCCTCGTCGAACACCTGCGCGGCGGCGTAGAACTTCGCGTCGGCCGTCGGCGCGAGCTCCACGATCTGCGCCGTCGCCAGGAGCGCGCCCTGCTCGCCGTGGAGGAAGTTCGAGAACATGTACGACGACTGGTGCCGGCGCACCTCGGGGATGTCCTTCTTCGGATCGAGCTTCGCCCACACGCTGGTCTCCCGCAGCGGGTTCAGGCTGTCGGGCACGTTCTCGGCGCCGGGGTCCACGTGCGTGTCCCACGCGAGGTCCGTCCGCGCGTTCCACATGTGGTCCTTGCTCTTCTCGTAGAGGACGCGAAGGTCCGGACGCTGGCACGCGTAGTCCCACGTGTACGTCATCGGCCCGGTCACCTGCAGGGTCTCCGTGCCGGAGGGTCCCTCCTTCGCGCGCTTCGACGCGGTGGCGGCGGCGGCGGCGTACGCGGTCTGGTGGGGGGCGGGGACGGAGGTCTCGGGGATCGGCTGGGCCATGGGAGTTGATGTTTTGGTCAACTCGCCAATCCGTCAAGGCGTACCGAGCCTCGACACGATCAAATGGGTCACGACGCCCGGCATTGTGCCGCCCGCACGCACCCCCACCGACACCCGCGCGTCGCCGTCCGCCAGGGGCTGGCAGGTGCCCGCCGGCGCGCCGTTCACGCCCCACGTCACCGCTGCCCCCTGGCGCTGCACCTGCAGCGTGTAGCCCCCTCCTGGCGGCGCAGAGGGGGTGCACGTCTCGCCCGGGACGTCGACCTCGACGCCCAGCGCGTCGCGGAGCGCCACGAACGCCGGCCCCGCGGCCACGTCGACGGAGATGGCCACGTCGGCGTAGGTGCGGTCGGTCACGAAGGCGGCGGCCCCGGGGGTCCCGGCGGTGAGCGTGAGGCCCGTGTCGATGTTCCACACCACGGCGTTCAGCGAGTCCGGCGACGTCTCCTCCGGCCCGGTCACGAGCAGCGGACCCGGGAGCGACGAGTAGGCGTTGCGCGTGTCGAACCGCAGCAGCGTGAGCTGGCTCTGCGTCGGGTCGAGCCACATCGCGACGCCCGGGTCGGGGCTGCACGTCGCGTCGCCGATGACGGCGGCGACGTCGTCGAGCACCGAGATCTCGCCGAAGCTCTGGCCGTACGGCTGCCACTGGAGCCACCGGTCCCCCGTCCACAGCACCGGCGCGCCCCCTGCCCCGCCGAAGAGCACCGGGCTCGCCACCGGCGGCGGGATCGGCGTCGCGTTCACGAGCGCCCCCGACGCGTCGATGACCCACGCGTTCTGGAAGCCCGCCGGCGACGTCGCCGGGGTCGCCGCGACGACGAGCGCCCCGCCGCCCTCGAGCGCGATCATCGCCGGCACGAGGCCCTGCGTCAGGGGGATCGTGCTCTTGCCCAGCTTGGGCGTCGCGTCCGGGGCGAACCACTCGAACGAGTCCACCGGCGCGCCCGTCCCGTCGAAGCCGCCGCCGACGAGGATCTCCGCCGACGCCAGCCGCAGCACCGTCGCGTTGCGCCGCGCGGTCGTGAGGCGCCCGACGCCGTCCTCCAGCGCGAGGCCCGACACGGGGTCGACCACCTCCATCGTCGCCAGCGGGACCGTCGCGCCCATGGTGCCGACGCCGCCCACGAGCAGGGTCTCCCCGTTCGCGAGGGTGACCGCGCCGTGCTCCGTGCGGGGCTCGGTGAGCTGGATGGGCTGCCCGCCGAACCCGCCCGTGGACGTCGAGTAGACCTCGGCGCTCTGCAGCGGCCCGACATCGCCGGTTCCCCCCGCCACGAGCGCCCCCGCGGCGAAGGCCGTGACGCTCGCACTCGTCCGCGGCGTCTTCAGGTCGGCGCTGCCCAGCGCGTCGATCTCCCCCGTGTCGAGCCTCGCCACGTACGACGACGGCGTCGGGTTGCCCGTCCCGCCCACGATGAGCACCTGCTCGCCCCCGATGGGCGCCAGCACCGACCCGGTGCGCGCGCCGACCGGCTGCGTCAGGGCGCACGAATTCAGCGTCGGCAGGAGCAGCACGTTCACGTCCCCCGTCGCGGGCACCGGGCCCACGCCCTCCCACGCCTTCTGGCTCTCGGAGGCCGTCATCACCAGCGAGCGCGCCTCGCCGTCGATCTCCGGGAGCGACTCGCCCACCGCGCTGAGGAAGTGCCCCGTCGCGGGCGGGGCCGTCGGGTCGAAGTCGCCGTAGGCGAAGTACTCGGCGTAGGCGCCCCCGTCGGCGGAGCACGCGGCGGGCACGTAGGCGGTCACCGTGCGCGTCGTGACGACGGGGCTCTTGTGGCAGGCCGACGCCACCAGCACGCCGGCCGCGAGGACCAGCCCGTTCTTGCTAGGATGAAGGCGGAGGCGCGGTCCCACCGAGACCCGAATGTACCCCCAAGTCTTCGGCAAGTACGTGCTCGAGCGCGAGCTGGCCCGCGGCGGCATGGCGCGCGTCGTCCTGGCGACGCTGCGCGGGGCCGGAGGCTTCGAGAAGAAGCTCGTGGTCAAGCAGATCCGCGACGAGCTGGCGTGCGACGACGAGTTCGTGAAGCGGTTCGTCGAGGAGGCGAAGACGACCGTCGCGCTGGCCCACCCGAACATCGTCCCCGTGTACGAGCTCGGGGTCGAGCTGGGGACGTACTTCCTCGCCATGGAGTTCGTCGAGGGGGCGAGCCTCGCGGAGCTCCTGCGCGCGGGCGTGGACGGCAAGCGCGGGCTGTCGCCCGAGGAGGGCGCGTACGTCGGCATCGAGGTGTGCCGCGCGCTCGACTACGCGCACCGCCGGATGAACGTGGTGCACCGCGACGTGACACCGCGCAACGTGATGGTGGACTACGAGGGGCAGGTCAAGGTCATCGACTTCGGGATCAGCTCCCCGGTGGCGACGGCGCCGACGGGCGAGGGCGTCTTCGGCTCGCCCGGGCACATGCCGCCCGAGCAGATGGAGGGCAAGGAGCTGACGCCGGCGGCGGACGTCTTCGCGGTGGCGGTCCTCTTGATGGAGCTGTGGAGCGGGAAGGCGCCGTTCCGGAAGAAGAACCGCGAGGAAATCGAGGCGGCGATGCGCGGCGTGCATCCGAGGCCGAGCGACGCGGACATCCGCCTCCTGCCGCTGGACGACGTGATGAAGGCGGCGATGGCGCTCGACCCGAAGGACCGGCCGCAGCAGGCGGACGACCTCTCGCGCGCGCTGCGCAAGTTCCTCACGGGCGTGGACCTCCACGACGTGGCGCGGAAGCTCGGCGACCGCGTGAAGGGCGTGCGGGAGAACCCGCCGCCGGCGTCGACGGAGAAGAAGGCCATCCTGCAGCGCCCGCCCTCGCGGCCGACGGCGACGCAGGTGGGGACGAAGACGTTCGCCGCGCGCAGCGAGGTGAACGCGTGGAAGGAGACGGAGGAGGCGGGGACGCGGAGGATCGCGTCGAGCAGGCCGCCGCCGAGCAAGGACGTGGAGACGGTCGCGACGCGGCCCATCGAGACGGACCCGCGGAACGAGAAGGGGACCGTGGCGCCGCCCGCGCGCCGCGGGCTGCTGGTGGGGAGCCTCGTGGGGGCGGCGGGGGTGGCGGTGGCGGCGTTCTTCCTGGGCAAGGGGGCGGGGACGGCGGAGACGCCGCCGGTGACGACGGCGACGACCGCGACGGCGACGGTCTCGACCGCGGCGACCGCGACCTCGACCACGACGGCGACCGCCACTCACCCCGCGACCTCGACCTCGACCCCGACCCCGACCGCGACCACGCCCCCGACGACCTCCGCTGCGGTGGAGCGCGCGTCACTCACGCTGCTCGGCGACGGCACGTTCATCGCGGTCGACGGCGTGTCGCGCGGCCCGTCGCCGATGAAGCTCGCGGTGGAGCCCGGGCCGCACACGGTGGTGTTCACGTTCCCGGCGACGGGGGAGTCGAAGGGGACGTCGCTGACGGTGAAGAGCGGGGAGAAGGCGACGCTGCGCGCCGACTTCACGGGGGCGACGCCGACGATACGGCTGCAGCGGTAGGGGACGGACGCCGGGGTGCTGTAGGCACCGGCGGCGGGGTCGTCGCTCGTCCCTCACTTGCGCGGGGGCAGCACCTCACGCACTCGCACGACGACGTCGTCGAACCCCGGCACGCGCAGCTCCTCGTCGCGCCCGTGCCGCGTGATCTTCGCGTAGCCGTCGGCGCCCGGCTCGCGGTGGAGCTCGATGACGTCGTCGACGAGGTTCACGATCCAGTACTCCGGCACGCCGCAGGCCGCGTAGAGCGTCGCCTTCCAGCCGCGATCGTCCGCGAGCGACGACTGCGCCACCTCGATGATGAGAAACGCGACGCTCGGCGGCTCGTCGAGGTAGTCGCCGAGCGGGACGACCGCGACGTCGGGCTCGGGCTCCGAGTCGTCCGACGCGGCGAACGACGACTGGATCTCGATGTTCGCGCGCCCGCGCAGCGCCTGCCCGAGGATCTGGGCGAGGTGCCTGACTCCGTAGCGATGCGGGCCACCGATGGGGCTCATGCGGATGATGCGACCGTACACAAGCTCGACCTTCTCGTCGCGAAACGCGCCAAGCTCGGCCAGCCGCTCGTACTCGACGCGCTTGAGCGGGCGGAGCCTCTCGAGGGGGACGGGGTCGTGCGCGAGCGACATGCCGGAAGCGTAGCGCAACCTGGTGCGGCGGTGAGGGGTGGGCGGGGGGAAGGCCACGCTGCGGGCGGACTTCACGGGGGCCGCGCCGACGATACGGCTGCAGCGGTAGGGTCAGGGCGTCGGCAGGGCCTCGAAGTTCGCGTACCCGCCGTCCTGCACGAAGAACGGAATCGTGCTCGACACGCGGCCCAGGGCCAGCGGCGTCGCGGTGACCGTGTACGTCGTCGGGAGCACCGGGACGTTGATGAACACGGCCAGCCCGCCGGAGTCGGTCGCCGTGGCCGTCAAGCTGGGGACACCGTCGGCGAAGTACAGGCGCCTGGTGGACGAGGTTTTCGGATTGATGTCGAGCTGAACGCCCGCCGCCACGGCGAGCCGACAGTCGACTGCCGCGACGGTCACGATCCCGAGGTTGGGGTCGAGCGTCACGCCGAGGCCCGCCGCCTGGGACTCGAGCGCCCCCCACGTGGGGACGATGGCGGCGACGGCGAACCGTGGCTCGCTGGAGGGAGCGTAATCGAGCAGCTTCGTCGGAATCGTCGTGGGCGACGAGATGTCGAGGTACGTCGGCACGGCCACCGGGGTCGACGGACGCGTGAGCGTGACGATCCCGGCGTCATCGGTGGTTTTCATGTCGAGCCCCTGCGCGCACGTCGTGTCCGCGATGTTGCAGATCTTCACGAGCGCGCCGTCGATCGGGGTCCCCATGTTGCCGTCGAGGACCGTGGCGGTCACCTCGACGGGGCCGAGCGTCCCGGACGGCCAGTCGACGTTGCCCACGCACGACCAGTCGGCACCCCACGAGCACGCGCTGGAGCACTCGCCGGCGACGGGGGCGTAGTCCGACGGGTTCATGGCCGGCGCGCCGGCGTCCAGCCCCAGCGCCGGGCACGCCTGCAGGGCGTCGGGGGTCTCGCTCGAGAGCTGGCAGCGGAGGGCGGCCTGGCACGCCGGGTCGACGAGGCACGAGCTGACGTAGGCGCACGTCTTCTGGACGATGCACCCCTGACACCCCGGCGCCGCCGCCGGCGGGAAGAGGGCCGCGGCGCTGCCGCACGAGAGCCCGCATGCGTCCGCGCACGACGACGCGAGGCACGCCTCGAACACCGGCGTGACACCGTCGTTGCCCAGCCCGTGATCCACGCTGCACTGCGCGCGGCACGTCGGGTCCGTGCCGCAGCCCGACATGCACTCCTCCAGCGCACTGCACGACGGATTGCCCGCGCACTTCGTGGCCTGCGCGTCGCAGCTCGTCGTGACGCACGTCTCGCAGGCGCCCTGTCCGTACGTGAAGCCGCCCTCCGCGCCGGAGTCGGTGGACTGCGACACCTGCCCCTGCGGCGGGCCGTTCCCGATGCCGACGAGCTGACGGCACGCGAGGACGGCCACCGTCATCGCCGCCACGCCACCCACCCAGCCCGTCAGCCGTCCCCGCCCCATCCACGGGACAGCCTACGCCGCCATCGGACGCGCGATGACGGCCATCGAACGTCCGATCGCCGCCATCGAACGCTCGCGGACGGCGATCGGACGACCGATGCCCGCGATCGGACGGTTCGTGGACGACGATCGAACGTCCGATGCCCGTCATCGGACGCACGTGGACCGCGATCGAACGCCCGATGCCCGCGAGCGGACGCCCGTGGACCGCGATCGAACGTCCGATGCCCGTCATCGGACGCCCGAAGGCCCTCCACGACCCCTCGCTCGCGACGAGAATTCAACGACTTACGGGAATCGACCGGCCGTTCGTCGATTTCTGGAGAGAAGTCGACCCGATTTTCCCACTTACACGGTGAGGGCGCTGTCGGCTTCGCATGCTGCGAGGCCAGGTGCCCTTTTTCGTTTCTCCAAGGAGGTCCATCGTGAACAAGGCAGCCAAGTCGAATCGCAACCGTCTCATGATCGCAGGGCTCGAGAAGAACTACTCTGCCAAGCAGACCGTCCTCGTGGACGGCGTCGCCACGCCGCAGCCGCAGGTCATCGCGGTCCTGCAGGCGTCCAACGACGCCGCCGACGCCACGGCGGCTGCGGAGGCGGCCTACCACAAGGCGGTGGCCGACGAGGCGGCCGCCGAGGTCGCAGCGGACGCCACGTACACGTTTCTTAGGAGCTACTTCCTTCTCCTGAACAAGAAGACGCCGGAGGTGCTGCCGGATTATGGGCTGGAGCCCGTCGTCCGGCAGGTGCCGACGGCGGCCACGAAGGCTGCGGCGGCGGCGAAGCGCAAGGCGACGGTCGCCGCGCGCGGGGTGGTCGGGAAGAGGAAGCGCGCGGCCGTCACGGCGCCCGCTCCGGCGGTGACCCCGCCGGCCACGCCGGTGACGACGCCGAAGGCGTAGCCAGAGAAGAAGGCCGCCAAGACGCCAAGGCGCCAGGAGCAATCTTCCTGGCGTTCTTGGCGGCCTGGCGGCTCTATCCTCTCCCTCATGAAAGGCGCGCTCGCGACGCTGGCGGTCCTGGGGCTCACGCAGTGCAACTCCCCGCCGCCCGCGCCGCCGGCGCAGCCCGTGGTGATCGTCCCCGCGGTGTCGGTGCCGGCGCCGGTGACCTCCGTCGCGCCGGCGCCCGCGGTGACGGTGGGCAAGCCGAAGGCGCCGGAGCCGCCGCCGCTGCGCCTCGTGTCGGCGGGCGCGGTCATCGTGTGGACGGAGGACGGCAGGGCGCGAGGCGGCTTCCGCAGCGCGCTGGTGGAGCCGGCGCCCGACGGGGCGAGAGTGATCGCGGAGCGGCCGGAGGCGATCTTCGCGTCGTCGAAGGAGCTGTGGGTCCTGCGCGTCAAGAAGATGCGCGGGCTGTCGTGCACCGAGTGCGAGAAGTGCACGACGAATCCGCCGACGTGCAAGAAGAACGAGGCGAACGACTCGGACGAGCCGTCGCTCCAGAGCCTGCGCACGGGTCGCGTGCTCGAGCCGTGGCAGAAGACGTTCGTGCCCTCGCGTGGATGCGCCGACGGCATGAGCATGGACGAAGTCTCCGTGACGCTGACGGGCGCCGTGGGCCCGGTGTTCTTCGCCGAGGTGAGCCACATGTTGATGGGCTGCGCGATGCCGCACCCCTCGTACGAGCAGGAGACGCTCGCGTTCGACCTCGACGCGGAGGCAGACGTCGGCCTCGGCGTCCCCAAGGAGGCCGAGGACCGCCTGGCGGACCTGGCGCACACGGCGCTCACCGCCGAGGAGTGCGCGATGGACCCCACGGCGGTCCCGACGCTGTACTCGGCCACCGCGGCCTACGGCGAGGGCGGCCTGCTGCACGGGGTTTACTCGTTCACCATGGCGGCGCCGTACATGTGCGGCACGGGGCCCGGGCACTACAGCATCATCAACACGCAGACCTCGCCGTGGATCGCGCCGGAGCTGGCCGCGTACGGCAAGCTGCCCCCGTTCGCGGCGAGCTACATGGCCTCCCACAAGGCCACCTTCGCGATGCCCATCGCCCCCGCGCGCGTGGCCGACGCCGAGAAGGAGATGGCCCGGCACTGACGCAGCCGGAGGTACAATCGCCCGCGCATGTCCCTCCCGACACGCGTGCTCGCCACGCTGGCGTTCCTCGGCCTCACGCAGTGCAACTCCCCGCCCCCCGTGCCGCCCGCGCCGCCGCCGACGCCCGCGCCGTCGGCCTCCGCGTCCACGCCGGTGGCCTCCGTCGAGCCGCCGCCGGCGCCGCCGCCGCCCGCGCCGAAGCCGCCCGAGCCTCCGGCGCCGCGCCTCGTGTCCGCGGGCGCGATGCTCGTGTGGATCGAGGAGTCGTCGGCGGTGGGCGGGTTCCGCACGACGCTGGTGGAGCCGGGGCCGGGCGGGGCGAAGGTGGTCGCGGAGCGGCCGGCGGTGGTGGTCGCGTCGTCGAAGGAGCTGTGGGTCCTGCGCACGAAGAAGACGCGCTACGCGAACTGCGCCGAGTGCGAGAAGTGCAACGTGGACCCGCGCAAGTGCAAGAAGAACGATGCTGCCTCGGTGGACGAGCCGATCCTCGAGAGCCTCGGCACGGCGCGCGTGCTCGAGCCGTGGAGCAAGACCTTCACGTTCGTGGCCGGGTGCGCTGCCCAGGTGAGCGACCAGGGCGCCTCGATGACGCCGGCGGGCGCCGTGGGGAACGTCTTCTTCGCCGACCTGAGCAAGAGCGTCACGAGCTGCGGCTCGGACACGGCGTTCAACGACGAGCCGCTCGCCTTCGACCTCGACGCGGAGAAGGCGGTCGAGCCGACGCTGCCCGATCCCCCGACGCACGCCCTGACGGTCCGGGCGTCGGCGGAGATCCTGGTGCAGGACTGCGTGCACGACCGCGCCGAGGTCCCGACGATGTACCGGGCCAGGGCCGCCTACGGCGACGACGGCGTGCTGCACGGCCTCTACGCGTTCACCACGGCGGCGCCGCAGAACTGCGCGTCGGGCCCGAACCACGAGATGAACCTCGACGAGCTGAAGTCGCCGTGGATCCCGCCGGAGCTCGCGGCGTACGGGAAGCTGCCGGCGTTCGTGGTGGCCTACATGGCCGACCGGAGCGCGACGTTCGCGATGCCCATCGCGGCCGAGCGGGTGGCCGATGCCGAGAAGGAGATGGCGAGGACCGACAAGGAGCTGGCCCGGATGGAGAAGGGCCTGGCCAGGGCCCACTGACCTGCGCGCGCCCCTGTGGTACGCGGTCTGCCAGCGCCCATGCCCGACTTCTTCGACCTCGCCCGCCACTTCACCGCCGAGGAGCGCACCATCCAGCAGAGCGTCCGCGCGTTCGTCGACGCGCGCGTCCTGCCCGGTATCGCCGACCACTGGGAGAAGGGCACCTTCCCGACGGAGCTCATCCCCGAGATGGCGGCGATGGGCCTCCTCGGCTGCAACCTCCACGGCTACGGCTGCGCGGGGCTCAGCGAGGTCGGCTACGGGCTCGCGATGCAGGAGCTGGAGCGCGGGGACTCGGGGGTGCGCTCGTTCGCGAGCGTGCAGGGGTCGCTGGTGATGTACCCGATCCACGCGTTCGGCTCGGAGGACCAGAAGCAGCGCTACCTGCCGGAGATGGCGAAGGGCAAGATCATCGGCTGCTTCGGCCTGACGGAGCCGGACTTCGGCTCGAACCCCAGCGGGATGCGCGCGACGGCCCGGGACGACGGCGACGCCTACGTCCTCAACGGCACGAAGCGCTGGATCACGAACGGCAACCTCGCGCACGTCGCCCTCGTGTGGGCCAAGCTCGGCGGGGTCGACGGCGAAGTGCGCGGGTTCCTGGTGCCCACGGACTCGAAGGGCTTCGAGGCGCGCCCGATCCACAAGAAGGTGAGCCTGCGGGCCAGCGTGACGAGCGAGCTGATTCTCGAGGACGTGCGCATCCCGAAGGACGCCATCCTCGCCGGCGTGCGCGGGATGAAGGGGCCGCTGTCGTGCCTGACGGCGGCGCGGTTCGGCATCGCGTGGGGCGTCGTCGGCGCGGCGAGCGCGTGCTTCGACTGCGCCGTGGACTACGCGAAGCACCGGGTGCAGTTCGCGGGCAAGCCCATCGCGGCGCACCAGCTCGTGCAGGCGAAGCTCGCCGAGATGCTCACGACGCTGTCGAACATGCAGCTCCAGGTGCTGGAGGCGGCGCGCCTCAAGGCAGCGAAGCAGCTGCAGCCGGCCCACGTGAGCATGATCAAGCGCCACAACGCGCGCGCGGCGCTGGAGATCGCCCGCGTGTGCCGCGACATCCTCGGCGGCAACGGGATCACCCTCGAGTACCCGGTGATGCGGCACATGTGCAACCTGGAGACCGTGTTCACCTACGAGGGCACGCACGACATCCACACGCTGATCCTCGGCCAGCACGTGACGGGCATCCCCGCGTACGAGTGAGCGGCGCGCGATCCTCACCCCACCCCCCCAGCCCCCCGCCCCGCGAGCAGGGCGGGGGGAGCGTGAACCGCGTCGACTGCGAGAACTAACGCGCACTCAACGAGCATCGCTCCTCATGCTCCCCCCGCCCTGCCTGCGGGGCGGGGGGCTGGGGGGGTGGGGTCTGTGAAGGTCTCGTCGAGCGCGCCCACCTGCCGCAGCGCCTCGTAGAGGGCGATGCCGACGGCGTTGGCGAGGTTGAGCGAGCGGACCGCGCCGAGCGTGGGGATGCCGACGGTCCGGTCGGGGAAGCGGGCGAGCAGCTCCTCGGGGAGGCCGACGCTCTCCCGGCCGAAGACGAGCGCGTCGCCGGGGGCGAAGGCGGCGTCGAGGTAGCTCCGGGTGGCGGTGGCGCTGAAGAGGTGGCAGGCCGCACCGGGGGCCTCGCGCGACCAGGCGTGGAGGAAGTGCTCGAAGTCGACGTGCTGGCGGACGTCGACGAGGTGCCAGTAGTCGACCCCCGCGCGCCGCACGCTGTGGTCGTCGATGCGGAACCCCAGGGCGCCGACGAGGTGCATCGGGGAGGCCGTGGCGGCGGAGAGGCGGGCCACGTTGCCCGTATTGGGGGGGATCTCCGGCTCGACGAGGACGACGTGGAGCGGCGTCCCGAGGGGCCTGGCGCGGAGGCGTGGGGTCGTGGAGGAGGTGCGGGGCATGCGTCGTTCGAGACGCGCGCCGTAGCACCACCTTGACGCTCGCGCCGCGCAAACCGTAGCCTCGCCAGTGAAGGAACGCACGGGAGCCCTCTTGCGCCGACACTGGAAGGTCGTCTTCGCGTTCGCGTCGCTCGCGGTGTGCGCCGCGCCGCGCTCCGCCCGAGCCGCGCCGATGGACCCGGTGCCGGACCGCTTCTACCTGAACCCGCCGGGCGAGGCGAACTGCCAGAACGTGACGGGCGCCAGCTACCAGGCGTGCATGCCGAACAACGTGTCCTGGTCGAACATGATGAGCGAGCTCGGCTTCGCCATCGCGCCGAGCGCGTTTCACCCGGCGCGTACGACGGGCCTGGGCGGCTTCGCGCTGAGCCTCGAGACGAGCTTCGCGCACATCAACGCGGACGCGACGGACAGCACGCATACGCAGTACTGGCACGCGGGCACGCAGGGGGACGTGAACCCGACCACGAACGCGTTCTCGGGCGTCAACAAGTACCCCGACTCGATCCTCCAGATTTACATGCTCAAGGCGCGCAAGGGCCTGCCCTTCGGGCTCGAGATCGCGGGGGCGCTCGGGTACATCGCCAGCACCTCGCTGTGGGTGGGCGGGGCCGATCTGCACTGGGCGGTGCTCGAGGGGTTCCGCACGGGCATCCTCGGGTACCTGCCGGACATCGCCGTGGGCGGCGGCGTGCGCACCGTCGGCGGCTCGTCGACGTTCTTCCTGACGACCGTCGGCATCGACGGGCAGGTCTCGAAGCCCATCGCGCTGGCCGACAGCGCCGTCATCACCCCGTACCTCGGCGTGCAGCGGCTCATCATCTTCGCCGACTCCACCGTGGTGAACCTGACGCCGGCGGTCGATCCCCTGCAGCAGTGCGGGTACCTCGGCAACAACGTGCCGAGCAACCCCAACGCGCCCCCCAACGGCGTGGGCGGCCAGTACACGGGCGAGCCGATCTGCAAGAACGGCGGCGCGAGCAACACCGCGTTCAACAACCTGACGACCCTCGAGAAGGACCGCATCCATCGCTGGCGGGGCATCGCGGGGCTCACGTACAAGTACGAGATCCTGTACGTGGGCGGCCAGTTCGCCATGGACCTCGAGGATCCGAGCGCCGAGAACGCGAACATGGGCGTCTCCGGGAGCAAGCAGTGGACGCTCTCCTTCGAGGCGGGCGTCTCGTTCTAGCGGTGGTCGCGGCGGGCGCGTGCCGGGCGGAGCCTGGCGCCGCGGTCGGTGTGGCGTCGCCCCGCGCGGGCCTCGAGGGCACGGGCGCGGCGCCGGTCGACGCGTCGGCGGCGACGCCGTCGCCGGTGGCGGCCGACTTCCGCGCCCGCATGGCGCGCGTCGGCGAGCGGGGCGTGTCGCGGGGGCACGCGGAGCGGTTCGACGGCGTCGTGTGGGCGAACGACGCGGCGCGCGCGGGGTGGGACGGCCCGGGGGACATGCCCGACGGCGCGATGCTGGTGGAGGAGGCCATCGAGAAGACGCCGAAGGGCGACCGCGCGGCGGGGCTGCTGGTCATGGAGAAGCGCGGGGAGGCGTGGCGCTTCGTCGTGGTGGACGCCGGAGGCCACGTGGTGGCGTGGTCACGCGAGGAGGCGTGCGTCGCCTGCCACCACGACGCGCCGCGGGACTTCGTGTTTCACCTGGAGAGCGCCGCGCCCGCGCCGGCCGCGAGCCACTGATCGGCGCGCGTTGCGCATCAGACCATGAGCGCCGCGACCAGCGCCCCGAGGACCGCGATCGCGCCGACCGCGGTGGCGACGACGGCGGCGGCGTACGAGGCGCGCAGCGCGGGCTGGGCCGAGGCTCCGTCGAGGCGGTAGCAGCCGCGGAGGAACGCGCGGGCACTGCGTCCCGGGAGCCCCATGCCGACGCCGGCGATGGAGAGGGACGCGCGGAGGCCCTCCTTCACGGCGACGACGATGGCGCCGAGCGGGCCGATGACGAGGTCCCACCCCGCCGCGTAGAGGCCGAAGCGCAGGGCGCGGGTGGTCGCGCCGCGCGCGCCGGAGCGCCGGGCCCCGAAGTCGAGCGCCCAGCCGTGCGCGACGTGCGCCGCGACGAGGAGCGCGGCGAGCGCGGGGATGCCGGCCACCGCGACGCGCAGGAGCAGGCCCCCCTCGTCGAGGAGGAGGTGCTTCACCCAGCCGGGCGCGAGCACGGCCAGCGGCACGAAGAGCAGCAGGCCCATCGCGGTGGAGGCGATCATCTCGCTCGCGACGGCGAACCGGAAGGCGGGGCCGAGGGGGCCGTCGGGCAGGGTCTCGAAGAAGCGGTCGGCGTCGAAGGTCGTCGCGCGGGCGGTCGTCCAGAGGCGCGTCCAGGCCGAGGCGCCGGGCCTCTCCCACGGGACGACGGCCACGACGCCCGATCGCGTGAGCTCGTTGACGCACCCGGGGCAGTCGGCGTCGCCGCAGTGGGCGCACACGACGGTGGCGGGCACGTCCGCTTCGACGAGCTCCTCGCTCTCGCGCGTTTTTGCCGCTCCGTTCGCGACCGGCACCGTGCCTCCTTTCCGCGTTTTCGCGCGAAGTCTGACACGGAGGGGCGATCAGTGCACCACCTGCCCCGCGGAGGTGCCGCGGCGCAGGGCGATGTCGTCCACGCGGCCGCCGAAGAAGAGGGCGAACGCGACGGCCACGACGGAGAGGGCGAGCGTGGCGTAGAGGCCCCACCCCCACGTGAAATGCAGGGGAACGCCGTGCGCCCCGTGCTGCGGGCGGGCCAGGAGCAGGGCGGCGGTGAGCCCGGGGACGGCGGCGAGGAACGACGCGGCCACGCGCGCGCCGCGCATCTTCATGATGCTGCGCCGGGTGAGGACCATGGGAAGGAGCACGAACCAGCCGACCCCCGCGCCCCAGGGCCAGCCGAGCCGCCGGGCCATCTCGAAGCCGTTGTACGAGACGACGTCGGGCATCGTCAGGTGGACCCACGGCGCGAAGAAGACGACGAGGCCGACCGCGGAGAGCAGGGCGAGCGCCCCGCGGCTGCGGCGGAGGTACAAGGGCGGCAGCGGCTCCCACTCGGGCTGGCGGGTGACGCCGTCCTCGCTGAGGGCCTCGTCGGAGATGGGGAGCTTCTCGAAGGCGACGAGGGAGACGCCGCACACGGGGCAGGTCGGGCTCTCGCCGCGCTCGAACATCTCGCGGCAGAAAGGGCACGCCAGGAGCGCCACGCGAGGAGCATAGCGCACGGCGCCAGCGGTTTGCCTCATCATGCCGGTGGAGACAACGCCGGTGCCCGCAGGTTCCAGCCGGCGCGCCGACGTACGCCGACCGGGTTACATTGGGCTCATGGCACGACCGACGAAGCTGGAGGACGCCGCCGTGGACCGCTGGCTGGGCGCGCACGCCGGGTGGGAGCGCGCGGGCGCGGGGGCGATCGCGAAGAAGTTCTCCTTCCCGGACTTCGGCGCCGCGCTGGGCTTCGTGGTGCGCGTCGGTTGCCTGGCCGAGAAGCGCGATCACCACCCCGACGTGGACCTCGGCTGGGGGCGCGCGCGCATCCTCTGGTCCACGCACGACGCGGGGGGTGTCTCCCAGCTCGACCTCGAGGCGGCCGAGGCGACCGACAAGCTGGCCGGATGAGCGACGAGGACCTCGCCCTCGCCCGCGACGCGATGCGCGCCCGCCTGGAGGCGCTGGTCGGCGAGGGCCCGATCCCGCGCTTCGAGGAGGCGCTCACGCACCCGAGCTTCGCCAACGAGTCCGGCGGCCCGGACAACCAGCGGCTCGAGTTCCTGGGCGACGCGGTGCTGGGGCTGTGCGTGAGCGAGATGCTGGTCCAGTCGCACGTCGACGCGGACGAGGGGAAGCTGACGCGGATGCGGAGCGCCCTCGTGAACGGTGAGGCCCTCGCGGCGTGGGCGAGGCACGTGGACCTCGGCGCGTGCGTCGCGTTCGGTCGGGGCGCGAAGCTGGGCTCGGAGCGCGAGCAGACGAACGTGCTCGCGGACGCCGCCGAGGCACTGGTCGCCGCGGTGTACGAGTCACGCGGGCTGGAGGGCGCACGGGCGCTGGTGGCGGAGGTGGTGCGGGAGCGCTTCGAGCATGCGGAGACGCTGAGCGCGGCGGACCCGAAGAGCGCGCTCCAGGAGCGGGTGCAGGCGCGCGGGATGCCGTCGCCCACCTATCGCGTGGTCGAGGTTCGCGGGACGCCGCACGACCACGTGTTCGAGATCGAGGTGATGGTGGGGGAGCGGGCGCTGGCGCGGGGGGAAGGGCGGAGCAAGCGCCAGGCGGAGCGCGCGGCGGCGGCGCGGGCGCTGGAGGTCATCGAGGTCGAGCCGGTCACGGAGGCCTAGGGCGCGCATGACCGGGGTGTCGCAGGTCGCATGGACGCTCGCTCTCGCCGCCGGGACGGTGGTCGCATGCGGCGCGCGCACGGGCTTGCTCGTCCCGCTCAACACGACCGACGGCGGACTGGCAGGACCCGCCTGCGCCGGGACCGAGATCCCGCTCGATACGAACGCGCCGAACCTCTACTTCGTGCTCGACGGGTCCACCAGCATGCAGGAGGACTCGAAGTGGCCCAACGTGCGCTCGGCGGTGGCGACGCTCATCACGCAGCTCGGGCCGCGCGCCGGCTTCGGCGCCGCGGTGTTTCCGACGCAGGGCGCCGACGCGTGCACGACGGGCTCCGAGGTGATGCCGGTGCAGGCGGGCGACTCGCAGGGGGCGACCGCGGCCGTCTTCCTCGCGGCGACGTCGGTCACGCCCATGGGCGGCACGCCGACGGCGGCGACGCTGGAGGCGCTGCTGCCGGAGCTGACCGCGTTCCCCCAGCTGACGTTCGCCATCCTCGCCACCGACGGAGGACCCAACTGCGACGCGGCCCTGTCGTGCGGCGTCGCCGAGTGCACGTCGAACCTCGACGGGGCGCCGGGGTGCCCGGTCGGGGGGCCGCCCAACTGCTGCGACCACACGACCGGCGTCGGCGGCCAGGGATGCCTCGACGCGGCGCAGACGACGCAGGCCGTGACCGCCCTCCGAGCCGCGGGCGTGGAGACGTTCGTCATGGGCATCCCCGGGAGCGCGCCGTACGCGGCGGTGCTCGACCAGCTCGCGATCGCGGGTGGCGGCGCGCGGGCGAGCGAGCCGTACTACTACCGGGTCGACACCTCCGACACGGGCGCGCTCGGCGCGGCGCTCGCGCAGATCGCCGCGGAGGCGATCGCGAGCTGCACGTTCACGATGACGCGCGCGCCGGCGAACCCCGACGAGTTGAACGTCTACGTGGACGGGACGGTGGTGCCGAAGGACGGCGCCGACGGCTGGTCGCTCGCGGGGATGAAGGTCACGCTCGAAGGCTCGACGTGCAACGCCATCGAGACCGGCGCCGCGCAATCGGTGCAGGTCGAGGAGGGGTGCGCGACGGTGCTGTGAAGCCGCGCGTGTCACTTCTTCGAGGGCGCCGGGGAGGCCGCGCTACCGCGAGGCGGAGCGCCGCCCGCACCGCCCGCGTCACCCGACGGCGTCGGGCCCAGCGTCGCCAGCAGCGATTCGTCGAGATCGTGCAGCTTGGCGGCGCGGAGGGCGGCGGTGAGCTTGTCGGACTCGTCCTTCACGCGCGCCTTCCACACCGTGTCGCGGATCTGCGCGGCCACCTGGTCGACGGTGCGCTTGGTCGCGGCGAGGGTGCCCTTCCTCCACACCACCGAGTAGTTCTCGCCCTCGGGGACGGGCGCCGGCACGAGCTGCCCGTCGCGCACGCCCTGCGCGGCGTGGACGATCGACACGTCCAGGCGCAGCCCCGGTTCGTTCGACGTGCCGTCGGGACCGATGAAGCCGAGGTTGCCCGCGCGGAGGTTGCTCGCCTTGTCGACGCTGTGCTCGCGCGCCAGCTCGCCGAACTCCTTCGGGGTCGGGTCCTTCTTCGCGGCGTCGAGCACGGTCTGCGCCTCCTCCTTCGTTTTGCAGAGGATGCGCCAGATCTGGTAGCGCTCCGGCGTGTCGTAGCGGTCACGGTTGTCGTCGTAGTACTTCTGCACGTCCTCGATGGGGATGGCCGACTCGGGGCCGAGGCGAGCGCGGATGGCGCGGACGACGGACTGCGACCGGACCCGCTCGAGGGAGTACGACGTCGGCTGCCGGTCACCGAGCTTCTCCCCTTCGGCGCCGAGCGACTCGAGCGTCTCCGGGACGAGCACCTGCTCGAGGAACGCGCGGCGCACGGCGGTCGGGTCGGCGCCGAACGTGGCCCGCTGGAACGGCGGCAGCGCCGCGAGGCGATCCTCGAGCTCGCCCACGGTGATCGTCCGCGCGGGCCCCACCGTGACGACGACCTGGGCGCGCCGGGCCGCGTCGCCCGCGACGTCGGCGCGCGTGTCGCTCCGGGCGAGCAGGACCCCGGCGGCGAGGACGGCGGCGAGGAGGGCGCGCCTCATGGATCAGGCGGCGCGCTTGCGCACGCGCGCGCGACGCGGCGCCTCGGCGCCGAGCACCCCGGCGCTGCGGAGCACGTCGTCGCCCACGCCCACGAAGCGGTAGCACTCGACGCGGAAGCCGTACGCCTTGTGGAGGCGGGTCACCACGTCGACCATCGAGTCGGCCGGCACCGTGGCCTTGCGTACCTTGGCGATCTTGCGGATCGAGCTGAGGGGCTCGCCGAGCTCCATGAGCTCGTTCACCCGCTGCAGCACGTCGAGCGGCTTGAGCTCGCGTGAGCCTCGCACCTTGCCGGACTCGAGCTCGCGCATCAGCCTTTGCCGGCGCTTCTCGGTCCGACCGTCGCGCTTGTGAGCGCCGTTGCCGCGGCCCCCGAGGATGTCGTTGAACATCCGCGCGACGCGCCGCTTCTCGATCGCCTCGGGACTGCCGCGCCGGTTCTGCGGCTTGGGCGCCGCCCTGCTCGTCTTCGCCATTCGAGGCCTCGCGTCAGTGCGGGAACGAGGCTGACGATATCCGTGACACACCGCACTGTCAAAGGGGGTTTGCCCGGGTCCACGTGCGGCACTTCCCTAGCGACCGCACACGGTGATGGCGAATGTCACGGCCGCTACAATCAGCCAAATGGGCCACGTCCTCGCGAGGAAACCCGCGACATCGGTCCCGAAGGCGCCCACGGTCGCGCGCGCCGCGGTCTTCCTCCCCACGAGGCGCGTGCGCTCGTGGACGATCTCGGCGCGCTCGTCGTCGTCCATGGGGTCGTGACCCACGCGCCAGCCGTCGTGGTGCTCCAGCTCGTGGTCGATGGTCTCGTCGACCTCGCCTTCCCAGTCGTACGGTCCGTCCTCGGCCCACATCGCGCGAAATGTCCTGTAATACAGGGTGATCTGGCCCGCGCCGACCGGTGCGCTCGCGTCGCCGCCCGGAGGAACGTACGCGCCCAGCAGGGGCTCGCCGCCGTCGTCGCAGTCCGGCACGCCCTCGTCCACCACCAGGGTCACCTGCGCCACGAGCGTACCCGCGATGCGCTCGAACGACGCGCGGGCGCGGGCGTCGAACGTGTCGACATCGGGGAAGACTGTCGCGTTTGATTGCTCCGTGGGTACGGGCGGCTCGAACTCGCGCTCGTAGGGCGCGTCCACGTCGTTGCGCGCGCCGCACTTCGGGCAAAGCGCGATGGTCGACAGGCGCGGTGGGTAGTGCGCGAGGAGGAAGAGATCGCCGATTGCCGTCCACGCCTCGTCGGGGCAGCGCGCGAGCGCGTCGGCGATCCGGCGGG
>Ga0209415_10006782_pt1 | contig 20221 bp, 14 predicted proteins | sample PeaSoiSIISIP2007_FD_187696 | JGI IMG/M metagenome (GOLD analysis project Ga0209415, IMG submission 187696) | Peat soil microbial communities from Weissenstadt, Germany - SII-SIP-2007 (SPAdes) (version 2) | ecosystem: Environmental > Terrestrial > Soil > Wetlands > Peat | place: Germany...
GGGGGAGCCGCACTATTCCGAGGTTCCCCATCCGCGCAGCGAGGTCGAGCGCCTGCTGCGCGGCCCATTCGCATCGCGAGACCAGTTGCTCACGCTCGGGCTTGCAATTTTGGGCCCGCATTATTCGACGCTGGATGTGGCGCTCTACGATTTTCGGCTGGCGCGCGAATTGGGACTGGTCGCTTCCATGCATCAGGGCGGCGGCCCGGCGAAAACTCCGAATGGATGGGACGTGCTGGAGCAGGAAAACCTCGTCCAGGATTTCGTCAACATCGTCCACGGAAACGACCTCTCCGACAAGAGGCTCGCGCGGTTTGTCGACCGCGGTGTGACATTTTCAGTCGAACCTGAGGTCGAGATGGTTGAGGGGCACGGCCATCCGATTATCGGCCGCCTGCGCAAACTGGGCGCCGCGCCATCGCTGGGCGTGGATGTCGAGACAGTGATCTCCGGAGATATGCTGACCGTTGCTCGGATGGCGCTTTCGCATCAACGGGCTCTCGACAACGCAGCGCATCGCGCCGCCACAGGCGGCATTCCCGAAACGTCCACCATTCCCGTGCGCGAAGCGTTGTCGTGGATCACCGTGGAGGGCGCGCGAATGCTCGGTATGCAGGATCGCCTCGGCACAATCACCCCAGGCAAGCAGGCCGACCTCGTGTTCATCCGCGCCGACGCGCTGAATCTGTGGCCCGTCCACGATCCGGTCGCGACCGTGGTCATGCAGGCGAGCCTGGCGAATATAGACTCGGTCATGGTTGCGGGCGAATGGCGCAAGCGCGACGGCAAGCTGCTGTTCCACGATCTCGATCGCGTGAAGGCCGATCTCTTTCGCTCCGGCAGCCGGATTCTTGCCGAGCTCGGCTGGCGGCCGGATCAGAAACAAACGGAAAGCGGCGCGCGAATAGCTGCGCGTTGAAGAGAGAAGAGGACGATCAGAAATGAAAGTAGGTTTTGTTGGCCTGGGAAACATGGGCTCGGCGATGGCTCGCAACCTGATCAAGGCGGGCCACACGCTCGCGGTTTACAACAAAACGCGAAGTCGCGCCGAGGCATTACAACCGCTGGGCGCAACGGTCGCCCGCACCCCCGGCGAAGCCGCGTCCGGCGCTGAGGCGCTCATCACCATGGTGGCAAACGATGGCGCCGTGGAAGACGTGATCTTCGGGCATGGCAACGTCATCGAGTCGCTTCCGGCTGGCGCGGTTCACATTTCCATGAGCACGATGGGCGTAGCACTTTCCCACCGGCTGCTGGCGGCCCATAGGGAAAGGCATCAGTATTACATCGCGGCGCCTGTCTTCGGCCGACCCGACGCCGCCGCAGCGGCGAAACTTTTCATCGTCGCCGCTGGGTCTGCGGAACAGATTGCGCGCTGCCAAAGCCTGTTCGACGCCATGGGTCAGAAGACATTTGTGGTCGGTGAAGAGGCGCCCGCAGCAAACCTGGTTAAAGTCGCCGGAAATTTCCTGGTTACGACTGCCATTGAAAGCCTGGCGGAGGCTTTTGCGCTCATCCGAAAATCGGGAGTCGCTCCTGATAAATTTCTCGAGGTTCTTACCGGATCAATATTTACGGGGCCCGTCTATCGAATCTATGGTGCCATGATCGCCGCCGACAATTTCGAGCCTGTCGGGTTCCGTCTGCAGCTGGGAATGAAAGACAATCGCCTGGTCCTCGCCGCCGCGGAAGAGGCTTCCGTTCCGATGCCGATGGCCAGTCTCGTTCGTGACCGCATGTTGGCCGCCACTGCGCAAGGGATGGGTGAGGCTGATTGGGCAGCGATCGCCCGCATCTCGTTTCGGGAAGCGGGTCTCTGATGTGTGGCATCTGCGGCGTCATAGGAATTGATCAAACTGACGCCGGCGAAGCTGTTGTGCGCCGCATGATGGCCGCCATGATCCATCGCGGGCCAGACGAAGAAGGCATCCTGCTCGCATCGCCCGTCGCCGTCGGCATGCGCCGCCTGAGCATCGTGGATTTGCCCGGCGGCAGCCAGCCGGTCTGGAACGAGAACGAAACCCTCGCGGTTGTTTACAATGGAGAAATCTACAATTTCCGCGAGCTTCGCGCGGAGCTGGAGGCCTTGGGCCACCGCTTCCGCACGCGCTCCGATACGGAAGTTGTCGTCCACGCCTATGAATCCTGGGGCGAGAGCTGCGCCGAGCGTCTGAACGGAATGTTTGCTTTCGCTGTGGTCGAGATGCGTCAGGGTCGCGCCGGACGCGCGTCGCGCGTGTTCCTGGCCCGCGACCGGATGGGCATTAAGCCGCTCTACTATGCGCTGGTGGATGCCAAACTGCTTTTCGCGTCGGAAGTGCGTGCGCTTCTTGCGAGCGGCTGCGTTCCCGCGCGAATCTCGTCCGCGGCGATTCCCGCCTATTTGCTTTTTGGTTCCGTTTGCGAGCCGCTTACGCTGATCGAAGGAGTCGCATCCCTTCCGCCGGGCCATTCGATGAGCGTGCCCGCCGCCGTGCCGGCCAGCACGCCCGAGTTCGTGCGCTATTGGGATGCTCCGAGTGTTTCGAAGAAGCCAGCGTCGGAATCAGCGGCTGCTCCCGCGCAACACGTTCGCGCGCTGCTCGAGGACGCGGTCGCCTCCCATCTCGTCGCCGATGTTCCCGTCGGCGTGTTCCTGAGCAGCGGGCTGGACTCAACCGCCATCGCCGCGCTCGCCAGTCGCGCCCGCGCGGGAATCCACACGTTCACGGTCGCATTTGCCGACGCGGAATTCAGCGAGGCCGATATTGCCCGTCGCACCGCCAGCCGCCTCGGAACCGATCACAGTGAATTGACGCTCTCCGACCGGGAAATGATCGCGCGGCTCGACGACGCTATCGCGGCGTTCGACCAGCCCAGCATGGATGGCATCAACACATACTTTGTTTCCTGGGCGGCCAGGCAGGCAGGCCTGAAAGTGGCGCTTTCTGGGCTCGGCAGCGACGAAATCTTCGGTGGCTATAGCCCGTTCCGTTCGACCGCTAAAGCTTCGCGCGCGGCTGCGGCGGCACGCCTGTTGCCCCAGCCGCTTCGCGCGCTTTTTGCCGGAGGGCTTGCCCGCACGAACGCCTTTGGTTCTTCGCCCGACTCATTCCGCAAAGCATCGGCGGCGTTTCTCGATCCGGACGCGCTGCCGCATCCCTATTTCTTCACGCGGCTGCTCTTCACGCCGGAAGCGGCCGCTTCCGCGCTGCGCGGGGAGTCCTCCTCATGGAGCGACTCACTCTGGTGGCGATGGCTTTCTGATTCCTCCCAGCGGGCGAATTCGATGGATGCGTTCACCGGAATTTCCTGGCTCGAGCTGCGCTCCTATATGCTGAACACGCTTCTGCGCGATACGGACGCCATGAGCATGTGCCATTCGATCGAGGTGCGCGTGCCGTTCCTGGACGCGCCGCTTGTGGAATACGTTCTCTCGCTTCCCGAGAAGGCCAAGCACGGTGCCCGTCCCAAGGCTCTGCTGATCGAGGCCCTTGGCGATCTCTTGCCTGAGGAGATCGTCGCGCAGCGGAAGCGCACGTTTACTTTTCCGTGGGAACACTGGCTTCGCGGAGCGCTTGGCAAGCGCGTTGCGGCGGGACTGGCGGAGTGGTCGCCCGCTCTTGAATCGCAGCTCGGTGGAGGTTTCGCGCAAGCCGTTTGGAAGGACTTTCTCGCGGGCCGCACCACGTGGTCGCGTCCCTGGAGTCTTTACGTCCTCAATGAATGGGTAAAGCGAAACGTCAGCGCCACTAATACGAGCGGCGCTGATTGCCATAAATCCGCAGCCGTGGCTATATCTTAAGAGTGGGAAACCACGCGCCACAAGCGAGCGCGGCATCCAACCAACGATGATTATCCTGGGAATCAACGCTTACCACGCCAACGCCGCCGCAGCTATCGTGGTGGACGGCCGCCTGATCGCCGCGGTGGAGGAAGAGCGTCTCAATCGCGTGAAGTACGCCGCCGGATTGCCCGCTCGGGCGATTCAATTTTGCCTTGATCGAGCCGGGGCGAAATTGACGGAAGTGGATCACATCGCCATTCCGCGCGACCCTTGGGCGCGCTTTGGGACGAAGCTACGCTTCGCCATGCGCATGCCCCGGTTCGCGCTGGATCGTTTACGCGTCATGAAGCGCTTCGCCGGCATTCGCGAGGATCTCGCCTCCGCCTTTGAACTTGCGCCGGATGCCATTCGCGGTCAATTCCATCGCATCGAGCACCATAGGGCACATATGGCGAGCGCGTTTTTTGTTTCCCCATTCGAGAGCGCCGCAGTGCTCTCGGCCGACGGTCTAGGTGATTTCGCGAGCTTTATGTGCGCCGCAGGCGAAGGGCCGAACATGCGCGACCTCGGTGAAGTGGCGTTCCCTCATTCGCTGGGCATGTATTACACCGCGCTCACCCAATATCTCGGCTTTTGGAAGTTCGGCGACGAATACAAGGTGATGGGCCTCGCGGCCTATGGCCGGCCGGAATTTCTCGACGAGTTTCGCCGCATCGTGCGGCCGCACGGCCCGCTTTCGTTCCGATTGGGACTCGAATATTTTACGCATCAGAAACAAGGCTCCGAAATGACCTGGCGCGATGCCAACAGCACGCCGGTGCTAGGCCGGATTTTTTCGCCCTATCTCGAAAAACGCCTTGGACCCACTCGCCAGCCGGATGAGCCGCTCACCGCGAGGCACCACAATATCGCCGCGAGCATGCAGGCGGCTCTCGAAGAAGTTCTCGGGTCATGCTGGAATGGTCTTGCGAAGGAGACCGGGCAAAAAGCGCTGTGCCTGGCCGGAGGCGTTGCCTTCAATTGCGTCGCCAACGGGAAAGTTTTCGATGCGACTCCCTTCGAGCGTGTATTCGTGCAGCCGGCCGCGGGCGACGCGGGTCTTTCCGTCGGCGCCGCCTTCGCTGTGAACCACCAGGTTCTGGGCCGCCCGCGCGAGTTCACCATGGACCATGCGTATTGGGGCCCGCAATTCTCGCCGTCGGAAATTCGCAAAGTGCTTGATCGTGCCGCCGCTTCCGACGGTGCCGAAATTGCGGATTTCGACGAAACGGCGCTGGTCGAAGCGACCGCGCGGCATATCGCGGCTGGCAAAATCGTGGGCTGGTTTCAGGGGGCGGCGGAATGGGGACCCCGCGCGCTGGGTCATCGCAGCATTCTGGCGGACCCGCGCCGCCCCGAGATGAAGGACATTCTGAATCGCCGCATCAAGCACCGCGAAATCTTTCGTCCCTTCGCGCCATCTATTATTGAAGAAGCCGTCGGCGAATATTTCGAGAAGACGCACCCTTCGCCCTTTATGACGTTTGCCTATCCGGTGCGCCCGGAGAAACGCGCGGTAATTCCGGCGCCCACGCACGTGGACGGCACGGCGCGCCTGCAAACGGTCAGCCGCTCGGCCAATCCTCTTTATTGGAAACTCCTTCGCGCGGTCGGCGATCAAACGGGAGTGCCGGTGGTGTTGAATACCTCGTTTAACGACAACGAGCCGATCGTCTGCCGCCCGGAAGAGGCGCTCGATTGTTTTCACCGTACGCAGATGGACGTCCTCGTGATGGGCAATTTCATTCTGCAGAAAAAATCCTCCTCCGCCGCCCGCGAGGAACCCGGCGAGCGGTTCGCCAAGCCCGCCAAATAAGAGCGCATGCATATACTGCTTTTCAACGAATACTATCCGCCCGATACCTCTGCCACGGCGAAGATGGCTGTGCGCGTCGCCGAAACCCTCGCCCAGCGCCATAAAGTTACCGTCGTCGCGGGACGCCCCTCATACGATCCGGATGAGTTCTATCCCTTTAGGTTTTTGCGCCGCGACACGCGAAATGGCGTTGTCGTCGAACGCGTCGGTTCCACCGCGTACCCGCGCCACCGGATGCGCCGCCGCGTCTTGAACTATTTGACCTACCTCGCTCTCGCGGTTCCCCGCGCCATCGCGCTTCGTCCTGACATTGTTCTTGCGATGACGGACCCTCCCGTCGCGGGCATCGCCGGCGCGTTCATCGCGCGCAGGCTCGGCAGGCCGTTCGTTTACAACATTCGCGACATGTATCCGGACATGGCCCTCGGCGGGGATATCATCCGTCCGGGCGGGTGGGTCGATCGCTGGGAACAGATGCATCGCCGCGCGCTCAAGCAGGCCGCGCGAGTGATTGTTCTGGGAGACGACATGCGCCAGCGCATCCTCGCAAAGGGCGTCGCGCCGGAACGAGTCGTCGTCGTGCGCGATGGCGCTTCGTTTCCAGCTTCGACGCCCGAACGAAATGATCCCACCGTCCAGGAACTCCGATGCGGCTTCGCGTTCGTTGTCCTGCACGCCGGGAATCTGGGCTTCTATGGCGCGTGGGGCACGCTGCTTAAGGCGGCGCAGATTCTAAGCAACGAAAACACGGGTTTGGTGTTCATAGGGGGTGGAGCAAACCGCGCGACGCTGGAAGCATCTGCCGCGAATTCGCCGAATGTTCGCTTTTTGCCCTTCCGGCCGGTCGAGCAAGTGCCGCACGTGATGATGGCGGGCGATGTGCACATCGTCACGGTGCGCCGCGGTCTCGAGGGCGTCGTGGTTCCGAGCAAGCTCTATTCGATTCTCGCGGCGGGACGTCCAGTGCTCGCCGTAGCCGCGGCCACGAGCGATGCGGCGCGCATCGTCGTTGAATCCGGTTGCGGAATCGCGGCCGATCCGGACGATCCGGCCGCCGTAGCCACAGCAGTTCGTGAGCTGCGCGGTGATCCTTCGAGGCTCGCCGAAATGGGTCGCCGCGCCCGGGAAACCGCAAAAAAATATGCTACAGTAAATGAACTCCAGCGCTTCACCGAAATTATGGAAGAAGCGGCAGGCGAGAGAAATGGGGGACGCCATCTGGGATCGTAAGAAAGTGCTCGTAACCGGCGGTGCATCTTTCATCGGATCGCACCTGGTGGACGCTTTGCTTCAGCGCGGTGCGCGCGTGCATGTCGTTGACGATCTCACCAGCGGCAGGCTCGAGAACATCGAGGCGCACCTCAAGAATGGCCGCATTACCTTCATGGAAGCGGATTTGCGCGAGCCCGGAGTGACGCGCGCCGCAATGAAGGGGATCGAAGTTGTATTCCATCTCGCCGCGGATCATGGCGGCCGCGGATACGTGGATCTGCATCAGGCGGGACCGGCCTCGAACCTTTTCCTCGACGGTCTCGTTTTCTGGGAAGCCGTCAAGGCGGGTGTCGAAAAAGTCGTGTACGCCTCCTCGGGTTGTGTTTACCCGAACTACATGCAGACGGATCCGCAGAAGGAAATTTATCTCGTCGAAGACGACGTCAAACCCCCGCACGACGCCGACAACATGTACGGCTGGGCGAAATTGATGGCGGAATTGACGCTGCAGGCCTATCACCGCGAGCACAAGCTCGGCGCTGCTTCGCTCCGCTACTTCACCGTGTACGGCCCTCGCGGAGTGGAAAATCACGCCGTGATCGCCATGATTGCCCGCGCGTTTATTGGCCAGAATCCGTTCGACGTGTGGGGCAATGGCATGCAGATTCGCAACTGGACCTACGTCGACGACATCGTCAGCGGAACAATCCTCGCCGCGGAAAAAATAAATGACGGCACGGCCGTTAATTTGGGAACCATGGAGCGCGTGCGCGTGATTGACGCCGCCCAGATGGTGCTCGAATACTCCGGGCACAAGGCTGAGGTTCGCTTCCGGCCTGACATGCCGACTGGTCCCGTGAATCGCGTGGCCGACAACAAGCTCGCGAAAAAACTGCTCGGCTGGGAGCCGAAGACGGCTTTCCGCGACGGCTTGCGCACGACGATGGATTGGTATGCGGCCACCCACCAGCAGGAAAAAGTGCGTGGCGTACTCGAAAAAATGCTCACCGCGCGGTGATGGCCGCGCGATCGTCGCAAAGGCTCCCATGACGGGATGTGCAGTCGCGCAATGAATCTTCCCTCCGATCTGATCGCCTTTGCGGTTGCCCTCATGGGATCGCTTCTATTGACGGTCCCGGTTCGCCGCTTCGCGTTGCATTACGGGATGGTGGACCGCCCTGGCCCGCGCAAAGTCCACCTCAGCCCCATTCCGCTGCTTGGCGGCATCGCGATCTATCTTGGATTCGTGCTCGCGATTCTGTTCACGATGCACGGCGTGCCGCATCAGCAGATGGTGGCTATCCTTGCCGGCGCCACGCTTCTCGCGTTGGTCGGCTTGCTCGACGACGGCGGCCTCCTGCATCACCAGGTAAAGCTATTTATCGGGATGCCCCTTGCAGCAGTTTTCCTGTACGGTTCCGGAATTCGCGCGCAGTTTTTCTCGGAATTCGTTCCCGGAATCGCGGGCGTCGTTCTCGACGGCTGCTTCACGATTGTATGGGTCGTGGGTATCACCGCTTCCTTCAGCATTCTCGACCACATGGACGGACTGTGCGCGGGAATTGCCGCCGTGGCCGCGGGTTTTTTCACTCTTTCCGCCAGCCTCAATGGACAGACCATGGTCCGCACGCTCGGCGCCGCGGCTCTGGGGGCCGCTCTGGGCTTTCTGCGCTGGAATTTCAACCCGGCGAAAATCTTCATGGGCGACGGAGGAGCGATGTTCCTCGGATTTCTGATGGCCACGCTCGGCCTCAAGATTCGTCCGGAGGGATCGCACTTTCCCGCCACTTGGCTCGTTCCCGTGCTGATCCTTGGCGTGCCGATTTTCGATACCACCCTTGTTTCGATCTCCCGCGCGCGCCGCGGGCTGCTGCCGTTCACTTCACCCGGAAAAGACCATACCGCGCATCGTCTCTCCAACATCGGTCTAGGGCATCGCGGAGCGGTGCTGGTGCTCTATTGTTTGGCAGTCGTTTTCGGCGGATTGGGAGTTCTCGCCCCTCGTTTCTCGCAAACGATGGCATACGCGCTCGCCGGAGCTTTGTTGGTTGCCGCACTGATCGGCGTTTTGCTTCTCGAAGGCGCGCCATATGAACGTCAGGTCAAGCTCGAAGAATCTTCCTCCGCGCACTGAGTTACGCTGGCGCACACACGTGGCTCGTTTTGCTGTCCGGCTGCTGAGCATGTATGTTAGATTGACATTTCCTAGAGATTATAAAAATTCAGATGAAACAATTTCATTTTCGCTCCGTCGTTTGCGCTCTTCTGTTCCTGTGCGGCATCCCTCTGGCCGCGCTTTCTTCGCCTCCGCGGCCCGATGTATTGCTTCAGGCGATGCAGCATGAGTTGCAGCGGGCCACCACCTCGCTCGCGAAATCCGATCCGGCTCCTTACTACCTTAGCTACGCGGTGTCGGATGGAGAGGGCACGACCATTGCCGGCACCGGCGGAGGCATCATCGCTTCGACCAGCATCCACCGCCGCGTGGCGGACGTCATGATGCGCGTCGGCTCATCCGCGCTCGACAACACGCACTCGCAAAGCCGCCCCTCCGGGATTATCTCGGGTGCGCTTCCGCTGCGCGATGATCCAGATGCAATCGCTCGCGTTCTCTGGCTGCTCACCGATCGGGAATACGAGCAAGCCTCGGCCGCGTTCCTGCGCGTCAAGACGAATCAGGCCGTCCAATCGGCCGAGGAAGATAAGTCTCCGGATTTTTCCCAGGAAATGCCGCAGACGTACGCGGGGCCATCGTCGCCGAAGGCCGCGCATGACCTGAAGGCTTGGGAAGATCGCATCCGTCGAGTCTCGGCCGTTTTTTTGAAGTATCCCGAGGTGTATTCGTCGGTGGCGCTTCTGCAGGATGGCTCCAGCCGTTCTTATCTGGCCACGAGCGAGGGCGCGGCGCTCCAGCAATCCTCGGCAACCGCTCGCCTGGTGATCGAGGGCGAAACGCGCGCCGATGACGGGATGGACTTGCTGCGCGTCGAAACATTTCAGGCCGCGTCACCCGATCAACTCCCGTCGGAATCCGAGCTTTTGGCTAAGGTGGACAAGATCGCGGCCGATTTGAAGGCGCTGCGTGCCGCGCCGGCCGCGGAGCCCTACGCGGGCCCGGCCATGCTCTCCGGCAGAGCGGCCGCCGTGTTCTTCCACGAAGTGCTCGGGCACAGGCTCGAAGGCCATCGCCAGCGCGACGAAAAAGAAGGTCAGACATTCACCAAAAAAGTGAATCAGCAGGTGCTGCCCGCGTTTCTGAGCGTTGTGGACGACCCGACGATGAAGGAATTGAATGGAGTGAAGCTGGCCGGCGCCTACGACTACGATGATGAAGGCGTTCCAGCGCAGCGCGTGAACGCCGTGGACAACGGCATTCTGAAAAATTTCCTGATGTCGCGCATGCCCATCACCAATGTCGATCATTCCAATGGCCACGGCCGCCGGCAGCCTGGACTAATGCCGACGGGCCGGCAGGGAAATCTGATCGTTACCTCGACCAAGACCGTGAAGGATTCCGAATTGCGGCAGAAGTTCATTGACGAGATCAAAAGACAGGGGAAGCCCTATGGCCTTTACTTCGAGGATATTCAGGGCGGCTTCACGCTGACCACGCGAGCGCTGCCGCAAGCGTTTCAGGTAATTCCGGTAATGGTTTGGCGCGTATATCCGGACGGGCGGCCCGACGAACTCGTGCGCGGCGTGGACATCGTCGGCACGCCGCTGCTTTCGCTCAATACGATCATCCTGACCGGAGACACTCTTCAAGTATTCAACGGAATTTGCGGCGCGGAATCGGGACAAATCCCGGTGTCGGCCTCCGCCCCAGCCATGCTCTTTTCCGAAATCGAAGTTCAGAAGCGCGCCAAGGGCACGCAACGCCCGCCCATCCTGGCTCCTCCGGGATTTGAAAATGCAGCGCCGCCTGCCACTGGCAAGGCCGCGCCTGTGATCGGGAACAAGCCATGAGCGCGCTCACGATTCGAACGCTGCGCTCGCCGCTGCCGTGGATTCTGTTTCTGTTGACGCTTTTTTCCGCCGTTCCGGCCCGGGGGCAGCAGAGCGCGATGGCCGCGAACTCCTCTTCGTCGAAGGCGGCGTCCTCCGATCCCGTGCTGCAGGCCATGCGCGAGGAGCTCGACCGCTCGAAATCGCATCTCAAAATGGACAACGTGCCCGCGCCGTACTACATCGAATACCGCCTGTCGGACGTGGAACAGTACGACGCGGAGGCCGCGTTCGGCGCGCTGCGCGAGGAGCAGCGCGTGCACACGCGCATTGTGCGCGTGGTCGTGCGCGTGGGCGATTACAAGCAGGATAGCTACTACGGGCCCGGAGTTGGCGTCGCCACGCTGGGGCCGATTGATAACGATGCCACTACGTTGCGCTGGCAGCTGTGGACGGCAACCGATTCGGCCTATAAAGCCGCCAGCGAGGCGCTGGCCATGAAGCGAGCGGCGCTTCGCCAGTACACCGCCGACCAGCCTTTCGATGATTTCGCGCATGCGCCCGCTCTCGAATCCATCGAGCCACTTGTGAAGCTCGACTTCGATCCTAAGCCGTGGCGGGAAACGCTGGAAAAAGCCACCGCTCTCTTCCGCAACGATCTGAAGCTCGAATCGCTCACGGCTTCGGCCCGGTTTCGCGCCGTGAACCAGTATTTCGTCAACAGCGAAGGAACGGTCACGCGGGACGGCTATGTGATCTATTTGCTGACCCAGGACGGCTCTACGCAAGCGGCGGACGGAATGCGTCTGGAGCGCTCGCCCTATTTCACTGCCGCAGCCGTGAAGGAATTGCCGGCGCCCGAAGAATTTCAAGCGAATATGGCAAAGATGATTGATACGCTGAAGGCCCTGCGCGATGCCCCTGTTGTGGACGAGGACTTTCGCGGCCCGGTTCTCTTTTCCGCGGATGCGGCAAGCGACATTTTCAACGGCATGGTCGGCGGGAATGTTCTGGGAAGGCGGCCGCGCCCGGGAGAGTCCGCCCGGACTACCGGAGACTACGCCTCGAACTACAAGAGCCGCGTCCTCCCGGTTTTCCTGTCCGTGGAGGATGACCCCACGCTGAAAACATTCGCGGGCAAGACGCTGATCGGCGGCTACGACGCGGATGACGAGGGCGTTCGCGCGGTAAAAGTCCCGGTGGTCGAGGACGGCCTGCTCGTAAACTATCTGCTGGGCCGCGAACCCATTCGCGATTTTTCGGAATCCAACGGCCATGGCCGCGCCGCGCCGGGCCAGTCTGCATCGCCCAACATCGGGAATCTGATCGTGGAATCGAAGCAGGCTCTCTCGCCCGAGCAATTGAAGCAAAAGCTAATCGACATTTGCCGGCAGGATAACAAGCCGTTCGGCTACTACGTGGAAACGCTCGGCGGAAGTGATTACGAGCCTCGCCTGCTCTACCGCGTATTCGAAAAAGACGGTCACCAGGAACTGGTCCGCGGCGCGGTCTTCGATGAACTCGACACACGCGCGCTGCGCAACGATCTAGTCGCCGCCGGCAACGATCCGCTCGTCGGAAATCGCGAGGGAGCCGTCCCGACGACGATCATTGCCCCTTCTATTCTGTTCGACGATCTGGAAGTGAAGCGTACCGACGCCAAAAACGCCAAGCTGCCCGAGTACCCATCGCCCGATTTGACTTCCTCGCGTTAATCCCAACACCGCTCGCCGCATGCGTTGAGAAATCTTCAATCTATCGTTTCGAGGGAAAATCAAAGCGCATCCCGAAGCGCCCCGCAATCGGCAGGCCTCTCTGCGCGGGAGAGAGGGTCGTGGCCGCCGTGGAAACGTATTCCTCGTCGAAAAGATTTTCCACCGCGCCGAAAACCTCGACACCGTGGCTCATGTCGCGCGATGCCATTACATCGAGCACGAAAAAGTTGCCCATGCGCAGCTGGTTTGTGTCGAGCTGCATTCCCACCATGCGTCCCTCCACCGAGAACGAGATGCGCGAGGGGTTGGTGTAGCGCGCCTGAAACGTCAGGACGTTGTGCGGCACCTGCGCCACCCATGTGTTCACCACCGACGGCTGTCCCGGCGCGCTGATCACCGTCGCATCCACGTATTGATATCCGCCCGACAGTTGAAAACGGTCCGTGATGCGCGCGATCCAATCGAGTTCGACGCCGGGTGCGCTCGTCCGGCCCAGGTTGTCGCGCACGAACGTAAAAGTGTTGGCGGTAGGTGCCGGGCAGATGGCCGGAACGGGCGTGACCTGGCAATTCACGCTCGAAATTGGATTGATGATTTCATTGAAGAAAAACGTTCCGCGAAATTGCAGCCGCCCGTTCAGTGCCTGGACGGCAACGCCTGCTTCGCCGCCTGTGAGCCGCTCGGCTGTCAGGTTCGCGTTGGCATCCGTCAGGTTGTTAGCCTGCCGGAACGATCGGTAGAGTTCATTCAACGTCGGCGCGCGAAACGCCCGATATACGGACGCCGACCAGGAGACATGCGAATTCATCTCATGGACCAAACTCGCCCTCGGACTGAACGCCGTGTACGAGCGGCTGGTGTAAGGAAGAATCACGGTGGGGCCCGGAGGAGTGATCGGATCGGTTACGAGGAAGGCATCGAAGTTGCGCCAGTCGTCGAATCGCGCGCTAAACGCCAGCGTCCACCCCGGCGCGATTTGAATGATGTCCTCGCCGAATACCCCGGCGGTCCGCTGATGGCCGCCCGTTGCGGTGTCCCTTAAATTGTTTCCCGTGGTGGACGAAAAAATCTGCTCGTTGCTGTGGCCGATCTCCAGATGTTCGTCGAATCCCGCCACAAGCGTTTGACGCTTTCCCAATCCGCGCGACCAGACGGCCGATCCGCCGATCCCCTGCGCGGGAACCGTCTGCAAATCCGTGAGGTGCTGGCTGTCTTGGTTTAGCGCGACGGAGTAAAAGCTTTGGTGATAGGTCTCAAAGTCTCCATAGGAACGCAACTGGAGCGTGCCGAAGGAACCGAAATCCAGATTCGCGCCTAGTGCTCCCTGCCCGAGGCGAATGCTGTTCGTCTGCCCTGCTGTGCCGTTGTTGCGCGAGTCGTCGAAATACCACCCGCGTCCAAAAACTTCACTGTCCTTCCCGATCTTGCGAGCGATCGTCAGGTCGGCGGTGCCGTGCTGCGAATACGCATTGGTGTCCACGCTTCCCTGGTCGGCTTCCGGAACCAGCGTGTAGCCATCCGTGTGAAACGCTTCGCCCGCAAACGTGGATTCCCAGCGCCCGATCCCGCCGCTGGCCGCCAGCGATACTTCCTGCGTGTTCTGGTTGCCGTAAGAAGTTTCCAGCGACACACCGCCATACTCGGCAGGCCGCGTAAGAAATTGGACCACGCCACCCAGCGCCTCGCTCCCGTAGAGGCTCGATGCGCCCTCCTGCGCCACTTCCACGCTCGACACCGATACGCTCGGAACGCGATCCCAGTAAACCCACGAGCCAAACGGATCGTTGAGCGGGACGCCGTCTTCGAGCACGAGCGCGCGGCTTGCGCCGTTCGCTCCAAGCCCTCGCAGCGAGATTCCGAGCGTGGTCGGATTCGCGGTGCGGCTGCTGGTCCGCCGGAAAAGGCTGAAACCCGGAACTTGGCGCAACGCATCGTCCAGGGTAAGGGCCGGCGTCGCTTGCAGGTCGTCCTCCGAAAGCTGGATGTCGCTGATCGGCGATTCTCCCAGCGGGGTCGCCGTGCGGTCCGCCGTCACTGTGACCCGCTGGCTTACGGCCAGAGGCTGAAGGACGATGCTGATTTGCGCTGGCGTGCCAGGCGCCGCCGTCCAGTTTTGTCGCACCTGTTGGAAGCCCTTGGCCGTGACCACGACCACTCCTGAATTTGAAGGCACGCCATCAAACGCGAATGCCCCCGAGCTGTCCGCGGACGTCTCCGCTGAATACGAAGTTGCGCTGAGCTTCACTTGCGCTCCAGGCACCGAAGCCCCACTCGAATCGCGCACGATTCCCTCGATGCGCATCCCCTGTCCGAATGCCGGCCCCGCCCAGCCAAGCCCCAGCACGGCGAAAAGCACCGTCATTTGCCCCAAGGTAACGAAAAAAAGCACTTGTCCCCGTCGACTTAAGTACATGGCCCGACATTGTAGCCCGACCGACGCGTAATTTGCCGGCGTTTCGAGCCGCAGCGCCACAAACAGGCGTGCCTTGGCAGACTTATGCAACCGGAGTCCACGTCTAGGAGTCTCAGTAAGTGGCGCTACTGCTAAGCCTAAGGTTCCCAAAATGGGAGTTGCCGGGGGCGAGCCCGTTGCGCTATAGTTGAGTTCTCGCGCAAGTGGTTTAGGCGCGAGGGTTTTTGGCCATAATTCAGGAGGAACCACCATGGAATGGACCACACCTCAGCACGAAGTTGTCGACCTGAACTGCGAAGTCAGCTCCTACGCAAACGCTGAACTCTAGTTCTTGAATGCGAATAAAGGTCCTCGGCTCAGCCGCGGGCGGTGGGTTTCCGCAATGGAATTGCGGATGTTCTAACTGCGACCGCGTGCGCAGGGGACTTTCTGGTTTTCGCCCTCGCACGCAGGCCCAAGTCGCCCTCTTACCCCCGTCCGGCGGGCGGGTCTTGCTCAATGCCTCACCCGATCTCCGCCAGCAGCTCCTGCAATATTCCGACTTCGCTCCGGCCCGAAACACCCGCACCACTTCCGTTTCGACCATCATCCTCTTAAGCGCGGATGTCGATTCCGTGATGGGCCTCCTTCATCTGCGCGAATTTCAGCCGTTGATGATTTTCGCGACGCCGTCCGTGGCCCGCATTTTCTCCGATGAGAACTCGCTTTTCCGCTGCCTCGAACGCTCGGTGCCTCCGGCCTTTTGGCAACCGCTTCCGATTAATAGCGTGGTTCCCATCGGGCTTCTCGCGTGCACCGCTGTTTCTCTCGGTGGCGATTATCCGGACTACGTCAGCAGCTCTCTCCGAAAAGATCTCGCAAAAGACGAAGCGGTCATCGGCCTCGAATTCGCTCGGAAAGGAAAGCGATTCTTCTACGCTCCCAGCATCTCCGGCCAAAACGAGGCTTGGAAGCAGCACGCCAGGGAAGCCGATCTTGCGCTTTTGGACGGCACGTTTTGGACCGACAACGAACTGATTGACGTTCGCGGCAGCGGCAAGACCGCTCGCGAGATCGGCCACATGCCTCTCTCCGGTCCGAATGGAATGCTCGAACAATTTCCGCCTGCTGGCAAAGGCCGCCGCGTCCTGATTCATCTCAACAACACGAACCCCGTGCTCGACGAAGGAAGCGCTGCAAACCAGGCTGTCCGCGACGCGGGCTGGGAAGTCGCTTATGATGGAATGGAGTTTGAATTGTGACTGACGACAAATCCACCGCAATGCTGCCCGAAGCCGAATTCGTGGCGCGATTTCACGCCATCGGCAAGGAACGCTATCACCACAAGCATCCGTTTCACCTGCTCATGCATGAAGGGAAACTCACGCGCGGGCAGTTGCAGGCCTGGGCGCTGAATCGCTACAGCTATCAGAGCAGCATTCCCATCAAGGACGCCGCCATTCTCGCGCGCACCGATGACCCTGCGTTTCGCCTGGCCTGGCGCAAGCGCATCATCGATCATGATGGCGACGGCACGCGGCCCGGCGGAATTGAGAAGTGGCTGAAGCTTGTCGAAGCCACGGGACTTTCGCGCGAACAAGCGATTCGCGGCGATGGAATTTTGCCCGCCACGCGCTATGCCGTCGGCGCCTACGTGGACTTCGTCAGCAAACGCACGCATCTGGAAGCCGTGGCTTCCTCCCTCACCGAACTTTTCTCGAAGGATCTCATCACCTTGCGCGTGGACCGGCTCCGCGAGCATTACCCGTGGCTTTCCAGCGGTCTCGATTATTTTCAGGGGCGCATGACGCAGGCGCCGGAGGACGCGACCTTTGCGCTCGCCTGGGTGGTGAAGCACGCGCGGAATCACGAGGAGCAGGAATTGGCGCTCGGCGCGTTGCGCGCCAAGTGCGACATTTTGTGGGCTATGCTCGATGCTCTCTATTTCGCATACGTTGTCCCCGGATGGCCGCCGCCGGGCGCGTTTGAACCCGCGAAGGAATCCGCGTGACGCCCGAGCTTTCCAAGCGCCCGCGCCTTGCTCCGGGCTGCCGCCTGAACGAAAAGACCCAGCCCGGGCGCGTGCTGCTGATGCCTGAACGCGCGCTACGGCTCAATGGGCCGAGCCTGGAGATTGTCGAACGCTGCGACGGAAGTCATACCGTGCAGCAAATCGTCGCGGACTTGCAGAAATTGTATTCGAAGGCGGAGCCGCAAAAGGTCGAGCAGGATATCCTCGGATATCTGGAGCGCCTGCATGAACAGCGCGCGCTCGATTTCGAGTGAGCCGCCCGCGGCTGCGTTCTCGCGAAGGTTTCGTAGGGGCACGGCATGCCGTGCCCGGCGCAATTGCTTGGCGCTCATTCGCCATTCGCGCGGGCCGCATCTAAGTATCAGCGGCCGCAAAGCGAGAACTTGAGAATCTTTGTAGGTCGTGGCTTCAGCCACGACATAAGCTCCGAAAGTGGAGTTCGGCTTTAGCCGCTGAAGTTCCCTGGTCTTTACGTGTCGGACTCGCGATGAACGCATCTAGCTCAAATCCGCTGGCTCTCGTCGCCGAACTAACTCACCGGTGTCCGCTGCACTGTGTCTATTGTTCGAACCCGCTGGAGCTGACGGCGCGAAGCCGCGAGCTTTCCACCGCCTCGTGGGCGCGCGTGTTGCGCGAAGCAGCCGAACTGGGCGTGCTGCAGGCCGACTTCACCGGAGGCGAGCCGCTCGCGCGCCCCGACCTCACCGAGATCATCCGCGCCGCGCGCGCCGCCGGCCTGTACGCCAGCATGATCACGTCGGGCCTGCCGCTCGATGAGAAGCGCCTCGAAGATCTCGTTGGCGCCGGACTAGACCATTTCCAGCTGAGTTTTCAGGGCGCCGAGGAAGAAGCCGCGCGCGAATTTTCCGGCACCCGAACCCACGCCCAAAAGCTGCGCGTGGCGGAGTGGGTCAAGCGCCACCGCATCGGGCTGACGCTCAATTTCGTGATTCATCGCCAGAATCTGCGTCAGCTCGAAGACATGATCGCGCTCACCGAAAAAATCGGTCCAGGGCGCGTGGAGTTCGCTCACGTCCAGTATTACGGCTGGGCGTTTGCGAACCGCGAGCGCCTGCTGCCCACGCGCGCGCAGCTCGACCGTTCGCTCGAGATTCTGAAGAAGGCCGAAGAGCGTTTGCGCGGCCGCATCAAAGTGGAATACGTCGTCCCGGACTACTACGCGAAATATCCGAAGCCGTGCATGGGCGGCTGGGGTCGCAAAGTGATCCTCGTGAAGCCGGATGGAGGCGTCCTGCCGTGCCATGCCGCGAACGTCCTGCCGGAAATGACGTTTGAAAACGTCGAGCAGCGCTCGCTGAAACAGATCTGGGAAGAATCCGCCGCGTTCCAGAAATTCCGCGGCGTGGACTGGATGCCCGATCTCTGCCGGACGTGCGACCGCCGCGAGCAGGATTTCGGCGGCTGCCGGTGCCAGGCTTTCCTGCTGACGCAGGACGCAGCGGCGACCGATCCGGTGTGCTCGCTTTCGGCCCAGCGCGGCATCGTGGACGCGATTCTCCGCGACGTGAATGCAGTCGCCTCCGACGCCGCCAAGCCGGAGTCCGAGTGGCTGTATCGCGCCAATCCCGCCTGAGCCTCGTCTGATGTGCACAAGAAGCGCCAGGGGAGCTGGACGCACCGAGCGGTATGTTATCGTGTGAGCAGTGGGGTCCCATCACCTGAGGAGGGCCGAATGGCATCGGCGTCGCTGCGCCGCACCGATCGCGTCTCGCTGACTCTGTTGCTCGAAGCTTCCGGCACGGATAGCAAGGGCCAGGAATTCAAGGCACCCGCTCGCACGCTGCTGATCAATCGCGGCGGCGCCGTGATTATTTTGGACCAGGAACTCGCGCCCGAGCAGTTCGTCCATCTCCAGCGCAGGGCGCCGCACGAATCGCACCGCCGCGGACAGGTGCGCGTGGTCGGCGAATTCGGCCGGCAAAAGGACGGCTTCCTCTACGGGATCGAAATGCCGGACCCGTCCATGGATCTGTGGGGAGTCGAATTCCCGGCGATTGCCGAATCCACCGATGCCGTCGCGCGCATGCTGCTCGAATGCAGCTACTGCCGCAGCCGCGAAGTGGTCCACCTCAATGAACTCGAGCTTCGCGCGTTTGAAACCAACCGCGGAATCGCGCGCCATTGCAAGACGTGCGGAGTGCCCAGCATCTGGACGCAAGCCCCGCACGAAGACGAGGACAAGCTGGCGCCGCGCCGCCGCCGCGCGACCGATCCGCCGGGAGCCCCTGCCACCGGCGATCAGCGGGGCCGCGAGCGCATGCGGCTGAAGACGCGCCTCACCGCGTGCATCCGGCAGGCCGGCGCGGACGATGAACTCGCCGTCTGCGAGGACATCTCGCCGGTCGGCATGTGCTTTCGCAGCAAGCGCCGCTACGCTGCAGACGCCGCGATTGATGTAGCCGTTCCCTACTCTCCTGATGCCGCGAATATTTTTCTGCCCGCCCGCGTGGTGTACTCCGAGGAAATGCCCAAGGCCGGCCTGTTCCGCCACGGCACCGAATACCGCCGCATCGGCGCTCGCACGCGCTGATCTCTTCTTTCGTCGCTGTCGAGGTTCGTAGGGGTCCGCCGCGGCGGACCCGGCGCCGATTCTTGGCAAAATCACGCCATCCATCTTTCGTTCCGGTGTGCCTCCATCAGCGTCACCAAAGGCGGTTCTACATTCACGCGGTTCCCCGATTTGTTGGCGATTAGAACGATACGCGGTCGTTTGTTTCCAATGATTTAGACTGGATTCTAATAACGGGAGGAGTTGGCGATTAGAAATTTGTATCCGGTACGCAGAGTTGCGGAGGATCGAAGGAGCGCCCAGAGTGACGTTAGCGCAGTCTGACCCTCGAAATCTGTGACACTTGGCGATGACACCGATCCCTTGTTTTGATTGAGTTACGTCAAAATTTACTCGGCATGGTGTGTCGAGTAATTTCGCGTACCGCGGCGTCAAATCGCGCGGCTCCCTTGCAAGCGAAACGCTTTCCATGTCTTGTCCTTTGACAATCTGATGAGGATTGTCACCCAGAGGGCGGCGATCTTGAATTTCGCCGGCCGAAGGGTCTCACTTGGGGCAAACTGCGGCCCGCACTCACGCTAGCACGCAGAGAATTGCAAGATGTCAAGTAGCGCCTGTGGACTTTTTCTGGACGCGAGAACAGTGGTGAGCAAAAACAATTACCGGTGTGCCACCCGCCTGGAGCCACCCAATTTGCCGTTCGGATGTTGTTTCCCGATTTCAGCGAGCCACACATCCGTTCTTGGAGGCAGGAAGCTGCGGAGGAGATACCCG
>Ga0209415_10006783_pt1 | contig 20221 bp, 17 predicted proteins | sample PeaSoiSIISIP2007_FD_187696 | JGI IMG/M metagenome (GOLD analysis project Ga0209415, IMG submission 187696) | Peat soil microbial communities from Weissenstadt, Germany - SII-SIP-2007 (SPAdes) (version 2) | ecosystem: Environmental > Terrestrial > Soil > Wetlands > Peat | place: Germany...
GATCATCGGTGGTGCCTGCGCTCGGGGTGCGGCACCTCGGCAGCACCGCCCGCGAACAGCGCCGGCAGATCCGGATATTGAAACAGAACCCACCGACCCGGACCCAAAGCAGTTCTAAACGAAAACTCGCCGGAACAGGCCAGCCCAGCGAAACCGACTGCAACCGCGACCATCTCGAGCATTGGCAGGCGGGTTGCTGTTAAGAACGTCACGGCGAGCGCACCCAGATCGGCGTGGCGAGGCGAGACAAAGTGCGGCGTAATGACGGCAATCAGAGCGCAGCCTGGTGCTGTCTGCATCACAGCCAGGGCATGAGGGCTTTTTCTACCAGTGTTCGAGCCGGTCGAGCTTCAGACCTGTCGGGCGCCTGTCAGGCGAGGCCGCCGGGTAGTGGCCCAGGAGACCCTGCGCCCCGTCATCCCCTGGAAAGGTCCGGCAAGGAGCGAAGCAGTTGATGCGCCGCCGGAAAGCTGTACACCGGAGCCATGTCACGCGAGCTAAAGGGATGGGTTCGGCCGCGGCCTATACGGGTCGCCTTCCTGGTGCAGGACGGCGAGCACGCGCAGATCGCCTTAGATGGTATCTTCGCCGACTGCTACTACCGCTGGGGTGGCCGCTTCAGTCTGATCGTCCCCTGCCGAGAGGGACGCATTGTCGAAACCTATTGGCCTTGGCTGGAGGCATACGACGCTGACATCGTATATTCGTACGTCTCGCTATGCCGAGATGCCGTCCTTGAAATTCACGAGCGACTTTCGCCCGGCCTCTACAAATTCCATGATCTCAGGCTGGCGCCACGGCTCGATGTTCATGCCTTCAAGCCGTCATACGGGTTCAGCCCCCTATCATCTATGTCTGCGATCTTCCGGCTCGCCCGCTACAGGCCACTGTCGCCTGGCGCACCCATCAAGATCATCGACAGCTGGCACACCGAGCGGCCGTCACCGTTCTTGACCGATAACTTCGGAACCTACCATGTCAGCCAAGGCGGGAGCATGTTCCCCGTCGACGCGACGGCGGCGGCCACGCTGCTGACCATCGTCTCGCCGGACCGGCAGGCGAACCGCAGGCATGGCGTGCCACAGAACCTTGACGCCGTTCCGGACGAGGCCACGGCCTTCCAGCATTTTGCCGAGGGGCGCACGGCCAGCCTGTCGCTCGCCTCCACCATCCTAGCCCCTAAGCTGGACATCCAACACGGGCATTGGACGAGTTCGTTCAATCTTGTCGTTGGCGATAGTTTTGAAGACCGGGTGATCTTCTGGAATGGCCGCCTGTTTATACCGGCCTGGCTCGATACAGACCTGTGCTGCGCAAGAGTGACGCTTCCCGAGCTCCGGGACGACGTATTTCTCGCCACGCTCGGCAAATTGATCAATCGCCGCAATCGCGTGAACGCTGGCTCCGGCGGCCAATCGCAGTTGACCATCCGGTCCGTGTCTCAAACGGGGACGGAACTGGAAGAAGCTCGGGCACTCCTGATGAGCACGAAGCCATGGAGCGTCATCAGGACCGAGGCCGTTCCCTCCGCTGACGCCCTCGTGCCGACCGCACGCGCCTTGAAGGCTGCTCGGGAGAGCAACCAGGTCTTCGGATCGGTGACCCCCCAACCAAGCTGGAAGACCTTCAGCTGGTCGCCACCCGCTGCTAAGCCTCCGGCAACCGTGCCGGATCATCTCGCCGACGCACCTTCGCGGCAAGCATTCACGCAGGGCTATTGGGCGGTGGACGTCACCCTCGAGCATGACGGACCGCTCCCCCGATTAGTCCAGGAGAACCGTTGGGAGCTTCCCCGGCGTTGGAGGATGGACAGCGCTTTCGCGGTGACGCTTGTCAACGGCCGTACCGATCTGCTGCCTCGGGTGAGACGCAGCCGGGGCGGAAGCCTGGGCGTCTATGTCAGTGCCGACCACCCGATAGAGTCCATCACCGTGCCGTCGGCCGCTGACGCGGTGCGGCACGCCCTGGCTATCGAGGGCCGCTGGGCGAAAGACGCCGCCGAGCATGGCGAGGTCCTACCTGAGAACAAAGTCGTTTGGGCCAGGCCATCAAACGAAGCCCGTTACCTCGCGGGGGTGCTCGGCATGACTGGCGGCCTCGCACGGGCGACGGAAGCACTCCTCCATCCATTCCTGCGAGCCAAGTTCGCCGAGCTAGGGGGCACCCCGAACGTCCCAGCCGACAAGGTGTCGCCGACGGTCGGTCGCCTTAAGAAGAAGGCGCGTCGCAATCCCATGTTCGATCTCACAGATGAACTTGATACGAGCGCCCTTGCAGAGCTTATCCTGAAGGCTGGACGGGAGCTCAAGAACCCTCGCCAGTTCGTCAAGTACGAGGATCTGAAGGCAGCTTGGAAGACATATCGCGAAGTCTACTGGACGCGACACGAGAAGCCCGGATCGGTTGAACCGGACGCTGAGTGGGACAAGCGCGAGGAAGATTCGCTGGACGACGCTCTCGTCGAGATGCGACGGCGGCAGATGCTATTTCAGGGGCACCTGTGGATCTGCCGGACCTGCCACCATCGGAACTGGGTGGATCTCGCCGCCCTTTCGTCCCAGTTGTCGTGTGAGGTCTGTAAGCGGGTCGAGCAAGTCCCTGTGGATATCCGTTGGTTGTTTCGCCCCAATGAATTCCTGATCGAGAGCCTCCGCGACCACAGCGTGCTGTCGCTCATTTGGGTTCTGGCCGCCTTGAGCGACAGGGCCCGGCGGTCGTTCATTTTTGTTGAACCAACGTGCTTTGGCTTCACTGAGGATGACGTTAACCCGTCCGCAGAGATCGACCTGATGGCAATCGTCGATGGAAGCATCCTGCTGTGCGAGGTCAAGTCGTCCTGGCGTTTCCGGCCCGTCGAACTTACCGAGTTCGTAGCCCTTGCGGCCCGGCTGCGGCCAAATGTTGCCCTGCTGGCCGTGATGGATCGCGAGCTTGGTCCGGCGGAATTGCTTGACGCGGCGAGGGCCAGCCTTGAACCGCACGGGATCAAATTTGAAGTACTGACTCCGAATGAGGTCCGGCCCCGAGATGACGTCTTTCTAGACCTCAGTTAGTGGAAGTCGATGAAGTCGACGAGATGGTTTGGCGTGTAGAAAGAACTTAGTGAATGACCGCTTTCAAGCAGCCTGCTTGTAGTCGGTAACGGCCGAGTTGGGCGCGAGGCAGCCGTATTCCGGGGCAAGTTCCCGATCCGCCCTCCACGCGATACCCTCCCCGCCCATGCCCACCGCCCCTCCCCCGATCCGCGTCAACCGCGCCCCGGTCCTGACCCTGTGGGCCACCGTGGTCGCCGAGCGGCTAGGCTACCCAGCCGAGACAGTCCTGACCGTCAGCAGGTTCGTCGCGGGGTCCAGCGCCCGCGCCAAGGACCGACGGCTGGGCTTCAGCGACGAGAAGCAGGAGGTCGATGAACCCCACGTGGGGGCTGGCACCTGCCAAGTGGCGATTAAGCTTGGATCGAACTTTGTTAACGGCGACGCTACCCGGCACCTTCAAGGGGGATGTTCCGCATGCTGCTCGTGATCGATTCCATGTTGGGCCGTAAGGCGTTCATCGATGCTCTGGCGCTAGCAACAGACTGGCTTGCCGCGGCAATGGCCCGCCCCGGGCTGGGCGAGACGCCGGCCCAGTTCGTGCAGCGACAGGTGACCGCCGTGCCGAGGATCACCAGCGCCCGCGACGCGTTCCGCCTGTACTGCACGAACTCGCAGAACAGGTCCGGTGCGAACAACCTGCTGTCCAAGCTGAACTGGGATAATCTCGGCACCGCTGTGCTCAGCAATTACGATCACGCCGCGGTCGCCGCTGCCTACCCCTGCACGCCGCTCGGCCTTACCAAGCTCTGCAATGCGGTCTTGGCCGCGCACACGAACGCGCCCATTCTCAACGGTAATATCGCTCTCCACGCCGCAAGGCTGCGCGCCCCGCGGGGCAACAAGACAGCCGCCTGGGTGAAGCTGCTGACGACTATTCAGGAAGGCGCCGCCCTGTTCTGCGCCATCGCAAGGCGCTATCCGAGCATGCCTCTGGTGGACGCGCTGGTCGATCCAATCGACGGCCTGCCTGTCAGCGCCGTGACGCTGGCGAACCTCCAACAGGTCCAGGCGAACGTGCGGGTGAAGCACATTGGCGATGCCATCGCCGCCAATTTCCTGAAGGATCTGGGGAACGACCACTTCTTCAAGGCCGACACCCACACCTGCGATGTGGTCGGCTTCGCCTTTGACGCCAACGCGGCCCCACTTCCCACGAACCGGCCATGGCACGTGATCGAAAAGGCGTTGGTTTTCTCGCACGCAACCGAGATTCCGATGGCCCATATTGACCGGGTGATGTGGTTGGCCGGGTCAGGTCGGTTCCTCGGACCAGTTGTCGCGAGCGGCCCCTGGGTGCAAAGGCTGCTGCTTCCAACAGCGAATGCCGGCTTGCGAAAGCACCAGATGGCCGACCTTTTCCGCGCGGCGGTCACTCGATTTGTGTGAACATATGTCTATTCCCGATTGGCACGGAAACCGCCAACATCTGCGACGATACCCACCCGAGACAGCCCTGACCCTCGGCCGGTTCGTCGCCGGGTCCAGCGCCCGTGCCAAGGCCCGGCGGCTGGGGATCATCGAGGAGACGCAGGAAGCCGAGGCACGCCACGCCCGGGCCGCGGTGTTGACGCCCCGGCGGCAGACAGTCCGTCTGCTGGGCCGGGACATGCTGGTCCTGGCGGCTAACGATGGGACGCTGCGCGCGAAGGATGACGGGAAACCGGCATCCGCCAAGTATGTGCAGAGTATCGCCTAAATCCGCTGGTGGTCCGCTGGCAACCACCAAGATGCGGGCTACGTGGCGCCGGCTTCGCGCTTGAGTATGGCGCCCACGCAGGCGCTGCGAGAGGTCGCCCCGGCACTCTTTCCAGCGGCGGCGCGCTACCCTAGAGTTCGGCACGGCACAAGAAGTTGCCAGACCTGGAGAAGAAACGTCGTGATCATCGGACGAGAGATCCGGCTTCGCGGAACCGCATCCGGGTGGGCGATGATGCGCTGACGCGGGACAGGCGCCCATGTCGCGCCGCGTCATGATCGTCAGCGGCGGCAGCCGCGGGATCGCAGCGGCTGCGGCCGGCTCGGTCGGGGCCGCAGGCGGCGCGAAGCGGGTGCGCCGGCAGGCCACCCGCGTGCCGCCGCGGCGCACCGCCGCGCCCGGGAAAGCGGCAAGTGCGGCGATTTGGCGACTGTCGGACGGTGCCGGCCATGCGACCGGCAGCCGACTTGAACCGTCCGGCGGGGTCTGAGCGATGCAGCGCAGCGTCGCAAACGCACAGCGCTCCGCGGACGCCGGCGCGATCGGCCGGCTGCGCGGCCAGGCCGGCAGGTTCCTGCTGTTGGCTGTCGTGTTCTGGCTGGCGGGATTGCCGGTGCTGCTGGTGGTGCTCGGCGCGATGCGCGGCGGCCTCAGGGGCGGCTGGACCGACCGCTGGCTGCGCGCGGCGTTCATCTCGGGCAACTACCTGCGCCCGCTGCTGTCGACGGTCGAGCTCGGCCTCTGGGTCGCGGCGCTGGCGACGGCCCTCGGCGCGCTGCTCGCCTGGATGATGTCGCGGCTTCGCCCACCGGGCGCGGCGGCGCTGGAAGTCGGCATCATGATGCCGGTGTTCCTGTCGCCTTTCATCGGTGCGATCGGCTGGATCACGCTGGCACAGGCGCGCTCGGGGCTGCTCAATTCGGCGCTGCGCTGGCTCGGCCTGCCCGAGATCGACGTGTTCACCTACGCCGGCGCCGTGATCGTGATGGGCGTGTTCTTCGTGCCGTATGCCTATGCGCTGCTGCGCCACGCCATGGACCGGCTGAACCCCGAGCTGGAGGAGGCGGCGGCGATCGCCGGGGCCGGTCCCGCGGCGACGCTGCGCCACGTGGTGCTGCCGCTGCTCTGGCCGTCGCTGCTGTCGGCGCTGATCATTACCTTTGTGCTCGCGGCCGAAATGTTCTCCATTCCCGGCCTGCTGCTGGTGCCGCAGGGCTACGACGTGCTGTCCTACGCGGTGTATGTGCGGACCACGCGCTGGCCGATCAACCATGCGGAAGCCTCGGCGATCGGGCTGATCCTGCTGCTGCTGACCGTGGTGGGAATGGCGCTGTATGCCCGCTCGGTGCGCGTGCAGGAGCGGTTCATCACCGTGGGACCGCGCGGCGCCCGCAGCACCGCCCCGGCCGGCCGCGCCGCGCGGCTGCTGGCGCTCGGTGTGGTGGTGGCATTCATCGTGGCGACCGTGGTGCTGCCGGTGGCCGCGATCCTGCTGCGCAGCCTGCTGCCCTATTTCTCCGGCGACTTCGCGCTGTCGGATCTGACGCTGGCCAATCTGCGCACCACGCTGGCCGACCGCACCTTCGGCACCGCGCTCGTGCACAGCCTCATCGTGACCGGGATCTCCACCGTGCTGCTGCTGGCGATCGCTTTTCTGGTTGCACTCGGGCGCACCCGCCAGCGCGGCGGCATCGCCACCGCCACCTGGGTGCTCGCTAGCATGCCGATCGCCGTGCCCGGCGTGCTGTTCGGCGTCGGGCTGATCTGGCTCTATATCGGCACGCCGATCTACGGCAGCCTGGCGATCATCGTGCTGGTGATGCTGGCGCGCTTCCTGCCGATCCTGGTGCGCATGTTCGAGACCGGTCTGATGCAGCTCGGCCGCGAGCTGGAGGAAGCGGCCTCGGTGTGCGGCGCCGCGCCGAACACCGTCACCTGGCGTATCCGTATTCCGCTGCTGGCCGCGACGTTCCGCTCTGCCACGACGATTGTCGTGACGCAGGTGTTCAACGAGCTGACGGCCTCGGCGCTGCTGTTCACCAGCGCATCCAGCGTGCTGCCGGTGGTCATCTTCAACTACATGTTCGACGGCGACTACGCGCGGGCGGCGGCCATCGCGCTGCTGCAGATCGCCGTGCTCGGCGCGGGCCTGGCGCTGATCGGCAGCGCCATGCGGCTGTTCCGCCGGCGTGGCACCGCTTCGGCCCCGGCGCCGGTCGCGACCGGCATCGCGCCATGAACCGCATCGCGCTGCGGGGTGTGTGCAAGAGCTTCGGCGCGGTGCAGGCGGTGCGGGACGTGACGCTTGCCATCGAGACCGGCGCCTTCGTCACGCTGCTCGGCCCCAGCGGCTCGGGCAAAACCACGACCATGCGCATGATCGCCGGGCTGGAGCAGCCTAGCGCCGGCGTGGTGGCGATCGGCGACCGCGTGGTCAGCGGCGCGGGCGTGTTCGTGCCCACGCATCGGCGCAACCTCGGCATGGTGTTCCAGAGCTACGCGATCTGGCCGCACAAGACGGTGGCGGAGAACGTCGCCTTTCCGCTCGAGCGGCGCCGCGTGACGCGCGCCGAGCAGGCAGGCCAGGTCACGCGCATGCTCGATCTGGTGGGGCTCGGCGCCTATCGCGACCGCTACCCGGCGCAGCTCTCGGGTGGCCAGCAGCAGCGCGTCTCGCTGGCGCGCGCCCTGGTGGCGGGCCCCGAGGTGATCCTGTTCGACGAGCCGCTGTCGAACCTCGATGCGCAGTTGCGCGACAGCATGCGTACGCTGATCCGCGGCATCCAGCAGCAGCTCGGCATCACCGCGGTCTGGGTCACGCATGATCAGGAGGAGGCGATGGTGCTGTCGGACCTGATCTATCTCATGCAGGGCGGCCGGCTGGTGCAGGGCGGCCCGCCCGAGGCGCTGTACGAGCGCCCGGCCAACCTGTTCGCCGCCACCTTCATCGGCCAGGCCAACACGCTGCCGGTAACCGGCATCGACCGTGCCGCCGGCACGGTTCGCGCCGCCGGGCAGGCGCTGCGGGTCGCGACGATCGGCGCCGATCCACTGGAACGCGTACTGGTGGTGCGGCCGCACCAGCTCAGCTTCGCCGCGCCGGGTGCCAATGTGCTGCCCGGCCGCGTTCGCAGCGCGGCCTATCTCGGCGACCGCATGCGCTACCATGTGGCGCTCGACGGCGGCGGCGAGGTCGCGCTGGGGACGGCGGCGGGCCTGACGCGGCGCGGGCCAGGCGATGCGGTCGGCGTGCATCTGCCGCCCGCGTTCTGTCTGGTGATGTAGCGGCGCGGCAGCGGAGAGAGACCCATGGCCACAATCGACGCCGTCCTGGCTCGTGCCCGCGCCGCAGCGCCGCAGCGCGTCGCCGTGCGGGAATGGGAGAGCGGGCGGTGCGTGACCTACGCGCAGCTCGACGACTGGGCGAGCGCCGTGGCCGGGCATGTGCTGGCCGTGGCGGCGCCGGGCGCGCGGGTGGCGGTGCATCTGCCCAACGGCGCGGCGTTCCTGGCCGGCGCGTGCGGCGCGTTCCGCGCCGGCGCGGTGGCGGCCTATGTCAACTACCGTCTGACCGCCGAGGAGGCCGAGCGGCAGATGCGGCTGGCCGAGGCCAGGATTGTCGTCACGACCGCCGAACGGGCCGCGCAGCTCGCCGACAGCGCCGCGCTGGCGGACGTCAGCTTCATCGCGGCGGATGCCGCGGCAAGCGCGCCGCGCCGTCTCGCCTGGCCCGATCTGCTTGCCGCCGCCCACGCATCGGTCGCCCCGCCGGAGGGCCGCGACGACGCGGACGCGCTGCTGCGCTTCACCTCCGGCAGCACCGGCGCGCCGAAGGGCGTGCTGGTGTCGCACCGCGCCTGGCTGCTGCGGGCGCTGTCGATCCTTGCCGAGGAGGCGCGCGTGCAGGACGGCGAGACCACGATGCTGATGGGCCCGCTGTCGCACCATGCCGGGCTGTACGTGCTGCCCACCATGCTGCGCGGCGGCACGCTGCTGGTGTTCCACCGCTTCGACGTCGAGGCGATCGGCCGCGCGGTCAGCGAGGTGCCGGTGCGGCGAACCCAGATGGTGCCGACCATGCTGCGCATCCTGCTCGATGCGCCGGCGACGGTGCGCGCCATGCGCGAGTCCGGCCTCGGCGAGATCCTGCATGGCGGCTCGCCGATCGAACGCGGCGTTCTCGAGCGGGCCTTCGACCTGCTGCCCGACACCGGTTTCATCCAGGTCTACGGCTCGCATGAGGCTGGCTCGATCAGCGTGCTCGACGCCGCGAGCCATCGCGACCCCGACCTGATGCTCAGCGCCGGCCGCCCACTGCTCCCGGTCGAGGTGCGCGTGGCACCGGGCGCCGACGGCGAGGCCTGGGGCGAGATCGAGGTGCGGGCACCCTGGACGCCGCGCGCGCGGCTGACCGAGGCGGGCCGCGTGCCGGTCACCGAGGATTTCGTGCCGACCGGCGATCTCGGCGAGCTGCGCGACGGCTTCATTTTCCTGAAGGACCGCGCGCATGGCGTGATCGTCTCGGGCGGGTTCAACGTCTATCCGATGGAAGTGGAGGCGGCGATCAATCGCTGCCCGGGGATCGTCACCTCCGCCGTGGTCGCCGCCCCGGACGAGCGCTGGGGCGAACGCGTGGTGGCCTTCGTGGTGGCGCGCGAGCCCGAGGTGGTGCGCTCCGGCGCGCTGCGCGAGCATTGCCGCCGCCTGCTCGCCAACTTCAAGGTGCCGAAGGAATTCCGCCTGACCGAGACCATCCCCGTGAACCCGAACGGCAAGCCCGACCGCCGGCGCCTCGGCGCGCCGCTGTGGCAGGGCCGCGACCGCCGCATCAACTGAAGGCATATCCGCATGCGAAACTTTGCCATCAACGGAAAGACCGCAGTCATCGCCGTCGGGATGAGCGATCTGACCATGCGCCCGGCGCAGTCCAACCCGGCGCTCGCCGCCGCGGCGCTGCGCCGGGCGCTGGACGGATCGCCGGTCCGCCAGCGCGACATCGACGGGCTGGTGGTGACCTCGGGCGCCCCGCTCGGGGTGGACTACGACAAGACCGCCGAGGTCCTCGGGCTGGAGGTGCAGTTCGTGCAACAGAGCTGGTCGCATGGCCGCTTCACCAATCCCGGCCTGCACGTCGCCGCCATGGCGGTGCATGCCGGGCTGGCCGAGATCGTGCTCTGCGTCAGCGTGTTCGCCTTCGCCAAGGCGAAGCACACGATGGGCAATATCGGTGGCGAGGGCGACCACGAGGCCGACCGCGTCGGCGGCGGCCCGCATGGCGAGAGCCCGGTCTACGGCCTGGCCGCGCCGCTCGGCGGCGCCGCCATGGCGTGGCAGAAATACCTCAGCCGCTACGGCTACACCGGCGACGAGGCGGCGGAACTTGTGCTGGCGCAGCGCGAGAACGCCATTCGCAACCCGGCCGCGGCGATGCGCACGCCGCTTACCCATGACGAGTACCTTCAGAGCCCGCACATCATCTGGCCGCTGCGCAAGCTGGACTGCTCGCTGCCGACCGACGGCGCGGTCGCGGCCATCGTCACCTCGGCCGAGCGGGCACGCGACCTGTGCGCGAAGCCGGCCTTCATGACGGCGATCCAGGGATTGCACGCCAGCCGCAACGAACATTCCTTCGGCGCACCCTGGCTCGGCATCTTCCAGCAAGGTTCGGTGCAACCCTGCGTCGCCGATGCACCCTTCGCCGCCTCTGGCATCGGGCGCAAGGACATTGCCGCGCTGCAGATCTACGATGCGTTCCTGCCGCAGACCATCGCCACCATCGAGCGCTTCGGCTTCTGCGGTCCGGGCGAGGCGCTGTCGTTCATCCAGGGCGGGCGCATCCGCTTCGACGGCGAACTTCCGATCAACACCTCGGGCGGCCACCTGTCGGAGGCGCATTGCGGTGGCTGGACGCAGATCGCCGAGGCGGTGCGCCAGGTGCAGGGTCTTTGCGGCAACCGCCAGCTTCCGAACGCTGCCCACGTCATGTATGCGCACGGTGCCGGCGACTGCACCATCTTCTCGCGGGAGGTAAGCTGATGCTCCGGCCACGCCCCTATCTCAGCGGCTTCGAGGACATGCCGTTCTGGGAGTACTGCCGCAACGGCGAGCTGCGCCTGCAGCGCTGCCGCTCCACCGGGCGCTTCCTCTGGCCGATCCTGCCGGTCTGCCCGGACGACCTGTCGGAGGCGTATGACTGGGTTCCGGTGGAAGGGCGCGGCCGTATTTCCAGCTACGTGGTGTATCGGCGCATCTACCATCCCGAGTTCGCCGGGCACGTGCCGTATATCTGCGCCAACATCGAGCTGCCGGAGGGCGTGCGCATGACCGGCAATGTGTTCGGCACCGACGGTGCCTGGAACGCCGATGCGATCCTCGGCCCCGCGCCACGCGTGGATGCGCTGAACGGGCGCGACGTCACGCTGTTCTTCGAAGAGTGCGGCCACGATTTGACGATCCCGCAATGGCGGCTGGCGTCATGAGCCAACCCGCCCCCCTCGCGCGCGCGCTCGCCGGACGCATCCTCGCGATCACGCCCGCCAGCCTGCCGCGCCCGGCGATCGACTGGGCGGCCTGCGCGATCATCGACACGCTCGGCGTCACGCTCGGCGGCGCCGGCGAGGACGCCGCGCGCATGCTTGCCGACATCACCCTGGGCCCCGCGAGTGCCGCCCCGCACCGCGTCTTCGGCACGCCGCACCGCGCCGGCATCCTCGACGCCGTGCTGCTGAACGCGGTGGCCGCGCATGCGCTGGACTACGACGATGTCTGCGACGTCATGGGCGGTCACCCCTCAGCACCGCTGGTGGCGCCGCTGCTGGCGCTGGCGGAAGCGCAGGCGGTCAGTGGCGCGGACCTGCTCGCCGCCTATGTCGCGGGCTTCGAGACCGAGGTTCGGCTCGGCCGTGCCGTGCATCCGGTGCACTACGACAAGGGCTGGCATCCGACCTCCACGCTCGGGACCTTCGGCGCCGCCGCCGCCGCGGCACATCTGCTGCGCCTGGACGCGGACGCGACGGCGACCGCGCTTGGCCTCGCGGCGTCGCTGACCGGCGGCATCAAGGCGAATTTCGGCACCATGACGAAGCCGCTGCAGGTCGGGCATTGCGCGCGCAACGGCCTGCTCGCGGCGCTGCTGGCGCAGCGCGGCTACACCGCCAACACGGGTGCGCTGGAGGCGCGGCAGGGCTGGCTCAACGTGGTCAACGGCGCCGGCGCGCACGATGCGGCGCGGGCGCTCGCGGACTGGGCGGCGCCGCTGGAAATCCTGGCGCCTGGCGTGGGCATCAAGCCCTTCCCGTGCTGCGGCAGCACGCATGCGGCGATCCAGCTCGCGCTCGATCTCTGCCGCACACAGCATCTGTCGCCGGCCGAGGTGGCGCGGCTCGGCATCCGCATCCATGGCCGCCGGCTGGCACATATCAACAATCCCGCGCCGCGCACCGGGCTGGCGGCGAAATACAGCATCCAGTACGTGGTCGCGCGCGCGGTGCTGAACGGGGCCGTCCAGGTCGGTCATTTCGAACACGGTGCCTGGGAAGACCCGGCCATCGTCCGCCTGCTGGCGGACACGACCGCCGAGCCCGATGCGGCCATGCAGGACGACACCGCGGTGGAGATCGCCGTCACCACGCAGGACGGCCGCACCCTGGTGAATCGCGCCGAGAACACGCTGCACCTGACCCGCGGCCCCGCCGGCACGCCGGTGACGGAGGACGAGATGCGGGCCAAGTTCGCCGACTGCGCCGCGCGCGCGCTGCCGGCCACGCAGGTGGCGGCGCTGTTCGCGGCGCTGCGCCGGCTCGCTGACGACGGGCCGGGCGAGATCCTCGCGCTGCTGGCCGCGCCGCCAGGCGGCGAGATCAGCCGCCGTGCTTCATGATCTTCTCCCAGGTTTCCTGGTATTTCCCGCCATTGCTGATCCAGTCCTGCAGGTCGGGCGCCCAGGTCTTGCCGGGCGGGGCGTACCAGGGCTGCTTCTGCACCGCCTGGAACGCCGCGCGCGTCTCCGGCAGGTTCGCCATCATCGAGCGTTCCATCGAGTAGGGTGCCTGCTCGTCCAGCGCGCCCTCGCGGCTCATTTTCCACGCCAGGAACAGCCGGGCCGCGTGCGGATGCGGCGCCTGCTTCAGCACGCCCCAGCCGGAGACGGTGAATTCGGGTGTCGGGTCGGGATAGACAAAGCGGATCGGCGCACCGGCATCCACCTCGAGCAGGATCACCGCTTCCCAGTCCGCGCCCCAGGAGATCGGCCGCTGCCCCGACACGACGGCATCGCGCATCTGCGCCGTGGTCAGGTAGATCCGCGGCTGCTGGTCCCGCAGCTTGCGCAGGAACGCCTCGCCCATGCCTGGGGCGTTCATCACGTAGAGCAGCGGTCCGAGCGCGACCCCCACCGACGGTTCCGAGATGGCGATGCGGCCCTTGAACTCGGGCTCGAGGATGCCGGTCCAGCTACGCAGTTTGCGCGCCTCTTCGTCCGTGACGAACTTGGAGTTGTAGGCAACGACGGTGCGCTCCAGGACCTGGTAATACAGGTACGGGGCCATGATGCGGGCAGTCGGGTGGTAGTCGGCGATATTGGCCGGTTCCACCGCGGCGAAGACGCCCTTGTCGCGCAGCTCGGCGTTCATGCCGACATCGGAACCCTGGTAGAGGTCCACGCGGGTCACGCCGGCCGCCGTCTCCTCCAGGATGGCCTCGGCGCCGGCGGTCCCGGGCTTGCGCTCCAGGTTGACCGTGACCTTCGGGAACGCCTTGCCGAAGTCGGCAACCAGGCCCTGCATCGTCACCAGCGGGCTGGTGTATTGCAGCGTGAGCGTGCCTTCCTTTTCAGCCGCGGCGATCAGCTCTGGGGTGATCGCGATTTGCTCCGCCGCGTCCGCCGCCCTGGCCGGCCCCAGCCAGCATGCGGCGAGCGTTCCCGCGATGACGTGGCGTCGTGACGCTGTCGCTGTCATGTCCGTCTCCCCGATAAGTCCTGGCGTTGTTCCTGGCGTTTTTGTTGCAGTCATGTCGACATGACGTTCGTGTCGAAATGACGTTCGTGTCGGCATGACTTTCGCGAGGCAAGCCGCGGCGGTCAAGCGGACAACCCATGATGTCGCGGCAATTCGCTTTGAAACGCCGCCGCGGTTTCGTTTCGAGCACCGGCATGATTCTCGCCACCTCGTCGAAGTCCGCTAAAGCGGGCCATCCACGCCTGTGTGCCAGGCATGGCGCTGACCCAGGAGGCGCAGATCCGCTACTGGTCGATCGGCCGGAACCGTCAGCCGATGGCAACCACGCCACCAGAAGGTGGATGCGGAGGCAGCCTTGCAGCAAACCGCGGAGCCGACGAACAGCAAGCGGATATCAGGCCGGTGCGGTGGGGGATGCGGTGGGGGATGCGGTGGGGGATGCGGTGGGGGATGCGGTTGTGGCGTGCGCGGCGTTCCGGCCAGCGATCCTGCCGGAGGTGAAGGCCCAGCCGAGATGGTGGCCGTGGCCTTCGAGCAGCAGACCACCTTGGCCGGTCGAGCCGGCTGCGAACAGGCCGGGGATCGGCTGTCCGGAGCGGTCGAGGACCTGGAGGTCGACGCTGACCTTGAGCCCGCCATCGGCGATGACGATCCAGCTCTTGGCGGGGCCCAGTGCGTGGAATGGCGGTGTCGCGAGCGGCGCTGCCTGTCCGACTGGGGAGCGGCCATACGCCTCGATCGTCTGGGCAAGGTCGTCGGCCGGGACGCCGATAGCCCGGGACAGAGCGCGGATCGAATCGGCCTGAAAATAGATGTCCCGGCGGTTGCGTTGGTAATCGGCAAGATAGGCGTAGGCGAGACCCGGCGCCGTCGAGATGAAATTGGGCCAGGCGGTGAATGCCTCGGCGACCTTGTTGTCGAAGACGATGTAAGCCATCTGCCCGGGCTGTCGCGGGATGGCGTATTGCGGTTTTTCCAGCTCATCGACGAAGCGTTTCCCGGCCTTGTTGACCAGGATTGCGCCCGCCCGGAACAGCGAATGCGATGGTGCCAGGTTCGTCGTCACAAACATCATGAGGAACGGCCGAAGGGCGAAGGAGGGAGCGAATTTCATCGACTGGCGCACGATGCGCGCGAATAGCCTGGTCGGCGGAATGCGCTCGATCACCTTCCTGGGCGGCGGCGCCACGAAGCGGATCTCCGGACCGAGCACGACATCGCCGTTGACGATCTCACCGCCGAGCTCGAGTGCGAGCTGCTGGCCGTCACCCGTGCTCGCCGGGTTGATACCCTCGATGTCGTTGATGTCGTCGGCGAGATACTGCTTCTTGAACGCACGGCCCGCGCTGAAATCGCCCGCTGCCAGGACCACCGCCCGGGTCGCACCGAGCCGTACCATCCGCCCGCCCACGACCGCTTCGACGCCGGTGACGCGTCCGCCTGCCGTGATCAGCTTCTGCGCCCGGGCGTTCAGGCAAGCGTTCACGCCGAGCCGCTGTGCCTCTTTCCACAGTTGCCGGATGTAGGCCTGCGCGCTCGGCAGGACGTTGTGCATGCGCGGCACGCGGTGCGGATGCTCCGGCATCGGTCCGACGAAGACGATGCCGAGCTTCTCGAGCCAGGCCACGGTATCGGGAACGTTCTCGGTCAGCAGCCGACGCAGGTCGAGATTATCGCGGGCAGCAAGCTCGCCCGCGAACAGCGCCATGTCCTCGAAGTGCTGGGCGGGAGAATCGACGATCCCGGCCCGGCGCTGCAAATCGGTCGCGCTGGCCGTGATCGAGCCAACCGACCGGCCGGTCGTACCGCCGAGTGTCGGCTCCTTCTCCAGGAGGAGCACGCTGCGGTTCGCCGTGGCGGCAGCGACGGCTGCCGCCAAGCCGGCTCCCCCGCCGCCGACAACAATGACGTCGACGGGCTGCGCGGGAGTGGTGATGATGTCTGACATGCTGCCTCACTGCGGGGCCGTTCCCTCGGCCAGTTGCTTATCATGTCACGGTTCAGCATCTCTTCGCCCTGATCGCAGCGCTTGATCGCCTCGCGCCGCTGGCGCGGCTACGGCCAAGCTCCCTGCCCCTCGCCCGTCCGCGCTCGGACCAGGTCGCGCTCGAACTCCGCCAGCCGGCCAAGCACGGTCAGCATCAGTTAGCCGAAGCGGCAAGTCCTACGCGTTGGGCGGCTTGTAGCCGGTCTTCGCTTCCTTCGCCTTCTTCATCGCTGCCTCCGCCTCCTTCGCGGTCAGCAGCGCCGTAGTTTCAAAGCGCGCAAACGCGCCGGTGGACGCGGCGCTCATCGAACACGCAGTGACACTGACAATGTCGGGGAAATCGACGATGCCGATGCCGTCATAATCGCCCAGCGCGAAGTAGTAGCTGATCAGCTTTCCGCCGAAGCCCTGGATCAAGGTCTTGGCCGGTCCGGTCCGGTCTTGCGGGTGCTCGACCAGATTCTTCGCAGTGCTATCCTTGAACTGCCATCGCAGCAGGTAGTGCGGCATCTTTGCCTCCCTTGCTTACCTTTATCCGAGATTACCAGACGGATGGCGGAAAGAGCGCCACTCACGGAAAGCTAACCCCGATCCGAGCGCCCTGCAACGATGATGTGATCGAGACGACATCGCGGCGCGTCCGTTCACCCGATAACGACCGAGAAGCTGGGGTACTGCCCCAGCGTTCTGGACGCGAACGCGGTAGTGAGGTCTGCGGCGTCAGCTTCGGCGTGCGCCACGGCAGCATCCCGCCACCTCCCGCCCGAGCAGGTTCCGCACCGTCGTCGCGCGCCGTCCGCACCTCGCGGGAGCTCGGTGCCGCCCCTTGGCCCGGGCCGGCAGTGTCGCTAGCCTCTCGTCGCGTCAGATGCCCCCCGATCCTTTGGACCGCGCCCCGATCGTGACCCAGTTGGCAACGGTGGTGGCCGAGTGCTAGGCTACCATCACGCAAATGCAGCGGCGGGCGCGCTCCTCCAGAAGGTGATCATCGAAAGGCGGGGTGAGGCCGTCCGGCGGTTGCTGCCCGGTTCGCCAGATGCCCGCTTTAGTCAAGTTGGGCTTGCGTTTGACGATGTCCCCGAGCTGGCTGATGATCTGACGGATGAGTTCATCATCGCTTTTGTTTAATTTGCCGCCCTTCGGAACGTCCGTGAGCAGCATGCCCGCAAGCACGAAATCGCACTCCAGCTCGATGTCGCGCCGCCGCTCGAAAACAAAATCCGGCAGCCGCCCTGTTACGCTTGCGTTGTCCATATTGTTTCTCCAGGAATAGGTGAATCGGCAGTGTGTGTAAGCCTTCTTTGGAACCGCCTGGCCGAGGTCGTAGCCCGGGCCGCCGTAGCGGCTGAGGTCAGGGTCGGCGTCCCGCCATGGCGAGAGCGATCGGACGGAACGCGTGCCTGAGGTGTTTTCGTGATTACCAACGCAGCGTGACCTCGCTGGATTGGGGACACTGGCCCGAGTGTCGTCCGCGATGAACGCCTCTTCCCGCCGCGCTTTGTCGGTTGGAGACCTCCCAACGGTGTCATTGACATCAGCGCCATCTGCGGGACGCCTTGATGTACGTGAGCACGTCGCGTTCAAAGACCCGCAAGATGCGCCCATCTTTGAATGCGTGGAGCTTGCCGGTATCGATACGGCGCCGTACCGTCGCGACGGATTGGCAGAGGATCTCAGCGACCTCCGGCAGGCGAAGCGCCTGCCCGAAAGCCTCCGCGTCTGTCTCGAGGTCGATCCCTGACTTACGTGCGACTGGGCGAGGCGCCGAGACAGGTGGCGGTTCGCGGGATCGCCTTGCGCCGAGGTCGGTCGGTGGCCGGGCAACTTGCTTACTCATGGCGACCCGGCTTCCGACATGGCGGGCATTCGGAACCGCGGCGATCATCGGGGTCGACTAAGGTCTCCGAAGACGTATCCGAGCGCCCCCAGTCCTCGCGCGCCGCCAGCACCCCAAGGATCGCTGCAAGGCGTTTCAGCGGCTGACGGTTCGCCGAGTCGGCCGGACGCTGCGCCGGCACGGCCCTCGGGATACCCCGGGAACCGGTGTGTCTGCCTGCGCGGGTCTGCGGATTCGTGACCATGCGCGCAACATGGGTTGGCGCCGCCCGCCCCGCACGCTACCCGTATGGATGGGATCCCGACCTATTCCGGTTCGTCGGAATCGAAATCGGGAGGGACGAAATCGTCCTCACCGAGAGGGGCGAAATCGTCCTCCTCGGATTGGTCGTAGACCGGCGGATGCGCGCGAACCTCTCGCACCGCTTTACTGAGAAGCTTGGCCTTCGTTTTGAGCGTTAGACGCGACAGCCCCTGGAGCTCCCGGATCACGCGATCGCGGTGCATTACGTCCGCTTGGGCCGGGAACTTTTCCGGGATCACGTAGATGCGCTTTGGGCGGCTCGCTGCCACTCGCAGAACGAGATGGAACCAAAATGTGCCCGTCCCCTTTGCCGGATTGCGATTATTGTCGCTGCTCCTGGGAAATGAACCAAAGAGTTCCCGGTACGCCACCGTCAAAAAGAAAAATGCAGCTCGGCGAAAAATCCGGCTAAAATTTGCCTTGTTCGGGCGAATGGTGTCCTTGACCAGTTTAAGGTTTTCCGCCAGCGCCACGGTCAGCGCCACGGCACCCGGCGCCATTCCGAGCAAACATTCCACCTCGGCCGCCGCCTCAATTTTCCGGGGGCCGTCATCCGTTACATGAATCCACTGGTTGACATGCGGCTGTATCAGATGTTCGTAGATTTCCCGCGGCAAGGTTGCTTTGGCAATGGCGGTCGGAAGTATGGCTGCCGGGGTCGGAGGGCCTTTGATGGCTCTCAATGTTTCCGGAGTGTCGCGTGTGCTGTCCGAGGTGGGCGGTTCTGCGCCATCGGGTAGGTCGGGGATGGGAAGAGGCTCGATGTCCCGCGGGGCAGATCGGTACAGCGCGTGCGCGATTGCCGATTGTCCGAACATCTCGGTTACTCGGTCCCGTGGACTGGCATCCGGATCCCTCGTGTACGCGTCCGGATCGGATGGAAAACCCAGCGACTTCAGGAACGATCGGCCGGCCTTGGCGATCTCCCTGCACCCCGTCTCAAGTGCGGCGGGAGGCAGGTGTGTCCTGGCGCCTTCCGCGGCCAAAGCGGCATTCTGGATGGCCCAATTGAGTTCGTCCGCGGCTGCGTTGTCCGCGGCTTCGCCGGTGAGCAGACCGCAGGTCGAATCCATCCCCGCCGCCTTTTCCAGGCCAGGAATGTCGTCTGCCGAAAAGACTGAGACCATTAGTCGCCAGCTTGCGGCTGGCACAAAATCTCGGCCTAAAGGCCTTCTCGTCGTCATGGCGGGGGCCTCCCCTGGTGGTCGGCCGCCCGGTTGAAGTCTCAGGCGGCGAACTCCCCGGATATCCCGAAGGCGGCTTCGCCGCAAACTTGAGAGCCGAGAGGCAAAGGAGAGACGCCACATCCTTCATAAATTCTCGGTATGGATGGCTTGATACAGGTAAATCGATGATCCGGCCGCCCCAGCAACTCTCTTGCAGGACACCACTTCGTTCTTGACTGAAGCTTGAAGGCCGCCTTGGCGCTCCCAGGAAAGGTGCCTCGTCCAGAAGTACTTGAGGCGGCGCGGACAAACCCCAGGGATGCGCCGCCGTCCCTGAATACCGGCGTTTCCAATTCAGGCAGTATTGATAAAAGTAAAAGTATCATTATCTAAGTATGGCAGGCGCTTAATCCTGCATTCTCCTCGACGATCATTTGACTTTGGACCTTCCGAAGTCCGCGATTCGTATCGCGCTTTCCCCCGTCTGCAGCGCCCGGTCATCTATGTCCGGGAGGAGATCTGTAGGATTTCAATCGGGACCAATAGCATGTGCACTTCGCCGGAACACACGTCAGCCCAACCTTTGTCCGAGGAGATCGATGTCGCGCGCGATGAGCGCGATTTCCTGCCTCACCTGCAACCGCTCGACGAGGCCATCAATGTGGCCTTCCTCGCGGTCCGGGCTGCCCAACAGGCAGCCCGTGAAGTTCCCGCCAGCGCATCAGCAGCCAAATTCCGTGACGAATGGCATGCGAGCAACATCCTCGTGCGCCAGGCACTCCGGCTGGTTGACGAGCGCGTTCAGGATCTCAACCGAGACATGAAGCAACTGCCTCGTCGCGGTTGACATTGTCGACCTCGGTTCACCCCCGCCCTATTCTCCTGGGCGGGGGTTTTTCGTTCTATCGCGCACCGTAATCAAAAAAGGTCGGAGGCCGCTGAATTCTCGACCAGGGCTTTCCCGATCTACCGCCGCGCGGCCCGTGGGTTCCGGGAAGCCGGTGATCGCGTCCGCCGGGCGCGGCACGGTGCCTCAGGCCGAGGCAGGTCGCACCCTGAGCATGATGTCGGTGACGTTGAAACCGTTCGATTCGATCTGGTCCTGCGGGCAGGAGGAACCAACGGCGATCACGTCCATCAAGGCTCGCAGCACGATCTTGTCGCCCGGGCGCGCCGGCGA
>Ga0209415_10006784_pt1 | contig 20220 bp, 23 predicted proteins | sample PeaSoiSIISIP2007_FD_187696 | JGI IMG/M metagenome (GOLD analysis project Ga0209415, IMG submission 187696) | Peat soil microbial communities from Weissenstadt, Germany - SII-SIP-2007 (SPAdes) (version 2) | ecosystem: Environmental > Terrestrial > Soil > Wetlands > Peat | place: Germany...
TGAACGTGTGGAAGAACTCCTCTCTCGTGTGGTCCTTGCCGGCGAGGAACTGGATGTCGTCGATGAGCAGCACGTCGACGCCGCGGTAGCGCATGCGGAACTCCGCCGGCCGGTTCTCGACGATCGAAGCGACCATCTCGTTCATGAACTTCTCGGAGGTCACGTAGGCGACCTTCGCGTGCCGGTGGGTCTCGCGCACCGCGTGACCGATCGCGTGCATGAGATGGGTCTTGCCGAGACCCACGCCGCCGTACAGGAACAGCGGGTTGTACGTCTTCCCCGGCGCCTCCGCGACCGCGCGGCACGCCGCATGCGCGAAGCGACTCGAGTTACCGACGACGAACGTGCTGAAGGTGAAGTTGGGGTTGAGGCGCGAGTCGCTCGCACCGTCCTCCGGCTCGCTCACCTGGATGTACGACGGGTCCGGGAGCGCCGGCGGCGCGTCGGGCGTCTGCGCCGCCTCCGGGTCGACGGTGATCACCACCTCGCAGTCGCGTCCGAGGACGCCTGACAGCGTCTCGCGGATCAGGGGGACGTAGCGTTCGCTGACCCAGTCACGGGCGAAGATCGTGGGAACCCCCACGGTGAACGTATGCCCGTCGGACTCGACGAGCACCGCGTTGGCCAGCCAGGCCTCATACCCGGGCCGGACCACCTGGAAGCGGAGCTCCTCCTGAGCGACCTGCCACAGTTGCTGCGGGTCCATGCTCGCGGTCGAGCCGGCAGCGTCGAAGATGGGCTCCAGTCGGGGCGTCTGGTCGCCCACGACTCCGACACCGGATGTTCGCTCCACTCGTTCCTCGGGTTGGCCTTCCGATCACAGCGCACTTATCCACAACTTGTGCACAGAGGTGGATAAATGCTTGGCCGCTGGTGGCCGGGGGGCTTGCTGGGACGAATGGAAGGGCTCCCGCTCCCGCTGCAGCCCCGGGAGTCTAACAATGCCGGACCCCGGCGACAAGCGGCGCGAGCGCACCACGGTGGGGGCGGTCGTCCGTGGCCTTGATATACTCGCCAGGCCACCCCGTCGGGCATTGCGGCGCCCAGAGCGCCCCCGACGCGATCACTGTCTCGGGGAGACGGCCATCAAGCGGACGTACCAGCCCAAGAAGCGCTACCGGCGCAAAACACACGGATTTCGTATTCGTATGGCCACGCCCGGTGGTCGTCAGGTGCTCAAAGCGCGTCGGCGCAAGGGCCGCAAGCGGCTGACTCCGGCCGCTCCTCGATGAACCGGCGGCATCGCCTCCCCGGGCGACGCCGCATCGCCGCGGTTCGGGAATCCGGCAGCGAGGCGCGCTCAGGCGCGGTCCGCGTTCGAGCCATCGGCGGTGAGGCAGCGGTGTCGCGGGTCGCGTTCGCCGTGCCCGCGGCCGGCAATGCGGTCCGTCGCAACCGTGCGCGGCGCCGGCTTCGCGCGGCCATCGCGCCCCTCCTTGCAGACCGCCCCGCGCTCGATCTCCTCGTGAGCCTGCCCGGCAGCGCCACCGAGATGCCGTTCGCGAAGCTGTCGGCCGCGCTGGCATCCGCGCTCGATGCCGCCGGCCGATCGGTGCGCGCGCAGGCGCACGGATGAGACGCGTGAGCCTGGTGATCATCCGGGTCTACCAGGTGACCATCGGACCGCTCTTCGGGATGATGAGCAGCTGCCGCTACGAGCCCACGTGCTCGCACTACGGCTACGAGGCGATCCAGCGCTTCGGCTCGCGCCGCGGATGGTGGCTCGCGATCCGCCGCATCGCTCGATGCCATCCGTTCCACGAGGGCGGGATCGACCCGGTGCCGGACACGTACGTCAGCTGGCGCGCGGCGCGGCGTATCCATCATGAAGCGACCCAGGCGGGGAGGGCCGCGTGATGGTCGCCGCCTTCAACCCGATCTCGATCTTCACGATTCTCGAGGGCCCCTTCCAGTGGGTGCTGCAGAACCTCGATAAGTTCTTTTACACGGTCGGTCCGCTGAACGCCATCGGGGCATTCGGACTGGGCGTGATCGTGCTCACCATCTGCATCCGCGCGATCCTGTTCCCCGTCTTCGGATGGCAGCTGCGGACGTCACGCCGCATCCAGGCCGAGCAGCGCCTCGTCGCGCCACAACTGCAGGAGCTGCGCAAGAAATACAAGAAGGAGCCACAGCGGCTGAGCCAGGAGATGAACGCGCTCTACAAGGAGCACGGCATCAGCCCCTTCTCGAGCCTGACCGGGTGTATCCCGGCGCTGGTCCAGATGCCCGTCCTTATCGGGCTGTACCAGTCCATCCGGGCCTTCACCGGGAGTGGATCGGGGCATATCTATGGGAACCACGGATTCCTCTGGATCACCGACGTGACCAGGTCGGCGCAGGAGGCCTGCTGCGGGACGAAGGGATCCACGCTCCTGAACGTGTTCGACCACCCGGCGCTGCTCATCCTCCCGATCCTGGCCGGCGCGTTCACGTTCGCCCAGTCGCGGATGATGATGCCGCCGCTGCGCCCCGACATGTCCGACCAGGAACGGTCGATGCAGAACGTCACCAAGCAGATGTCGTTCCTCTTCCCGGTCATGATCTTCGCCTTCAGCTTCCTGTTCCCCCAGGGGCTGGCGATCTACTGGGTGACCGGCACGATGTTCATGGTCGCGCAGCAGTACCACCTTCTCGGCTGGGGCGGGCTGAAGGTGCCGGCCTGGTTCCCCGGAGCCAACAGGGTGACCGCGCTGTCCATCCCGCGCCACCCCGCGGGGCCGGCCAAGACCGGCGCCGCCAGGGCAGCAGGCGTTGTTGCCACAAGCGGCAAGAACGCGGCGCGCAACGGGGCTGCGCCGGCTGCCAACGGCAGGTCCGGGGCCAACGGCACCAAGCCGTCGACCGATGACCAGGAACAGGGGCGATCACAGAGCGCGCAGGCACGCTCGCTCGCGCGGACCGGGACACGTCCCAACCGGCCGAACAGACGGAGGCGGCGTCGCTGAGCACGGCGCCGGGAGAGAAGTGGTGAGTGAGACACGGTTTTCAGTGGCTGAGGTGGAGGCCGAAGACGGGGTCGAAGCGCAGGGGGCGAGCATCGAGGAGGCGGTGAGCAACGCTCTCGCGCAGCTGGGTGCGAACCGCGAGCAGGTCGAGGTGCAGGTGCTCTCGCCGCAGAGCCGGGCGCTCCCCGGCGAGCGCCTTTCGACGGGCGAGCGCAGGGTGCGTGTCTATCGCATCGATGAGCACGCCGCCAAGGCACGCGCGCTGCTCGAGGAGCTGCTCACCCGCATGGAGGTTCCCTGCCGGGTCAGCGTCCGCCGCGGCACCGGCACCGCCGGGGCCGCCGGGGCCGGCCCGATCATCCTCGACATCGCCGGCGACGACCTGGGATTGCTCATCGGATGGCGCGGGGAGACGCTGCGCTCGCTGCAGACCGCCCTCAACCTCATGCTCGGCGAGGAGGGCGTGGAGACCAGGCGGGTGATCCTCGACGTGGAGCGCTACCGCGCCCGTCGCGAGGATCAGGTCCGCGAGCTCGCCCAGCGTCTCGCGCAGCGGGTGAAGCGCACCGGCGAGGCATACACGCTCGATCCCATGCACGCCTACGAGCGGCGGGTCATCCATCTGACCCTCGCCGAGGATCCGGGAGTGACCACCGAAAGCACCGGGAAGGAGCCGGCGCGTCGCGTGATCATCAACCCGACGGGTCCGGCGCAGGGTGGACCGGTCGAACGCTACGAAGGAGCCCGCCAGGGCCGTTCGTCCGGGCGGCCGTACTGACCGAATTCGCCGTCTCCACCCTGACGGGTGGGACGAGGCTCACCGCGGTGCCGCTGCCCGGACGTGCCTCGGTCGCCGTCGCGTTCATGGTCGGCGTCGGGTCGCGCCACGAGCGCGAGTCCAACAGCGGCATCAGCCACTTCGTCGAACACATGGTGTTCAAGGGCGGCGCGCGCTACCCGACGGCCAGGGACGTCAGTGAGGCGATCGAGGGTGTGGGCGGGGTGCTCAACGCCGCCACCGACCGCGAGGCGACGGTCTTCTGGACGCGTGTGCCGTCAGACAAGCTCGGCGTTGCGGTCTCCGTTCTCACCGACATGCTGATGGCCCCCGTTCTCGACGAGGCCGAGGTGGTCAAGGAGCGGCAGGTGGTGCTCGAGGAGCTCCGCATGTACCAGGACAACCCGCAGGACTACGTCCAGATCGCCTTCGACGAGGTGATGTGGCCCGATCATCCCCTCGGCTGGGACGTCGCGGGCCGGGAGGAGACGGTCCAATCCTTCACCAGCGCCGACTGCCGGGCTCATCTCCGGCAGCACCTCCTGCCGTCGACGCTCGTGGTGAGCGTCTCGGGCGGGTTCGAGCCCGTCCGCACCGCCGCGATGATCGACGATGCGATCGCGCCCTGGGCTGCGGCGCATCGCCCGTCGCCCGGGAGCGCGCTGCCGTCGACGCCTCCGTCAGGCCCGCCGCTCCGGCTCATACGGCGCAGCGCCGAACAGGCCAACATCCTGGTCGGCGCCCGGGCCCCGTCGTACAACGATCCCGACCGGCACGTCGCGGACATCCTCAACGTGATCCTCGGGGAAGGGATGTCGAGCCGTCTCTTCCTCGAGCTTCGCGAGCACCGGGGACTGGTCTACGACGTCCACTCGTTCATCAGCCGGCTCTCGGACAGCGGTGTCCTCGGGATGGGGCTCGCATGCGAACCGCGCAAGGCCGCCGTCGCGCTCGAAGCGGCGGTCGCGGAGCTGCGCAAGGTCGCCGAGGAGCCCATCGGCGAGGCGGAGATGACCAAGGCACGCGAGTACACGAAGGGTCGCCTGCTCCTCCAGCTGGAGAGCACCTCAGCGCTCTGCGAGTACGCCGGGCAGCAACTCCTGCTTCAGGGCAGGATCATCGAGCCCGAGGACCTGGTCGCGCGTCTCGAAGCGGTGCAGGCGGCCGACGTGAGCGCGCTCGCGGGACGCCTGCTCAGCACCGGCCTGCGGGCCGCGGTCGTGGGGCCGTTCCGCAGCGAGGCGCGGTTCCAGAAAGCGATCGCCGGCTGATGCGCGCGTGTCAGACTGTCGCGCCGTGAGCGTCGAACGCACCCTGGTGCTTGTGAAACCCGACGGCGTGCAGCGCCGGCTCGTCGGCGAGGTGATCGGACGCTTCGAGCGCCGCGGCCTCCATCTCGTCGCGCTCAAGCTGCTCCGCATCGAGCGTGGCCTTGCCGAGCGCCACTACGCAGAGCACGTCGGGAAACCCTTCTTCGAAGGGCTGGTGTCGTTCATCACCTCGGCGCCCGTCGTCGCGATGGTGTGGGAGGGCGCGGACGCCGTCGCACAGGTGCGCGCGATGATGGGGGCCACGAACCCGTCGAACGCGGTCCCGGGCAGCATTCGTGGGGACCTTGCGGTCAGCATTGGCAATAACGTGGTGCACGGCAGCGATTCCCCGGCGCGTGGCGCGGAGGAGGTGGCCCTGTTCTTCGACGACGCCGAGCTCGTTGAATGGAGTGGCGCCGACACCGCGTGGGTTAACGGCTGAGCGCCTCCGCGCCCAACCGCTCATCGCTCGGCGGGATCTCCCGAACCCTCGCACGCTGCGCGGCCGCGGCCCTGCGCACGCGCCGGCGCCGCCAGCGCCACGACTCGAATGCGGCGATGCCGAGCGCGGGAAGCGCGAGAGCGCCGGTCGTGGCGACCCCGAGGGTCGGCCCCGCGCCGAGGCCGCCGAAGTGGTCGAGCGGCCAGATCCGCAGGATCGCCTTCGCGAGGATGTTCTTCCGCGGGACGGGCCCGAACACACGCGAGTCGCTCGAGTAGTTCCGGTTGTCACCCATCACGAAGTACTCGCCCGCGGGAACCGTGTACGCCTGCGGCGCGGACGAGGCCTGGCCGCTCGAATCGCAGCAGTCCTTGAGGGTCGTCCAGGGCTCCGGCAGGTACGGCTCGTTGAGCACCTCGAACGGCCCCTTGCCGCCCGGCTTGATGAGGAGTTGCGTCGGCGTGTGGTCGCCGTCGATCTCGATGACGTCTCCGGGCACGCCGATGACCCGCTTGATGAAGTCCTGCGACGGGTCGGTGGGCGGGATCAGGATGACGATGTCGCCGCGCTGCGGGTTGCCACCGAAGTCGTAGGAGATCTTGCTGGCGAGGAGCAGGTCCTGGTCCTGCAGCGTGTTCATCATGCTCTGGCCGTCGACGCGAACCGTCTGCAGCGCAAAGGCGATCGCCACGTAGAGGATCACGGCGATGAGGAGCACCTCGACGGTGTCGCGAATCCATGCTGCTCGCCACCACGGGCTTGCCGGCACAGTCGGTTCCGGGGGCGAGACTACCTGGGTCACTCGGCCCGATTATGAGGGGAATCCCCATCATGGGCTCGTGACCACGGCACTCCGCCGCGCCGCGACGTCGCTCCTCGTCACGCTTGTCGCGCTGCTGCTGATCCCGACGGCGGCGTCGGCACACGCGCTCCTCGTCTCGGAGGCTCCGAAAGCCGGTGCGCATCTCGGCACCGCTCCCGGCGTGGTCGTCCTCGAGTTCAGCCAGAACCTCAACCCCCAGCTCTCCCATGCGACGGTGACCGACCCGACCGGCCACCGGTGGAACGGCGCCGTGGACAGCGGCGCGGAGATCCGGATCCCCCTCGCCACCAACGCCTCGGGCGTCTACACCGTCGACTGGACCTCCGTCAGCCAGGTCGACGGACATCTCATCAGCGGGTCCTTCAGCTTCGACGTGGGTGTCGCCGGGCAGGGCTCGAGCGAGGCGGCGGCCAACGCCGTGCCGGGGCCGCAGCCGTCCGACATCGCAATCGGCGCCGTGAAATGGGTGGAGGCCCTCGCGCTCCTGTTCCTCGCCGGACAGGTGCTGCTGAGCCGTCTTGCGGGTCGCGATCCTAAGCTCGAGTGGGTCCGTCCCGGATTCCGCGCCGCGAGCATCGCGCTCTCGGCCGGCCTCGTCGTGGTGTGGGCCGAGGCCACCGTCGGATCCGGCGGCCACACGATCTCGGGCTACCTCTCGTACTTCGGGTCGGGGCTCTCGGGGGCCGCGTTGCTCGCGCGTCTCGGCTTCGAGGCGCTTGCCCTCGTGGCGGTGGTCCGCGGCTGGCGATCGCTCCCCCTCTGGCTTGCCGGGGCGCTGGTGATGCTCGCCGCGGCGGGACACGCGGCGGGCGTGGTGCCCGCCTGGGTCGGGATCGGCCTGGACGCGGTGCATCTCGTCGCGGCCGGGCTCTGGGCCGGCGGTATCGCCGCGCTGGCCGCCGTGCGCCCACCGGGGGGCTGGCGGTCGCCGGACGCGCGGCAGCTGATCAGCCGGTTCACCCCGGTGGCGCTCGTCGCCTTCGGCGGCACCGTGGTCGCCGGCGGGCTCGAGGCGGTGGTGCAGCTCGGGTCGGTGCAGTCCCTGTTTGGTACCGCCTACGGGAGGGTGCTCCTCGCGAAGATGGCCCTGGTAGCGCTCATGCTGCCGCTCTCGGTCATGGCGTGGCGCTTGCGGCGACCACACGTGCGGATCGAGGCGGCGATCGCCGCATGCGTTGTAGCGGCGGCCGCGCTGCTCGCGTCGTTCCCAGCCCCGCCGAGCGCCGCCGCGCGCGAGGCTGCCGAGCTCGCGGCGTCCACGCCGGCGGCAGGGCTGCCGTCGTCGGGCGACCTCACCATGGCGGGGCCCGCGGGGAGCGTGCTCGTCGGTCTCAGCCTGTCACCGGGGACGCCGGGACCCAACCATGCGCTCGTGTACCTGCTGCCGGTGACCGGGAGCGCCGATGCCAGGAGCGAGCTCGCGAACATCGCCGTGAACAACGTGTACCAGCAGCTCCGAAGCTGCGGCGACACCTGCCGCCAGGCGACGATCAACCTCCAGCCGGGTGCGACCGTCGCCGTCGACGTGCTCGGGCCGGGCGGAGGGGAGGTCGCGTTCACGATGCCGCCCCAGCTTCCGGCCCCGTCCGGCGCCACGCTGCTCGCGCGGATGCAGGCGGCGATGCACGCCCTCAGCGCGTACCAGGTGAGCGAGGTGCTGTCGTCGGGGATCACCACGATCCGGAGCGTGTACGCGTCCGATGCTCCCGACAAGACGACGTGGACCGTCGGCGGCACCGGCGAGACGATCTGGATCGGCACGACGCAGTACACGCGGAACGGCCCAGGCGATCCGTGGCATGTCGAGGCCGGCCTTCCCGCCAACACCGTGCCGTATTTCGTATGGGACTTCTTCGAACCCCTCGACGATGCTCACGTCATCGGGCAGGCGGTGCTCGACGGGGTTCCGACAACGATCGTCTCGAGCTTCGGGAACAAGCAGGCGACGGCCATCTGGTTCACGTACTGGATCGACGGATCAGGCCGCGTACGCCAGGTCGAGATGGACGCACCGGGCCATTTCATGACCGACACCTATACGAGCTACAACCAACCCGTGGGCATCGTGGCCCCGCCGGCCGGCTGATGCGGGCCGCCGTACCGCGCTGGCAGAATGGACTCCCACCCGGGACTTCTCCGGCGATCGATCCCACATGCGAGGCGAGAGATGGCGCTGCTGACCCAGAACCCGTACAAGGCGCGGACATTTGACCTGTCCGGTCTGACCGGCATCTCCGACAACACGCTCGAAGTGCACTTCGGACTTTATGGCGGTTATGTCAAAAACACGAACCTGCTCAACGAGCAGCTCGTGACGATGCTGCAGGGGGGGCAGTCGGCGACGCCGGCGTACGCGGAGCTCACACGCCGGCTCGGGTTCGAGTACAACGGGATGGTCCTTCACGAGTGGTATTTCGGCAATCTCACCAAGGCGAGTGGGGGCGGCATCTCGTCGTCGTCGCCGCTCGGCCGCGCCCTCGGCGACTCGTTCGGTGACATCGACACGTGGCGCAAGGACTTCACCGCGATCGGGGGGATGCGCGGTGTCGGCTGGGCCGTGACCTACCTCGACACCGCCACCGGCCGGCTCAGCAATCACTGGATCACGCTGCACGAGGACGGCAACATCGCGGGCTTCAAGCCCATCGTCGTGATGGACGTGTGGGAGCACGCGTTCCTGCTCGACTACAAGCCGGCGGACCGTCCGAAGTACATCGAGGCGTTCCTCGCCAACTTCGACGCCGATGCGGCCGAGGCGCGCCTGACGGGAGCCGCGGACCGGCCGGTCGGCTGATCCCGCGCCCCGGCGGGGGCGTCAGAGCGGCGGGCCGCCGAGCTTGCGATAGAGGGCGTCCAGGTCGCTGTCGTCGGCCCAGTCGATGACAAGCCTGCCGCCACCGCCCTTGCGGCGCTGCAGGCGGACGGGCACGCCGAGTGCCTGCTCGAGGCCGCGCCGCAGCGCGACGTCGTCCGGCGCGGGTGGTTCCGGCACCGGTGTCGGTGTCCGCTCTCGCCGCGGCCCGGTCGCCTGGGCGAGGAGGTCCTGGATCGCGCGCTCCGTCTCCCGAACGCTGAGGCCGTCCGCGATCGCGGTGGCGGCCATCGTCTCCTGGTCGACCGGGTTCGGCAGGACGAGCAGCGCCCGGGCATGGCCGGCGGTGAGCTGCTCCGTGGCGACTGCATCCTGGACGGGTGCGGGCAGGTTGAGGAGCCGGATGGCGTTGGTGATCCCGGAGCGGCTCCGGCCGAGGCGCAGCGCGATCGCCTCGTGAGTGAGGCCGAAGGCGTCGGCGAGCCGGGCATACGCAGCAGCCTCCTCCATCGGGTTGAGATCGGTGCGCATCAGGTTCTCGGTGAGCGCCATCTCGAGCGCCTGGCGACCCGACTCGGCAGCGGGGCGGACGATCGCGGGGATGCTCGCCACCCCGGCGAGTTGCGCGGCGCGCAGGCGGCGTTCTCCGGCCACGAGCCGGTAGGCGTCGCCGTCGCGCTGGACGACGATGGGATGCAGCAAGCCGTGCAGGCGGATCGAGTCGCCGAGCGCGGTGAGCGCCTCGGGGTCGAACGACCGGCGCGGCTGCTCCGGGTTGGGCGTGACGGTGCGGGGATCGACGCTGATCAGCGGCGACCCCTCGCCGCCGCCCTCGGGCTCGTTGGAGAGCAACGCCTCGAGACCGCGCCCGAGTCCCCGGCGCCGGAAGGCGCGCGGCTGGCCGGCGTCGTCGGTCATGCGGGGCTCGGCACGCCGGCCACGGGGAGGCTCACGCCGCCCTTGAGCCGGGCGTCGAGGTTCGCGCTCAGCTGACGGTACGCGATCGCTCCGCGGCAGGTCGGGTCGTAGAGCGTGATCGGCAGCCCATGGCTGGGCGCCTCGCTCAACCGGACGTTGCGCGGGATGAGCGGCGTGAGGAGCTGGTCGCCGAATCGGGCGCGAACCTCGTCGACGACCTGATGGGCAAGCGCCAGCCTCGCGTCGAACAGGGTCATCACAATCCCGGCGACGCCGAGGGTGGGGTTCAGCTCTCGGCGGAGGAGCGCGAGCGTGTGCATGAGCAGTCCGAGCCCCTCGAGCGCGTAGAACTCGCACTGGATCGGGATGAGCAGCGCCTGCGCCGCGACCACGGCGTTGACGGTGAGCAGCCCGAGGCTCGGGGGTGCGTCGATCAGCACGTAGTCGTCATCGGTCACGTGGGCTTCCAGCGCGTACTGGAGGCGGCGCTCCCGGCGTGCGAGGTCGACCAGCTCGATCTCGGAGCCGGCCAGCGCGATGTCGGACGGCACGATGTCGAGACCAGGCACCACGGTGGGAATCCTGGCATCGGTGAGAGCCCGGCCCAGCACGACGACGTCGTAGATGCTCGTCTCGACTCGGCTCCTGTCGATGCCGAGGCCTGAGGTCGCGTTTGCCTGAGGGTCGATGTCGATGAGCAGGACCTTCCGCCCAAGTTCAGCGAGGCACGCTCCGACGCTGACGGCCGTGGTGGTCTTGCCGACCCCGCCCTTCTGATTCGCGACAGCCAGGATGCTTGGTGGCACGGTAAGCGGCTGATTATGGGCGGATGGCCGCGCCCCTCAGCCGGACGGTGAGTTATCCCGTCTTTCCCCAGGGATCCGCACCGGCGCAGAGCGCTCATCCGAGTTGGAAGTTGGGTGACCGGGGAGGCCACCTGTGGAAAACTCTCCTTCAGCCGACATAGCCCTGGCGCACTGTTTCACGCCCAACTTGACGGTGAAACACCCCTACGAATAGTGTTGGATCGTGAGTGCGGAGAGGCGTGAACCTCGCGAGAACGTGGGCTGCGCGAGGACGTGAGCGCTGACGCCGCCGGTGGCGTATCCGCCCCGGATCCTGGCGACCCAGCCGGAGATGCCGGCGATGACCTCTCGACCGGGTTCCTCCTCGGGCTCCTGGTCGGCGAGGGGCACTTCGGCGGCGACGGACGGCAGCCGCAGGTGACCCTGCGGATGCACGTGCGCCACGAGGAGACCTTCGAGTGGCTGCGCAGAAGCTTTCCCGGCAGCGCGCTCTACGGGCCGTACCACCACGGCGGGCGCTCGTACTACCAGTGGTCCGCCCGAGGCAGGTACCTGCGAGATCGGATCGTTCCGCTCGTGCAGCGCCACCGCGGCCTCCTCGACGCCTACACCGCGGCGCGCTTCGACACCATGTGCGAGCGCTACGCGATCGATCGCGACGGCCCCGCACCGTCATCGGGCGCCTGAGCCCTCCCGGCTACAATCCGGGACGATGCTGGCTCCTTCCGCCCAGACCTGGCACGTCCTCGCGGCCGCCCCGCCGCGCGAGGTCTTCGCGATCATGGAGCAGATGATCGGCACCCCGCCGTACCGCTACGAGGTGGTCGGTGAGAGCGAGGCCCGGATCATCGAGCACCGCCGTCGCGGCCTCTTCGGGCAATGGGGCAGGCCGAAGGTCCGCACGCGCTGGGTGCGCTGCCGGGCCGTCCAGGTCGCGGAAGGCACCTGGGTCGAGGTCGAAGCCAGCTCGGGTGGCGGGATGGTCTCCAAGGCGATGGGCAAGGCCGATCGCGGCCCGACCACGCGGGCGCTCCAGGTGATCCGCCTGCTCAGCGCGGGCGCCGGTGACGCGCGAACGGTCTACCGCGACCGGCGGATCCCGCCCGGTCCCGTGACCCTGGTGGCCTCGTGGGCCGGGGTGCCGTATCGCCTCTTCACCGAGCCCCGCCATGACGCGCCACGCGGCCGTGAGATGTTCACCGCGACGGAGGTCGAGGCGCTTGCCGAGCGCCAGGGACCGTTCGTGAAGGTCCGCCTGGCAGACGGAGACGAAGGATGGGTCGAGACCGATCAGATCGTCCCGTCGCCGGCCGTCTCGACCCGCGAAGCGCAGATCCAGACGGCGCGTTTCACCTGATGAAGCCGGTGACAGGCTCGAGCCGCGGCTGTGCCGCGGTTAGCGCGAGTGCGTGGAGAGACCGCCGGGTGCGGCGGTTTGCGCCTCTCTCCGAGTGGTGACCTGGCTCCCTGCGGTCAGCTCTCCACCACAGCGCTGGTCGGGAAGGAGGTGGTACTCGAACAATCGGTCATGGGCAAGGGTCCTCCTTTTGCCTGAGTGCCACGGCACCGCCTCCGCATGCGTCGTTGTGATGGCGGGACGGGTCCGGGCCGAGAGACGCACGGCAAGTGTATCCCGGTTCGGCGGCACGTTGTGACAGGCGCGCCGGATGCCGCCCGGCATCGTCTCGAGGATTTCCACCTCGGCGCGTCCGTCCGCACCGCCGACGGGCATCACGCGGGCAGCCTCGAGCGCGTCGTCATCGACGGTGAGACCTGGGATCCTCGGGCGCTCATCGTCCGTGAGACGGAGTGGTTCTCGGGCAGGACGTTCGCTCCGGGCGCCGGGATGATGGTGGCCGAGGTGATCGTCCCGCTCGACGCGGTGGCCGCGGCGACGCACGGGGAGATTCGCCTCAGCCTGGATGCGCATGCGACGCGGCGGCTGCCGCCGTACCTCAGCTATCAGTACCGGCCGATGCAGCGTGGCAGCGCCCTGATGTACGCGGCGGCGCTGGCTGGGGGCTCACTCGGGGTCGGCCCGATGTTCCCGATCATCGGCGAGACCGCACACAAGGCCGAGGGAGACCTCGAGATCCGTCACGGCGAGAATGTGATGATCGGCCATGGTGGCGAGAAGCTCGGCACCGTCCAGGACGTCCTCTTCGATGAGGGCGAGCTGGTCGGCATCGTGGTGCGCCCCAACGGGTTCTTCCACCACGACGTCGTCGTGCAGGTCCGCTTCCTCGACCGCAGCGACGACCTTGCGCTGTTCGTGCGCATGACCCCCGAGGACGTGCGCAAGCTGTCGGAGTTCGACGCCACGAGCTGACGCCGGGTCAGAGCGGCTGCCGGCCCATGAATCCGGTGTCGCGCGGGTGGAAGTACCCGATGCGGTCCTCGCCGAGCCGCCAGCACAGGTAGATCTGCTCGCCGTCGCGCACCGACGCGAAGTCCACGAGACCCGTGTCCGGGTCGCGCAGGATGACCCCGAGGTCATCGACCTCGCCGCCGATGCGTTCGACCTCGAGCATGGGGCCGGACGCGGTCACAGCGGCTGCGGCGGATCCGTTGCTCGAGACCGTGTGGGTCGCCGACGCGCCACCGAGCTCGATCGCCATGCGCTGCGCGTCGCGAAGCGCGGTGAGCAGCTCGGTGAGCCGCGGCAGCAGCGCCGTGGCCTCGTCGAGTGTGAAGACGCGCTCCATGGCGCCAACGATGCCAGACCGGCGCGGCCTGCGTCGAGGATCAGTAGATGCCGAGCTCGAGCCGGGCTTCGTCCGACGCCATGGTGCGCGGATCCCACGGTGGAGTCCACACCAGGTTGACGTGCACGTCGCGCACCCCCGGCAGCGGCGCGCAGACCGCGTGCGCCTGCGTCTCGATGATCGGACCGAGGGGGCAATACGGCGTGGTGAGCGTCATGTCGATCGTCAGCAGCCCGTTGTCGTCGATGTTGGTGGCGTAGATCAGCCCGAGCGACACGATGTCGATGCCGATCTCGGGGTCGTACACCTCGCTGAGCGCGGCGCGGATCAGCTCGTCCGACGCGCGTGCCTCTTGCTGGGCGGCGGGTTCCGCAGCGCTCATTCGTGTTCCCTCGTCGCGTTGTCGCTGAGCCCTTCGATGAGTGCGTTCCACACCAGGGTCGCGCATTTGACGCGGACCGGATACGCGCGCACGCCGCGCAGGGCTTCGAGGTCGCCGATGTCGGCAGCGTCCGCCGCCGTGCCGCCGTCACCGGTGATCATCGCGCGGAAGCGCTCCGCGAGCTTGGTCGCGTCGTCGACGCGCATCCCCGTCACGGCCTCGCAGAGCATGCTCGCGGACGCCTGGCTGATCGAGCAGCCGCGGCCGGTGAAACCGATCGCGACGACCCTGTCGCCGTCGAGCCGGTAGCTCAGGTCGATCTCGTCGCCGCAGAGCGGATTGTTGGCCTCGATGACCTTGTCCGCGGGGACCACCGCCTCGCGGTGACGGGGGTTCCGATAGTGGTCGAGGATGATCTCGCGGTAGAGGTCGTCATCGACCGGGGTGTACCCGACTGCCATGGAGACATCGTAGTCCAACGGTTCGAGAGCAAAACCTGAGGAGCCACCGTGAGAATTGGCCGGATGGCTCGCTCCCTCGTCCGCCGGCGCGACGACCAACGCACGCCCGATCCCGCGTTCTGGCTCCTGGTGGGCCAGCTGATCATGTTCACGGGCGTCGCCGCGGTGTTTCCGATCGCACCGCTCTACGTCGCCAACCGAGGTGGGAGCTCGGTCGCCGTCGCCGTGTTCATCGCCGGCCCGCTCGTCGCGAACACGCTCGTCCAGGTGCCCGCCGGCCGCCTCTGCGATCGATGGGGACGCAAGCCGTTCCTCGTCGGCCCCCGGCTGGTGTACGCGTTCCTGTCGATCTTCCTGTTCTTCAACATCGGGACGCTTGCGGTGCTCACCGGCATCCGCATCGTGATGGGCGCGTGCGCGGGCGCCTACGTCCCGGCGCTGCGGGCCGCGCTGACCGACCTCAGCGCCCCTGAGCGGCGCGCGGAGCGCTTCTCGCAGCTCCAGGCCTACGAGATGGTCGGGCTCCTCGTGGGGCCGCTCATCGGCGGCGCAGCGGCGCTGTGGCAGGACTCCGCGGTGTTCGGCGTCACCGGAGCGGCGATGTTCATCGGGATCGGGCCGATGCTGCGCGTGCCGGAGACCCGCGCCGCGCCGGTGGCCACGGTCGCGAGGAAGGAGCGATTCCGCTGGTGGCGGCTGCGCGGGATCCTCGTGCCGATCGCCGCGCTGTTCGCGGTCGGGACGATCTGGTCGATGTACGACGTGGTCTGGCCGCAGTACCTCGCCGCGCGCGGCAACAGCCCGCTGATCATCGGGCTGTCGGTCAGCCTGTTCGCGCTGCCCATCCTGCTGCTGGCCCGTGCCGGCGGCCGGCTGGCCGACCGGGCCGACCGGCGCAAGCTCGTCACGACCGGAATGCTGGTCGTCGCCGCGTGCGCGGCCACCTACCCGTTCCTGCGCATCCTCGCCGTGATCCTGACCGTCGGCGCGATCGAGGCCGTGGCGACGGTCATCCTCGAACCGAGCCTCTTCGCCGTGATCGGCGACAGCACGCCGGAGTCGCTGCGGGGGCGGGCGATGGGCATCGGCGGCCTCTACCAGTTCTCCGGGATGGCGTTCGGCGCCGCGGTGCTCGGATCGCTCTACGGCGTGAACGTCGGGCTGCCGTTCTGGGTTGGCAGCGGCGTCCTGTTGTGCGGCGCGCTCGTCTGCGCCGCGTGGCTCCCGCGGCGGCCGGTCGCCGTCGCACGGGTCGTGCAGCCGGTCGCGTTCCCGGTGCTCGAACGTGAGTAGGGGAAGGCCGCCCGTGGCCGCGGCGATCCCTCGGCTGCTCCTGGGACATGGCGCGTCGGGGACCGCCGCGTCGATGCGACCCTGGGTGGAGGCGCTCGCCGCGCACGGCGTGACCGCGGTCGCGCTGGACCTGCCGAAGTCGAGCCCGGACCGGGCGGTGGGGGTCTTCCGCGACGCGCTGGCGGCAGAGCCCGGCGCGGCGCTCGGCGGCCATTCGTTCGGCGGCCGGATGGCGAGCATGCTCGCTGCCGAGGGGCCGGTCGCCGCGCTGATCCTGCTCAGCTACCCGCTGCACCGGCCCGGGCATCCCGAGGAGTTGCGCACCGCGCACTGGCCCCGCATCGACAGCCCCGTCCTGCTGCTCTCCGGCGAGCGCGATCCGTTCGCGAATCTCGAGTTGCTCCGGCGCGAGGTCCGCACGCTCCCGAATGCCGAGCTGGTGACGTACCCGAAGCTCGGGCACGGCCTCCTGGCGGTCCGCGAGGAGGCCGCGACGCGCATCGCGGCATTCCTGCAGCAGCGCTAGGGATACACGTTGCACGGCAAGGAGCTTCAACAGCGGCCACTCGCACCGTCGGAGATCGGGCTGCTGATCGAGCTGGCGCGCACGCGGGCTGGAACCCCCGGCGACTGGTCGCTCGCGACGGACGCCGCCTGGCTGGGCCGAACGTACTGCGGTCCGGGAGCCGCGACCAGGCTGTGGAAGCACCCCTCCGGGCCGGTGCGTGCGCTCGCCTCAGTCGGACGGCCCGATGTCCGCAGCGCAGGCGCGGCGGTGGTCACCGTGACAGCCGTGCTCGCCCCGGGCTCGGAGCATCTGTGGGACGAACAGCGCGCCTGGATCGATGCGGTGCTCGACGGCATCGCTGCAGGCGGGACCAGTGTGGTTCAGGCCGTCAGCGAGGTGCTCACCGACGGCGAGGTGCGACGCTGGACCGAGGCCGGCTACGAGCTCGCGTTCGAGGAGCTGGCCATGGAGCTCCCGCCCGACGCCGAGCGCGCACTCGGTCCCACTCGATGGCCGCCTGGTGCACGGATCATCGAGTGGGGGCCGGAGGCGGCGGCCGCGGCCTTCGAGGTCTACTCGGCGGCGTTCCGTGAGCGGCCGGGTTTCCCCGGGTGGTCGCAGGCCGAGTGGACGGATCGTTTCGCCGGCGATGACGACTTCGTGCCCGAGGCGTCGCTGTGCGCCGTGGTCGACGACGCGCCGGCCGCCTACGTGGTCTGCACCGCAGGCTGGATCGACCAGATCGGCGTCGTGCCCGCCCACCGGCGGATCGGGCTTGCTCGCGCGCTGGTCACCGAGGCGGTCCTTCGCCTTCGCATGCGCGGGCTGGGAACGACCCCCGTCCGCCTGCACGTGAACGTCGACAATCCCGCGGGGCTGGCGGCCTGGCAGGCGCTGGGCTGGCGGGTTGTGGGGCGCCGTGGCCGGTTCGAGCGACGCTTGACGTCCGGGTAGGACGGGTGATCCCCCGAAGCTCGCCTAGAGCCTGAACACCCGCCGAACCTCGCCCAACCCGGCGCCGAGGGCGTCGATCTCCCCGTGCGTCGTGTACAGGTACACGGAGGCGCGGGCCATCGACGGCACGTCGTACCGGGCCATCAGCGGCTGGGCGCAGTGGTGTCCGGCCCGCACCGCGATACCGAGTCGGTCGAGGATGGTGCCCACGTCGTGGGCGTGCACGTCGGCGAGGTTGAAGCTCACCACCCCGCCCCGCGCCTCGAGATCGCGCGGCCCAAAGATCGTGATATCGCCAACTTCGTCCAGAACATCGAGCAGGTGCCGGGTCAGCGCCATCTCGTGCGCGTGGATGCGATCGCGCCCGATCCCATCGATGTAGTCGCACGCCGCGGCGAGACCCACCGCGCCGGCGACGTCCGGCGTCCCGGCCTCGAACTTGTGGGGCACGGTGTTCCACGAGCTGTGCTCAAGCGTGACCCGGCTGATCATGCTGCCGCCGCCGAGGAAGGGCGGCATGCGTTCGAGGAGCTCGGGCCGCGCCCACAGCGCCCCGATGCCCATCGGTCCGCACATCTTGTGGCCGCTGAATGCCATGAAGTCGCAGTCCAGCTCGCGCGCCGACACGCGCATGTGCGGCACCGACTGCGCGGCGTCGACGCACACGAGCGCGCCCGCCGCGTGCGCGCGCTCGGTGATGGCACGGATGTCGTTGATGGTCCCGAGGACGTTGGACTGGTGGCCGATCGCCACGAGGCGCGTCGGAGGCGCGAGCAGCTCGTCGAGGTTGGACAGGTCGAGCCGCCCGTCCGCGTCGATGTCGAGCGCCGCGAGCTTGAGGCCGCGCCGCTCGGCCGCGAGCTGCCAGGGCACGATGTTGCTGTGGTGCTCCATGACGGTGACGACGATGCGGTCGCCGGGCTCGAGCAACTGCGTCGCGTACGACGACGCCACGAGATTGAGCGCCTCGGTGGTGTTGCGCACCAGCACCAAGCCCTTCGGCGGAGCGTCGATGAAGGCCGCGATGCGCTTGCGTGCGTGCTCGAAGGCGTCGGTGGCCTCGTTGCCGAGCGTGTGCACGCCCCGGTGCACGTTGGCGTTGCTGGACGCGTAGTAGGCGTCGACCGCATCCACCACCGCCCTGGGCTTCTGCGAGGTCGCCGCGGAGTCGAGATAGACGAGCGGGTGGGTGCCCACCTCGCGCTCGAGGATCGGGAAATCGGCGCGGAGTCGCGCGACGTCGAGAGCGCTCTCAGCGGCGACGTGCGTGGTCACGGCGCCGCCACCCCGTCGGCGAGGGCCACCCGCACGATCCCGGCCTCCGTCGTCTCGACGCGGTGCGCGCGCACCGGCTCTACCGCCGGGAGCGAGAGCGGCTCACCGGTGCGCAGGTCGAAGCTCGAGCCGTGCAGCGGGCACTCGATGGCGCAGCGATCGATGTCGAGATCACCCTCGCTCAGCGATGCCTCGGCGTGGCTGCATGTGTCATCGAGCGCGTAGAAGTTCCCCTCGACGTTGAAGATCGCGATGGGAACATCGTCGATCTCGACTCGCGCGGCGCATCCCGGCGGGATGTCGCTCGCGTGCGCCACCTCGACCCAGCCGTCACTCATGGCGCCGGCTCGACCCCGGCCACGTACGAGCCCGCGATCTCCTCGTCGAGCAGCGTGCCGGCGAGCTCGGCGAAGCCGCGGTGCGGGACGCGATCGAGGACGTCGTCCATGAACCCGCGCACGATGAGCGAGCTCGCCTCCTCGGGCGGCACGCCGCGTGACATGAGGTAGAAGCGCTGATCGGCGTCGATGTGCCCGGCCGTCGCTCCGTGTCCGCACTTGACGTCGTTCGCGCGGATCTCGAGCCGGGGGATCGAGTCCGCCTTGGCGCCCTGGCTGAGCAGGAGGTTGCGGTTGGCGACGTAGCCGTCCGCGTGCACCGCCGTGGGCGCGACGTCGATGAGGCCCGCGTACACCGACCGCGCCTGGTCGCGCACGGCCACCTTGAGCAGCAGGTTGCTGCGCGTCTCGGCGCCCACGTGGGCCTGCAGGGACTGATGATCGATGTGCTGCGTGCCGTCTCCGAAGCAGATGCCGTAGATGTCCGCCTCACTGCCGACGCCGTCGAGCAACACCTCCCACCACACCTTCTGCAACCGCGCGCCGAGCGTGAGCCCTGTGAACCGGAGCTTCGCGTTGGCGTCGAGCCGCGCCCGCTGCAGCCCGATGTGCCAGACCCCGGAGCCCCATTGCTGCACGGTGCAGTAGTCGAGGTGCGCGTCGCGCCCGGCCGACAGGATCACCATGGCATCGCTGAAGAGCGATTCGGCACCCGCCGGCGACGCGTAGGCGTCGATGACGGTGAGCGAGGCGCCCTCGTCGAGGAGGACGGCCGTGGTCGGGAAGACCGCCGCATCGGCGCCGCTCGCCGCGTGCGCGATCCAGACCGGGACGAGCGCGTCGACACCCCTGGGGACGTACACGAACGCTCCGCCACGCCACATCGCGTGCCACAGCGCGGCGAACTTCGACTCGTCCGGACGGACGTTCGCGAGCGCACGCTCGACCAGCTCGGGATGGACCCGCGCGGCCTCCTCGAGGGTGGTGACGATGATCCCCTGCGCGAGCAGCGTGTCCGCCTGCTCGACGGTCGCGGCCACCGGTGCGTCGATCACCAGGGCCGCGTCCGGCGCGGCGCCGTCGCGCTGTGCCCGCATCGCGTCGAGGACCGCGGCGTCGACGTGCTCCACTGGCGCGAAGCGCTCCGGGTGCAGTCCCGAGATGTCGGTTCGGCGCCAGTCCTCGTCGCGGTGCGACGACGGCATCGGGAGCGCCTCGTACGCGTCCCAGGCGATCTGGCGCCGCGCGGCCAGCCACGCCGGGGATGTGGCGGCTCGCGCCGCCGCGACCTCTGGCCCCAGCGCCGCCGCCGGCGAGTCGGCGAGCGGTGTCGTCATGGCCGGGGTCCCCGCGAAATCGCAGATTTCGTGGGGTGATTCACCCGATCGCACCCTCCATGGAGAGCGCGAGCAGACGGTTGAGCTCGACCGCGTACTCCATCGGCAGCTCCTTGACGAAGGGCTCGAA
>Ga0209415_10006785_pt1 | contig 20219 bp, 22 predicted proteins | sample PeaSoiSIISIP2007_FD_187696 | JGI IMG/M metagenome (GOLD analysis project Ga0209415, IMG submission 187696) | Peat soil microbial communities from Weissenstadt, Germany - SII-SIP-2007 (SPAdes) (version 2) | ecosystem: Environmental > Terrestrial > Soil > Wetlands > Peat | place: Germany...
CGTAAAGAAACGTCGGAGGGGCAGGTTTGGTGCTCAAACGCAGGCTGAACGCGGCAAACGCCACCGCAATGACGTGCACCACCGACTCGGCAAAGTCCGACAGGATCGCCGCCGACCCGGTCATGAAATAGGCCGTCGTCTTGCCGGCGAGCATCAGCACCCCAACCGCCAGCGATATGCGCATGGCAAACCGGGCCGCGCGCAATTCTTCCTGATCGCGCTGCGCAGCGGTCAAAATCATGGGCGTGCTGGTGACGGTCTCTGACATGGATTTTCCCAGTGTGGACCATGCTCACACGAACGCACAAGTAGGAATGTGACCGAAATCACCCGGTAGAGAAAACAACGCGCGTAGAGACGTTGCTTGCAACGTCTCTCTTGCCATCATCCGGAATGCCGCACGCCGAGACGTAGCAAGCTACGTCTCTACGACAGAATCTAACCTTAATCCCCGAAGCCTATTCCGATGGCGCGAGCCGCGCGCACCAACTCCCCATCGGGCCGCACCGTCTTCAACTTTCCGATGGCATCGGCCACGTCCACGCCCACAATCGAATCCGCGCGCAGCGCCACCATTTTTCCGAACGCGCCGTTGGCCAGCAGTTCGACCGCAGCCACGCCGAAGCGCGTGGCCAGCACGCGGTCGTAGGGCGAAGGCGATCCGCCGCGCTGGATATGCCCCAGGACGCTGACCCGCACTTCTTTTTTGGCAAACAGGGCAATCGCATCGCCGATGGTGTTGCCCACGGGCCAGCCTCGCGCCATCTGCTTCAACTCGGGCGGCAGCTTGATGCCTTCGGCGACCACAACGATCGTGAAGCGGCTGCCATGACTCTCGCGCTGGGCGATAAAGTCGCAGACACTTTTCATATTGAACGCAATTTCAGGAATCAAAATGATGTGCGCGCCGCCGGAGATTCCCCCCGCCAGCGCGATCCAGCCGCAATCGCGGCCCATCACCTCGACCACCATCACGCGGTGGTGTGACGATGCCGTGGTGTGGATCTTATCGATGGCGTCGCTCACCGTGTGCAGCGCCGTGTCGAACCCGAACGTAAGTTCCGTGGCCGACAGATCGTTGTCGATGGTTTTGGGCACGCCCACGATCTTCATGCCCTTCTGGAAAAGCTCGTAGCCAATTTTCTGCGAGCCGTCGCCGCCGATGGTGATGATGGCGTCAATGCCGAGCTTCTTGCTGTTGGCGATCACCTGGTCGGAAATATCGCGGACGACCTCCTGCCCGTTCTCTTCAGTTTTGTAATTGAAGGGATTGCCGCGATTGGTGGTGCCCAGGATCGTGCCGCCGCGGGGCAGAATCCCGCTCACCCGTTCGAGCGTGAGCTCAAAAGATTTCTCCGGCCAGATCAGCCCGTCAAAGCCATCGGGAATCCCGATGACCTTCCACTTATGTTTGAGGATGGCCGCCTTGGTCGCGGCGCGAATTACAGCGTTGAGGCCGGGCGCGTCCCCGCCTCCCGTAGCAATGCCGATGCAGCGTATGTCAGACATGAGGAGTCCGTTGTAGGAACTCCCGATCATAGGCTCAGAACAGATGGAGAACAACCTTACGGGTGGCCGTAGATCCTGACAGGAACTATGCGTCCTATGGAGTCACAGTCAGCTGGGTTGTTGGAGTGGGCGTATACGCTATGTTGTTGCAGGTGTAGTTCGCGGTCACAGTCACTTTCTGATTGGCGCTGACCTGACCGCCGGGATATGAAACTGTCGCCGGGTCGGTGCCGTTGGTGATCGTAACCACCGAAGGATCGGATGTGGTCCACTGGACGGCGGTCGTAATATCCACCGTCTGGGTAGTTCCGTTGACGACTGCGCTGACGTGCGCTTCGTAGCCACCCGGAGCCGGAAAGGTCCCAGTCGAACTGGCTTGCGTATCGGCTGGATCAATTACGAAATCGGTCGCCCCTTCCACGCAAATGGTCGCAGTTGCAGATACCGACGGGAGAGCCTGGTACGAGGCCGTGATGGTCGCTGGCGTTGAACTGTAGGTGACCCCAGACAGCAAGCCTTTGCTCACATCAATTGCCCCGCTGGTGCTTCCCCACGTCACCTCGCTGCTGACGTCCCCTGCTGGCGAGTTATCCTGATTCGTTCCGTACGCGTGCATCTGAAAGGTTCCTCCGAGCGGAACCGTGGCCGTGGTTGGAACGAGAGTAATCGAGGCCAACGGTTCGTGCGGGAAGAATCCCTGACAACTTACCGCCAGGGCTAACGCTGCAAGCGCGGCTATGGCGCACATCAATCGGAGTTTGGACTTCGTCGATGACATGATCTCTTAAGACTCCTTGGGCGCGCCCCGGTCAGATCCTGATCGTTTCCCTGCCGATGAATCTGCAAAAATTGTAGCAGAGATGATTTCGCCCGGCGCATCCTCCGGTACCTGAACCTCTTGCGCGGAACCATGCCCGGCACCATCCCCGGCACCATCCCCGGCAATCTCGCTCCTGAGTCGGGCCGTGCGCTCTGCTTCCTGGTTAGAACGCGCGTCGGATTCCAGCTTGCAAGAAAATGAAGGTGCGTTCCCGACTGATGTAGGGACAGCCGCCTTCGGCTGTCCGGCCGGGCAAGGCCCGGCTCGCTTCCCACCCAGGACACAGTCTACTGCCAGCCTAGAGCGGGCGGAGCTTCGCTCCGCCGGACAGCCGAGGGCGGCTGTCCTACATAAACCTTCCCGCCACGAAAAATGGCCATCACCGGAACTGGCGCTGGCCACAATGTCACCATTTCAACCCTACCGGCCCTTGCCGTGTTGCTTCGGAGGTCTCGGAGCGCTCTGCCCTCTGGGTGGCGGGCTCGACTTGTGCGGACTCGGCTTAGGTGCGTTCTTCGCGGGCGGAGTGAACGTGCGCGAGCCCTGGTTCGCATTGGCCCGGTTCGCGTTGGCCCCGTTCGCGTTGGCCTCGTTCACTTTGCCCCGATTTTCCGGCGTCGACGGCCCGCGCGCCTCTCGGGGCGACATGGCCGGCGCATGATACTCGGCGCCTTCGGAGCGGGCCGGAACTGCCGAACGGCTGCCGAAATCGCCGGGACGCGCCGTGGCCGCGACCGCCGGGCGTCCATGATTTTCTGACGCGAAGTTCTGGCGATTCTGCGCAGCTGCCCGCTCGTGCTGCGTTTGTTCCGCCAGTGCAGCGGTGTGCGGTTCGCGCTCGGCCGCTTCTTCCTGCGGCGTCGGACGCGCTGCAATCCCGCCCTCTCCGCCATTAAACGCCACATGGTTTTCGTTGACCACGACGGTCCGGTTATAAACGTTGGTCACGCTGGAAGCGCTGATGTTGGTGACGGAGCGGTTATAGAAGAACGCTCCGCCGCGCCACTCGCCTCCGGCAAAGCCCACTCCGCCGTAGCCGAAGCCGTAGTTGATGCCGCCGTAGAAACCGATGTGCGGTCCCCAGTATCCGGCGTGCCACGCATAGAATCCCCCGCCCCAGCCCCAATATCCGGGCGTCCACAGCATGCCGACGGGCGCCATCACCCATGTGCCCGGCACCCAGTAGTAGCCGCCATCGTCGTTATCGTTCCAGGCCCAGTAGCCGGGCGTCCACAGGAAGCCGGGGCCCGGACACAGCGGCTGTGCGTAGATCGGCAACGCCGGCGGCCCGATGCGCACCGAGATCCCCACGCCGATCTGCGCAAACGATGCGGCCGATAACGATAAGATGATCACTGCCAGCAACAGCCCGCGAATGGCTTGATTCGTGTTCATTGCCTATTCCCCTGACTTGTGTCCCCAAGACCGATCGGGCTAGTTCCAGCACGAAACGTCGCTGCCGCAGAGATTATGACGCAAAATCCGGTGCGCGGCCCGGTTACGTTCCTCCCATGTAAACACTAAATCTCGGAGTATGTTGCTGGGCCAGAAATGATTTGGAATGTGTCAGTTAGTACCGCTAGTCGGAAAAGTTTTCGCTGGCGGTGCCAGACTCACCCGGCGCGGCTAGTTGGTTCTGCGGGCGCGCGCGATGCGGTCGTCAATCGGCTTGCGGCCGGCGAAGCCTTCCTGCGTTCCGTGCCAGTGGGTGATGGATTTCTCGCCCAGCTTCCAGCACAGCAGAATGATCTGGCCTTCGACTTCGCAGGGAAAGTCGAGCAGGCCAATGTCGATGTCTTTTACTTGCACGCCGATGGAATCGATCTCCGCCAGCGCATCTTTGGCGCGCTGCTCGGCTTTGACCTTCTCCGCCTTGCGCCGGGCCAGCGGAACCACGTCGACGAAGGTGCCGCCATTCAGAAAAATCTTGTGGGCCAGCGCCTGTTGTTCGGCCTCGATTTCTTCCATGACTTTCTTGCCCGCAATCGCCGTACGCAGCAGCGATTCCAGCACCGGCAACAGCGACTGCGCTTCGTCGAGAGTGAATGTGCGGTCAGACATGGTGTTTCCCTATTTTACCGCATGCGCGAACTCCAGTCGCGAGTTGCGGACCCGCTACTCTCTGGCGCACGAAAAAATGCGGCCGGGAAACTTAGTTCCCAGCCGCTGGCTGCATGGAGCTCCCGCAATGGAGAGAGAGCTACTGCGGGAGAATCACGGAGTCGATTACATGAATGACTCCGTTGGAACACACGATGTCGGTCTTGACCACGTTGGCGTTGTCGACCATCACCTTGCCGCCTTCGGCCATGATCTTCACGTCCTTGCCGTTCACAGTCTTGGCTTCGTGCAGCTTCACCACGTCCTTGGCCATGACCTTGCCCGACACCACGTGATAAGTAAGAATCGCCACCAGCTTGTCGTGATTTTCCGGCTTCAGCAGATCGTCCACCGTGCCGGCGGGCAACTTGGCGAAAGCCTCGTCGGTCGGCGCGAATACCGTGAACGGACCCGCTCCTTTCAGCGTGTCAACCAGGCCAGCGGCCTGGAGCGCCGCCGCGAGCGTCTTGAAACTGCCCGCCGCCACGGCTGTGTCGACAATGTCTTTCTTGCCCACGCTGCCCGCGTTCGCGGCGAGCGAAAACAGCAGCAGTGAGAGTACAAAAGCGAGTGCGAGACTAACTACAGTGCGCTTCATTTCTTCAATTCTCCTGATGGATTCTTAGGGTTCGATCTCAAGTACGATTTAATGATGAAGCAAATCTATTTGAGGAAGGTGCAAATTCGTTTGCTTCGGGAATGTCGTTTGACCCGAGGTTCAGAAAACTGCCGATGGATGGACTCCGAGGAAAATCACTGGGAGGTGGGACGAATCACCGGTGCTCTTGGGACCAGTACTTGGTTGGTGTTGATCCGTGTCAATTCGCCTCAATCGCGGCAAAAGAAGTTCTTGCTCAACGGCTGCGGCCGTGCGAAGGATCCGCCGACGTAGCTGCGTTCACATCAATCGAGAGCCCACCGGGACCGGCGATGCCCGGCGCATTGCAGTTTCCGTCGCGGCTGTAGTTGGGGCAGCGCCCGGCCACATCCTTGCGCTGCGGCGACTGCGCGAATTGCCAGACTTCGGCGAAGGCAACTCCGCTCTCCGACGGATTCGGCGGCCGCTGCGGAAAGGCGCATCCTGGCGCGGGCGGACAGGCATCGCCCGTCACCCAATATGTAATCGCGCGACCGCCCGCGTGCTCGCGAATGTCTTCGGCGGTGACCACGTTGCCGTCGTCGGCTGCCGCCATGCCGGAACAATAAATGCCCGCGCGAAATCCGGCGTTGGTCACACCGTCCACCCAGGCGTAGATGTAGGCCTTCTGCTCGGGCAGCATGCGCCCACCCTGCTCCTGATCGAGAAAAATTATGGTTGCGAGCGGAAAGCCTTCGCGCCGCGCCGCAGCTGCAGCCGCCCGGGCATCCGCGCGCCCCAGCCGGGTAGCGTTCGCCACGGTTTTCAATTCGGCGTAAAGGCGCCCGTTGAAGAGCACGAGAAATCCGAATCCTGCCGACTCAACCGCCGCCCGGCGCCCGACCCAGGTGTTCGTCCGCTCGCCCGGAGGATGATTGAGCCAATATCCGGTGTAAGCAAAAGTCTGATGGAGAGTCTTGAGGTTAGCGTCGCCGGGATATTCATTGCGGTCGAAGCCGAGGTAGGTAACGCTCTGAGCGTTAAGCATTACGCAGGACCAAACGAACACCGCCGTCGTTATGATTCGCCGCGACTTCACTGGTTCATCCTAAATGGAGCTGCCCCCAGCGGCTAAAGCCGGGTTCACTTTGGGCACTGAATCGGCACGACTGGAAGTCGTGCCCTTCCCGGTTATACGCTCCGGCGGCACTGCGACTGCGCTCCGGCGGCACTGCGACTGCGCTCCGGCGGCACTGCGACTGCACTCCGGCGGCACTCCGACTGCACCCCGGCGGCACTCCGACTGCACTCCGGCCGCCTTTCCGGGTTTTCTCCGCGTCCTCTGCGTCCTCTGCGGTGAACGCCTTGACCGAAAGCTGATAGCTGACGCGCTATCCCCCGATATGCACCATCGTCCGCGATGCGGGCACGAAGTCCGGCTCCCCGATATGATGCCGTTCTTCTTTCTTCGCGACGACGCCGTGAATGAACTCGGCTAACTCATCATCGCTGGCGCCGCGCCGCATCTGGGCGTGCAGGTCGTGATCCCACACGGAAAAAAGGCAGGTGCGAATCTTGCCGTCGCTGGTGATGCGGATCCGGCTGCAATGTCCGCAGAAAGGATGCGACACGGGCGCGATGATGCCGATCTCGCCCACTCCGTCTTCAAAGCGGTAGCGCCGCGCCGTTTCCGAACGCGCGTGCGGAATCTCGACCAGCGGGCGGTATTCCGCCATGCGCGCCAGGATTTCGTCGAGCGTGACCACGGTCGATGGCGCCCAGGTTCGTCCTTCTTCGAGCGGCATGAACTCGATGAAACGCACGGTCACCCCCTCTTCGCGCGCGAACATTCCGAACGGGATGATCTGGTCTTCGTTGAATCCGCGCATCAGCACGCAGTTCACTTTCAGCGGCCACAACCCGGCCCGCCGCGCCGCGCGGATTCCCGCCAGCACGTGATCGTATCCATTAGGCACGCGCGTAATGCGGGCAAAGCGGTCAGGATCGACCGCGTCCATCGAAACGGTGACGCGAGTCAGCCCCGCATCCTTCAGGGGCTGCGCCATCTCGGCCAACATGTGTCCGTTGGTGGTGAGCGCGATATCGAGTGGCTCAGAAGAGTCGTTCGTCTTCAGTCTTCCGAGTTCGCTGACAAACTCGACCACGCCCTTGCGCAACAGCGGTTCGCCGCCGGTAAGGCGAATCTTCCTGATCCCCATGCCGACGAGCACGCGAGCCATGCGCAGATAATCTTCGAACGGAAGGTCGCCGTAGAGCGCTCCTTCGTTCCCGGTGCGGCAGTACACACACTTGTAGTTACAGCGGTCGGTGATGGAGATCCGCAGGTCACTAATCGCGCGCCCGAATTTGTCGTGGAGGGTCACAGTCGTCAGTCGTTGGTCGTTGGTCGTTGGTCGTCGGTCGTCGTTGGCCGAGCCGACGAAGTCCCGCTCCGATTATAGGCGCGAAGAGTGCGCGAACACGAAGGCTCTGGGCTCTTGCGAACGACCAACGAATAACGACCAACAACGAACGGCCAACGACTACCTCAGCGTCTTCTCAATCGCCGCCTCGGCCATCGGCGCCATGATCTTGTATCCCGCCGCATTGGGATGCAGCCCATCGTCGGCGAGATCCTTTTTCATCAGGCCCTCGTCAACCAGCGCGCTGAAGTAGTCGAGATAGGTGCAGCCATTCGTTGCAATCGCGCAGTAACTTTTCAGCCACTTGTTCAGCAGCAGAATCTTCTCTGGAGACCGCTGCGCAAAAAACTCCTTCGACTTGTCCGTGTAGTTGTGTATGGGCAGCACCGACGAATAGATGACCTTAATGTTGTTGGCGCGGGCGAGATCGGCCAGCGAGGCATAATCGGCTTCGATGTCCTCGATCCGCATCGGCCCGGTATTGCCGGCAAGGTCATTGGTGCCCGCCAGAATGACGACGACCTTGGGCTGCAGGTTGATCACATCCTGCCGGAAGCGTACCAGCATCTGCGGGGTCGTCTGGCCTCCTATGCCGCGGTTGACATAAGGCTTGCCCGGAAAATATTGGTCGAGATGCCAGAGGTCAGTGATGGAGTCGCCAATGAAGACGACGCGGTTCTCGCCGGGCTTGGGCGGCTGGAGCGCGGCATTGGCCTCGCGATAACGCGCCAGCTCACCGAAGTCGTCGGTAAACATCGCAATGCGCGAGACGCGGTATTGGTCGAGTCCCGGAAAGCCCGAAGTCGGGATCGTGGGAATTTGCGCGGGTTGCTGGGCCAGAGCGGAAACGGCGAGGAGGACGGTTAGCGAAAAAAGGCAGCAACGAGATAGTTTCATTGGTTGTCTCTAATTGAACAGGATAAAGCTGATAAAGGATAACGCGCGAGCGGCTCTAAGGAGCGCTCTCGAAAAGTTGGCCGACGATCGACGATCAAGGTCCTGCAAATCAACGTCCGCCTTCAAGCGCCCGCGCAATCGCCTTCTCGGCCAGCGGCGCCATGATCTTATACCCAGCCGCGTTGGGATGCAGCCCCTCGTCCGACAGGTCGCGCTTCAGCATGCCCTTGTCATCCACCATAGCCGAGAAGTAGTCGAGATACACGAGCCCGTTCTTCGCGCAGTAATCCTCAAGCCACGCATTCAGCGCCAGAATTCTTTCGTGCGGACGCAGGGCAAACGATTCCTTCGCATCGTCGGTGTAATTGTTCACCGGAAGCAGCGAGGCAAAGACTATGCGAATGTGGTGCAGGCGCGCCAACTCGGCCATGGACGCGTAGTTGGCCTCAATGTCTTCGTCGCGCGTGCGCCCGGTAACGCCGGCTACGTCGTTGGTTCCGGCCAGCACGACCAGCACCGCGGGATGCAGGTCAATCACATCCTGGCGAAAGCGCACCAGCATCTGCGGCGTGCTCTGCCCGTCGATGCCGCGATTAATGACGATGTAGGCCTTGCCGGGAAAATAATCCGCCAGCTTCCAGTAGTCGGTAATGGAGTCGCCGAGGAACACGACGCGATTCTCGCCCGCCGCGCCAGGCGCGAGCGCCGCATCGGCAGCGCGATAGCGTTTCAGCTCCCCGAAGTCATCGGTGTAAATAGCAATCCGCGAAGCCCGGTATTCATCAAGGCCGGGGGAACCGGTCGCGGGGATAGACGGAGCGGGTTGCTGGGCGAAGGCAGAAAGAGTGACCACCAGGGCGCCTGTCAATATTGAAATGGTGCGAACTTTTTTCGGGTGCACGTTGCCTCTGGAAAAGAATGCGTTAGACTTTTGTGAGCTACAGGATATGTTCGATCTCAAACCCGCCCCACTTGCTCTGCAGATATTCCGCCACCAACCTCCGATGACAATTCTCAGGCGTGGCCTCGCTGCACAGCAGACAGCCGCCATCAAGGACTTCTTTGGCGACCGTATCTTCCACTTTGCGCTCGGTCATCAGGCCGAGGAATTTCTTCTCGTAGTCCGGCCAGTCCCCGTGGACTTTCTTGTATCCGTCGAGCAACTCCCGTGTCGGCGCCAGGTCGGGCAGGTGCAGATATCCGATGGAAAGGATCGCCTCGCAAAAGAACTGCAGGTCATCGCGCTTCGAAAATCCCGCCAACTGTGAAACGTTATTCAGCCGGACATCCACCACCCGCGAGAGCCCGGGACGACGCAGCTTCTCGAAGAATTCCCGCGCCGACTTTTTCGTGAATCCGATGGTGAAGACTTTCATCAACGCGGTCCTCGGACTGACTATGCCGGCTGCGACACTTGACTCGCAGTGAACTCAATCTCCTCCGCCTGCTTCTCATAGGCCAGAGCAACCAGCTCGTCCCGGGTTTCGAACAGATTGTTCTCCTGCATCCCGTGCAAGGCCAGCAGGCGGAGCAGCAAAGCATCGTGATCTTCCAGGCTGCCGTCCTCCAGGATGTGGCGCACGCAGATACCTCGCTCGTGCAGGCATCGGGCAACCAGGATCGACCGGTGACAACCCAGCGGCTCTTTCTCGGCACACAGAATCGCCACACGAAACTTCTCCATCCCGGCCAGCAGCCGCTCGATTCCGCGCTCGAACAGCGGGGTTCGCGCAATCAGCGCATATTGCGCCCGTCCGTCCCGATAGCACGCGGGATCCTCCGAACGGGCTCCCAACTCCTGCCCCAGGAAGGCATAGTCCAGCCCGGAATTCTTGAGAACGCTGGCCAGCGCTTCGCGATTGAATTGAGGATTAAATCGGCTGTAAGGCCGGGAGCGAACGTCGGCAATGGCCGTGATGCCGTGCTGGCCGAGCAATTCCAGCAGGCGCTCTGCGGTCACGTTCGAATGTCCTACGGTGTAAATGGTTTCCGTCATGGCGAAACGCGCATCACACCTGCGATCAGCTTGTAACAGGCATTCTGCGATTCAAACTTTTCACTGAGGCTAATACACAGGATGGGGTTCTGCAACCCGGTGCTGAACCCGTCCGGATGGGGAAGAACCTGTTTTTCGACGACAGGATCGGTGATAGCAAGAACATAATCGTGTCCCATGAGCGAGAAATGGCCACGAACTCTGCGCCTCGCGTTTCCGCGATCCGCGCCCTCGGTGCTGACTGTGATCGTCAATTGCTCGGGCTGAACCAGCACAAGAGAGTATTGCTCTTGCTCCGCTACTGCGGCGGGAACCTTGTCGTTGTGACCACTCGTAGTGGATTCGCCGTTCCTCCACAAGGGACCGGCCGCGTGATCCAACGCAGGCAGCAATTGCCGCGCCGCGACGCGCCCAGTGAATCGCCAGCGCACACGGGTATCGACGAGATGATTTTCCTTCTGACACCCGGAGGGACGCGGCTCCAGCAGACCCACCTCGATGAGATCCAGCAGTTGTGGATCGCGCCACGACTTGCGATACCAGCGCTCCGCAGTGAGTTCCCCTCGCTCTCGCCCGCTCACCGGACGACACCACGCACCTGGCTTCTGTCCATCCCACTCCTTGCCGGCCACGCAGCGTCCAGTTAGCTTGCGGGAATTCGCCAGGCAGACAATTGTCTTGGTGTACGGCATCGCGAAAGAAAAAGCGGTCGTGTGAAATTGTATCGGCTGAAAAACGCTGCGCCACGTTCGCGATCAATTTTGTGATACTAACCTTCCCGAATTGGCTCTGCGGCAAATCCCGTGAGTCACCCGACGCCGGAAGCCGGCGCTCCATTTCTCTCGCGTCCTTTGCGAAAAGTGGGGGTTCGATCTGTGGAATCCGCGTGAATCCGCGGCAATGAAGTTTTCGGGTAGGGGCCGTGGCACGCTTGCGCCTCGCTTTGCTCGGCTGGACGGGCGAAAGCGCCCGTCCCCACATGACCCTTCCCACATGGGCGGTGCCCCACGCGAGCGTCGCACGTCACATCCCGTCGTAATTGGGGCCGCCGCCACCTTCTGGTGGAACCCAGGTAATGATCTGATACGGGTCGGCGATGTCGCAGGTCTTGCAGTGCACGCAGTTTGACGGGTTCAGGCTGATGCGCTTGCCGTTGGGCTGGCTGGCGTCTTCGACCATTTCGTAAACGTTCGCGGGACAGAAATTCTGGCACGGGCTGCCGAATTCTTTTACGCATTTCGTGTTGCAGACGTTCGTATCGTGGATGACCAGGTGCGCCGGCTGATCTTCTTCGTGCTTCGTGCCCGAATGGTAGAGGTCAGTGAGTTTGTCGAACGTGAGCTTGCCGTCGCCCTTGGCGGGGCCAAGCATATGCGCTTCCGCACCACCATCGGCGGGCAAGTCGGCCAGCTTGCGCATGTGCTCATATCCAGCCTTCGCGGGATAGCGGTTGCGCACACCGCGACCGCCGGTGATCATCTGCAGCGCCGTGTGGAACATGCCCGCGTACATTCCATGCTCGAATCCTTGATGCAGGTTGCGGACTTTCCACAGTTCTTCTTTGATCCAGCTCGATTCCACCTTTGCCTGAAAAGTCCCCAGCGTCGCGGCCGACGAATCGCCTTTGATCAGCGCGTCGAATGCCGTCTCGGCAGCCAGCATCCCGCTCTTGATCGCCAGATGAATTCCCTTAAGGCGCGCCGAGTTCAGAAACCCGGCAGAGTCGCCGAGAATCATCCATCCATTGCCCGCCACGGGCGGAATCGCCCACCAGCCGCCGTACGGCATCGACTTCGCGCCGTAGCGAATCATCTTGCCGCCTTCGAGCAGCTTCGCCACAAACGGATGCCGCTTGAACTCCTGCAGCACGCGCTGCGGATCGAGCCGCGGGTCGGCGTAGTCGAGCCCCGTCACATAGCCGAGCGAGACCACATTGTCTTTCGGTCCGCTACCCGGCGACCCGTAAATCCAGGCCCCGCCGTACTCGTACGAGGTCAGCGGCCAGCCCATGGTGTAGATCACTTCGCCCGCCGCAATGCGCCCCGCCGGAACCTCCCAGAGTTCTTTCACGCCCACGCCGTAGGTCTGCGGGTTGGCATTCTTGGCCAGATCAAATTTCTGAATGAGCTGTTTGGTTAAAGAACCGCGCGGCCCTTCGGCGAGGATCACAACCTTCGCCTGCAAGTCATATCCCGGCTCGAAGTTGGATTTCTGGTGACCTTCTTTGTCGACGCCTTTGTCGTCGGTGCGGACGCCGGTCACGCGGGCTTCTTTTGAATCGTCGCTGAAAAGCAGTTCCGACCCAGCAAATCCGGTGAAGACCGTGATGCCCGTGGCCTCGACCTTGCTGCCCAGCCATTTCACAAAACGGTTCAGCGAGATGACGTAGTTCCCGTGATCGCGCAGAAACGGCGGCGTAATAGGCAGCTTGAACTTGCCCTTTTCGGTGAGAAAGTAAACCGCCTCTTTCGTAACCTCGGCATCGAGCGGCGCTTCTTTTTCAAATTCAGGAAGCAACTCGCGCATCGACCGCGGATCCAGCAGCGCGCCCGAGAGGCAGTGCTGCCCAACCTCGCGCGCCTTCTCGAGAACATAAATATTTTCTTTGCTGAGCTGCGAATCAGGATGGGCGGCATTGTGCGCATCGATCAACTGCGCCAGGCGCAGAGCACAAGCCATGCCGGCAGGCCCGCCGCCGACGATAACGACGTCAGCCGGCATCTGCGGACGCTCAACGCCTTCGAGAGGTTTGCGAAAAATCAGCATGCAGACTCTCAACGCCCAGGATTTCAGGAACGACTGGTTATGATAACCGTTTCGGGATATTTCAGCGAAGCGGATCAGGCACGCCAAGCTGTTTGCAGATACGGATCGCCGTGGGGGTTCTTGACTTCGCGATGCCGTGGAACCGTGCTGGTGCGCTGCGCGACCGGATTGAAGTAGACGCTGTGTTTCGCGCCCTCTCGAAACAATAAACAACCGTGGGCTTCCAGGTGGTGGATCAGGTCAACGCGTTTCACCGTGTCACGCCACGGAAACCTTGATCTTTTCCCGGGTAATCTTCCTGCCGGGACTTCGCTTTCCAGTCAACTCCCGATTTGCTTCCAACAGAAGCCCGATCGCATCCCGCAGATTGTCTCGAGCCTCTTCCAAGGTGTCTCCTTCGGAAATCGCACCATGGATTTCCTCCGCATAGGCGACGTAGCCACCGCCATCAGATTCAGGGACTTCCTCGAAAACAGCAGTGAGCGTCATATCCATTCTTTTATTGTAACGGTGCTGTCCAGCCTCTCTTACCCGCCCGCTTTCGCCTTCTTCACTTCCTCAATCAGCGGCGGAACGATATCGAACAGATTTCCGACTACGGCGTAGTCAGCAATCTCGAAGATCGGCGCCTCTGAATCTTTATTCACCGCGATGATCGTGCGCGAGCCCTTCATGCCGACAATATGCTGAATCGCGCCGCTGATGCCGAGGGCCAGATACAGCTTGGGCGCAACTGTTTGCCCTGACGATCCGATCTGCCGATCCATGGGCAGCCAGCCCGAATCGCAGATGGGACGCGATGCAGCCAGTTCCCCGCCCAGCGCTTCGGCGAGTTGTTTCGCAATCTCAATATTCTTCTGCTCTTTGATCCCGCGGCCCACGGCAACGATAATTTCCGCCTGGGTCAGATCGACCGCCTGCTTGGCTTCCTTGAACACTTCCTGCGGCTTGTTCCGGATGACGCCGTCGGCAATCTCAACCGTCACTGTTTCGATGGGAGCCGCGCTCGCCCCCGCTTCCGCCTTATCGCCGCGGAACGCGCCGTTCTGAAACGTCGCAAACCACGGTGCGTCGCTAGAAAAGCTAACGTCAGCCGCCAGCTTGCCTTGAAACATCTGCCGCGTGAAAACCAGCTTGCCTGCCTCGTGCTTGAATCCAATGCAGTCGCTGATCACGGTGCGCCCCATCGCCGTCGCCAGCTTGGGAACGAAATCGCGCACCTGATACGTATGCGGCATCAGCACGAGTTTGGGTTGCTTCGCCGCGATGACTTGCTTCAGCGCCGCGGCAAACGCGTCGGGCGTGTAAGGCTCGAGCTTTGGCGACTCGACGGCATACACCTTCGCGACTTTCTTGGCCGCGACTTCGGCCGCAAAAGACGCGGCGTTGCCGCCGACAATTGCCGCTTCCAGCGTCCAGCCGGTTGCCGCGGCAATCGCCTGCCCGGCAGTAATGGTCTCCCACGAAACGCGATTCAGTTTGCCTTCGCGCTGTTCGACGACTACGAGGATCGTATCTGGCATAAGTCAACTCTTGGCTACTAGGTACTAGCTTCCAGCTTCTTGCTTCTTGCGAAACCTTGCCGAGCTGCGCTCGGCGGACAGCCGAAGGCGGCTGTCCCTACAAAAATCTTGCCCACAAAACTCTTCTCACAGAATTCTTACAGCACGCGCAATTCGTTGCGCAGCTTATCCACCAGCTTCTTCGCAATCTCGCCCGCTGAGCCTTCGATGTGTTCCGTCTTCTTGGTCTTCTGCGGAACATACAACCGCTCAATTTTCTGCAGATTTTCGCCAAGCGCTGCCAGCACTTCGGACAGCGCCACTTTCCGCAGCGGCTTGTTCTTGGCCTGCTTGATGCCGATCAGCGTGGCATAGCGCAGCTTGTTGATGCCCGACTGAATGGTCAGCACAGCCGGCGTCGGCATATCGACGAACTGGAAGTACCCGGCTTCCAGCTCGCGCTTCACCCGGATCCCGCCGTCCGTCTTCTCAATCTGCATGATGATGGTCGCGTGCGGCAGCCCCAGCAACTCGGCCAAAATCACGCCCGTCTGCGCGTAGCCGTAGTCGTCGGATTGCAGTCCGGTAAAGATCAGATCGAACGATTCGTCTTTGATCGCCGCCGCGAAAGCCTTGGCCGTGTTCAGCGCATCGAGGCCCACGAACTTGTCGTCTTCCAGATGAATTGCCCGGTCTGCGCCCTTGGCCAGCGCCTCGCGGAGCACCTGCTGCGCCCGCGCCGGGCCGCTCGTGATGACCACGACTTCGCCCTTATGCTTCTCGCGCTGCCGCAGCGCTTCTTCCAGCGCATAAGCGTCGGGCTCGTTCACTTCGTACGACACATCCTCGCGAATCCACGCGCCGGTTTCGTTGAGCTTCAGCGGCGCATCTTTCTGCGGCACCTGCTTCATGCACACCAGGATTTTCAAGAGTAGGACTCCTTGCCCGGTAGTCTGCGAGAGCTACCAGAAAACCAGTCAGTATAAATGACTGCGCGTCACCCGTGGAAATGTGTCTCTCGTCACCCCGTCTGTGATCGTAATTGTGATTCCAATCACAGACTCCCGGCGCGCCCTCCGTCAGCATGGCCAGAGAGCTTATGCCAGACGACAACTTCTCTGCCATGCGCCAGAGCATCATCGATGGCGCGCCCGACACTGCTTCCAGCCTGGCGCAGCAGGCCGTTTCCGCCGGCGTTGCTCCTATCGACGCCATCAATCACGGATACGTCCCGGGCATGCACGACGTCGGCGAACAATTCGCCAAGGGCCAGATGTACCTGCCTGACATGATGGCCTCGGCCGAGGCGATGCGAGCGGCCATGGCCGTGCTCGATCCGGAGTTGAAGAAACTTGGCGCGGAACGCCCCATGTCGGGCGTCGTGGTGCTGGGAACTACCAAGGGCGACATCCACGAGATCGGAAAAATTCTAGTCGGAACCATGCTCACGGCGCATGGATTCCGCGTACACGATCTGGGAGTCGACGTGGCCGGAGAGAAATTCGCCGCCAAAGTGCAGGAACTCCATGCCGACATCGTCGGAGTGTCGGCGCTGCTGACGACCACCATGCGAAACCAGAAAGGCGTGGTCGACGCGATCGAAAAAGCCGGCCTGCGCCCGCGCGTGAAGATCATGGTTGGAGGCGCGCCCGTCACGCGCCGCTGGGCGGAAGAAATCGGCGCCGACGGCTACGCCAAAGACGCGATGAGCGCCGTCGCGCTGGCCCGCCAACTCATGGAGCAGAAAACGCCGGCCGTTGTGGAGGCCGTATGAGGATGCGACCGAAACTCCAATTGCTCGACAAATCTCTGATTGAACGCATCGTCGGCGAAGCCTTCCAGCTCATCGAAGACCCCGGTGTTCGAGTTGCGCCCTATGTGGTCAACCTGCTGCACGACGCCGGCATCACCGTCAAAGATGGCGTGGCGCACATTCCTGAGGTTCTGGCGCGCCGCCTGCTCGATCTGGCCCCTCGCGGATTCTGCCTCTACGACCGCAGCGGCAAGCCGGCCGTGCGCTATGGCGGCGATGACGTCCACTTCGATCCCGGCTCGTCGTGCCTGAACATTCTCGATCCGGAGACGCAGCAGCCGCGTCCCGCACTGTCGGGCGACCTGGTGCGGCTGGTGCAGGTCGCGGAAATGCTGCCGCAGTTTGCCGCGCAGTCCACGGCCATGGTGTGCAACGACGTTCCCGCAGAAATTGGCGACTGGTATCGTCTGCTGCTCGTTTTGTGGTATTCGGAGAAGCCCATCGTCACCGGAGCCTTTTCCGCCGCCAGCCTGCATACGCTGATCGACTTGCTCGGCATCGAAGGCGGAGGCCGCGCCGCGCTGCGCCAGCATCCTCGCGCCATCTTCGACGTTTGCCCGTCGCCGCCGCTGAACTGGTCGGAATTCGCCTCGCAGAATCTCGTCGACCTGGCGCGCGCCGGAGTGCCCGCGGAAATTGTCAGCATGCCGCTGGCCGGAGCGACCGCCCCCGTCACCCTCGCCGGCGCAGTCACGCAGCACGCCGCCGAGTGCATCAGCGGCATCACCATTCATCAGTTGGCTCAGCCGGGATCGCCCATCGTCTGGGGAGGCGCGCCCGCCATCTTCGATATGCGCAGCGGAAAAACGCCCATGGGTGCCATCGAAACCGCCATGCTAGACGTGGCCTGCGCCGAAGTCGGAAAATTTCTCGGCCTGCCCACCCACGCCTACATGGTCGCAGGCGACGGACGTGTGATCGACGCACAAGTTGAAATGGAAAGCGGCATGTCGACTGTGCTGGGCGCGCTGGCCGGCATCAACATGATTTCCGGCGCCGGCATGCTCGATTTCCTGGCCTGTCACAGTATCGAAAAACTGGTCATCGACGCCGAGGCCATCGCCTCAGCGCAGCGCTTGATCGAAGGCATCGACGCCCGCTCCGATTCGCTGGCCGTCGCCATGTTTGCGCAGACTGGATTGAGCGGCGACTTTCTGAAACTGAAAGAAACCCGTTCGCTCTTCCGCAAAGAGCAGCACTTCCCGTCTGCGGTGATCGATCGCGGTCTCCCCACCATGAACAGCAACGGCGACGAGCCCGGAATTCTGCAGCGCGCCCGCCAGCGTGTGGAGGAATTGCTCTCAGCCTACGAGCGCCATCCCCTGCCTCCCGAGCGCGAGCAGGAGTTGATCACCTTCGCCCTGCGTGAAGCCAAGGCCTCCGGCCTCGAAGGCCTGCCCGAAATCCTCCGTGCCGAATACGCCCACGAGTCCGGCCTGCTCTAAGCGGGCTTCAGCCCCTTGAGAGATGCATTCCTAACGCTTCAGTCGCTTGGGAGATCTGCCCAGAATTTCCGGCTTGAATAAAGCACTGAGGATGATTATCAACCCGAACAGAATGGCGAACGGCGCGAAGACCAACTCTCCGAACCAGTTTTTGTAGTGCAAATCTCCCTGCCACAAGATTGCACCCAGACCCCAAGTGAGAACTGCGAGGCCCGCGAGTGCGGCAACTATCCGAACCAAGGGACTCTTAGGGTCAGCATTCATCATCGGCGGGGACTCGCCGCACCTACTCGGTGATCACTGTCGACTGGCCGGTAAGCTCGAACCGTTTGCGGCAGCGCATATTCTTGCAGGCCATCATGTCGTCCTTGCGCACCATGTACGATCGGAACTTGGCAAAGCGGGCGCGGTCGCGCTCGTCGGCGCGGCCCGACAACTGGCGCTTCTTCGTCCGCACCACCCAGGTGACTTCGTACTCCGCCGCCTGCTGACAATGAGGACAACTCAGCGAAGCAACTTTCTTTTCCTGCTTCTCGTCAAAAAAATCGCGCTCTTCCATAGGTTTCGGATCGGGTTCGAAATCCCGACCAACTCTCCCGAACAACTATGGATTATTGCACATTTCCCGGTGAACCCGGCCTGTGGGATAAACTGGCTGGAAGAGTTTCATGTCCAGAAAGAAAAAAGCGAAGCGCTTCCGCGCCGTGACCGCGGTCAAGGAATTGGCCCGCGAGCGCGTCGGCGCGCCTCCCGCCGGACAGATCGTCGTCGAGAAAAAGAAGAAGCCGGAAAAGCACAAGCCCACGCTGGAAAAACTGCTGGAAGCAGAATGACGCTGGCGAAGTCTAGTTGAAGGCCACCGTCACCGTTCGATTTCCCGTTAGATTAAGGGTGCAAGGATTCGTAGTATCCGGCGAGTCACATCCCGCCCAACTCACAGTAGTCGACGTGCCCGTAGGAGTCGCGGTCAGCGTAACCAGCGTCCCGCTCGGGAATATTTGCGTAACGCATGGCCCGGGGTTGGTGCAACTTAAGCCGAGTGGATTACTGGACACGGTTCCCGTTCCCGTTCCTGCGAACGTCAAAGTCAACGCTGGATTTCCACTCCCGCCACCAGTCCCGGTAAAGCAAACAACGTTCGCCGTCATATAACCGGTAACGATCGCGCCTGAAGAAGAGATTCCGCCCGGGCTTGTATTCGTGGTCGCCGTAGCCGAGACCAGCGTACCTCCGCACGATAGACCGGTTGCCGTCAGGAATCCGGTTGTGCTGACGGTGAACATTCCAGTCGTGTTCGATACCCAGGTCACCTGGTCTGTGATGTCCTTGGTCACCGGCGGGTGGATATACGTACCCAAGGCTCTCAGCTGCACGATCGGTCCCGCATCGAAGGCCACGGGGGTAGTCGTAGAGCCAACCGTCTCTACCGCCGGCTGGATCTCGATCGACACCAATTCCTGGCTGTGCGCGCAACTGTTCAGACCGAGCAGCATACTGGCCGCGGCTCCCAAGACCACAATGCTCAACCACTTCCCGTTCATGGACGACTCCTGCATTGTTACTGTTAAGGTCAAGCCGGCCAGCGCGTATCCGGCAGGGGAATGCCGTCAATCTAGTCAAAGGTGCGGCAAAAAGCAATAGGCGGGAAGGGGCCGCATTCAGCCCTGCACTGCCTCCGCCACGACTTTCGCGAAGGCCTTCACATCTTCTTCCGTCGTGTCGAACGAGCACATCCAGCGGACAATGCACTCCTCTTCAATCCACATATAAAAAAAATAACGGTCTTTAATTTTCTGGACGGCGGGCCGCGGAATCTGCGCGAACACCCCGTTGGCTTCGACTCTCCACACGACTCGAACCTGCGGAATTTTTCGCAATTCGGCCTCCAGCAGTCGCGCCATGCGGTTCGCGTGCTCGGCGCTGCGCCGCCATAAGTCGTTGGTCAGCAGGGCCTCGAACTGCGCCGCGATGAACCGCATTTTTGACGCCAACTGCATCCCTTGCTTGCGCAGGTAGAGAAAATCGCGGCTGCGCGCCGGATCAAAGAACACGACCGCTTCCCCACCCATGATTCCATTCTTCGTGCCGCCGAATGAGAGCACGTCCACGCCCAGGTCGCGCGTAGCCTGCCGAAGCGTCTGGCCCAGGGTGGCCGCGGCGTTCGCGATACGCGCCCCATCCACATGCAGAAACATTTCGTGCTCGTGCGCGAACCGGGCCAGCGCGTGAATCTCTTCCGGCTGGTAAACCGTCCCCATCTCTGTCGACTGCGTGATCGAGATGACCCGCGGCTGCACGTGATGCTGATCCCCGATCCCGTGGTAGGCGTGCCGCACCGCGTCGAGCGTGATCTTGCCATCCTGATGCGGCA
>Ga0209415_10006786_pt1 | contig 20217 bp, 35 predicted proteins | sample PeaSoiSIISIP2007_FD_187696 | JGI IMG/M metagenome (GOLD analysis project Ga0209415, IMG submission 187696) | Peat soil microbial communities from Weissenstadt, Germany - SII-SIP-2007 (SPAdes) (version 2) | ecosystem: Environmental > Terrestrial > Soil > Wetlands > Peat | place: Germany...
GGACGGCTACTCGCGCGAGGAGCTCGTCGAGATGCTCGCGGCGGTGCGCGCAGCCGAGAAGACCATGGACTGGAAGGTCCCCGAGCCCGTGACGCCGCCGCCCCCGGCGGCCGTGTGCCTCACGTGCAAGTACCCGGAGATCGCACACGGCCGGAACCTCTACGCGTGCGGCAACTTCCGCTCGAAGACGGGCGCGTCATGACGAACGCAGAGATCGCGAAGGCCCTCGCCAACGAGGCAGACTGCGACGTCCGCACCGCGCGCAAGGCCCTGGAGCACGGCTACGCGACCATCCGGAGCACCGCCGTGCGTGACCCGCGTGGCCTTCGCGATGCGGCGCAACCCGGACCTCGCGAAGGAGTACAGCAAGGAGCATTACCCGTGAAGAAAGCGCTTTCTCTGCTCGCTCTGGTCGCCTGCGCCGGCCCCGCGCCCGCGCCGGTCCAGCCGCCACCCTGCGCGTCGTTCGTCGTCGGCGCGGATCTGTCCGGCTGCGCGTGGGTCGACGCGGGTGATGGCACGATGGCCTGCAAGGGGGCGCGCCCGCTCCGGCCGACGGGGGACCGATGGTAGATCCCAGGTGCTTCGCTCTCCAGAGCAGGGGTGAGGGCGGCCACGTCACGAGCTGCAAGTGCGGGTCGCAGTCGCCTCCCGACGAGGTGGTGCGGCTGCGCCTCATCGAGGCCATGACGATCGGCATGACCACGTCGGAGGTGCGCGCCCTCGCAGCCGCCGCCATCGAGGTGTACGAAGGCCACCGCAGAAACCTTCCGCCAGGCCCCTGGTCGGAGGTCAAGATGCGGCTGATCGATGCCGCCATCGCATTCGGGAAAGCGACGGAGCGGTGACCATCGACGCGATCATCTTCGACCTCGAAGTCGAGGCCAACATCCTGCGCGCGGTCTCGCACCTCGAGCCCGATGCAGCGTGCGAGTTCTTGCTCAACCTGGTGCGCAAGATCCGCCAGGCCCCTAGGGCGCGCCGGGCGCGCGTGCTTCCGCCACCCCCGTTGAGAGAGGAGTTCGAGGAGGATGATGCCGACGCGGACGACCCTGTCGATCCATCACCCGGCTCCGAGGTAGCCACGCCGGGCCCTTTAGCGGCGCCGCCCTCCCCCCAGGGCGGCGGCCGCAGGCCGAACCGGAGCCAGACCATCATCAACGTGCTCCAAGCCCACGGCCCGATGTCGAAGTCGCGGATGTTCGAGTTGGTGAGCGAGCAGTTCGGCGAACCGTGCGACCGCCGCAACCAGCAGCGGATCAACAGTCTGCTCTGGCAGCTGGTGGCGAAGAACCGGGTCCTGCAAGAGGAGACGGAGGACTTCGACCAGGTTCTTTCCCTCCCACGTCTCGGGCCGTTGTCGCTCTTGGGCGCAACGCTTTTGAGGCCGGAGACTACATCTTCATCCGAAACGACACCCCCCACGGAATGACCAAGTGGCGCGTGCACCACAAGCTCACCCCTGCCTGCGTCTTCACCCTGGAGGGCACCGTGGACGAGGTGGCGCAGCAGCTCTGGGAGAGAGGATGACGACAAGAGATCCGTACCGCGCTGCCGCCGAACGGCCCCTCGAGCCGCCGGGGCCCGCCGCGTCGGGCACGACGCTCTGGGCGAAGTTCCGCCACTGGTTCTGGGGCCTAGGCTGCTCGCACACGGGGGCCAGGGAGTCGTCGCGGCACGCGATGGGCGACACCACGACCATCATCCACAAGTGCTCGCGGTGTGGGGACATCGTGCAGATCAGTTGGTACGTCGGCACTGAGCTCGATGACCGATGGCCGTGAGCGCAAGGCCTGGGTGGACGAGCACTCGGCGGCCGTGCGGCAAGCACGGACACGGCGGCCTCTACACGCGCACCGATGGCGCTGTCGTGAAGTACGACGACAATTCGCCTTATCCGAACCCGCTCTGCGACTCGGCGCGCATGTGGACGGCGTGGGAGCCCGACCCGGGGCAGGGCGCGCTCTCGATGGGCCGGCGTAGTTCGTGGATGCGATGGCCTCGAAGGTTCGCTACGCCGGAGGCAGCCATGCGCGCGGCCGATCGGGCGTGGCCCATGAAAGAAAGAGAACAGGATGACAAGCAGCAAAGAGATGGGCGCCGCCACGAGCGCAGACGCGATCGAGACCGCCTGGGGCATCATCGCGAACGCCTTTGACGGCGACTGGAGCAAAGCGTCGCCGGAGTGGCGACAGGCCGCCGAGCAGTGGCGAGATCGCCACGTCACGCCGCCTCGCGACGAGGCCCGGAAGATTGCGCCCACACCGACGCCGTGATGACGCGCCTCAACATCAAGTGGTCCGCGTTCGCGCTCGCCTGCGGCTATTGCGTGGCCGTGGACGTGCACGAGACCCGTTGGGCCTTCGCGGTCCTCTGGATTTCTGTTTTCGGCCTGGTGACCTTGATCATCCCGCCGCCGATGCTGGAACGCTGGCTCAACACACGATAAGGATGGCTGAATGGTGACCGTGAGAAAGACGACGACTGTCACGACCGTGCACACGGTTGTCGAAGACGGCAAGGACGTCACGAAGACCGAGACGACGACCACGACGGTGTCCGAGGGCGACGCGGCGGCGGTAGCGGCAGCCGAGGTCGAGATCGACCGGGTCCGCAAGGCGATGGATGCTTCCTCTGCGGCGATGGGCAAGGTCTTCGAGGGGCTCTCCGAGCGCATGGACGCGGTCTTCGCGCCGCTGCGCGACCTCGGCAAGAAGAAGCCATGAACACGAGCGAGCAAGTGCGGTGGGCGTCGGTATCGCTCATCGAGCGCTTCGACAAGGACGCGGTCCGGATGCTCTGCGTCTGGAACAAGCGCTACGGCGGGTGGGCTCTGCCGGGCGGGCTGGCCGAAGACGGTGAGACCGTCGAGGACGCGCAGAGGCGTGAGCTGCGCGAAGAGGTCGGCCTCGAGACTGCGACGGCGACGCGTGTGTTCGAAGGCGAGCACGGCATCGAGGCGGCGCGCAAACGCGGCCGAGCAAGCCGCGTCTGCCTTTTCCGCGTCGTCGCCGTAGGGGAGCCTCGGCAGATGGAAGAGGGGTGCCCGATCGCGTGGAAGACGCGCGCGGAGTTCCTGACCGAGTCGCCGTTCGCGAGCTTCTATGCGCGCGTCTTCGAGGCCGTGCCGCTACCGCTCTTTCGTCTGACCGTCCGTTTGACGGGCTTCGTGTTCGAAGACGGGACCACGGCACGTGTTCCCATGGACCCTGCGCGGGTCGCCCGCGTGCGCGTGTGGCTCGCGAGCAACCGACCCTTGCTCACGTGGGCCCCCGTCTGGGACGAGATCGGCGGCCGCGAGGTGCTCGTGCGCCACGCGTGGGACGTGCGGCCGGAGGACCCACGCACGATGACGGTGTGCGGCCGTGCGATCAAGATGCCCACGGACTTCACCGACACCTCGACGATCCGGGACTGCGAGAGCTGCCGCGACGAGGCCGCCCGTCCGCTCGTGACCCTCATCGAGGCCGAGCTTGGCGAGACGCAGCTCGGCCTCGATGAGGCCAACGCGCTGAAGGACGCCCTCGGGCAGAAGGCGCTACAGCTGCAGCAGAAGCTCGACGCGCTCCGGCACGAGGTGCGGTGGGCCATGCCGGTCCGCGTCTTCGATCACCCGAGTGATCAGGCTGCGTGGGACGAGGCGCGCACGAAGCTCAAGGGGTTGACCGAGTGAGCAGAGATCCGAACCGCGACGCGGCCAAGCGCCAGATCGACGCGATGACGCCGCCCGGCTGGGCGCAGCGGTTCGTGCAGCCGCCGTGGCCGCGCGACGCGAGCGGCTGCCGGGCGTGCGGCGTGAGCGGAGAGAGCCACGGGCCGTGGGCGACGTGCATCATCGCGCGGCGGCTCGAACGAGAGCGCGTCTTGCTGTTCACGGTCGCTATGTGCTGCAAGACGTGCGCGCTCGATGAGGCCAAGCGGGACGAGCTCTGCGAGCGGGCCTTCGGAGCGGCGAACTAGATGAGCCTCGGACAGCACTTCCTGCTGGGGCTCGTCTCGGGCTTCTTCGTGCGCGACACCCTGCGCATCGTGTGGGGTCGCTACCTGATGTGGCGATTCACGCGCGACCACAAGGCGGCCGTCGCGCGCATGGTGGGCTGCACGCACGAGCGCACGGTGCGAGTCAACACGGGCGGCCCAGGCGCCGAGCCGTCTTCCTGGACGCGCAAGTGCCTGAAGTGCTGGGCGCTGGAGTTCCAGACGCCGTTGAAGGGGAAGCCTGGCGAGCTTCTGACGTGGGCCAAGGAATGGTGCCCGAACGCGGTGCGGCCCGAAGACGTCGATGACGCGTGAGTGGACGTTCGGCTACTGCGTGGTCACCGGCGGGTCTCGCACCTTGGACGGGCAGCCCCTCAAAGGTCGCGTGGTCTACTGCGACGACTGGTACAAGGCCGAAGACAGCCCGACGGTCATCGTTTACCCGCGGACCTTCCGGCACGCGTACCTGGCCATGCCGCTCCGCTGCTTGCGCGAGGCGACAGCCAGAGAGATCGCGGCGCGGGAGGCCGAAGATGGCGGAGTGGCTCCCTGGCTTGCAGATCGGCTTGACGCCTTGGCCGCAGGTGCGTAATGTCCGAAACACGAGGCGTAGGGGCATGGCGAAGAACGGCAAGCGTGGTTTCGGGTCGATGGACGTCGACAAGCAGAAGGCGATCGCCAGCAAGGGTGGCAAGGCGGCCCACGCCGAGGGGCGTGCGCACGAGTTCACCCCCGAGGAGGCTCGCACGGCGGGGGCCAAGGGCGGCAAGGCCGTCGCTCGGGACCGCGAGCACATGGCGCACATTGGCCGCGCGGGCGGCAAGGCGCGTGCCCGTAACCGCGCGGCCCGCGCGGCGCGGGGTGAGGAATGACGGCCTTCAGCCAGACCCCCGCCGCGGCAATCAAGCAGATCGGCGACGAGCTCCGGGCGCGCGCCAAGATGAGCGGCAGCTTCAGCAAGCCGGTCGACCTGGAGCTCGGGCTCTGGAACGTCATGCTGTCGTTCGGCACGGCCGAGGAGATGGGCAAGCTCCGGGCGCTCGAGGCCATGGAGCGCGAGAAGCGCAAGATGACGCCGCTCGACCCGGGCTACCGGGCGTGTGACACCTGGCACTTCTCGGTCCGGCCCAAGGTCTCGCTCGAGGCGGCCACCTCGATCGAGCCCGCGATGGTCAAGGAAGCCTACGAGATGCTCGGGATGCTCGCCGCTGCCGTGGGCGTACCGCAGGCGCAGCTGCTCAGGAAGCCCGTCGAGACCGCGGGCCGAGGGCAGAACATCATGCACTGGCAGTGGAGGGACGAATGAAGCCCAAGACCAGAAGCACCAAGAAAAAGAGCAAGAGCTGCGTTGCGAGCAAGCGCCGCATCGCGAAGGCGCCGCACCGCAAGTGCGGCATCTGCGACAAGGCGGACGGACACAACCGCCGCACCTGTCCGAAGGCCTAGTACCTTCGGGTAGAAGAGACGAGAGAGGACAATCATGACGCAGGCGAATCACTCCAACCAGCTCAGCACCGGGGTCCACAAGAACGAGCACGAGGACATCGAAGCCCTCGGTGAGTGGATCACGGTGGTGCGCAAGCTCGCGCCCGAGCGCCACAACGCCGGCAAGACCGACGACGGCCGCGAAGTCCACCTCGAGCTGCCCGCCACGGCGCGCGACCGCATGGAGGCCGAGTACGCCGGCAAGGTCGTGTCCATCGGCGATGACGCGGCCAAGAAGATGCCGAAGCTCCAGCTCGGCGATCGCATCGTCTACGGCCGGTGCTTCCCGATGGCGAAGCAGGGCTCCAAGGAGGAGATCTTCTCGCTCGTGCACGTCGGCAACATCATGGGGCGGATCAACAACACGGCGATCACGCCCGGCATGGCGCCGGTGGCCGACGGCCTGAAGCAGTCCTGATCCGTCGGTAGAGGAGAGGAGCGTCCGATGCGGTTCAAAGTCCAGGTCGTGGCCGTCATCGAGGCGCCGTCGCACGCGCAGGCGGTGGCCGACGCGCAGAAGGTCCAGGCGCTGCTCAGCGACGGCGGCGTCAAGATCATGCTCCAGCTGAAGCAGGTGCAGCTCGTCGAGGCCAAGGTCGACACCAGCCGGATCACGCCGGCATGAGGAGCATCAACGGAGGCAAGGGCCGTGGAGGGCCGCCGCCCCGGCAGGACGCCATCGCGGTGAGGCCCATCGGCGACGTCGGCGATCCGCAGCGCGCCCAGATCGCGGCCCGGTTGCTGGCCGAGCTGGTCGGCCTCATGGGGGCGCGCGGCGCTCGTCCCGAGGCGGGGCTGCTTGCGCTGACGTACAAGGACGGCTCGATGACGTTCCTGGTCGCGGCGAACGGCGCCGACCAGGCAGGAGACGTCCAGGGCCGCGTCTACCAGGAGCTGCACGCCACGGTCACGGCGTACAACGCGGCGCCGCCCCCGTCGGGGACGAACGTCGCAGACGCGTCGAGCGTCACCGATCCCGCGCCTCCGCCGGATCCGGACGATACAGGTCCGCAGGGCGTCGTTGATCCGGTCGTTCGACCCGAAGGCGTCGAGGATCGCCGAGGGAGGATCGACTACGACAAGTTCGGGGACGCGAAAGAGAAGATCGACTTCGACGAGCCCGCGATGCCTGCGGTGCCGACGCAGTGCTCGGTCTGCAGCCGCCCGGTCGATCCGGCGGACGAGACGTGCGGATCGTGCGGAGCAAGCCTCAAGGGTGCCGAGACGTCCGAGGGCCCGGAGTCGTCCGACCCATGAACGCGACCCCGACGCCGGAGACCATCCTTCGCCGGATCGCCAGCGCGCTCGGTCACCCCAAGGACCAGCCGCTCACCCTCGGCGCGGCCGACAGCCTCGCGGACACGTGGGTCCGGGCGATGGCCCAGATCGCACGGCACGTGGGCGCCGACGCGCTCGATCCGATGTCCGTCGTGCAGGCGGTCGAGGACCGGATCGCGGGCCGGCCGATCCCGCCCAAGCCGACTCCCGCGCCGATTCCGGTCCCCCCGCCGGCGCCGGCTCTTGCGGCCGCGCCCGCGGCGCCCGTTCCGCGCGCCATCACCGTCTCCGATCGACTCGTCGTGCGCGACGGGCAGCTCTACGTCGAGATCGTGGGCGTCTGGATGCGCGTGACCGGCCTCACCGTGGCGCCGTCGCCGTGACCAGCGCCCCGGCGCGCTGCCCGTGCTGGGACGATCCGAACCCGCCGCCTGGGGCTCGGTGCCGGCGCTGCAGGCGCATCGTGCCGGGCAAGTTCGTGCACACCTGCCACGCGCGTGAGTGCCGGACGCCCGTGCGGCCGACGCTCCTCATGTGCCCCTCGCACTGGCGCCTCGTGCCCGCCAGTATCCGGCGGGCCGTGTACGCGGCCTACCGGCGTGGGCAGTGTGATGACAAGAGGCCGAGCGCCGCATGGCACGAAGCTGCGAGCGCGGCCATCGGGTACGTCGCTCTGCAGTGCGGTCTGGGCATTCTATCGATGAACGAGGTCAAGGCGCTGCGAGCGCACGGCTACGCGACCCAGAGCGACGACAAGGGCCGGCTCGTCGCGGTGCCCGTGGCGCGGAGGGAGCCGTCGTGACGTCCTCGACGCTGCCGATGATGACGGTAGACCACCCGCAGTGGCCCGACTTTTACAGGCGCCTGCGGGGCCCCGAGGGCTGCAATTTCCGCAAGGAAGGCGGGAAGGCCACGTGGACGTGCTCCGCGGGCCCCGGCTTCGAGCTGGCGACGCCCATTTTGAAGGACATGGGCTGCGACGTGGAGGCCTCGATCGCGCACTTCCGCGAGCACGGGGGCTACTGCGGCTGCGAGATCATCTTCAACGTTCGGAGCGGCCCGCGCCGCGGTCGCCCAGGCCGAAAGCGGCAACGAACGACGGGGAAACGCGCTACGAAGAAGACCAACCGAGGGAGTCGATCATGAACGTCGCCGAGCTTTTCGCGCAGCTGTCGGCCGCCATGCAGGCGGGCCAGGGTGAGCTCGAGGTGGTCGTGCGGGCCGAGGACGATAACGGCAGCGACTACTGCGGCACGGTCGGTGTCGCGCAGATCGAGACGAACGCGGAAGGTGCGTTCTTCGCGCTCGATTGCGGCCCCGAGGAGTCCGACGACTGGGACGGCGGCGAGGAAGGCGACGAGGACGTCGGCGAGGGCGACAAGGGGGACGAGGCTGAGGAGGAAGAGGAGGAGGAGACGCCCCCGGCGTCCTGAGCCTCTCCGGCGCCGCGAGGGGCGCTTGACAAAAAAACGGGGGGCATTCTTGCGCCATGGCGAACTATCTCCCGGCAGCCCAGGCGCTCCCTCCTCCCGCCGATCCGAACCAGCAGTGGAGTCCTGCAGGAACCCCGGACACCGCGATTCTTGCGGCGCTGTTGCTGGGGAACGGCGGCATGGCGCTCGGCCCCTCTGCACCGGCACCGTACCCGACGCCCGTGGGGGCGTCGCCGCTGCCGGCGTACTCGTCGTCGATCTACAAGGGTGCCGCGGTGTGGGGATGCGTGATCAACCCGGACGGTTCGGTCACGTTCGCCACGTACGGCATGGTTCGCGTCGGATGGCATCCGCTCAGCCCTGCGGGCGGTCTCATAGGGGGGTAAGCCAGCGGCCGCGCGTCGGGGTATGCTGCGGCCATGAGCACCAGCCACACCGCCCTTGCCCCCGTTCCGGTCTCCGTCCGCGTTCTCGCGGAGGCCGGGGAGACTCCGCCGGCGGCTACTGAGAGCTGCGGCTGCAAGAACCTCGGCGCGGCCACACCGGTGCCGCCGGCCGACGCGGCTGCGCCCATCCCGGCGGGCCTGCACGAGGCGGGCGAGTCTCTCGAGGAGCTCGCGGCCGGGGAGTACGGCCTGGTCTGGAAGACGCGCGCTGATGGCGTCTGGGAGGCCAAGGGCACCGGCGGCATGTACTACATGGTCCCGACAGCGGACGGGCGCGTGCACGCCATCTGGATCGACTACCACGGCGTCCAGCAGGATCTCGGCAAGCACTCGCTCGCGACCGCGGCGCAGGTGGCGGCTCGGCACGGTCCGTTCGGCCAGAGGAGCGCGGCGGCCGAGGCGGGTGAGGCGACCAGCGACGCGTGGAACGATTCGATGCGGCGCGGGCTTGGGACGGTCGGCCACAACCGACACTTCACCGCGCGTGAGCTCGCCGAGTACGTGAAGCTCTCCGTGAACCAGGTGCGCTCGCAGCTGCAGAAGCTGACGCGCGCCGGCTACGTGGGGCTCGACGATGACGGGTACTTCGTGACGCGTCTCGGCTGGACCTGGATCGAAGGCGGCGCGCAGGAGGCGGGTGAGGCCTACGGAGCTCGAGCCGGGACGAAGGGGTGGGATGGCGGCCGCCGCCCGTCGCACGCGGAGATCTGGGCGAACGGCAAGCCCCTGACGATCGTGCGCAAGGGCCCGCGCGCGTGGACGCTGCTCGTGATGAACCATCCGCTCGTCACGGGCCCGGATGGCGCGGTGACCTTCAAGGGACGCGCCGACTGGGTGCACGGATTGCCCGAACACGTCTTCACCAAGAAGAGCGACGTCGAGAGCGCGGCCTTCACGATCGGAAACTACATGCTCGGTCTCGGGCCCTTCGCCGACACGTACATCCACCACGCAACGGCGGGCGGCGAGGAAGCCGGCGAGGCGGACGAGGCGCCACGCCCCAGACGCCCGGCGTACACGCCGCCGGTGAGGTACACGGATCAGCAGCTCGCCTACTTCAACATCGCAGATCTCGTCCGCGACCTCGAAGCCGCCCGTCGAGACTGGCCTCGGCCGCAGCCCTCAGAGGCGGCCTACATCGCTGAGGTCGAACGCAAGATCGCGACGCAATCTGCGGCTTTCCGCGCCGCGTACGGCGTCGATCCTGTCGCGTGGGGTCGCTCGCAGGGCGAGGCAGGAGAACCTGCGGCCGGCGAGGCGGACTGGGACATCCACATCTACGATCCGCGCACGCAGACCACGCGCACCGAACACCTGTACGTCCCGAACACGCGCCCGAACATGGGCGACACGGCCGCGGCGCGGGTCTTTGCCGTTCGGAGGTTCCATGTGCCCGAGGATCGCATCCTCGCCTTGCCGCACCGAGAGCGCTCGCTCGTGCGCGTCGACGAGGCAGCTGCTGAGAGCACGCTCATCGCCTCGTATGAGGGCGCGGTCGGTCCGACCGAGTCCGGATCTGTCTGCAAGCCGTGGGTCCGCATGGAGAAGGACCCGCAGGCCTTCAATGCCTGCATGAAGCTCGCGGAGAAGGTCGGGCCGCTTGAGGGGCACGATCGGCTCTACGAGATCGTCCGTCAGCAGATGGAGCGCGAGGACGTCGAGGTCTATTACGCCATTCTGTTTGACACTCACCTCGGCCTGCGTGCTATGTCTGAGATTGCCCGCGGCGCTAGGGACCGCGTGCCGACTCCCATGCCCGATCTGGCACGGGTCGCTCTCTACCAGGCGGTTCACTACGGGGCGATGGGTCTGGCGGTCGCGCACTGCCACCCGTCCGGCAAAGCGCGTCCGAGTGACGCGGACAGGCAGGTTACCAAGGCCGTCGAAGACGGTTGTGCTGCGATGGGGCTCATGTTCGTCGACCATCTCGTCGTCGGCAGCCACCAGTATTACTCGTTCCGGAAGAAGAAGATCTTCAAGGTGTGATGGAGAAGGCGTGCGTCATCTGCGAAGCCAAGTTTCAGACAATTCCTTCGCAGGCGCACCTTCGTCACACGTGCTCGCGCCGGTGTGCGGCCGAACGCCACCGGCAGTCGGTCGCGACGGAGCGAACGGCGGCCCGCCCTTCGATGGAAGCCCCTCCCGGGGCCCGGTGGCTGCCCTTGAAGGGCGGTTTCGCTCTCGTGGACGCCGCAGACTTCGATCGTCTCAACGCCATCAACTGGCACGTCGATCGCAAAGGGTACGCACGGCACTCTTGCACGGGAGGAGGAGCGGTCTTACTCCATCGCGTTGTGCTGGGCGTCCCTGCAGATGTGCAGGTCGACCACGAGGATCGAAACCGACTGAACTGCTTGCGGGACAATCTTCGCGTTTCGACGCCGAAGCAGAACGCCCGCAATCGAGGCAAGTCGCACGGCAAACGTTCGATCTTCAAGGGTGTTTCGTTCAAGAAGGGCGCGTGCATCGCCCGCATCATGTGCGACGGCAGGTCCCACTTCTTGGGGACCTTCCGGTCAGAGAAAACAGCCGCTAGGGCGTACGACCGGGCGGCGCGTGAACGTTTCGGAGCGTACGCCTACTTCAATTTCCCCGAGGAGCAGCTATGACGCAGCCCGTGACCGACCCGAACGCCCCGCCGCCGCAGGAAGCCCAGCGGCCCCGGCCCCCGATGCTGACGCACGTCCTAGAGCACACCGAGCAGACCCTGCGGGTGATCGACGAGAACGGGCAGCGCACGGTCACGGTGACGCCCAAGGTGACGACCTGGCTGGTCGGCCAGCCCGTGCCCGGCGACGACTCGACCATCGTGGTCGGGATGTTCCGGACCGACGACGGGGGCGTGCGGATCTGGGTCAGGCCCAAAGAGGGCACGCAGGGCGCCCAGCACGGCCTGGCCTTCCTCATCGAGCTGCCCGCTTCGAGCGTGCGGTTCACCATGAAGACGCTGCACGTGCAGTATCTCGATGCGGAGATGGCTGCCGACGAACGGGCGTTTCTCTTCGGGGAGGACGACGATCCGCCCGGCGACCCGAACGATCCCGGTGACCCCCGCGACCCCGGCGACCCCGGCGTCGACCCCGGTGCGCAGGATCCGGCGCTGGGACAGGTCAACGGCGCGCCTGCCATCGGGCAGGGCTAAGCTCCTCTTCCTCAAGAGGAGAGTCCCATGCCGTTCCCCTACACGAAAGCAATTCTCGCGTACGAAGACGACGTGCAGCCCGGGTCGCTCATCACCCCGAGCGATCTCGCGCTCCGCATGAAGGCGTGCGTCCTGAACCCCGAAGACATCAGCATGATCGCGACCCTGACCGACGATGAGACCATCGTCACATCGACGGGCGCTCGGAGGACACTGACCTATGCCCTGGGTCAAGAGTTCAACGCTACGCTCCAACCGATCCCGGCGCCTGTCGGAGGCGAAGAAGGCAACAGCCTCACCGTCCTCAGCGGAGCCCCAAACGCCGATGACAGCCCCGGAACCCCCGGCTACCCCGGTTCAGGCAGCCCCGGCGCCGGTCCCAGCGTCCCCAACCCGCCTCTCGCGAGCGCTAGCGGCTGCTTCCAGAACCTCTACACGCACGTCCTCCGGAAGTGCCTCGCTTCCAACACCGTCCGGCAGCTCCCGCCCCTCGTCGACTGAACCGACGAAGGCGGTCGAGCCGCCCCGCCGCAACGTAACCGCCACGCGTCCGGCGTCGACCGGACGAAAGGTCTCGCCCATGGCCAGTCGCAGGAAGAAAGACCAGCCCGATCCCATCAATCCGACGAACGTGCATACGGCCGACGTCACCGGAGCTCTCCTGCCCGGCGCCGTGCCGGTCGACGACGACGGCGGCGTTGCGGGCGCGGGCGACGGCGTCGACCTCGACGAGGACAAGGTCCGAAAGATCGGCGCCATCGACGCCGATAGCGCCCGGCGCAACAAGACGCAGGCCGAGGTGCAGGTCCGAAAGCGGTCGGGCGAGAAGAACGTTCGCTGGAACGACACCAACGGCCTCGTGAAGTACGACACGATCCTGCAGATCTGGTCGTCTACAGGCCTGCTCGCGTACGTGTCGCGCGTCGAGCCGAGTCCTTCGGTGGACTTTCCGCCGATGCCGTGCGCGGCGCTGCGCAACGGCCAGCAGCTCTACGACGCCATCATGCGCAACTGCCACCGGATCTCTCCCCCGGCGACCTTCCTCGTGCGCGTGCGCGAAGGCACCCTCGAGCGGGGCACCTTCACGCTGTCGCTCCCCGACACGACTCCGCAGCAGCCGCCCCAGACGGGGATGGCGCCGCCGTGGATGATGCAGGGGCCGCCGCAGCCGCAGATGCCCTACGGCTACCCGCCGCCGGGCTACCCGCCGCCGGGCTACCCGCCTCCCGGGTACCCGCCGCCGTACGGCGCGCCCCCCGGCTACCCGCCGGCCTACGATCCCTACGCCCAGGCGCAGGCGCAGGCTGCGCAGCACGCGGCCGCGCAGCAGCCGCCGCCCGCGCTGCCGCCCGCAGCAGCGCCCGCGCCGCCGGTCGCTACGCAGCCCGCACCTGCGCCCGCGCCGGCGCCGCAGCAGCCTCAGTACGTGCAGCAGCCGCAGTACGCGCAGCCGCAGCAGCCTCCCGGGTACCCGCCGCCGTACGGGCAGCCCGCGCAGATGCAGCCGTACGTGCAGCCGTACATGCAGCCGCCGGCGCCGGCGCCTCCGCCGACTGCCGATCCCGCGCAGCAGGCGTGGATGGGATCGGTGTATACGCTCTTGCAAGAGCTCCGAGCAAAGGTCGATCAGAGCACGCAGGGTAGCCAGCGCGCCGAGATGGAGCGCCTCTTCGCGATGATCGAGGAACTCAAGAGGGGCAGCGCCGCGGCTCCGTCGATGGCGCAGCTGCAGGCGCAGATCGAGACGCTTTCGCGGCAGCCTCCGCCCCCCATGCCGTCTCCCGCTCCTGCTCTTGCACCTGCGGCCGTGCCTCCGCCCGGCTTCGGACAGCCGGGCATGGGCGCGATGGGCGGGATGCCTCCGGGCTACGGTCCGCCGTTCGGGATGCCCAACCCGTACGCGCAGCTCGGCGGCTTGCCCCGGCCGCCCGGCTACCCCGAGCACCTGCCGTGGCCTCCCAACCCGTGGGCCAACCCGTGGGGCATCCAGATGCCCGCGCCGGTGGCTGCGGCCGCGCCGACTCCGCCTCCGATCCTCGAGCCCCCTCCTGCCGATCCGCTCGAGTCGGTGCGCCGAAGCGTCGAGATGGTCGGCTCGCTCGCGACGCTCATGGATCGCGTGCGCGGCGTCGCGCCCGCCGTGAGCGAGCAGACCACGACGACCGCTCCTCTGGCGCCCCCGCGGCCGAACGCGGTCGAGACGGTGCGCGTGGGCGACGTCGACGTCGCAGTCCGCCCCGAGACCGGCGACGTGGCCTGGCTGCACACCATCGTGGGCCTCGCGCCCAAGGCCTTCTCGTTCCTGGAGAAGTTCTCGACCGAGGCCGCCAAGACGATCCGGAGCCACGACGCGGCGCAGGCCGTGCAGTCGGGCCGGATGCCCGTCCAGTACGTGCCGATGCAGCCGCAGCAACAGCAGCAGTACCCGCAGTGGCCGCAGCAACCGCAGCAGCAGTTCCAGCCGCCGCAGTTCCAGCCGCAGCAGCCGCAGCATCACGCGCCGCCTCCTCCGTACGTGCCGCCGCCCGTGCAGCGCGCACCCGCGCCGCCTGCACCTGCGGCAGCCCCGCCGCCTCCTGCGCCGCCTCCTGCGCCGCCTCCTGCGCCGGCGTCCGCGCCCGCGGCCGCTGCGCCGTCCGCTCCTGCGCCGTCGCCCTTCGTGCCGCCGCCCGCTCCTGCGACCGACGAGGGGATCAAGAGCCTCTTCGGCTAGTTCCCACCGGCGGCCCCACGGTTGGGCCGTCCTCTGCTAGTCTGCGGGGGGCGATGAGCTATCGCCCGCAGTCGGTCGTCCCTGACTTCCTGCGCGCGAGGCCATCTCCCCGCCTCGGCCCCGGCACTCTCGGGGGACCGACGCCGCCCAAGACGCAGGGCGACGTCGCGATGCTGTTCTCGCAGCGGTACGGCAAGTATTACCTGCAGGATCAGACCCTCGGAGAGACGGTCGACTACACGAACCTCCTGGTCGACATCAAGAACGGCAACTGGACCGCGTTCGGCAACGATGTCGCGATGACGATCTCGGAGTGGCTCGGCATGGAGGTCGGCGGTCCGTTGTTCGCCGCCTTCCTCCAGACGCTGACGTCGCTGGAGATCGACTTCAACACGCCCGACCAGTACCCCTGCACGATCCAGGGATGCGGCAGCACGTTCGGAGGCATGGCCGAGTGCTCGGTCACCAACGAGTTCGCGTGGGACCAGATCGGCGCGAACTTCGTGTACGTCCCGCCGCAGGGGAGCAACCTGGAATTTCAGCTCGGCCCCAACGGTCCGTCGGGAGCCGCGGGGATGCTCTGGTGGGGCAGCGGTGGGTGGCGGCAGACGAACATCCCGGATCCGAACCACCCAGGCCAGTTCCTCTTCGACGACACCGACCCGACCATGAAGGGCGGCCCTGACTCGTTCGAGTGGGCGCTCGAGCAGGCGGTGCTCGCGATCTGGAACCAGTGGAGCACTCCGCCGGGCATCTGCAACGTGATCGCGCAGGTCGGAGGCGACGGCAACATCAACCGGTCCTACGGCGGCGGCGCGCTCGCGAACAAGGTGTGGACCGATCTGATGGCGCGGCTCGGCGCGCTCGTCGTGCCGATGATCGTGGCCTGGAACAAGACGCACACGACGGGCGTGATCCGGACGCAGCGCGTGTGCGTCAAAGCCGACTGCCCCGGGAGCTTCTACCCCTTCAGCCAGGGCAGCCCGACGGGCTACTGCAGCTCGGGGGGCGTGCAGGACTACTGCTACACTCTCGCGGCCGCGCCCCAGCGCGAGATCAGCTACACGGTCTCGAGCTACGCGGGCGGCTACGCGTCATCGAACGATCCGCTGCAGATGGCGTTCGACGGGCTCGCGCTCCTGGCCGGCATTCCTCCGGGCTCGACGATCTCGGTGCTCGTCAACAGCGGACCGGAGATCCCGCCGAACCCGGGGACGGGCGTGTCGCCAGGCACACCGGCCACGCTGCGCGCGACGAGCTCGGGAACGACCGTGCTGCTCGTCCTCGGGGGTCTGGCGGCGCTCGGGGCGGGCGGCGTGTACCTCTACGGTCGGCAGCGTGGTATGACGTTCACTCAGACGGTACGTTCGGGCTGGAACCACATTCGTCACCCGCGGGGCGGATCGCCGCGCCGGCTGCCCAAGAAAGTAGGAAGACGATGAGCTGCGACGGCGGATGCGGGTGTGCGGGCGCTGGGGGCTGCGGCTACGGCGGCGCAGGTTCGTACGGGTCGGCCGTTGCTCCTTACGCTCTGGGCGCTCCTCCGGCCCATGCAGTGGCGCCGGGAACGTACCTGCCGGCTCCGATCAACGTGCACCAGCCCGGGAACGCGGGAGGAACGGGGCCCGCGCCCACGGCGGCGCCGGCCGCAAGCACGGGCATCGGGACCATCCTGCTCGCCATCGCCGCGGTCGCGACCATCGGCGGCGTCGCCTGGTGGTCGTACCGGCAGAACTACCAGCACCGTTCGATGGCCTCTGCGTCGACGTACCGGCCGCGGAGTCGCCGGCCTGCTCGGCTCGCGCGTCGCTAAACGTCCACCACAAGGAGAAGGGTCATGTCGGATTGGTTTGGTGCGGGTCTCGCGGCTGCCGCGGGAGGACTTCTGGGTCTCTTCGCAGGCGGCGCGGCAGGCGCGCGTCTCGGCAGCCGGCCCACGCCCGGCGAAGGCGTCGCGGGTCGTGTCAGCGGAACGCTCAACGGCGCGACCATGGGCGCGCTCGCGGGCGTCGCGCTCGGCTCGTTTCTCGGCGCTGCGATCGCGTCGCCTTCGACGGCGGCGGCGGCGAGCACCATCGTCGTCAACCCGAACCCGACCCCGGCGCCCTTGCCGCCTGCGCCTCCTGTACCCCCGACGCCGCCTCCGGCACCGAACCCGGATCCCATCCTCGTCGACACGCAGAGCATCTACGCGGCGCGGCAGATCCTCGGGCAGTGGTGGCAGGCGCAGTACACAAGTAACCCCCAGGCTGTGAATAACCAGCTTTACACACCGGTCGTGACCATCACGAACGGCGCGCTCGCGCCCGATCCGCTCTTCCAGTCGGCGCTGTCGTTCTTCCAGCAGTACGCCAACATGAAGCCCGCGAGCGCCTTCCAGCTGACGGGCCTCTCGGTGACGCAGCTGCCGTACACCGACGGCACGCTCGACACGTACACGCTGCAGCTCCTGCAGTGGCTCTCGGCCCACCCGAACGCCTGAGAGGAGCCTCACATGGCTGGTCGTAGAGACTTCGAGAACCGCGATCCGGCGCTCCTGCGGCAGTTCCTGCAGGCGAGCGTCATCCTCGTCGACGGCGGCGCCGAGAGCATCATCAACGTGCGCGACCGGGACCCCGTGTTCGTCTCCATCGTCGTTGACGTCGACGGTCACGGTCCGCACCAGGGCGCTATCTACGCGCACCAGAACCGCTTTCACGCCAACGCCGACACGGCGATGGAGGCGGCGTTCGAGCTGCTCGAGGAGTGGATCCGCGAGCACTACCATCCGAACGATCCCGACGACTCGTTCACCGAGACCTTCGACGCGGCCGGCTGGAAGCTGTCGGCCGCAGACTTCGCCGACGCCATTGAAGGGACCGACGCGGCGAAGTTCATCGAGGTCATGGACGCATGACCGCTGTCGCAACCGCTGCCCCCGTGACCGAATGGCGTCCGCACCCCGGAGGTGCGGAGGGCGCCAAGGTCTCGCTCGAGAAGTGCTCCGAGCGGGTCCGCAAGGACTACATCGATCCCCTCGTGGTGGCTTTCTCGCGACGCGTGCTCAACGATCGGCGTGACGCGACGAGCGCCAAGGGCAAGGCGCAGGCGCTGCTCGACGCGATGAAGTCGCGCGCGCGGTACATCCTCGACCCGAGCAACGCGGAGTACATCGCCTCGGCGCGGCTCATTCTCTGCCTCGACTCGACGCAGAAGGACTACTGCCACGCGGGGGGCGATTGCGACGAGCTCACGTGCACGATGTGCTCGATGCTCATGAGCGTCGGCATCGACTGCAAGCTCGTGGGTCAGAGCTTCACGTCGAGCAAGGTTCCGACGCACGTGCTGCTCGCGGCGTTCGATCCGCAGTCGGAGACCTGGTTCAAGATCGATCCGAGCACCTCGCTCCCCGTCGGCCGGGCGTATCCGGCGTCGAGTGAGGTCGAGGTCGATCCGCTCACGGGTGCTGTCCCGGACTTCTCGGGTCCCGGCCCCGCGGCGACCTTCGTCGGCGTGGGCATGGTCCCTGCGCGCCTCGGTGCGCTCGGCGCTCCCGGCTCGCCGTTCGCGCAGGCGAACGCGAATCTCACGGCGATGATGTGGGCCGTGAAGGCCGGCGACATGTACCGGCAGGCCGGCGAGTTCGCGAACGCCATCGGCGCCTACCAGGCAGCAGGCAACGCAGGCGCAACCGTCGTGGGACCGGACATCGATCTGGCCGGCGCGCCCAGCACGACCCAGCCGATCACGCAGCAGGCGTGGGCTCTCAACGGGCGGCTCAACGGAGGGCTCTGGCTCATCGGCGGTCAGCTCGTTCCGCTGAGCGCGTCGCCCACGCTGGAGGCCGCGACGGCCGCGGCGAGCGCCGTCAAGCAGATGATCGCGTACTACCAGCAGGCCATCGCCGTGGGCACGGCCGCCGTCGCTTCCGCGACCAAGACAGCGTTCCCCGGACCCGACACCAGCACGAACACGATCATCGCGTGGACGGTCGGCCTCGGGATCGCCGCGGGCCTCGGGTGGGCCGTGTGGCGCTCGCACCGGCCGCAGGTTTCGCAGCCCGCGCCGCCCGCGCGCCTCGCGACCGCGGCGTCCGAGCGTCGGAGGATGCGATGAGCACGTGGGGCATCATCACCGCCGGTGACGTGCAGGCCGAGCAGGCGCGCACGCTCGCGAGCGCGCAGGGCACCGACCAGGGCGTGCAGGGCTGCGCTGCGCTCGACGCGCCGACCCGCGCGGCGTGGCAGACGTTCCTCGCGGCGCTCACCGTGTGGTGTCAGACGCCCATGGTCAACGTCTGGACCCCGTGGATCGCCGACAACGCCGTGGTCGTCACCGGCGACACGGGCAACACGATGCTCGCGTGGGAGTCGGCGCTGACGGCGTGGCAGCAGCGGCTCTCGGGCCCGTGTCCCAAGACGAGCCCCAACCTCGCGACCTTCAACCCCAACCCGGCCGGCGAGCAGGCGACGCAGTGGCTGCGCTGGGGCGCGGTCATCGTGGGCTTCGCCGCGACGGCGTACATCGTCGGCTCGCTCACGCGCTTCATTCCGACGCCTGCCCCGCGAGCTCCGGCGGCGCCTGCGCCGAAGCAGCTGCCCGCGGCCGCAAAGGACAACCCGCTGCCGTACCGCTCGCGTCTACGCCGACTCGAGCGCCGCGCCTATCGGTGACCGGTGGATCCGCGCATCCTGATCAAGGGGCGCGCCGTCGCGCTCATCATGAGCGATGAGCGGCTGCTCGTGTGCCCGGAGAGCCACGGCATCATCCACGATCCCACGGGGCAGCTCTTGCCGCGGTGCGAGGTGTACATCGGGGCGTATCAGCGTTCGAACGAGCCCGTGGAGATGGACACGCATGGCGCGCAATACTTCGGGCCTCGTTACGAGGCGACGGGCGCGAGCGTGGCCGTGCCCGTGGGACCGTGGAGGCCGGTGAGGCCGACGAGCCAGGCGCGCGCCATCCTCTACCGGCGCGACCGGGGCGTCCACGCGAGCCACAAGCCGTTCCGGCACGTGTTCCGCCACCTCGTCGACGTCGAGCGGTGCGGCTCGATGCTCCGTCTGCGTCTGCCTGACGGCTGCGTGGTATCGTGGCGTGGTTTCGTGAAGCCTTGAGGTGACCCCATGCTCGCTGCAGTTCCGACCAGTTTCCATTCCGGTGAGCGCTACTCGGTGACGGGGCCCAACGCAGGCGCTCCGAAGAGCGCCGCTGAAGCGCAGGCTCTGTTCGACGCGCTGACAGGGGGTCCGGGCAACGTGAAGGTCGTCAGCGTGGCGCCCGTGGACGCCGCCAACACGGCGGTTGTGTTCGACTGGCTAGGCGCGACGTTGGCCGTTCCTGCGACGTGGACGAGTGACCCGTCTGTCGTGTTGCAGGATCGAGGACCCACGGCAACAGCGGCGCCCGCGGCTGCGGCGTCGAGCACGGGCACCTACGTCGCCGTGGGCGTCGGCGTGCTCGCTCTCGGCGCGCTTGCCTGGTACGCGATGAGCCGCTCGAGGACGAATGCGGGCTACGGCCACGCGCTCGACAATCCCCTCGCGAAGCCCACGCTGCGGATGGAGCCGGGCTACGCGCTCAAGCGCGTACGCGGCGAGTGGGAAGAGGTCGTGATCAGCGAGGACGTCACCGACCGCGCTCGGATCGACGGGTACATGAACATCAACGGCTCGACGATGGCCGTTTTCACGCTGGGCCGCAGCATCTACGCCCAGCTGCCGCAGAACCTGAGGCGGGTCGCCAGCGGTGAGGCGATGGAGC
>Ga0209415_10006787_pt1 | contig 20215 bp, 16 predicted proteins | sample PeaSoiSIISIP2007_FD_187696 | JGI IMG/M metagenome (GOLD analysis project Ga0209415, IMG submission 187696) | Peat soil microbial communities from Weissenstadt, Germany - SII-SIP-2007 (SPAdes) (version 2) | ecosystem: Environmental > Terrestrial > Soil > Wetlands > Peat | place: Germany...
GAAGGGGAAAATCCTCAACGTCGAGCGCGCACGCATCGACAAGGTGCTCTCGTCGGTGGAGCTGCGCACGCTGATTACCGCGCTCGGGATGGGGGTCAGCACCGACAAGGACGTCACGCGCCTGCGCTACCATACGATCATCATCATGACCGACGCCGACGTCGACGGCTCGCATATCCGGGCGTTGTTGCTGACCTTCTTCTTCCGCCAGTTCCCCGAGATTATCGAGGGTGGCTACCTGCACGTCGCGCAGCCGCCGCTGTTCCGCGCCAAGAAGGGCAAGAGCGAGCGCTATCTCAAGGACGAAGGCGCGCTCGAGGACTACCTGACCGATCTCGGCGCCGAAGCGCTCGTGCTCAAGGCGGGTGCGGGCAAGAACGCAGATGAAATCAAGGGGGCGCGTCTCAAGGCGATCGCGCGCCGGGCGCTCTATCGCGATCGGATGTACGAGGCGCTGGAGCGGCGCAGCAAGGAGCGTCCGATCGTGGGCGTGCTCGCCCGGATGGTCAGCGCACGCGAGATCAACGTCGAGACTTTCCGCGACGAGAAGGCGCTCAAGAAGGCCGCCGAGGCCATCGCTCGCGACGCCGAAACCAAAGAGCTGAACCTCGGCTTCAGGATCGAGCCCGAGGATGGCTCGTTCCGCGCCGTCTTCACTCATCAGCGCAACGGCGCCACGCCGCCGACGGTCGTCGATTTGGCGCTCTATCACAGCGGCGAGCTGCGCGAGATTCGCCGGCTCACGGGCGAACTCGAGGAATTGAAGCCGCCCTTCGTACTCAAGTCCGGCGACGAAGAACGGAGCATCGAGACCCTCAAGGCGGTGGCCGAAGCGGTGCTGGCCGCCGGCCAGAAGGGCATCGAGGTCCAGCGTTACAAGGGCCTGGGCGAGATGAACCCGGAGCAGTTGTGGGCGACCACGATGAACCCCGAGGTGCGCTCGCTGCTCAGGGTGCAGGTCGGATCGCAGGAGGAGGCGGAGGAGATGTTCGCGAAGCTGATGGGCGATCAGGTCGAGCCGCGCCGCCGGTTCATCGAGGAGAACGCGCTGAACGTGAGGAATCTGGATATTTAGTGCGGACGGCTGGGCATCTTGGGCGCATCAAAAGCCCATTTCCGACCCTCTCCCCCAGATTGGGGGAGAGTTGGAGAGAGGGTCCTTTCTAGCCGCGCAGATGACTGAAGCGCGGCGTAGGCGCGATGCGATCAACTCGCGACAGGGCGCAGAATCTCAGGCGCAATCAGACCGACACCGAGCGAAAGCTTTGGACGCATCTGCGAGCCTCGCGATTCAAGCAATTCAAGTTTCGCCGTCAGCATCCGATCGGACCCTTCATCGCGGACTTTTGCTGCCCCAGCCGCGGCCTCGTGATCGAACTTGATGGCGGGCAGCACGACAGCGGCGCGCCCCCGCGACGCTCAGCGGACACATTTGATTGAAGCCCAAGGCTATCGGGTGATTCGTTTCTGGGATAGCGAAGTCACAGAAGAGATGGAGTCCGTGCTCGCCAGAGTTCTAGAAGCGCTGCAGCGGAGCATCGCGATTCAAAAATACGACGCGCGAGGAAATTTGCGCGTCTACTAAGGACCCTCTCCCTAACCCTCCCCCAATCTGGGGGAGGGAAAAGGAAACGAGGAGAGAAAAGACATGCAGGTACAAACCTAGATGGCAACCACTAACGGCAACGAACCGACTCGCAACGAGCCCTCATTGCTAAATATCGAAGACGACATGCGGCAGTCGTACCTCGACTACGCGATGTCGGTGAATATCGGGCGCGCGCTGCCCGACCTGCGCGACGGCCTCAAGCCCGTGCATCGCAGGATTCTCTACGCGATGTTCCGCGAGGGCTTGCTCGCGAATCGCCGCTACTCGAAGTGCGCCGGCGTGGTCGGCGAGGTCCTCAAGCGCTACCATCCGCACGGCGACTCCGCGGTCTACGATGCGCTGGTGCGGATGGCCCAGGCGTTCTCGGTCCGCTACCCGCTGATCGACGGCCAGGGCAACTTCGGCTCCATCGACGGCGATTCGGCCGCCGCCTACCGCTACACCGAATGCCGCCTGACGCGGCTGGCCGAGCTGCTGCTGGCCGATATCGACAAGGAGACGGTCGACTTCGTCCCCAACTTCGACGGCTCGCAGCAGGAGCCCGAAGTCCTGCCCGCGCAGATTCCGAACCTGTTGATCAACGGCTCGGACGGAATCGCGGTCGGGATGGCGACCAACATCCCGCCGCACAACCTGGGCGAAGTCTGCGACGCGCTGCTCGCGCTGATCGACAACCCCGACCTGCCGCTCGAGAAGATCCTCGATATCGTCCCGGGGCCTGACTTTCCGACCGGCGGCCAGTTGCTCGGCCGCGGCGCAGTGCGCCAGGCCTACCTGACGGGGCGCGGGATCCTCACGATGCGCGCGCTGGCGGTGATCGAGACCGACAAGCGCAGCGGCCGCGCCTCGATCATCGTGCGCGAGATCCCATACCAGGTGAACAAGACCCGGCTCATCGAGCGCATCGCCGACCTGGTCAACGACCGACGCATCGACGGCATCAGCGACCTGCGCGACGAATCGGATCGCGACGGGATGCGAATCGTGATCGAGCTCAAGCGCGACGCCGAGCCGCGCATTGTGCTGAACCAGCTCTACAAGCTCACGCCGATGCAGGAGAGCTACGGCCTCATCATGCTCGCGATCCAGGAGGGGCGCCCGCGCGAGCTGAATCTGCGCGAGATGCTGATCGCGTTCCTGGCGCATCGCGAAACCGTAATCACCCGCCGCACGCTGTTTGATAAACGCCAGGCCGAGGCCCGGCTGTATATCCTCGAAGGCCTGCTGATCGCGCTCAAGAACCTCGATGCGGTGATCAAGCTGATTCGCGCCGCGAAGGACGCCGAGTCGGCGCGCAGCGGCCTGATGACGCAGTTCAAGCTGACCCAGGCGCAGGCCCAGGCGATCCTCGACCTGACGCTGCGCCGCCTGACCTCGCTCGAGCGCGACAAGATCGCCGCCGAATACAAGGAAACCGAAGAGACCATCGTGCGCCTCAACCGCATCCTCGGCGACCGCAGCGTGCTGATGGGCCTCATCGCCGACGACCTGAAGAAAATCAAGCAGGACTTCGGCGACCCGCGCCGCACGCAGATTATCGAGGCCGAAGGCGACTTCGCCGTCGAGGACCTGATCGTCGAGGAAGACGTGCTCGTGACGGTCAGCCACGGCGGCTATATCAAGCGCACGCCGCTCTCGCTCTATCGCACGCAGCGGCGCGGCGGACGCGGCAAGATCGGCGCCAGCACCGGCGAGGAGGACTTCGTCGAGCACCTGGTGCCGGTCTCGACCCACGATCGCCTGCTGTTCTTCACCAGCGCCGGCAAGGTCTATCAACTGAAGGCCTATGAACTGCCCGAGGCCGGGCGCGCGGCGCGCGGACGTTCGATCGCGAACCTGCTGAGCCTGGCCGACGGCGAATCGCTCTCGGCCTTCATGGCAATCCCCAAGGAGACCGCCGGCAAGTACGCCTTCTTCGCGACCCGGCGCGGGCGGGTGAAGAAGACCGAGCTCGATCAGTTCACCAATGTCCGCTCGACCGGCATTATCGCGATCAGTCTCGAGGAGGGCGACGAGCTGGTCGGCGTGCGAATCACCGATGGCCATCAGCAGGTCGTGCTCTCGACCCGCGAAGGCCAGGCGATCCGCTTCGCCGAGGACGAAGTGCGTTCGATGGGCCGCGACACGCAGGGCGTGATCGGGATGGAGCTCGATTCGTACAGCGTCAAGGAGGGCAAGACCGTGACACTGGTGCAGGACGAGGTGGTCGCGATGGCAACCTCGCGCGACGACGAGACGCTGCTGACCGTTTCGGAGCTCGGTTTCGGCAAGCGCACGCCCGCCAGCGAGTACCGGCTGACTCATCGCACCGGCAAGGGCGTCATCACGATGAACGTGACGGAGAAGACCGGCAAGGTCATCAATGTCCGCCAGGTCGGCTCCGACGATCAGGTGATGCTGATAACCGACGGCGGCAAGGTCATCCGGCTCGACGTCAAAACCGTGCGTATCACCGGGCGCAACGCGCAGGGCGTCAAGCTGGTGAAGCTCGACGAGGGCGAGCGGGTGCGCGCGGTCGCGGGACTCGCGGAGCCCGAAGAGGATTCGAACGGTACTAACGGCAACGGCGCCGAGGCTGAAGATCCGGACGGGTCAGGGAAGTAATCGTTTTAACTCTCTCCCCCAGATTGGGGGAGAGTTGGAGAAGGGTCATTGTTAGCCGCGCAAGATGCCCGGTTGCGCGGCGTATCCTATCCCTCCCCCAATCTGGGGGAGGGATCAGAAGGCACAAGCCCAGTTACGCCGACGCGTAGACCTTGTCCGCGGCCGCGAGCGCGGCGCCGCGGCGCACCTCGACACCCATCGATGCGATGATCGATTCGAGCGCGCCGAGCAAGGCCGCGACGTGTTGGCGCCGCGATGATTCGCCGAGCGTGCCGATTCGCCAGACCTGGCCGCGGAACGGTCCGAGCCCGCCCGCGATCTCGATGCTGTACTTCTGCAGCAGCTCCCGGCGCACCGCCGCCTCATCGATTCCCGCCGGCGTCTTGACCACCGCAAGCTGCGGTAAGCGATGGCCCTCCTGCGCCGCGGGCTCGAGCCCGAGCGCCGCCAGGCCCGCGCTCAGCGCCGCACCGTTCACGCGATGGCGCTCGAAGCGCGCCGCCAGGCCCTCTTCGAGCGCTACCCGCAGCCCTTCGTACAGCGCGTAGGTCATCGTGATCGGCGCGGTGTGATGGTAGACGCGTTCGCGGCTCCAGTATTGCTCGATCATCGAGATGTCGAAATACCATGAGCGGCACTTCTGCTTGCGCCCCCGGATCACATCGCGCGCGCCCTGGCTGAAGGTGATAGGCGCGAGGCCCGGCGGCGCGCTGATGCCCTTCTGCGTGCAACTATAGGCGACATCGACCCGCCACTTGTCGATCTCCACCGGGATGCAGCCGAGCGAAGTGACCGTGTCGAGCACCAGCATCGCGCCCTGCTCGTGCGTAAGCCGCGAGATCTCCTCCACCGGCTGCCATACCCCGGTCGAGGTCTCCGCGTGCACGATCAGCACCAGCTTCGGCTCCGCGATCTTCCTGAGCACCGCGTCGACCGCCGCCGGTTCGATAATCCGGCCCCAGGGCGACTCGACCCGATGCACCCGCGCGCCCATCCGCTCCGCGCAATCGGCCGCCCGCCCGCCGAACACGCCATTGATGCCGATCACGACCTCGTCGCCCTCCTTGACCAGGTTGGCGAGCGCGGCTTCCATCCCGGCCGAGCCGGTGCCCGAAACGGGAAATGTCAGTTCGTTCGCGGTCTGGAAGAGCTCGCGCAGGAGCTTCTTGACCTCGTCCATCACGGCGGCGAAGTCGGGATCGAGATGGCCGACCACCGGCGCGATCATTGCGCGCATCACGCGCGGATGGACGTTGGAGGGACCGGGCCCGAGCAGCGTGCGCTGCGCGGGATTCAGTTCCGGGGCGTTTGCCAATGCGATTCTCCTCGGCTCGGGATCGCCGTCCGGCGTCGCTTAGGTTGGAAATCGATGACTGCGGCAACGCCGTCAGGAATTATTCGCGCTATTATGACCGTATCTGTCGCGCGCCGCAAAAGCGCGTCCGGCTTTACGGCGCCGCGCCGATCTTCATGCTAGAGTGGCGGTCGCGATGGAGACCAACGGCGGCGGCGCCAGTCCGATCGACGAAAAGCTGCGCGCCGAACTGCGCGCGATCGTCGGCACAGGCGCGCTGGTCGAGCGGGCGAGCGAGCTCAAGGTCTACGAGTGCGACGGCTGGACGATCGAAAAGAGCCGGCCCGATCTGCTGGTGATGCCGCGCACGGCCGCCGAGGTCAGCGCGACCCTGAAAGCGCTGCATAAACGCAAAATCGCTTTCGTGCCGCGCGGCGCGGGCACCGGCCTTTCCGGCGGCGCGCTGCCGATCCAGGCACCGGTGATGATCTGCACCTCGCGCATGAACCGCATCCTCTCGATCGATCTCGCCAATCGCCGCGTCGAAGTCGAAGCCGGCGTGGTCAATCTGCACGTCTCCAACGCCGTCCATGCCGACGGCTATTTTTACGCGCCCGACCCGTCCTCGCAGATGGCCTGCACGATCGGCGGAAACATCGCGGAGAACTCCGGCGGACCGCATACGCTCAAGTACGGCGTCACCACGAATCACGTGCTGGCGGTCGAGCTGGTGCTGCCCGACGGCGAGATCGTCGAGCTGGGCGATCCGGCCGAGGATCGCTGGGGCTACGACCTGGTCGGCGCCGTGATCGGCGCGGAGGGCACCGCGGGAATCGTCACGCGCGCGACGCTCAAGCTGTTGCGCGAGCCGCAGACCCGTCAGACGTTGCTCGCGATTTTCCCCGACGTCGAGAGCGCGACCCGCGCCGTCTCGGCGACCATCGCCGCCGGCATCATTCCTGGGGCAATCGAGATGATGGACCGGCTGATAATTCGCGCCGTCGAGGCTGCGTTCCATCTCGGACTGCCCGACGATGCTGAGGCGGTGCTGATCATTGAACTCGACGGTCTCACGGCCGGGATGGGCGAGCGGCTGACGCGGGTGAGCGAGCTGATGCGGGGATGCGGCGCGCGCGAAGTGCGCATCGCCCGCGACGAGGCCGAGCGCGCCAACATCTGGAAGGGACGCAAACGGGCTTTCGGCGCGGTCGGACGCCTGGCGCCCAACTACGCCACCCAGGACGGCGTGGTGCCGCGCACGAAGCTGCCGCAAATCCTGCGCGCGATCGCGTCTATCGCCGAGCGCCATCGCCTGCGCATCGGCAACGTCTTCCACGCTGGCGACGGCAATATTCATCCGATCGTCCTGTACGACGAGCGCGATGCCGACGAGGTGCGCCGCGCGATCGAAGCCGGGCGCGACATCCTTAGGGCCTGCGTTCAGCTCGGCGGAAGCTTGAGCGGTGAACACGGCATCGGCGCGGAGAAGATCCAGGAGATGCCGCTGCTGTTCTCGCCCGACGACCTGATGGTGATGACCGAGCTGCGCCGTGTCTTCGACCCCGAGCAACGCTCGAATCCCAACAAGATTATCCCGACGCCGGGCGCCTGCGTCGAAGTCGCAGCCCCGCATCGGCAAGCGGCGCTCTAGCGATGCGTCTCGAGCCTGAGACAGAGGCGCGCAACCCGGCGCTCCGGGCCGCAACCGAGCTGAGCGCCCTGGTCGGCGCGGATCGCCTGCGCACGCCCGAGGGGCGCGAGGCGCTGGCGGCCGACGTAATCGTCGAGCCGCACAACGCCGATGAGCTCTCAGCGATCGTCTTCAAATGCGAGGTCGACGGTATCCCGCTCGCCCCGCTCGGCGGCGCACGGACGCTCTGCGAGCTGCGCCGCACCCACGTAACGCTCGGCGTATCGCTCGCGCGGATGACGCGGATTATCGACTACGAGCCCGACGATATGACCGTCACCGTCGAGGCCGGCCTCACGCTCGGCGCCTTGAATCAGACCCTTGCGGCGCATCGGCAACATCTGCCGCTCGACCCGCCCGATCCCCCCAGCGTCGCGCTCGGCGCGCTGATTGGCGCGGCCAAGGCCGGTCCGCTGCGGCTTTCCGAGGGCGCCGTGCGCGACCTGCTGATCGGCGTGCGCTTCGTCGGCCACGGCGGGCGCATCGTGCGCGCCGGCGGCCGCGTGGTCAAGAACGTGACCGGCTACGACCTGATGAAAGTGATGACCGGATCGCACGGCACGCTCGGGATCGTGATCGAGGCGAGCTTCAAGGTGCGCCCGATGCCCGAGCGTTACACGATGGCCGTGCTGTCGTGCCGCGACGCCGCGGCCGCGTTCGAGGCGGCGGCCCGAGCTCACGACGCGCTGCCGCTGATTCATATCGAGGTCACGAGTCCGGGCGTCGCGCAGAACCTCGGCGTCGCGCCGGACCAGTTCGGAGTGATCGCGGGCCTGTGCGGCAATCGCTCGGAGATCGATTACCAGTGCGAACGAATGCGCTGGCTCTGCGGCGATGCCAAGTGCGAAATCGTCCAGTTGGCGAGCGCGCTGCGGCTTTACCAGCGGCTGCGCGATTTCACGCTGCCGGTGGCCGGCCTCAGCGCCCGCATCGCGACGCTGCCCGCGTCGCTGGCGCAAAGCCTCCAGGATTGCGGCGCCGAGTTCTGCGCTCACGCAGGATGCGGCGTGGCGGAGCTTTTCATGCCCGGCGAGCTCGGGGCCGAGGAGGCCGCCACGCTGGTCGCGCGATGGCGCGCGATTGCGATCGGGGCGCGCGGCCATCTCCGCCTGCTCTCCGCGCCGCCTGCGCTGCGCGCCGGACTCGATTTCTTCGGCGCGCCGAGCGGCGGCGTGCTCGCGCTGAGCCGCCGGCTCAAGGCCGCCTTCGACCCCTCCGGGGTCTTCAACCCCGGCTGCTTCATCGGAGGAATCTGAGCCCGATGGCAGCGCCCGCCTCGATTCCCAGCTCGGCCCCGGCGCACGCTGCGCCGTCCGCGAGCGCGCCCGTTCCTGGAGCCCGGCGCGACGTGGTCGATTACGAGCTGCTGTTCGATTGCGTGCATTGCGGGCTCTGCCTGGAAGCCTGCCCGACCTACGTCCTGACGCGGCGCGAGATGGACTCGCCGCGCGGCCGAATCTACCTGATGAAGGCGCTGGCGGAAGGACGCGTCGACCTCGACGACAGCGCGGTGCGGCACCTGGATTTGTGCCTCGGATGCCGCGGATGCGAGACCGCCTGCCCCTCGGGCGTTCATTACGGCCTCCTGATCGAACGCGCCAGCGATTACGTCGAACGCAACTATCGCCGGAGCTTTGGCGAGCGGCTCAAGCGCCGGCTGATCGGCGCGATCTTTCCCTATCCGCGGCGGCTGCGATGGCTGGTTGCGCCGTTGCGCCTCGCCGACCGGCTCCATCTGCGCGGCCTGGTGCGGGCGCTGATGCCGGGCGGCACGGCGGAATGGCTCGATCTCGTGCCGCGGCGCGATGCGCGGGTCGCCTCCGACTCGTGGGCGCAATGGAAGGCGAGTGCCGATGGACCGCTCGCGCTGGTGCATCGCGGATGCGTCGCGCAGGTGCTGGCCGACTCGGAAAACCGCAACAGCGAGCATGCGCTGCACGCGGCGGGCTTCCGCGTCGTCGAGATGAGCGCGGCGGAGTGCTGCGGAGCGCTCGACCTGCATGCGGGAAATCGCGCGCGGGCGCTGGAATTCGCCCGGCGCAACGTGCGGGCGCTCAAGCACAGCGGCGCCGAAGTGATTTTATCGGCCGCTTCGGGGTGCGCCGCCGCAATCGCCGGATACGGTGAGCTGCTGAAGAACGAGCCCGAATATGCGGCGGACGCGCGCGAAGTCTCGGCGCGGGTTCGCGATCTCAGCACGCTGCTGGTCGGCGCTGGGCTACCGATCGGACGCGAGCTCAGGTGCGTCGTCACCTATCACGATTCCTGCCATCTGGCGCATGGCCTGGGCGTGCGAGAGACGCCGCGCCAGTTGCTGAAATCGATCCCGGGCGTGACGCTGGTCGAGATGGCGGAGTCAGACCTCTGCTGCGGCTCAGCGGGCAGCTACAACCTGACCGAACCCGCGATGGCGCGCGAGCTGGTGCGCCGCAAAGTCGATCACATCATCGCGACCGGGGCCGACTACGTGGTGCTCGGAAATCCGGGCTGCGAGTTTCAGATCGAAGCGGAGCTGCGCCGGCGCGGCGCCAAGACCCGCGCGATTCATCTGGCGGACTTCATCGCGCTTGCCAACCGCTGAGTTTAAGGACAGGTTGTCGATCCGTTGCAGACATTGTTGCCGGCGTCGACTCCGCCGCTGGTGGTGGTCGTACCCTTAATCACGTTGTTCGAGAAACCGTCGCCAGCCTGCATCGCGATGCCGGTGCCGCTGTTGCCGCTCACCTCGTTGCCGATGATCGACGAATTCGCGCCGGCGGTGATGCCACTGCCGCTGTTGCCGTCGCTGACGTTGTGCTCAATCAGGCCCGCGGCGCTGATGCCGTCGCCGCTAGTGCCGATGACTGCATTGTCCTCGATCAGACACGACCCGGTGCATGCGATTCCCGCTCCGCCACCCGTAATACGCATCGAGCGCACCGTGCCGCTGCCGAGCGTAATTCCGCCGCCGCCCATCCCCTGGATGTTGCCATTCTGGATGGTTACGTTCGTCTGGCCTGGCGCGCTGATACCGGTGCCGCCGGCCGAATTCCTTCCGATTATCGAAAAGCCCCGGAAATCGATGGTGACGCTGTTACCGGAGACGTTGACTGCGTTCAAATGGCTGCCGTTGAGTACGATATTTCTCGACAGGTAGTAGCTGCCCCTGCTGACGACATAGGCCGCGCCTGCAGCAGCTCCACCGGCCTTCGCGGCCTGTTCGATCGGCATCGCCTGCGCGCCTGAGGTTCCCGAGGATGCGGCGATTACCGCCGCGGCGATTACCGTAAAGATCGTCAATCGGCGAGATGCGGTGCGACAGTTTGGATACATTGACTTATCGGAACCTCGTTGAAGCTATTGCCGGTGGATAAACGATGTCAATCGCGGTTGAGCGCGCCGCGCGGTCTGATAGTAGTTGCGGCCGAAAGCACGATTGAAAAGAGCAGTGAAACCGGTTCAGGTAAAGATCAAACGAGTGCGGCCGGGGAGCGCTATCCCGCGCTACCATAGCGAGCACAGCGCCGGGATGGACCTGGCGGCGGCGCTGGAGGGGCCGATGACCCTGCGGAGCCTGGAGCGCGCCGCAATCCCGACCGGACTCGCGATCGAGCTTCCGCCCGGCTTCGAAGCCCAGGTCCGTCCCCGCAGCGGCCGGGCGCTGCGCGAGGGTCTCGCGCTCATCAATTCACCCGGCACCATCGACGCCGATTACCGGGGCGAAATCCAGGTATTGGTGGTGAATCTCGGCGCGCAGCCGGTGGTGATTCAGCCCGGCGACCGTATCGCTCAAATGATCGTCGCTCCAGTTAGCCGCGCCGAACTGATAGAAGTTGAAGTGCTGGCGGAAACTACGCGCGGCTCCGGCGGCTTCGGCCACACGGGACGCTGAACCGTCCGGCCCTCCGATCGCCCATCGCGATGACGAGCAAGCACGACGACATCGATCTGGCGCTGAGCGAGATCGGCCCCATCGACGGCCGCTACCGGCGCCGGACGCGGGCGCTCGGAGCCTACTTCAGCGAGTATGCGCTGATTCGCTACCGCGTACGGGTCGAGATTGAATGGTATCTCTCGCTCGCGGCGCATCCGGGCTTCGATGCGCTCGCGGCGTTAAAAAATTCCGCGCGCCAACGCCTGCGCCGCATCTACGAAGACTTCTCGATCGTCGACGCGCGCGCGGTCAAGAAATTCGAGGCCGAGACCAATCACGACGTCAAGGCGGTCGAATATTTTCTCAAGCAGAAATTTTCCGCGATCGACCCGGCGCTGCCCTCTGAAATCGTACATTTCGCCTGCACCTCGGAGGACATCAGCAACCTTGCCTGGGCGCTGATGCTCAAGGAATTCGTCGAACGCGAACTGGTCCCGCAGCTCGAGCGCCTGCTGGCGGCGATCGCCACGATGGCGCGCCGCTTCAAATCGGTCGCGATGATAGCGCGCACCCACGGCCAAGCCGCCTCGCCGACCACGATGGGCAAGGAGCTGGCGGTGTTCGCCGCGCGTCTCGAGCGTCAGCTCGGCCAGCTCGGGCGCCAGGAATATCTCGGCAAGCTCAATGGTGCGGTCGGCAACTTCAACGCCCATCGGGCGGCCTATCCCGGGATTGACTGGATCGAGCATTCGCAGCGCTTCGTCGAGAGCCTGGGGCTCAAGTGGAACCCGCTGACCACCCAGATCGAGAGCCACGACTTCATCGCCGAGCTGTTCGACCGGATGGTCCGGATCGATACCGTGCTGCTCGGTTTCGCGCGCGACATGTGGGGCTACGTCGCGCTCGGCTACTTCCGGCAGCGCGCGGTCGGCGGCGAGGTCGGCTCTTCGACCATGCCGCACAAGGTGAATCCGATCGATTTCGAGAACGGCGAGGGCAACCTGGGCCTTGCGACCGCATTGTTTCAGCATCTTTCGACCAAGCTGCCGGTCTCGCGATGGCAGCGCGATCTGAGCGATTCGACCGCGATGCGTTCGATCGGGACCGCCTTCGGCCACGTCGTGATCGCGCTCGATTCGCTCGGGCGCGGACTTTCGCGGGTCGACCTCGACGCACGCCGCATCGCCGCCGAGCTCGACGATCCGCAGGCCTTCGAGGTCGTCGCGGAAGCGATCCAGACCCTGATGCGCCGCTATCGCCTGGAGAACCCCTACGAACGGCTGAAAGAGCTCACGCGCGGCCGCGCGATCGATCGCGCGACGATCGAAAAATTCGTCGCCATGCTGCCGCTCGATCCGGCGGCGCGCAAGGCGCTCAAGAAGCTGACGCCGCGCGGCTACGTCGGCCTCGCCGAGGAGCTGGTCGAGCGCTTCTGCCCGGCGCCGCCCGGCGGCAAGCGTGTGTGAATAATTGAATCGCGCGGCGGCTGATCCCGGCCCTGCCGCTATGCCAGAATAGAGCTATCACCGATTCATCGCGAGGCCTCAATGGAGACCATCCCGTCAAAGCTCGATCAGTTTTACGAGGGCAAGGCGAAGAAGCTTTACAGCACCACCGACCCCGACCTGGTAATCGCCTATTTCAAGGACGACGCCACCGCCTTCAACGCCAAGAAGCGCGGCACGATCGAAGACAAGGGCATCGTCAACAACCGGCTCTCCGAGCTGTTCTTCACGCTGCTCGAAAGCCACGGCGTGCCGACCCATTTCGTCAAGCGGCTGAACGACCGCGAGATGCTCTGCAAGCGGCTCCAGATCATCCCGGTCGAACTGGTGGTACGCAATGTCGTGGCGGGCTCGATGGCGAAGCGGCTGGGCCGCGAGGAGGGCGAAGCGCTCAAGCGCCCGGTGATCGAGTACTATTACAAGTCCGACGCGCTCGACGATCCGCTGATCAACGCCGAGCACGCGCTGGTCTTCGGATGGGCGACGCCGGCAGAGCTGCGCACGATCGATACGCTCGCGCTCAAGGTCAACGAGGTCCTGCGCCGCTTCCTCGACGAACGCGGTATTATCCTGGTCGATTTCAAGCTCGAGTTCGGACGTCATCACGGCAATGTCCTGCTGGGCGACGAGATCTGCCCCGACACCTGCCGCTTCTGGGACAAGGCGACGCGCGAGAAGCTCGACAAGGATCGCTTCCGGCGCGATCTCGGCAAGGTCGAGGAGGCCTATCAAGAGATGCTGCGCCGGGTCGAAGGTTAAACGCCGATTCAGGGAATTCGCTTGCGCGTCAAAGTCTTCGTCACCCCGAGAAAGGGCATCCTTGATCCGCAGGGACGCGCGGTCGAGCAGGCGCTCAAGAGCCTTGGCTTCGACGGCGTCAGCGGCGTACACGTCGGGCGCTACCTCGTGCTCGAGGTCGAGGCCGCTTCGCGCGACGAGGCCTCGGCCATCGCGCGCCGGATGTGCGATCAGCTCTTGGCCAACCCGCTAATCGAGGATTACCGCTTCGAGGTCGAGCCCGGATGAAATGGGGCGTGGTTACGTTCCCCGGTTCGCTCGATGATCGCGATACGCTTCACGCGCTCAGCGACGTGATGGGCCAGGAGGCGGTTGCGCTCTGGCATAAGGATGAAACCCTCGCCGGCGCGCAATGCGTGGTACTGCCGGGCGGCTTCAGTTACGGCGATTACCTACGCTGCGGCGCGATCGCGCGCTTCTCACCGATCATGAAAAGTATCGCGCGCTTCGCCGCCGAAGGCGGACTCGTGATGGGTATCTGCAACGGCTTTCAGATCCTGTGCGAGGCCCATCTGCTGCCCGGCGCGCTCACCCGCAATCGCTCGCTCTCGTTCATCTGTGAAGGCGTCACGCTGCGGGTTGAAAATTCAAAGACCCCGTTCACTCGCGTCGCGCGCGCCGGCGAACTTTTGCGGATGCCGATCAAGCATGGCGAGGGTCTTTATGTCGCGCCGGAAAACGAGCTGCGCGACATGGAAGAGCGCGGCCAGGTGATCCTGCGCTACGTCGCGGCCGACGGAAGCGAAAGCGAGGCCGCGAATCTCAATGGCTCGACGCGCGCGATCGCCGGCGTCGCCAATCAGCGCTTCAACGTCTTCGGCCTGATGCCGCATCCGGAGTATGCCGTGGAGCCGATGCTCGGCGGGACCGATGGCCGCCGGATATTCGAATCGATCATCGAGAGCGCGCGATGAGCGCACCGGTTTCACTCCCCGGCGAGCCGGCGGTCGACCTAAATCTCGCCGCGGCTCACGGCCTCACTGCCGACGAATTCGAACGCATCGTGAGCCTGCTCGGCCGCGCGCCGACCTACACCGAGCTCGGCGTTTTCTCGGTGATGTGGTCCGAGCACTGCTCGTACAAATCCTCGCGGCGGCATCTGCGGATGATGCCCTCGCGCGGGGCGCGGGTCGTGCAGGGGCCGGGCGAGAACGCCGGCGCGATCGATGTGGGCGACGGATGGCTCGCGGTGTTCAAGATCGAAAGCCACAACCATCCGTCGTTCATCGAGCCCTACCAAGGCGCTGCCACCGGCGTCGGCGGCATCCTGCGCGACATCTTCACGATGGGGGCGCGGCCGGTCGCCAGCATGGACTCGCTCAAGTTCGGCTCGTTCGACCATCCGCGCACCCGCTACTTGCTCTCGGGTGTGGTTGGCGGGATCGGCGGCTATGGCAATTGCGTGGGCGTCCCGACCGTCGCGGGCGAAACGATGTTTGATTCGGCTTATGACGGAAACATCCTGGTAAATGCGTTTTGTCTCGGATTGGTGCGGCGCGGGGAGCTTCTGAGCGCGCGCGCCAGCGGGGTCGGCAATCCCGTCCTCTACGTCGGCTCGGCCACCGGGCGCGACGGAATCCACGGCGCGAGCCTGCTCGCCTCGGCCGAGTTCGATGCCAGCAGCGAAGCGAAGCGGCCGACCGTCCAGGTCGGCGATCCGTTCACTGAGAAGCTTCTGATCGAGGCCTGCCTGGAGGCGGCGCGGACCGGGGCGATCGTGGCGATCCAGGATATGGGCGCGGCCGGACTGACCTCATCGTCGAGCGAGATGGCGGCGCGCGGCGGGCTCGGCGCCGAGCTCGATCTCGATCGCATACCGCTGCGCGAACCCGGACTGACGCCCTATGAAATTCTGCTCTCCGAATCGCAGGAACGGATGCTGATCGTCGCGGAACGGGGGCGCGTAGCGGAGCTCGAACGAATTTTCGCCAAGTGGGACCTGCATGCGGTCGAGATCGGCCGGGTCACCGACGGCCATCGATGGCAGGTGCGATCGGGCGGCAAGCTGGTCGCCGATCTCCCGGTCGCAGCGCTCACCGACGAGGCTCCGCAATATGACCGTCTGGCTAAAGCGCCCGCCAAAACCATCCCCGCCATCGCGCCCGCGCGCGGGGCGGCGCCGAGTGCCCGCGAAGCGATCCGCGCCCTGATGGCGAGCCCCAACGTCGCCTCCAAGCGATGGATCTTTCGCCAGTATGACTCGATTGTGCAGGGCAACATCGTGCTCGGACCGGGGGGCGACGCGGCCGTGCTGCGGATTAAAGGGACCCAGCGCGGACTGGCGCTCGCGGTCGACTCGAATCCGCGCGCCTGCGCGATCGATCCCTACCTGGGCGCGGTCGCCACGGTATGCGAAGCGGCGATTAACCTCGCCGCCGCCGGCGCGCGGCCCGCCGGGATCAGCAACTGCCTCAACTATGGAAATCCCGAACGCCCGGAGATCATGTGGCAATTCATCCGCGGGGTTGAGGGAATTCGCGATGCCGCGCTCGCCTTCGACGCCCCGGTGGTGAGCGGCAATGTCAGCTTCTACAACGAGACCGAGGGCCGCGCGATACCACCCACACCGACCATCGCGATGGTCGGCGTGCTCGAGGACTTCCATCGGCGCGTGCCGCAGTTTTTCAGCCATCCCGGGCACGCGGTGCTCGTCGTCCGCAGCGGCCGCCCGCACCTGGCGGCGAGCGAGTATGCCGCGCTCTTCGGATCGGACGAGGCCGAGCTTGGTCCGATCGACCTCGGCCGCGAGCGGAGGCTGGCCGATGCGCTGGTTGATGCGGCCCAAGCCGGGTTGATAAGATCCTGTCACGACGCATCCGACGGGGGTCTTGCCGTCGCGGTAGCCGAAGCGTGCTTCAACCTCGAAAGCCTGCTCGGCGCCGAACTTACTCTCGCGCCTGGATTCGATACGGCTAGCGATTTGTTCGGAGAGGGACGTTCAACGGTTGTGCTTTCGGCCCCCTCGGAGAATGTCGGCAGGCTCACGGAAGGTTTCAAGGCGGCCGGACTCGAGATAGTCGCCGGCGGACGGGTTACCGGAACGGCTCGGCTTCGGATAGGATCGGTAATCGACGAGGACGTGCTCGAGTTGTGTGAGATCTACGAACGGGCGCTGCCCGGAAGGATCGGCGATCGATGACGCTCGAAGTTGAGCTTTCAGCCGACGAGGCGAAACTCGACGATCTGCACGAGGAGTGCGGAGTCTTCGGCGTCTACGGCCATCCCGAGGCCGCCAACCTCGCCTACCTGGGACTCTATGCCTTGCAGCATCGCGGGCAGGAATCGGCCGGGATCGTCTCTTCCAACGGCAAGTCGCTCACTTCGCATCGCGGGATGGGCCTGGTCGCGGACATCTTCGATGCCGAGGTTATCGCGCGCCTGGAGGGCACCAGCGCCATCGGGCACAACCGTTATTCGACCACCGGCTCGACTTCGATCCGGAACTGCCAGCCGCTGGTCGTCGAGTACGCGCACGGCGGCCTGGCGCTTGCGCACAACGGCAATCTGGTCAATTTCGAGGACCTGCGCCTCCGGCTCGAGCAGGCGGGTTCGATCTTCCAGTCGTCATCCGACAGCGAAATCATCATCCATCTGATCGCCAACTCGCGTGCCGCCACCCTGCCCGAGCGCGTCGCCGAGGCGCTGGCGCAGGTGCGTGGCGCCTACTCGCTGGTGCTGCTCACCGAGAACACGCTGATCGCGGTGCGCGATCCGCACGGCTTCCGGCCGCTCGTCTTAGGCAAGCTCAACGGCGCGACCATTGTGGCCTCCGAGACCTGTGCGCTCGACCTGGTGCGCGCCGAGTACGTGCGCGAAATCGAACCGGGCGAGATGGTCGTATTCGGCGATGACGGGATGCGATCGCTGCGTCCGTTTCCGGCCATGCCCGGCCGGCGCTGTATCTTCGAATATGTCTATTTCTCCCGGCCTGACAGCCTGCTGTTCAGCCGCAATGTTTACCAGGTGCGCAAGCAGCAGGGACGGGCGCTCGCCCGCGAATGCCCGGCGGAGGCCGATTTGGTGGTGCCGGTGCCGGACTCCGGCAACGCGGCGGCGCTCGGCTTCGCCGAAGAATCGAAGCTACCGTTCGAGATGGCGCTGGTGCGGAGCCATTATGTCGGACGCACGTTTATCGAGCCGCGCCAGTCGATTCGCCATTTCGGCGTCAAGATCAAGTTCAACCCGGTCGCCGAGATGCTGCGCGGCAAACGGGTCGTGCTGGTCGAAGATTCGCTGGTGCGCGGCACCACACTGCGCAAAGTGATCCCGATGCTGCGGCAGGCGGGTGCGCGCGAGGTGCACATGCGAATCGCGGCGCCGCCCACCACGCGGTCGTGCTTTTATGGCATCGATACGCCGACCCAGGAAGAGCTGCTCGCTTCCGACCATTCGGTCGAAGAGATTCGCCGCTGGATTACCGCCGATTCACTTGGCTACCTGAGCTGGGACGGGCTCTACTCGTTCCAGGGCGAAAACCGCGAGGGCTTTTGCGATGCCTGCTTCACCGGGCGCTACCCGGTCGAGATTCCCAAGGGTCACGCGCCCCATCAAATGGCCCTCTTTGAGAGCCACGCGCCGCATCATAACGGCGGCGATGGCGCCGGAATCATCCGCCCGGCGGAGAACGGCGACAGCAACACCAGGTCGCGCCGCGACAGCGCGACCCGCCTGATCCAGAGCTAACCTCACATCGCGCAATACCGGGAGCGCCCGCGTTTATGCGGCAGCGCCAGCGATCATCAATGATGGTCGATGGCGGCGGCTCTGACGATGCGCTCGAAGCGCTCGACCGGAACGGGCGAGGCCAGGATACAGGTGAAGCGCTGGTTGGGACCGACCGTCACACACAGGCTCATCCCGCGATAGCGGTAGAACGAATGCCCCGCCATCTGCATCAGCGCGTCCTTCGAAATCGTCATCTCGATCGCGCCGCGAAAGCGCATGCATAGAATCAGCTCGTTTGAAGGTCCGCGATAGAGCGTATAAGTGACGCGGCGGCCGGCGGGGGTCGTGTCGATGCGGCCACCCACGAGTTTGAAGCCGAAGCGCGTAAAGTTCCAGATTCCCGACGGCATCCGCGCCGCGTCGTAGGCACGCTGGAGCGCGAACACGCTGTCGGAGGGAACGTTGGGCGCGAAATCTCCCTCGAAGGCGGCGAGCTTTTCGGTCGCCTGATCGAACACCGGGACCGAGCCATAAGACCCGAAGTTGCTGCGGCTCAAAGCGATCGCGATCACGACCGCGGCGGCGACGGCGGTTGGAATCCAGCGCCAGGGGCTGCGCAGGACGCGAGACTGGAGGCCGCTCGGGGAGCCGGGGCGCGCCTGATGACCGTCGAGCGAGGCGGTCTCGAGCATCGCGCCGTCGAGCGCCGCGCGAATTCGCGCCACCACCTCTGCCGGTGCTTTCCGATCGTCGAGCCGGCGGAGGCGGCCTTTTAGCGCACGTTCCGCAGCAAGCTCGGCGCGGCATCGTTCGCATCCAGCCACATGCTCCTCGACGGCGCGCAGCTCTTCGGGCGCGAGTTCCGCGTCGGCATGAGCGCTCAGATGACGCTCGTTATATTCGATGCAATCCACAGTCTTCGATTTCCGCTCAACTCCCGGTCATCGGTTTTTTCAGGCGCCGCGCGATCGCGAAATCCTGGAGCTGCCGGCGCATCGAGGCGCGGCCGCGCGAGACGCGCGATTTCACCGTACCGATCGGCAGCTCCAGTACCCGGGCCGCCTCCTCGTAGCTGAGCTCTTCGATATCTACCATCAGGATGACCGCGCGGAACTCCTCGGGGAGCGCGTTGAGCGCCTGCTCGACCTCGTGATCGAGCACGCTGTCGAGCACGATCTGTTCAGGATTCGCCGGCGCGGCCGCGGAATGGACGCTGTTGGTATCGGCCCGGCGCTCGAATTCCTCGGCCGACGCTGCGACCTGCTCGCGCGCGCCGCGTCGATAACCGTTGCGGAAGATGTTGTAAAGGATGGTCAACATCCAGGCGCGGCAACTGGTGCCGGGCGTGAACTGATGGAAGAAGCGAAACCCGCGCAGAATGGTTTCCTGCAGCAGGTCGTTGGCATCGTCGGGGTTGCGCGCCAGGCGCAGCGCCGCCGCGTAGAGCGCGTTGAGATGGGGTAGCGCTTCCTGCTCGAAGATTTTACGCCGGTCCTCGCCGATGGGCACTTTCTGCGCCATACATGGATCAGCGACGACCAGCAGCGTCTGATGGGGGATAATTCATAACCGAGGCGGTGAGTTCCCGGCGTCAACGCGGAACGATAGCCGAATGGACGCAGTTTCACAAAAGTCTACGCTTGCATAGTGGGTCATGGTTGGGCGAATCTCACCTTGCGGAATGCATGGGGTAACCTGAGGAGAGACATCGTTATGAAAAAGAATCTGATTTCGGGTGCGATTCTGGCCGGCGCCGTCGCGCTGGCATTCGCCGCCACCGGTGCGCAGGCCCAGAGTGCGGGTTCCGGGAGTTCGATGGGCAGCGCGCAGGCCGCGACGGTCAAGTGTCTCGGCGGCAATGATTGCTCGGGCAAGAGCGCGTGCAAGACCGCCAGCAGCCCGGGCCCGGGACAGAATTCCTGCAAGGGGCAGGGATACGTGGTGACCTCGTCCGACAAGGAGTGCAAGGACAAGGGCGGCAAACCGCAGAGCATGTAGGGTGAGTTCGTGGGTCGGCGCCGGGTCCGACCAATGCCCGGCGCCGCGCATCGCATCGATGGACCGCTCGGATTTTCCGCCGCTCGGTTACGGGGTTGGTCTACGCCGGCCCCACTATGGGCATGTGATCGAAGCCCGGCCGCGTATCGATTGGTTCGAGATCATCTCGGAAAACTTCATGGTCGATGGCGGGCGGCCG
>Ga0209415_10006788_pt1 | contig 20210 bp, 19 predicted proteins | sample PeaSoiSIISIP2007_FD_187696 | JGI IMG/M metagenome (GOLD analysis project Ga0209415, IMG submission 187696) | Peat soil microbial communities from Weissenstadt, Germany - SII-SIP-2007 (SPAdes) (version 2) | ecosystem: Environmental > Terrestrial > Soil > Wetlands > Peat | place: Germany...
CGGAATGCCGGCCATGATCGAGACTGCCATTGATTTCGTCCTCGGTATTGCTAAATGTCAACGAACATTCTACTAAAAACAGCGCGGAGAGAGTGGCGCGCTGTCCGAATAGACCACTTGGATTCCCAATCCGGAAGCGGCTCGCGCGAGACCGGCGATGCTACAGGCCGAATTGCCGCAGATGATGGTCGATGTGCTTCCATTGCAATGAGTTCCACTGGTCATTGGTAAGCGGACCGAAAAACGGGTGATCCGGCCCCAGGTCCTGCGGCGCGGTTGCCAGACGTTCGATCTTCTCCACAATGCGCTGACGATCCGACTCCAGATTTCCCGGAATCCCCTTCAACAACTCGGGAGCGGTGGGAACATTTTTCGGCATCGGCAGCACATACAGAAAGAGATGCTTCACAGGGAAGCTTTGAAAGAGCTTGCGGTTGGCCGATTTGGTCGGCAACTCGCCCAGCGCCATGGCCAACGTATCGCCCAGGTGGCAAAGCATCTTGGCCGCATCCATCTTTCCCCAGCGGGGATGAACCCCAGCCGTCACGGAATTGATGCGTTGAATCAATAACTTGCGCACAGTATCTTTTCGTAGGGAGGGCATCGCCTTTCCTCTTTCTTCGCCTATCTTATCAGTTTCCGAGAAGCAGCGAGAGAAATCTCCTCCAATTTTCCAGGTAGCTCACTCTAATGCGATTCTGGATCAATGCCACGGTTTTATACCGGCGGAAGAGCCTCGACCACTGGCACCCCAGGCGGCGGGATAAAGTGGAAGGCATCGGCGGGGATGGGGGCATTGGGCTGCTCGTTGCTGAAGAGGAAGCGTGTCACCGCACCGTCGGTTTCTTCAATCTCGATTTTTTCAATTTTCCCATCGGAAGTAACCGTCAACGAGAGCCGTGCAACGCGCTTTTCCTGGCCCTTGGGTAGGCCGTTGAGCGTGAAGCGGCCATTGGCTGCGGGGCTGAGGGTGAGGCTGTTCAGCTCCTTTTCCAACTGAGTGTGCCCCAGCAGAAAACGCAGCGGCGAACGCAGATCGTCGAGCTGCTTGGAGGGAATGCGCTGCACCTGCGAGTCGCCCTGCGAGTAAAACCAGGCGAAGCTGCCGTTGAGAAGAAAAAGTTTACCGGCGGGCTGGCTGTACTCCCACTTCATGCGCCCAGGCTTCAGCAGCAGCAGGGTTCCGCTCTCGGTGCGATGCATGCCCAGGCCCTCGAAAGTCTCCGAGAAGCCGGACTTGAACGAGTGAAGCTGGTTATAGTGTTGGTCCACCTTGCGCGCCAACTCCTGTGCGGACGGCGGAAGTTTTTGGGCAATGAGGCTTTTGGAAAGCAGGGCGGCAGCCAGAAGCAACAGGCTGCCGCGACATAAGAGTTTTTTCATCGTCATTGCAAAGGCTGGGTGCAGTTGGTGCCGCCTGTGGGGTCGGATTTGATAACGCCGAACTGATCGCTACAGAAGCTGGCATCTCCAGTGCTACCAACGGTTTGTGGGACGCCGGTGATCGTGTAGCCGGTGATCCTGTCGGAGCCGCCCAGGTTGACCTTGGTGCAATTGCTGATGGTGAAAATATAGCCGGATTTATAGCCGGACGCCAGGCCCGTATCCAGCATCTGCGCGGCGGCCGGAGTGGGCGCACCGGCGCTGTGCTCGCCACCCAGAGAGGCCAATGTGCAAGCGTACCCATTGGTCGGGAAGGTGGACTCGTACTGCATTTCCGCCTGCTGGATGGCGCGAATCGACTGAATGGCCGAGGTGCGATTGGCGTACTTTCTCATATTGCCGATAGTGGGAATCGCCATCAGCATAAGGATAAGAATGATGGAGATAACGATAAGCAGTTCCATCAGCGTGAAGCCGTTGGGCTGGACTGCGGAGCGGCGGTCGCGACGGCCGCGACGGAACAGGAATCTGGAAGTCATGGGATTGCTACGCCTCGTGGAGCAGACCGGAAGTGCCAAAGTCCGCTCGACAAAATGCTACAACGTATGGACGCGGAAGGGAAATGGAACGCTCAACAGAGATCAGAGAGCCGTGGTCAGAGAACAGAGAACAGGGAACAGAGAACAGGAAATAAGGATCAGTGAATAGGGAGAAGTCCCCCACCGTCTTCGCCAACCCGCCGCGCATGAAACTGTAGCGCCGACCTCCCGGTCCACGTCTGTTTCTAAAAACCAGAAAAACGGGGCGAAGCTTGGTGAGGGGGAGTTTTCCCTGGCTTCAAAATCGAGACCCGGGCACTCGCCATGACTTGCCCCAAGCCTGAATATTCAAGCCTGGGGCAAATCGAAACCTACGACAGACGCCGCGCGCCGCCGGATGCGTGGCAAATGTGAATCTGCGGCTTGATGCCGGTTTTCGCCTCGTAGCGCTTGCCTAGCTCGGCGGCAAACTCTTTAGCCTTGTCCTGCTCGACCAGGTTGATGGTGCAGCCGCCGAAGCCGCCGCCAGTCAGTCGCGCGCCGATCACGCCGGGTAACTCGTTGGCCAACTCGACCATCAGGTCGGCCTCGGCGCAGCTTCCCTCGAAGTCCTTGCTGTAGCTGATGTGTGCCTCGGCCATCAGGCGGCCGACTTCGGCAATATCGCCCTTGAGAAGCGCCTCAGAGGCGGCCACCGTGCGCAGGTTTTCGCTGATGACGTGCTTGGCGCGCAGGTAGGACTTGGGTTCCATCTCGTGCCCCCACTTGGCCAGGTCGTCCAGCGTGGCATCCCGCAGAAAGGGCACGCCGCCGCGGTGGCCGTTGATGATGGCACAGGCGGCCTCGCTCTCGGCACGGCGGGTCTTGTAGTCGCCGCCAAGAATCGAGTGCTTCACCATGGTATTGGCGATAACCAGGGCCAGATGTGCGGGGATCGGCGCGAGGCGGAAGCTCAGGTCGCGGCAATCCAGCAGCAGCGCATGATTCTCCGCGCCGTTGGCCGAGATGAATTGGTCCATGATGCCGCAATTGGCACCCACAAACTCGTTCTCCACGCGCTGGCAAAGCCGCGCCAGCACCGGGCCGGGATAACTTGCGCCGATCAGCGAGAGAACCGCCAGCGCCGTCACCACTTCCAGCGCCGCCGAACTGGACAGGCCCGATCCCAGCGGCACGTCACCCCAAATACTCATGCTGAAGCCGGGAATCGTGTGCCCCTCGCCGGTAAGAATGGCAACCACGCCGAGCGGATAATCGCTCCAGTGCTTGGCGGCAACCTTGGGCAAGTTCGCGGCGTCAAACGTCTTCTCTTCATGATAATTTTCGGAGTAGAAAACAATCTTTCCGTCGGTGCGTGGCGAGATGGCCGCCAGGGTGGCAAAGTCGATGGCCGCGGGCATCACAAAACCCTCGGCGTAATCCGTGTGTTCGCCGATCAGATTCACGCGACCGGGGGCAACGAAAACGGCTGGCTCCGCATGGAAACGGGCCTGGTGCGACGAACGCAATGCTACAGGATCATGCATGGTTTGTAACTCCTGAATGAGATAAAAACGTACTGCACAGAAACTGGTACCGTGACGGCTTGATTGAGTAATCTGATGAACTGTAGCGCCGACCTCCCGGTCGGATGGAGCGCGGGCGTCTCCGTCCGCGTTTGTTCATGGTGAATTACCAAGTCATGCAGTCGTGGCACTAGGAAACCTCTGAGTAAGTCGGCATTTTGAAGTGTACGGGCTTTAGCCCGTACATAAAGCCTGCAAATTCATGGGGCTTTAGCCCCTGAGGGAATGCATTCTTCCATCACCAGTACTTGTCCAAAGGTTCCCTAGAGCCTCTCGAAGTCCGTAAAGAGCGTCCACTTGTAACTGGCACCGGCGGCCAAAGTGCGAGACCACGGCCCGGCAATCGCCAGCGAATCGACCGGCGCTGTGGTCGGCTCAATCGCCACGCAGTTCTGTTTGGTGCCAGCACGGTCCGGCCAGCCACCGTAGCAAATCCACAGGCCCAGGTAGGGCATTTCGGCGGCATCGAAGCGCATGCGAATCCGCACTCCGGCGCGGGGCCGCTCCAGCACGCACCAATTTTCAGAACTGGTGAGCGGCCCGGCAAAGAGTTTGTCGCCGTAGCACGTCTCCGGCGCATGGCCAATGCTCAGGTCGGTCTGCTCACCGGAGATGGTGGTGGCAATCGGCCAATTGACCAGGTCGCCATTCTGCCCCAGCCGCCCACCGCCGGAGCCTTCGAGTGTGAGCGTGGTAATCGACCCCGGCAGGATCACGCGGTCGCCGCTCTCTGCGGCAAATCCGGGATGCACCGACCAGGCCCAAGGCGTGGCTTTAGCGCCCTTGTTGGTCAGCGTGTAATCCAGGCGCAACTGCCAACCCTGCTCCGACTCGGTCAGGGTCATCGTGCGCTGTAACTCCAGCGGCAAGGAGAAGCACTCCGCGCGCAGAGTGATCGAACGGCGGTCACTCTCCTGATCCCTGTTCCCTGATCCCTGTTCCCTGACTTCAGTCCACGCCACGCGCCACAAATCCCCGTGATCGGGAACCGAGACGATTTCCCCTGTGGCCGTGACAATCTCGCATCCGGCCACCGAGGGCAGGCATTCGTCCCATCCGCTGGCATCGCCCGTGTCAAAGCTCATGGTGCGGGTGCGCGGTCCGTAGGGTGCCAGCGGGGCCTGCAACAACTCCTCATCGCCAATGCGAATGGAGCCGATTTTTCCGCCCAGTTCGGGCAGGACGGTGGCGGAAAAAGCTCCGGCCTGGATGATAACGTTTTCTGCTTTCTCCGGTATTACGCCAGTTTCAGTCATCTTCTCCCTTTGCCCCACAGCCGACCGGGCCGATCTGCTTCGATTGCCAAGTCGCACCGCGTATGAAAACCGTTTCAGCGGCAATTCTACTAGATCGAGGGGAACTTTCTGTGCGTTGCAGGGCACAAAATTTCATTTGCTGCCCTCGATGCGAGTTTCACTATCTGCTGAAAAATACCGTGGCTGAAGCAAGCCTTCCCGCGAGCAAGTCTCACCATCGCTGACTCCTTCCCGGCAATGGCTGCTAAGCGATCCCTTCCTCCCAGAAACGGCTGTTAGCAGCAGTCCGGCTAGCCTCGTCACGTTGCAATTGGTACCCGCCGCGCATGAAACTGACCCCTGATCTCTGACCACTGGCCACTTGTTTCTTTCTGGAAAGCTTCTTTACGGCATCTTGAGTCTTGCACAGTATTCCCCACACAACGCGCACAATAAAGAGATGAGGGAAAACCCCTCTGCATGACCCAATCCGCCCTGGATTTGAAGGTCTGAACCGCTGTACCCCCACCCCCTCCCCCTGTGGAAATCGTATTCCGCCCCCTTAATAATCATATAACTCACAAGGAATCAACTATTTGTAAATATTACATAGTTACTGATCAGTAAACAGAGAGGCCTGTTTTTGGCCATTTTTTGCCCCAAAAAGCCTCGTTTTGACCCCTAAAATGCCCTTTTTTGCCAAATTAGAGACCCTCAAAACGCTGTTTGCGTTCTGCCACGCTCGGCTCGACGCCGATCAGAATTGAGCCTCGAATGCGCGGAAGCGGCGCTCCAGTTCCCACTGCGCGGCGGCTTTTTCGTTGGCATCCAGGAACGCCTTGCAAGCCGCGCTGGGCTGGGCGGCGCCAAGCGGCTGAGCCTTGCAGGCTGTGGCTGGCGCTGTGAAGGCATCGGCTGCGGTCCACAGGCTTTTTCCGCTCAAAAAGCTATGCTCCAGACCGGTGCGGGCCAGTTGCTTCAGGTCTGCGTAGCTGAGGTGATAGTCCAACGCGGCGCGCACGTACTCGTGGGTCAGATCGATGCGGCTCACGCCCTCATCGTCGGTCGAGAGCGCAACCGGAACGTGTGCGGCGCGATACAGCGGGAAGGGATGCTGCGCGCCCTTGACCTCCAGAATCCCCTCGTTGGAGCTGAGATTGATCTCGACCATCACGTGCTTGGCCGCCAGTTCGCGCAGCAACGCCGGTGCGTCGTTTTCGCTCATCACGTCCACGCCGTGGCCGATGCGCTCGGCGTGGCCCAACTCGACGGCCTCGCGAATGTGAAAGCGCAGTCCCTCGGGCGGCACCAAGCCTTGCGCCAGTTCACCAGCGTGCAAGCTGATGTGAACCTTGGGATAAAGACCGTGCAGGGTAGCGAGCATCTTCATTTGCAGCGTGTAATCGCGCATGGAAAGATAGCCGTCTTCGGGCTGCACAAAGTTGATGCCCACAAAGCCTGGCTCATGTGCATCCAGCGTAGCCTGCACCGTTTCAAAGCCCAGCAGCGTCTGCGCAAAGACCTGTTCCGGTGCCGCGCCACGCAGAATCTGATAAATGTAGCGCACCTCGACCGAGCACGCGGGCGCGGCCTGCGGAGTTGCGCAATGCTCGATGCGCCGACGCTCGGCCTCGGCACTGCGCACGTCCTCACGGTCGGAGGCAACCTCGTCGCGCAGTCCGCGTTCCAGCAGCTCCTGACGAAGCTGGGCGAAGTTCGGCTCGTCGCTGGGCCATTCAAGCCGCCGAGAGAGCGCGGTCGCGTGGCTGAATGGAGGAGTCTGCATCAGTTCCAGATACTGCTGATTCTGCGCGGCGGCGCGCGCCGCCACCTCGTCCACCCACTCGCCCGTGTGCCGCTTGCTGATGCCGCCGAAGCGCCCGAAGGTAGCAAAAAACTGGTCGTGCCCGCTGAATTCAGCCGTGGGAACAAACCCGCGCATGGAGAACGAATCAATCAGTCGGTCGTAGAGGCTCTGATTGGCCGTGACCTGCGCCGCAGGCAGCAGCGGTGCCGTGCACGGCGGCTTGGCCAGGCTCAGCGCCGCCGGGTCCACGCAAAGCCCGTCCTCGCCCGCCGCGCGAATCAGGCTCTCCGCATACACCGCGCCGGAAAGATGCACGTGCAGGTCAGCCCCTTTGGGGAATCCAACCAAAAAGCCCTGCGTCGCCAGCGGACCCTGGTGCACCGCCGCCTCATAAGCGCCCGCCGCGCGGGCCTCCGGCTGAGGCGCTTGAGCATACAGGGCTGTTGTGGCGGCGAGAACGAAGCTGGCGAGAGAAAACAATGAGCGGCGCATGATGCATTCCAGTGTAGTGCAGGCGCGCGCGGGGTGTTCAATTTTTGCCATACTCGGTAGAGGGCCACGAATTTGTGTGCAAGCAGTTTCTTTACCGAAGCTTGAGACAATTTCCCAAATGTGCCCTTTACCGTACTGAATCCATCGGGCTTTCATCATCCGTAATCCGGTTCGCGATACACTGGTGCAGAGTGCATTTGCTGTAGCCGTACCAGGACTTCCAACCCCAGGAGGACTCATGCCGAAGACTTTGCTCGAACAGTTGCGTGCTTGTACCGTGGTTGTTGCCGATACCGGCGACATTCAAGCGATTGGCGAATTTCGCCCTCAGGACGCCACCACCAACCCCTCGTTGATTACCGCTGCCGCGCAGTTGCCGCAGTACCGGCCCATCGTCGATGGCGTTTTGCTGGAAGCGCGCAAGGAACTGGGCGCAGCCGCCGACGAGGCCGCTGTCGCAAATCTTGCCTTTCAGCGCCTGGCCATCGCCTTTGGCAAAAAGATTCTGGAGATTGTGCCTGGGCGCGTCTCGACCGAAGTGGATGCCCGTCTCTCCTACGATACCGAGGCCACCATCGCGCAGGCCCACTCCATCATTGCGCAATACGATGCCGCCGGCATTGGCCGCGACCGCATCCTGATCAAGATCGCCTCCACCTGGCAGGGCATCCGCGCCGCCGCCGTGCTGGAGCGCGAGGGGATTCACTGCAATCTCACATTGCTCTTCGGGTTGCATCAGGCCATCGCCGCGGCCGAGGCTGGCGTTACACTCATCTCGCCGTTCGTCGGGCGCATCCTCGACTGGTATCGCACCGATACCGGCAAGGAGTTCTACGAGGCCGAGGACCCCGGCGTGATCTCCGTAACCCGCATCTATAACTACTACAAGAAGTTCGATTACAAGACTCAGGTCATGGGTGCCAGCTTCCGCAATATCGGAGAGATCACGGAACTGGCCGGTTGCGATCTGCTCACCATCAGCCCGCAACTGCTCGGCGAACTCGAATCCACCATCGGCTTTATGCCGCGCAAACTCGATCCGGTCGCCGCTAAAAAAATGGCCATCGAAAGAATCGTTATGGACAAGGAGACTTTCGACTTCCTCCATGAATCCAGCCGAATGGCCTCCGACAAGTTGAGGGAAGGCATCGACGGCTTCTCGGCCGCGCTGGTGAAGCTGGAAAAACTTCTCACCGAGCGGCTGGCAGAGCTGGAAAACCGCGTCCCTGCCACAGTTTAGCTATGAATGACGATGAAGTCGTCGCGACAGGAAAGCCGCGCCGACTTCATCGCCAATTAATTGAGGACTAGTTGTTACTACAGTAATTAACGCAAAATAACTCTGCCAAATTTACCCCATTTCACTATTTCCTTATTTTTCTCCTGCATATTTTTATGAATATTCCGATAAGCTTTGGGTAATGGCAAGCAAACCAGGCATTCACCGACCTCCCCTCTGTGCTCCGTGAGAGCAATCGGTCGATGCCTCTTAGCATCGGCCGTTCGCGTTTTCGGCCTCGGGAGGTGCGTATGCAGGTACAGGTTCACCCACTCGAACTCTATTTTCGCCACGCGGTTCGCTCCAGTTATGAAGAAAAACTGGGCATGAACGACCCGGAAATTACCGGCTATGTGGCGCGCCTGCTGTGCGAATTTTCCGACGTAAACCATCTTTACAAACTGCGCGACGAAGCAGGGCATCCAATTGAAGAGTTGGATGTGATGCGGCGCGCGGCCGACCCCGTTTACGGAACCGCGCCATCCTTCGATGCGGAACGCGCCATTCGCAAGCATATAGGAGACTATGCTCTGTTTGTTTCGGGAATGTATCCCGAGGCGACCGATAGCAGCCGCAGTCGCTATCGGCATAACCCAAGCCTTGGCGAACTGATTCAGGTCGGCAAGGAGAGTTATCACATTGTGAGTCAGTTCAATCTCTTCGAATATGAAGAGGAAGCGCCTTTGTTTGCGCGACTTGCGGAGAACTTTGAGCGCTGCATCCTGGGCCTGGGGCTGGTCCGCGAGCAGTTGGGAGCCGTCAAGCCGTTCATGCTGCCGCCGCAGGCAAGCGAAAGGCCCGAGTAACTCTCTCGGGCCTTTCAAGAGAAGCGAACAGGAGTTACTCTGACCAGACTCCCAGGACGTTGCCCACGCCGTCGGAAAAGTGGAAGCGCCGTCCACCGGGAAACTCGAAGGTCGGCACAACGATGCTGCCGCCTGCGGCCAGTATCGCCACTTCGGTGGCCTTCAGATCTTTTGAGTACAGCACGACGATCGGCGCGAACTTGCCGGGGCCTTCGTGCGGCTCGCCTTTGGCAAAGCCCAGCGCGATGCCAGTATTTTCCGGCTTGGTGTCAATATAATCCGGACCCCAGTCCTTGAATTCCCAGCCGAAAACCGTGGAATAAAACTTCTTGGCGCGGGCAATATCGTTGGTGGTGAACTCGATATAGTTGATCTGGTGATGCAATGCGGAATTGCTCATGGAAATCCTCCTTGGCGTGGCCCTGCGGCGTATGCACCCATCGTATCAGAGGCGGGCAAGTCGCGCGCTGCCGTTACTTGCCAATCAGGTACGAAACTCCACCCACAAGCGAGCGGCCCGGCATGGCCACGCCCTGAATCTCCTGATAACCCGTATTGCTCAGGTTATTCAAACGCAGATAAGGACGAATTCTTCCCGCGTTTCGAGTTATCGCCGCATCCCACACCGGATAAGCTGTTGCATTCCAAAACTGCGTGACTGACTGCTGATAGGGCTTGGCTATGTGCACGGCATTAGTGATGGTAACTGCGTAAGGAAGCACAGCAGTCCAGGTCGCATGAATATTCGCGACCGGATAATTCAGTGCGTACTCTGATTGCAGCCCATTCAGCCAGGCCTGCGCGCCGAAGAGTTGGGTCCAGGCAAACTGCACTTGCTCACCCTTTGCCACGCTCCAATTCGCCGAGCATTCAAGTCCGCTGAAGTGGACGCCGCTCAGGTTGCTCGCCTTCCACGGCAGCGCCGCATTGGCGCGCACATAGTCAATCGTATCGTGCTGGCGCGAGTAGAAGCCCGCAGCGGAAATAGATAGCTTGCTCGTCGCAGACCAATCCGCGCCGCCTTCTCCGGACCACGCCGACTCTGGCTTTAAGCTTGGATTTCCGTTAGTCGTGGGGTCCGAGTAATATAAGTCGGTATAAGTCGGAATGCGAAATCCATAACCACCGCTGGCGCGCATCTTCAGCGCATCGGTAACGCGAAAAATGCCAGCCAGATGCGGCGAAAAGACCGCCTGCGCCCCGCCGGAGAGAATTTCCTCGCGCAGACCCGTCGATAAGTTCCACCGGCGCTGAGACGGCTTCAGGTCAAGATCGAGATAGCCTGCGCCGCGATTGCGTGCGTGACGGCCGAGGTTGCTGCTCTCGATGCTATCTCCATCTGACTCCAGTCCGTATTGAAAAACTGAACTACCCGCGATTGATTCCGTTCGCCGCAGTGAGGCCTGCCACGACCCATCGGTATGATTGTTTTCGTAAACAGAGGGATCGTTACGCAACAGAACAAACTCATCCGTATGACGCCGGTAGCCAAAATCCGCCTCGGTCTGGCTGCCTAACTCCTGCCTGCCGGATGCAAACCAACCTTTGGTTCGCTCCCATGAGCTATACGGTCCATAAAACTGATTGGCACCGAAGGAGCGATCACTGGTTGCAACCATCAGGTCGGAGACTCCCAGCCGCGAATGGAGCCAGTTTTCGAGCGCCGCATCTTCGTTGCGAAAGTCACGGTCGGTCATAAATCCCGTGGAGAAGTTACGATCCGCAGTGAGTCGACTGCTCCACTGCCTGCGCACCAGCGCGCCCAGAAGCGACTCTTCGTTACTCCCAAAACTGCCTCCGCCCGTGCGTAGTTGCAACGAACTCGCGGTCGGCGCGGCGGTAAGAAAATCCACCACGCCGCTCAGCGCGTCGGCACCGTGCAGAGTGGAACCAGCGCCGTGTAGCACTTGAATCGAATCGATCGCATCGAGCGAAATCGGCAGATCAAGATTGTGATGCGCGGTCTGACTGTCGTCGATGCGAAAGCCGTTCAACAGTACCAGTCCCTGCTCGAAGGCTCCGCCGCGCAGCACCAAGTCCGCCTGCCCGCCGCCCGCGCCGCGCTGCTCAATGAAGACCGAAGCGTCGCTCCGCAGCAAATCCTGCGGTGACGCCTGAGTTACAGTCTCCAGAAAATTTACGGGCAGCACCAGCACGGATGCCGACGACTCGGCCAGCGGCACGGGCGTGGCCGTGCCCAGCACCACCATAGTCTCGGTAACGTGCGGGCGCGGCGCGGGCGTTGCATTCTGTGTGATGGTGGCTTGGGCAAAGCCAATGTGCGCGCTGATCGCCAGCGCGAAGCTGGCGAAGATTAGGAGCGGTGGGGAGCTTTTTGTAGTTTTCATTCACTTCAATTTTGAGGGCAGCGGGAAGCCGCGGCAACGAAGATTTGATATTGTTGCGAATAGTTGAATACCTAAACCACTATAATGATCCCATGCGCATTGATGCCTTTCTCCGGGAAAGTCCAATGTTTGCGATTAACCGCGCCGCGCGCAGGTTTGAATCGCTCACCCTTCAGGTTCTGGCCGAGGATGGGCTTGGCTTTCTGGAAGCGCTGGTGCTGGCGGCAATGTTCTTCGAGGCTCCTCTCCCGATCAAGCCCTCGCAATTGGCCGATACCTTTGGCACCACGCGCGGCAATGTGAGTCACTGTGTTTCTTCGCTTGAAGGCAAGGGATTCTTGCAGCGCAGGATTGACCCAGAAGATGCGCGCGCCTACCTGCTGACGCTGAAGCCGCAGGGGAAGCGCTGCGCGCTGCGAGTAATTGCCGCGCTTGACAAGTTACAGAAGGAGTTTGAAGAGGAGATCGGCAAAACAGCCCTGGGCGAGATGCTCAGGGCCATTCGCAAACTGGAGGCGCTCAGCACTTTGAAGTAAGTCGAGCGCCGCGAAATTCTACAGGATATAGCGCGACAAATCCTGATCGCGCACGATGGAAGCAACCATCAGCTTGACGTATTCGGGCGTAATCAGGAAGACCTTCTCTGGACCGGAGGGAGTTACCCGCTCAAGATAGGGAAGCGGGGAAGAGGACTCACTCAGAATCGCCTCGGCCAGCGCTGAGGCGGCCTCGTTATCGGGAACCCTGCGGGCCACATCGGGAGCCAGGAAGCTCACATCTTCAAGCACCCGTTCCATGATGGTATGCAAACGCCGCGCGCCGATATTCTCGGTGGTTTCGTTGACCTTGAAGGCAAACGCGGCCATCTCGCGCAGCGCCTCGGGAGCAAATTCCAGCCGCACTCCCTCGGTTTCCAGCAGCGCCGCGTATTGCTTGGTGAGCGATGCCTTGGGCTCGGTAAGAATGCGCAGGAAATCGTCCACGGTAAGTGACTTCAGCTCCACGCGAATGGGGAAGCGGCCCTGTAACTCGGGGATAAGATCGCTGGGCTTGGAGACGTGGAATGCGCCTGCCGCAATGAACAGAATGTGGTCGGTGCGCACCATGCCGTAGCGGGTATTGACGGTGGTTCCCTCGACGATCGGTAGAATGTCGCGCTGTACGCCCTCGCGCGAGACATCGGGTCCGTGACCGCCCTCACGCCCGGCAATCTTGTCGATCTCGTCCAGAAAAATAATGCCGCTGGTTTCGACGCGCTCGGTGGCCACGCGATTCACCTGATCCATATCGATGAGGCGGCTTTCTTCCTCCTGCACCAGATAGTCGAAAGCATCGGTCACCTTCATTTTGCGCTTCTTGGAGCCGCCGCCGAAGATGTTGGGCAGCATATCCTTGAGGTTCATCTCCATATCTTCAAGGTTCTGATTGCTGATGATGCCGAACTGCGGAGTGCCGCGCTCGCGCACTTCCATCTCGACCTGTTTGTCGTCGATCTTGCCGTCGCGGAACTGCTGGCGCATCTTCTCGCGGGAGCGGTGATAGCTCTCCGCGCCGGGCAGTTCGAGTTGATGCTCGGTATGGGGCGGCGCAGGCGGTGGCGGAAGCAAAACGTCTAGCAGCCGCTCCTCGGCGTTCATTTCGGCCTTGTCTTCCACCTCTTCCAGCCGTTCCTCGCGGACCATGTCGATGGAAATCTCCACCAGATCGCGGATCATCGATTCCACGTCGCGGCCCACGTAGCCGACCTCGGTAAATTTGGAGGCTTCGACCTTGAGGAAGGGCGAAGAGGTCAGTTTGGCCAGCCGCCGTGCAATCTCGGTTTTGCCCACGCCCGTCGGCCCAATCATGATGATGTTTTTGGGCATGATGTCGTCGGCCAAATCGGGCGGCAGCTTCTGTCGCCGCTGGCGATTGCGCAGCGCGATGGCCACGGCACGCTTGGCGGCGCGCTGGCCGACCACGTGCTTGTCCAGTTCAGCGACGATTTCACGCGGCGTCAGCTCGTCCAGCGAGACGTCTTGTTCTTCAGCGGATGCGGGCAAAAAGATGGCCATGGATCATTCAAGCTGACGGAAACTCCGTTAGCTCTTCAACTCCTCAATCGTGATGCGGTCGTTGGTATAAATGCAAATCTCCCCGGCAATCTTCATGGCCCGTTCAGCAATCTCGCGAGCTCCCAGAGGGGTATTCTCAATCAGCGCGCGCGCCGCGGCCGTGGCATAAGCGCCGCCGGAGCCGATGGCGGCAATCTGTTCGTCGGGATCGATAACGTCGCCCGAACCGGAGATCAAAAAGGTTTGCCCGGCATCGGCCACCACCAGCAGAGCCTCCAGGTTGCGCAGCATCTTATCGGTGCGCCAGTCCTTGGCCAGCTCGACGGCGGCGCGGTTCAGGTTGCCCGCATACTGCTCCAGCTTCGACTCAAACCGTGCAAAGAGGCTGAAGGCATCGGCCGTGGAACCGGCAAATCCGGCCAGAATCTTTTCCTGGTACAGGCGGCGAATCTTTTTGGCCGAATGCTTCAGCACGTGGTCGCCCAGCGTGACCTGCCCATCGGCGGCCATCACCACCACCCCGTTGCGCCGAACGCATATCACGGTGGTCGAGCGAATCCGCGGGTGCTGCGCGGCGGCGATATTTTTATCCAAAGCCAAGGAAAATCCTCCAAAAACGGGTGCGGCCAGCAATACCTATATCCTGCCAAGACGCAGAGATAAGTATAGGTCATTTTCCCCGGCCCCTGTTCGATTACCGCGCCGACAGCATTTCCCCGCAGTCTGGAAATCCCCAGGACGGTATCCTCTCAATGCGCCCCGCGTAAATCCAGCCGCAGCAGCTTTGCCGGGTCCAGATACGCGTTCTGCCAGCGTACAGCCCAGTGCAGATGCGGACCAGTGACGCGGCCGGTTGCGCCGCTCAGGCCCAGCAAATCTCCCGTGGCGACCTTCTGCCCCTCGCGCACATCGATACGGCTCAGGTGCATCGAGAGCGTATACAGACCCAGCCCGTGATCGACGACCACAAAGTTTCCCTCGTAATAGAGCGGCCGCGCCAGCACCACCACGCCGCTATTCCCGGCGCGCACCGGCGTGCCAATCCGAGCGCGGAAGTCCATGCCCTTGTGAATGCTGGCCAGTGTGCCGTTGAAGATGCGCTTCATGCCGAAGCTGGCAGTGGGCGCGGCCCTGACCGGCGCGCGGAAGTTGCCGGCCCAGAGCGGTTCTGCGCCGCTCACAGCGAAGATTTGCTCCTTCAATTGCGCTTCGTCCTTGATCTGCTGGAGCGACGCGGCATCCGGCTCAACGAACTTCGGCTCGACGGTCAGGGTGCCCGTGCGATAGTGGGCGGGACGGATCTCGACGCTGCGGCTGAGGTCTTGCTGCGCGTCTCTGGTCTGCGCGAAAATCTTCAGCGTCGAAGGGCCAACGGCTGCCTCCACGTCCACCCCGGCCAGCGCAAACCAGGCCCGCCCGTTGCGTCCGCGAAAGAACTCCAGCTTGCGCCCCATCCACTCGCCACTCAGGTTGCTTGCATTGGGCGCATCCACGCGGATCAGTTCCGGCGCCCCGGCCACAACGACGGCGGGCGTGAGTGTGACTGCGGAAGACTGCGCGCCAGAAACCGGCAGAGCCAGCAGCGCAAAGACGAGTGCGGCGCACAACTGCAGCGGGAAAAACAAGTGAGTTCGCATCTGAGAAAGAATACCGGTTCAGGGGCGGCGCGGATGCGCGGCCAACCAGGCGGCCACGCGGTCCTGAACGTCTGCCAGTTCGTCGGCGGTGATGCGGGTGCCGATATTCTGACGATTGGCGGTGAACTGCTGCTGCTTGGGGCTGGGGGCGGAGGCGGCCAGGGCCAGCCAGTAGTAGGCTTCCACGTCGCTGCGCGGCACACCGTTCCCCATCGCATAAAGCAGCCCCAGTGTGCCCTGCGCGCCCACATCGCCTTGGTCGGCGGCCTTCCTGTACCACTGCGCGGCCTGGGCCGGATCGCGCGTTACGCCGCGACCGTCTCGATAAAGATCGGCCAGTAAAATTTCGGCGGGAATGCAATTCTGCTCGGCGGCCTTGCGGTACCATTCGGCGGCCAGCTTGTAATCGGCAGTCAGTTGCCGCGCCGTGCGTTCACTGCCGCCGCCTGCCGCGTAACTGTCGCCCACCCGCACCTGGGCCGCGCAGTCGCCGACTGTCGCTTTGGCCAGCAGCGCGGGGTCAATGACCGCAGTCTGCGCCGCGGCGGAAAACAGCGTCGCACCAAGAATCGCGCTCAGAATCATCAGCTTCGGTGAATTTTTCATTGATCCATACCGATACTCGAAAACAATAACAGAAAAAAGCGCCCTGCCTTTCTTCGAGACAAGGGCAGGGCGTAGGTTTATTGGGGATTAGCGCGTGTTTCTATCTCAACTTAGTCCAAGTAAAATGCCCCGTCTGAGCAAAGAAGACCACATAGAAATGGTATTGCGCCTTCGATTTGTAAGCGATTCAGCTTTATCGCGGCACGCCAAAGGGGCTAAAATTCCAATATGACTGATCGCATCTCTCTCTCACTCGCCCAGGCCGACCCCGCAGTGGCCGCTGCCCTTGCCCAGGAAACCCTCCGCCAGCATGAGGGGCTGGAGATGATTGCCAGCGAAAACTTTGTCTCGCAAGCGGTGCTGGAGGCGGCTGGCTCTGTCTTCACCAACAAGTACGCCGAGGGCTACCCCGGGCGGCGCTACTACGGCGGCTGCGAGTATGCCGACGTGGTGGAGAATCTGGCACGCGACCGGGCCAAGGAGATTTTTGGCGCTGAGTTCGTGAATGTGCAGCCCCACTCCGGTTCGCAGGCCAACGCCTCGGCCTACGCGGCCATCATTCAGGCCGGCGATACTATCCTGGGCCTCGATCTGGCCCACGGCGGCCACCTCACCCACGGTCACAAGCTCAGCTTCAGCGGTAAGCTCTATCGCACCACTTTCTATACCGTGCGGCGCGATACTGAGATGATCGACTACGACGAAATGGAAGCCATCGCCGTGCGTGAGAAGCCCAAGATGATTATCGGTGGCGGCAGCGCTTATCCGCGCCTCTGGAATTTCGAGCGGATGCGCCAGATTGCCGACAAGGTCGGCGCAAAGTACGTCTTCGATATGGCCCACATTGCTGGTCTGGTCGCGGGCGGTGTGCATCCCTCGCCCGTGCCCTACGCGCACATTACCACCACCACCACGCACAAAACTCTGCGCGGACCCCGCTCCGGTCTGATCCTCTGCGGCAAGGATTTCCAGGTCGGCGCAAAGCCCGAGCAAACTATTGGCAAGGAGATCGATAAATCGGTCTTCCCCGGCCAGCAGGGTGGCCCTCTGGTGCACATCGTCGCGGCCAAGGCGGTTGCCTTTGGTGAGGCGCTGCGCCCCGAGTTCAAGAACTATGCCGCGCAGATTGTGGCCAACGCCAAGGTACTGGCCACCTCGCTGCAAGAGGCCGGTTATCGCATCATCTCCGGTGGTACGGATAACCACCTGATGCTGGTGGACGTTTTTGCCAAGGGCATTCTCGGCTCTGAGGCTGAACTGGCTCTCGGCAAAGCCGGCATTACCGTCAACAAGAACTCGATTCCCTACGATGTGAATCCGCCGCTGAAGCCCTCCGGCATCCGCGTGGGTACGCCCGCGCTCACCACCCGTGGCATGAAGGAAGCGGAGATGCGGCTGATTGGTGCATGGATCGCCAGGGCTCTGGAACAGCGCAATGACGACGCGGCGCTCGAAAAGATTCGCGGTGAAGTGGCCGAGCTGGCCAACCAGTTTCCGCTCTATGCCTGGCTTCGCCCCTAACAGCCTGTGGTAAAACTCCGGCCTTGAATGGGCACGACTTTAGTCGTGCCCTAAAACCATCAGAATCAATGGGGCGTTACAAGCTGCGAAAAAACTCGGAACGGTAAAGGGTACGGGCTTTAGCCCTCCACCGGTCTTACCGACCCGCCGCGCATGAAACTGTAGCGCCGACCTCCCGGTCGGCTGTAGCGTGGACCTCCTGGTCCACGTTTGTTACTGCCTGAAAAATGCTTTACGGCATCTTGCAGAGTAATTCCCACGCAACGCGCACAATGAAGAGATGAGGGAAAACCCTCTGAATCGCCCAATCCGACCTGTATTTGAATGTACCCCCACCCCCTCCCCCTGTGGAAATCGCATTTCGCCCCCTGGAAAATCAAATAAAGCGCAAGGAATCAATCATTTGTAAATTTTACATAGTTACTGAAAAGTAAACAGAGAGGCCTGTTTTTGGCCGTTTTTGACCCCAAAAATCCCGATTTTGCCCTCAAAAACGCTCTTTTTTGCTCGATTTTCGAGCCTTAAAACACTGTCTGAAGTCAATCTCCATGGGATCTTGAAAGAGGCTCTCAAAAATAGAAATATTTTCCGAGTTGTGAACTGAAAAACTTTTTCATGTACGAATTCTTCATTGCCTGATGATGCCAAATTGGATTATCTAAGCTATTCTTGACTTATGGCTAATGACTCACTTCTTTCACTCATCGACGCGGAGATTGCCAAGCTGACGCAGGTTCGTGGCCTGCTGATCAACACTGGAAAAGTTGCCGCCAAAGTTATCGCTCACACCGCCAAGCAGGCAGCCAAAGCCGCCAAGGCAGCCAAGGCCGCAAAAGCACCGGCCAAGACGCGCAAAAAGCGCGTACTCAGCCCTGAAGCGCGCAAGCGCATTGCCGACGCACAGCGCAAGCGCTGGGCCGCGCAGAAGGCCAAGTAAAGAGCCTGAACCCGGCAAGTAGCTTCCCTACTCCCTGCACGTTTCAAGCATCCATTCAAGGGCTGAATGTGTTGCTCCGTACTCTGCGACCAGTGAGTGTTCAGGTTCGGTGGGTGGTGATGAGGTATCATCCCGCCCCGCCGCGCTGGTTCTGTCTCCCCAGGCAGGCGAGTCCCGTGTCAATCCTTCCTGCGGTTTTCATCTCGCCCATTCCGCGCGTGATTGCGGAGCAATGAGTCCTTGCGCGTCATGTGCCATGCGGCCATACTCAGAGCCAGCGCGCCCAGCGCGTACCCGAGCATTGCATGAGGTCCGCTATGGATCTTCCAGCCGCGATAGAACGCGATCCCCGCCGCAATCAGCATGATGATTCCCCGCATCCGATTCATTTCTTTCCTTCTTCCCGTTCAATCCCGGGCCGGTATTTCTGACCTGCTACGCATGGAACTGTAGTTTTTTCCGGCAATTTCATGCTACCAGTGGGCTCAATCAGTTTCCGCGTGTGTACTACGGGGCATGAGCGCAACGCGGCCAGTTTGACCCGCCGCGCACGACCCCCTATCGTGAAAAGAGTACAGCACCAACGAGGATTCCCCATGACCCAGCCCGTATCATCCGCACCCGAACTCAAGAAAACAGTTTTGAACACGACGCACCGCGCACTGAAGGCCAAAATGGTGGACTTTGGTGGCTGGGATATGCCGGTCGAGTATCCTGGCGCGGGCGGCGGTCTGATCGCCGAGCATCTGGCCGTGCGTGCTGGCGTGGGACTTTTCGATGTAAGTCACATGGGCCAGATTCAGTTGCGCGGCCCCGGCGCGCTGGCCGCCGTGCAGCGCCTGACGATGAACGATGCCGCGCGCCTGCAGAATGGGCAGGCGCATTACTCCGCGCTGCTCACCCCGGAGGGCACGTTTGTCGATGACATTCTGGTCCACCGGCTCAGCGAGAACGACTATCTGCTGGTGGTCAACGCGGGCACCAAGGACAAGGATCATGCCTGGATTCGCAAGCAGGTGGGAAGCTTTCCTTCGATTCACATCAGTGACTATTCGAGTTACTACGCGCAACTGGCCTTGCAAGGCCCTCGCGCCCTGGATACGCTGGGAAAACTCACCAAGTTAGATCTGGCCGCGATCAAGAATTACTGGTTTGCATGGGGCCAGGTCGCAGGAGTTTCCAATGTGCTTGTCACGCGCACGGGTTACTCCGGAGAAGATGGCTTCGAGATATATCTTCCCAATGATGAAGTTACCGCAACCAAGGTCTGGAACGAGTTATTGGCGGCGGGTGCGGAGTATGGCATTCGTCCCTGCGGGCTGGGTGCGCGCAATACGCTGCGGCTGGAGGCTGGCATGAGCCTCTACGGGCACGAAATCTCGGAGTCGATCAACGTCATCGAGGCCGGCTTGGAGCGTTGGCTCCGCCTGGAAAAGGGCGAGTTCATTGGTCGAGAGGCGTTGGTGCGGATGCAGGCTGCGGGCGGTCCGGCGCGGCGACTGGTGGGCTTGGAGATGGTCGAGCGCGGCATCGCACGCGACGGCTACCCAGTCCTAGACTTGGCCGGAAACGAGATCGGCGTCGTGACTTCCGGCTCGCCAGCGCCGTTCCTGAAGACGAATATCGCGTTGGCGCTGGTGCCGACGGTGGTCGCAACCGGCGGGGAAGAGCTATTGGTGCAGGTACGTGCGAATCGCGTCCGCGCCCGCCAGGTCCCGCTGCCGTTCTATCGTCGAGCCAAGAAGTAAACCTTTTGTTTTCAATGAAAGTGATGGTGAGTGCAGCCAGCAAGAGTGGCTAGGTTTGCTCCCGGCGCTGGTCTGTGCTAACCTTTGGTTCTGTGCCGTTATCTGTGCGAAGCGGGAGTGTGTCTCCGCAGGATTTCGGTGCGCTGCAAGGCGTCCGAGTCGGTTTTCGGGTGGATAGGGCTGGCGTAGCTCAGCTGGTAGAGCATCTGATTTGTAATCAGAGGGTCGGGGGTTCAAATCCCTTCGCCAGCTC
>Ga0209415_10006789_pt1 | contig 20210 bp, 17 predicted proteins | sample PeaSoiSIISIP2007_FD_187696 | JGI IMG/M metagenome (GOLD analysis project Ga0209415, IMG submission 187696) | Peat soil microbial communities from Weissenstadt, Germany - SII-SIP-2007 (SPAdes) (version 2) | ecosystem: Environmental > Terrestrial > Soil > Wetlands > Peat | place: Germany...
CGCTACGCCGGGCCGATCGACGGCCACGACATCGAGCACATGGAGCAGGCCTTCACCCACGCCGCCGAGTGGGACGGTCCTATCGTCGTCCATGTGCTCACGCAGAAGGGCCGCGGCTACGCGCCGGCGGAGGAGGACGAGATCCAGCGCCTGCACGACGTCAAGGCGACCAAGTCTGTCGTGCTGGAGAACGCGGTGGGCAGCTCGGCCGGACTGGCCGTGGGTGGTTCTGCCGGCTCCGACAATGGCGGCCTCGCTTCGCCCGGTTCGGTGCCCGGGAGCGAGGGCGGCGGCCGGACGCCCCAACGCGCCGTCACCTACACCGACGCGTTCTCGCGTGCCCTCCTGACGGCAGCCGAGGAGGACCCCCGCGTCGTGGCGCTCACCGCGGCCATGCCGGGGCCGACAGGGTTGCTGTCCTTCCAGGCCCGCTTTCCCGACCGCTTCTTCGACGTCGGCATCGCCGAGCAGCACGAGGCGACCTCCGCTGCGGGCATGGCCATGGCCGGCCTGCGCCCCGTCGTCGCGGTGTACTCGACATTCTGGAGCCGCGCCTTCGACCAGGCCAACCTCGACGTGGGCCTCCACGCCTGCCCCGTCGTCTTCGTCCTCGATCGGGCCGGCATCACCGGTGACGACGGCCCGAGCCATCACGGCATTCTCGACCTGGCGCTCGCGCTGTCAATCCCCGGCATGACGGTGTTCGCGCCGTCGGCCGCCGAGGAGGTGGAGCCGATGCTGCAGGCTGCGCTCGCGCTTCCCGGGCCCTCGACCATCCGGTTCCCCAAGAGCGCGCCGAGGCACATCGACCCGGAGGACGTCGGCAACGGGCTCGAGGCCCGGCGGCTGCGCACCGGCGACGGGTCGGTCTGCCTGCTCGGCGTGGGCAAGACGGTCGGCGCCTGCCTGAGTGCCGCCGACGAACTGGCCGCCGAGGGGATCGACGCCACGGTCTGGGACGTGCGCGTGGTCTCCCCCGCCGACGTCGCCATGCTCGCCGACGCCGCCCGCCACCGGCTCGTCGTCACCGCGGAGGACGGCGTCCGCCACGGCGGCGCCGGTGCCTTCCTCATCGACGCCATGTCGGCGCAGGTCGAGTCCGCCGGGCTCGTGCTGCCGGCGACCCGCGTCCTCGGCGTCCCGCGCCAGTTCCTCGCGCAGGGCAAGGCCGACGACATCCTGGCCAGCATCGGCCTCGACGGTGCCGGTATCGCCGAGAGCGTCCGCCGGGTCAGGCTCGAGGTCCCCACCGCCGAGCCACCGCTCTGACCGACGGTCAGCCGGGCACGCCGGCGGTGCCGCGTCGCTTTGCGGCGGGACGCGAGAACAGCTCCCGGACACGCACCTGTTGGCCCGAACGCAGCACCGCTCTGCGGTAGACCCCTGCGGCGACCAGCGCCATGGCGACCGTGCCCGCGATGCTGATCAGCACGGAGGCCCCGAACTGCCACCAGGCGACGTCGCCCAGTCCGACGAGCACGGGCATGGCGAAGGGGGCCGTCGGGGGCAGGTAGGCCAGCACCTCGAAGAGGACGCTCGGGTTGCCCGTGGCGGCCGTCGTGAGCGCCAGGACGTAGCCGACGATGATCGGCAGGCTGAGTGGGAGGGCGAGCGTCTGGACCTGGTCCTGCCGCTCGGCCATTGAACCGGCGGCGGCGTAGACCCAGCAGTAGAACGCATAGCCGAGGAAGAGCCACACCAGTTCGCTCGCCAGCACGAGCGGCGCGGTCCCGTGGAGCAGGTCGGAGCCGACGGCCTTGGCCAGCACGAGTGCGAACACGACGATGATCGCGGCCTGGCCCATGGCGACCAGGCCGATCCCGAGCACCTTGCCGCCGAGGAGCTGGATCGGCCGGACGGTGGCCAGCAGCACCTCGACCACGCGGCTCGCCTTCTCCTGCATGACGCCCATGAGGATCCAGGTGTTGTACTGGGTGAGCATCAAGAAGACGAGGATGAGCCCGATCACCGACGTCGTCCGCGCGGTCCCCTTCGTGCTCGGCTGCAGGCTCTGCACGGGCACCGGCCTCGCGTGCGCCAGCTGCGCGACCTGCGATCCCGAGAGCCCCGCCTCGCGGTACGCGTGCTCGATCCCGAGCTCCACCGCTACTTCCTGCGCGACGGTGGCCACCGTCGACGTGCTGTCCGAGGTCACGGGAGCGTTCACCACGACCCGGTCCCCGTCGACGACGGCCAGGTCGATGGCGCCCGATCGCAGCGCGTCGGCGGCGGCCCGGACCGAGGGCTCGGGCACGAGCCTCACCGAGGTCCCCACCCTGGCCCCGGCCTGCTGAATGAGCGGTTGCAGCGCAGGGTCGGCAGGACCGACGACACCGACCTCCTGCGGCCCCGCCTTGCCGCCGTGGATGACCGGGATGACGATGGCTCCCGCGACGACGAGGAGGATGATGACCGTGCCGACGCGGAAGATGCGGCCCCGCACCCGCTCACGGATCTCCCGGAGCGCGACGAGCCCCACGTCACCGAAGGAGTCACCGAAGGACCCCCGCCGGGGTGGCCGGGCACCTTCCGGCGACGGCACCTGCCCGCGACGCCGCCGTCCGCGCATCCAGATCCGCAGCGCCAGCACGACAGCGCCGACGACGATCACGATGGCCGCCGTCATCCCAGTGCCTCCCGGAACACCTCGGACAGCCGGCGGCGCTGGAAGGAGAACTCGGTCACCCTGCCGGCCTGCATGGCGGCCCGCAGCACCCTGTCGCTGTCGACCGCGTCGTCCAGCACGAGCCGGGCCGCACCGGCGGCGACCTCCGACACGGTGACGCCGGGCAGGCTCCGCGCCCACGCGGCCGCCCGGCCCCCCTCCACCCGCACCACCAGGCGCCGGGGACCGCTGCTGGCGAGCTCGTCCACCGTGCCGGACACGACCACGCGCCCGTGGTCGATGATCGTCACCTGCTCGCACAGGTCCTCGACGAGATCGAGCTGGTGGCTCGAGAAGAGCACGCAGCAGCCGGCCCCGGCCTGGTCGAGCAGCACCTGCCCGATGGCGTCGACCCCCGCGGGGTCGAGGCCCGCCAGCGGCTCGTCCAGCACCAGCAGCTCCGGACCGTGGAGGAGGGCAGCCGCCAGCTGCACCCGTTGCTGGTTCCCGTGCGAGAGCGCCTCGACCTTGCTCTGCGCCCGCTCCGCGATGTCGAGGCGCTCCAGCCACGTCCGGGTGGCAGCCGCCGCGTCGGCACCGCTCATCCCGTGCAGCCTGCCGAGGTACTCGAGCTGCTCCCCCACGAGCATGCCGGGGTAGAGGCCCCTCTCCTCGGGCATGTACCCGAACCGGCGGCGCTCGGGCTGGCCCAACGGGACGCCGTTCCAGCGGACGGTACCCGCATCGAGATCGGTGAGGCCGAAGATCGCCCGCATCGTCGTCGTCTTGCCCGCCCCGTTGGGGCCGAGGAAGCCCACCACGTGCCCGGCGGGCACCGTGAAGGACAGATCGTCGAGCGCGGTCAGCGAGCCGAAGGTGCGGCGCAACCCCACGAGCTCCAGCAGGCCGCCCACCGGATCAGGCTACGCGCACGCGCACACTGACGGGATTACGTCGCGTCACGGTCGCGCTGCCGGGCGCGACTACGCGAGGTTGGCGCCGTGCTGCCGGACGAAGTCGTTGACCGCGTAGTACGCCTCGATCGATTCCCCGGCGTCGCCCCAGAAGCCCTCCTGGATGTCATGGGCCATCTGGCCCTTCCCGACGTAGTGGTTGTTCACGTCGGTGATCTCGAGCTCGCCTCGACCCGATGGAACGAGGTCGCCGATGATGTCGAACACTCCGGCCTCGTAACAGTAGATGCCGGTGACGCAGTATCCGGAGGCGGGTTTCTCGGGCTTCTCCTCTATGTGGGCGACCCGCCCGTCCTCGCCGAAGACGGGGACGCCAAGGTGGCGCAGGTGCTCCGGCTCGTCCACCTTCGAGAGGAGGATGCGAGCGCCGACGGGGTCGGCACGGAAGGCATCGACCATCGGCCTGATGGAGCGCTCGACGATGTTGTCGGCCAGCATGACGAGCACCGGTCCGCCCTCGGCGAAGTGCGCGGCCAGGCCCAGCGCTTCCGCGATGCCGCCCGCCGTCTCCTGGTACGCGTAGGAGAGCTGATCGATGCCGTACTCGTGCCCGTTGCCCAGCAGCCGCAGGAACTCACCGGCGTGCGTCCCCCCGGTGACCAGCATGATCTCGTCGATGCCGCTCGACACCACGGCCTCGATCGCCCAGGCGATCATCGGGCGGTCGTAAATGGGCAACAAATGCTTGTTCGTGATCCGCGTCAGCGGGTACAGGCGCGAACCCGTGCCTCCGGCCAGGATGACACCCTTCATGACCGCGCTCCCGCCGCGCGTGCTGTTGGCATGGCGCGTTTCTAGTCGAATGTGAGCACGCCACGCGCCACGCGCCCGGCATGCATCTCGTCGACTACTTCGCCGAAGCGGTCGAGGGGACGGGTAAGAGACACCAGCTCGTCAAGCATCAGGAGCCCAGCCTGGTAGAGGTCGATCATGAGCGGGATGTCGTGGTGCGGCCGGGCCGAGCCGTAACGGCAGCCGAGCAGCCCCCGGTCGACGTAGGCCAGCGCGTTGATGTCAACCGAGACCTCGGTGCCCCGGGGTGGGATGCCGATGGCCACCGCAGTGCCGCTCCAGTCCAGGCAGTCGAGCGCGCTGCGCAGGACGGCGGGGTGCCCGACGCAGTCGAAGGCCCATGTGACCCCGCCGAGAGGGAAGAGGGCGCCGGCGGCGGACTCCCGGTTGGCCGGGACGAGCTCGCGCACCGCCGCCGCGGCGTCGCCCGCGGTGGCATCGACGAAGTGCGTCGCGCCGAACTGCCGTCCGAGCTCCTCCTTGGCCGCCACGGTGTCCACTGCCACGATCCTGGTCGCTCCGGCGATGCGCAGCCCCTGGATCACGTTGAGGCCGACCCCGCCCACGCCGAAGACGGCCGCCGTGTCACCGGGCCGCACCTTGGCCCGGTTCAGCACGGCACCGACGCCGGTGAGCACGCCGCACCCGATCAGGCAGGCCGACGACAGCGGGATCTCCTTGGGGATGCGCACGGCCTGCACCTCGCTCACGACGGTCAGCTCCGAGAAGACCGACGCCGCCGCGAAGTTGGAGGCTGGCTCCCCCTTGAAGGTGAACGGTGTCGAGATGTTGCCGAGAGAGCTCTGGCACCACGTCGGGTGACCGGTGCTGCAGGCCCGGCAGGCGCCGCAACTGGCCAGGGTGGCGATCACCACGTGGTCGCCGGGCTTCACGGACCGCACCGCGTCCCCCACCGCCTCGACGACGCCGGCGCCCTCGTGGCCGAGCACGGCCGGCGCGGGGAACGGGATCGTCCCGTTGATGACCGAGAGGTCCGAGTGGCACACGCCCGCCGCCCGTATACGGACCTGTACCTCGTTCGGGCCCGGGCCACGAACCTCGAGCGCGTCGGTGAACTCGACCCCTTCTCCGGTGTAGACGATTCCTCGCACTTACTCGCTCCTCTCGTTGGTGACGACGTGGTCCACGCCGGCCGCGTGGCGCTCGCGCAATTCGCGCTTGAGCACCTTCCCGCTGGCGTTCACCGGCAACGTGGCGACCAGCACCACGCTGCGGGGCACTTTGTAGTTGGCCATGGCCCCCCGTGACCAGCTGAGGATGGAACGACCCAGCTCGTCGGCGTCGGGCGCCGCCTCGGTGGGGACGACATAGGCGCAGCCCACCTCCCCCATGCGGTCGTCGGGGATGCCGACCACGGCAACCTGGGCCACCGCATCGTGGCCGCGTAGAATGGCCTCGATCTCGGCCGGGTAGGCATTGAAGCCACCTACCACGTACATGTCCTTGACCCGGTCCGTGATGGTCACGTTGCCCGCCGCGTCCATAACGCCGATGTCGCCGGTGTGCAGCCAGCCCTCGGCGTCGATCGCCTCGGCCGTCGCCTCATCGTTCCCCCAGTAGCCCGACATCACCGTGTAGCCCCGCACGACGATCTCGCCCGGCTCACCGGGCGGGACCTCCGCCCCCCCTGCTACCGCGCGCACCTCGAGGCCGGGGATGGCGCGCCCCGACGTGGCCGACACGACGCCGGGCGGATCGCTGCGGCGGCACATCGTGACCGTGCCGCACGACTCGGTGAGGCCGTAGGCGGTGAGGACCGTGTCGAAGCCGAGCTCTTCGCTCATGGCCTCTACGAGCTCGACCGGCACGACGGCCGCGCCCGTCACCCCGAGCCGGAGCGACGAGAGGTCGTAGTCGGCGCGCCGGGGGTCGGTGAGCAGCGTCTGGTACAAGGTTGGCGGGCCGGGCAGCACGCTGATGCGCTCCGACGCGATGCGCGCCATCACCGCCGTGGCGTCGAACACCGGCTCGGGCACCACCGTGGCCCCGGCCATGATGCAGGCCAGGATCCCCGCCTTGTAGCCGAAGGTATGGAAGAAGGGGTTCACCACGAGGTAGCGGTCGCCGGCCCGCAAGCCCACGATGAACGACCACGTCCCGAACGTACGGAGCGTCTGGGCGTGGGTCGTCGCCGCGCCCTTCGGATGGCCCGTGGTGCCCGAGGTGAAGATGAGGTCGGACACGTCACCCGGCTGCACCGCCGCGGCGCGGGCCGCGGTGGCCGAGGGATCGACACTGTCGCCCGCGGCCAGGAGCTCACCCAGGCCGATGACCGGGACCCCGTCGGGGCCGGGAGCGGCGTCACCCTCGTCGCGCAGCACGATGACGCGGGCGATCGCTCCGGTCTCTTCCCCGGCCAGCATGGCGGGGTAGTCGGCGCCGAGGAATCCCCGCACCGTGACGAGCGTCCTCGCCCCGGCGTTCCGCACGATGTACGCCGCCTCGCCGCCCTTGAACCGCGTGTTGAGCGGTACCAGCACCGCACCGGCGCGCAGCGCGCCCAGCGCGGCGAGCATCCACTCTGCGCAGTTGGGCGCCCACATTGCCACCCGCTCGCCCGACCCGACGCCGGCGGCCACGAAGCCCCTGGCATACCGGTCCACCTCGGGCGCCAGTTGCGCGTAGGTCAGGCGGATGTCGCCGTCGACCAGGGCCTCCGTGGTGCCGTGGCGCTCTGCCGCGTCCTCCACCAGCCGGGGCACGGTGCCCCAGATCAGGTCGGCTCGCGGGTCCTCCTGCTCGGGGGGCGCGCCCCCGATCCCCTCGCTCACGGGTGCTGGCTGCTTACAGAGATGACCTCGCCGGACAGGTAGGACGAGTAGTCGCTGGCCAGGAAGACGATGACATTGGCCACCTCCCAGGTCTCGGCCCCGCGCCCGAACAGCTCGCGCCGCCGTAGCACGGCCAGGTCCTCGTCGGGGATGGCCCGGTTGAGGAACGGGTGCTCGGCCAGGCTGGGCGACACGGCGTTGACCCGCACCCCCGCCGCCGCCGCCTCGGCGGCGGCGCAGCGCGTCAGGGCCATGACGCCGGCCTTGGCGGCGGCGTAGTGCGCCTGGCCCGGCTGCGCCCGCCAGCCGAGCACCGAGGCGTTGTTGACGATGACGCCGCTCTTTTGCGGCAGCAGCCGCTTCAGCGCGGCCCGCGTGCAGCGGAACGTCCCCGTGAGCGTGATGTCGAGGACGGTCGACCATTGCTCGTCCGTCATCTCCACCAGCGGCACCGTGCCACCGAGCCCCGCGTTGTGCACGGCCACGTCAATGCGCCCGAAACGCGCCACCGCGCCGTCGTACAGTGCACCCACCTGCGACTCGTCGCGGACGTCGCAGGCCAGCGCGTGGACCCGGTCCGGCCCACCCACCTCCGAGGCCAGCTGCTCGGACGTCTCGTTCAGGCGCCGCTCGTGCGCATCGGAGAGCACGACCGACGCGCCCTCCTCCAGGCAGCGCCGCGCCGTGGCCGACCCGATGCCGGTGCCGGCCGCCGCGGTCACGACGACGACCTTGCCGTCCAGGAGCCCGTGGCCTCCCGGTGGCGGTGGCGGTGGCGGTGGTTCGAAGGACGCGTCCAGGCTCGTGGTCACGCCACCCCTTTCGGTTCCGGCGGGAGGCCGAGCACCCGCTCGCCGATGATGTTGCGCTGGATCTGGTTGGACCCACCGTAAATGGTCTCGGCGCGGGCGAAGAGGAAGGACCGCTGGAATTCGCCCAGGCCGTACCCGCCGTTCTCCGGCAGCGGCTCCCCGTCGAGGACCGTCGCCGCGGTCCCGAGGACACCCATCGCCAGCTCGCCCAGACGGCGGTGCCAGCTCCCCCAGTACAGCTTGGCGATGGAGGCCTCGGGCGGGGCCACCGGCCCGTCCACGCCCGAGAGGCTCCGGAGGGTGTTGTAGCGCATGATCGTGAGCTCAATGTGCGCCTGGGCCAGCTGCTGGCGCAGCACGGGGTCGCGCGCCCGCCCGTTCTCCTCGGCCCGCGCCAAAATGCGGTCGAGCTCGCGCCGGAAGCCGAGCTGGTGGCCGAGCAGCGCCACGCCGCGCTCGAAGGCGAGCGTGGCGAGCGCGACGCGCCAGCCGTCGCCCGGGTCGCCGACGACATTGTCGACGTGGGTGCGGGCACCGTCGAAGAACACCTCGTTGAACTCGCTCGTCCGGGTGAGCTGGGTGATGGGGCGCACCTCAACCCCGGGCTGGTCCATCGGCACCAGGAGATAGGACAGGCCCTTGTGACGCACCGACTCGGGATCGGTCCGGCAGACGACGAAGCACCAGTCCGCCTGATGGGCGAGCGACGTCCACACCTTCTGCCCCGTGACCACCCACTCGTCGCCGTCACGCACCGCCCGCGTGGTGACATTGGCCAGGTCGCTCCCCGCATCCGGCTCGGAGTAGCCCTGGCACCACAGCTCGGAACCCTCCCTGATGGGCGGCAGGAAGCGGGCCTTCTGCTCGGGCGTCCCGTAGTGGACCAGCGTGGGCCCGATCAGCCCCTCGCCCATGACGTTGACCCGGCCCGGCGCCGCGGCGCGGGCGTACTCCTCGTTGAAGATGACCTGCTCGGTCATCGTGGCGCCCCGGCCGCCGTACTCGGCCGGCCAACCCAGGCAGGTCCACCCACCCTCTGCGAGCTCCTTCTCCCAGCGCCGGCGCACGTCGAAGCCGAACGTCTCGTCACCCGAGCCGCCCCGGCCCCCGAGCTCGGCGAACTCGCCCACCAGGTGCTCCTCGAGGAAGCGGCGGACCTCCCGGCGGAACGCGACGTCCTCGGGCCGGTCTCGCAGATCCATCGCCCGTGGAGCGTAGCCAAGGCACAGCACATGATCTGACGGGGCGTCAGATCATGTCGGGGACAGCCACCCAGGCCGGTGGGTGGGTGCCGATGGGGGACGTGGGCACCTCCCAGCGGGCCGGCGATCAGCTCCTCCCCCATGGTCGGCATCGTAGGGCGGCACCCGTGGCCGGCCGATGGAAGTGGGCGTGCGCCCGCGACCGGCAGCACCGGGCCCGCTCCTGGAATACTCGTGGGCGCACCGCGGCAGGAACGGTGCGCGAAAGGGGGGTGACCATGCCCTACTCCGAAGGGCGGGTCGTCCACGATGCGGACGCCCACATCATGGAGACGCCGACCTGGCTGCGCGACCACGCCGAAGCGGCCTTCCGGGACCGCCTCCCGGTGCTGAGCTATCCGGGCGGCAACGAGCTGCGCCAGACCGGCGACCCCGCAGACCAGCAGCGCAATCTCCTGGCCTCCTTCGACAAGCTGCGGGCCCGGCACGCATCGGCCGAGTACCGGGCCGACGAGGGGGCCGAGATCATGGCGCGCAAGAACTTCGCCGCCACCGGGTCCTTCATTGCCGAGGACCGCCCCCGTGCCCTCGACCTGCTCGGCTTCTCGAGCCAGCTCGTCTTCAACACGTTCCACAACGGCCGCCTGCACGACCTGGAGCACGGGGCCGACTCCGCGCTGGCCTACGCCGCCGCGCGTGCCCATAACCGGGGCATGCTCGAATTCTGCTCGGTCGACACGCGCCTCTTGCCCTCGCTCTACGTCCCCCTTTTCGAGCCTGAGCTGGCGGTCGCGGCCACCCGCGACGCACTCGACCAGGGCGCCGCGGCCCTCCTCGTCGCGTCGGGTTGCCCGCCGCGCTTCTCGCCCAGCCACCGCGACCTGTTCGGCGTCTGGGCGCAGGCGGAAGAGGCAGGCATCCCCGTCGTCTTCCACGTCGGCGGCACCGGCACCCTCATCGACCCCAATTACTTCGTCAACGGCGAGCCGGTCCCGCCCGACTTCCACGGCGGCGAGGAGAACTTCCGCTCGGTGGACTACATGGGCATCCCCGTCCCTCCGGCCCAGACGCTCGCGACGCTGATCTTCGACGGGGTCCTCGAGAGGTTCCCCGACCTGCACATCGGCGTGATCGAGCAGGGCGCCATCTGGGTTCCGTCCTGGCTGCGGCAGATGGAGTCCGCCTTCGAGGCCTTCCATCGCCACGAAGAGCGCCTGCAGGCGCTCTCACTGCGACCCAGTGACTACGTGCACCGGCAGGTCCGCTTCACCCCGTACCCGACGGAGGATGTGGGCTGGATCGTGGCCCAGGCCGGGCCCGACCTCGTGCTGTTCTCGTCCGACTACCCCCACGTCGAAGGTGGCCGCAAGCCGCTGGAGCGCTTCGAGGCCTCGCTCGGCGACGCGACCGAGGACGTGCGGCGGCAGTTCTACGCCGACAACTTCCTCTTCCTCATGGGCAGCGCAGCGGCCCGGCTGGCCGCCTGATCGTTGACCACCACCCCCGCAACCACCGTGACCGGTCTCGTGGAGCCCGGCTTCGAGGCAGTCCGGGACGCGTTCGCGCACAACTTCGAGGCTGGCCGCGAGGTCGGCGCGGCCTTATGCGTACACCTGCACGGTCACAAGGTGGTCGACATCTGTGGGGGCTTGTTCGACCCCGACGACACGCGGCCCTACGGCCCCGACGCGCTGCAGCTCGTTTTCTCCTCGACCAAGGGCGCCACCGCCGCCTGCGCCAACCTCCTCGCCCAGCGCGGCCTGCTCGACCTCGACGCTCCGGTCACCGAGTACTGGCCCGAGTTCGCCCCGGCCGGCAAGGAGGTCCTGCCGGTCCGCTATCTGCTGTCACACCAGGCTGGGCTACCGGCCATCGACCGCACCCTCACCCCCGAGGAGGTGCAGGCCTGGGACCCGGTCGCTGACGCGCTGGCCGACCAGGCACCATTCTGGGAGCCGGGGTCGGCACACGGCTACCACGCGCTGACCTACGGCTATCTCGTGGGTGAGGTCGTGCGACGCGTCAGCGGCCGTTCACTCGGGACGTTCTTCGCCGAGGAGGTAGTGCGTCCGCTCGGCCTCGAGTTCTTCATCGGGCTCCCCGCGCATCTCGAGCCCCGGGTCTCCCCGATCGTCGCCGCGCCCATCGCGGGGGCCGCCCAGGGCAACACCGGCTACTCCTCCACGCTGCTGGCCCGCGCCCTCAATATGGGTGGCGCCTTCCGGGACCGGCTCTGGATGAACCGCCCCGCATGGCACGCCGCCGAGGTCCCCGGGGGCAACGGCATCACGAACGCCGTGTCGCTTTCCCGCCTGTACGCGGGCCTCGTCGGGACCGTCGAGGGCGGGCCGCCCGAGCCCCTGCTGGACCGGGATCACGTCGAGCAGGCCCGCACCGTCCTCACCAGAGGGGCGGACCAGGTCTTCGCCTCGGTAGGCCTCCCCCTGGAGCAGAAGATCGGCCTCGGCTTCTGGCGCGCCAGCCCCGCCGCCCCCTTCGGCGCCGAGGGCTCCTTCGGGCACTCCGGGGCCGGAGGCTCCTACGGCTTCGCCGACCCCGAGCACGGCCTGGCGGTCGGCTACGTCATGAACAAGATGGCCGAGGGCGTGCTCGGCGACCCCAGAGCGCGGCGGATCGTCAAGGCGACGTACGCCTCCGTTGGCGCGCAGGCGAAATACCTCTGAGCACGGACCGGTTCGAGCTCCGGGAGAGAGGTGCGGCATGTTCAGGCGCAAAGAGCACGACGAGACGGCCTACGAGGTGACCAAGACGGACGAGGAGTGGCAGGAGCAGCTGCCGCGCGACCGCTACGCGGTGCTACGCCGGGCCGGCACCGAACCCCCCTGGTCCGGGGAGCTGCTCCAGGTGGACGGCGAAGGCGTCTTCCACTGCGCCGGCTGCGGTGCCGAACTGTTCGACACCGACGCGAAGTTCGAGTCCGGGACCGGCTGGCCCAGCTTCGACCGGGCCCGTTCGGCCGGGACCATCATCGAGCGGTCCGACCGCGGCTTCGGCGTGACCCGGACCGAGATCGTGTGCGCCCGGTGCGGCGGCCACCTGGGACACGTCTTCCCCGACGGCCCCACCGACACCGGGCTGCGCTACTGCGTCAACTCGCTCTCGCTCACCTACGAGCCCGACACCGAGGAGAGCCCGACCGGGAGCTGAGCCTCGGCCAGTCGCGCCTCGGTGGCGCCGAAAAGCACCTCGAGGCGCGCCGCCTCGGCGCAGAGCCCGAGGCGGCGGAGCAGCGAGCCGCCCAGCGCGAGAGCGCCACAGATCTCGACGACCTCGTCCCTCAGGAAGTCGATCGGCGGCCCGGGCGCTGCCGGGCCCGGAGCCCGAGCAGCGCCCCGCCCACGAGTGCCAGCGCCGACGTCGCCACGATCGCGTCGGTCCCCGGGTGCGCCGTCGCGCGTGCCACCAGGACCGCCGCGGTGGCTGTGGCCGCCGGCCACCCCGCGGTGACGATCAACCAGGGCGACACTCACGCCTCGACCGGCAACGCGTCGGTCGCAGCCCCGCCGTCGGCGTCGGTCTGCGCGACCACGCCCCGGCGCTCAACCCGCTGCACGTCGGCCGTGGCGAAGCGGAGGCTGGGGCCGACCTCGTCCGCCGTGATCTCGACCTTCGACCGGTGCTCGCCCTCCTCGGTCTCCCAGGTGCGCTGCTCCAGGCGACCCGTGACCACGACCCGCATGCCCTTGGTCAGGCTGAGCGCCACGTTCTCGGCCAGGTCCCGCCAGCAGATGACGTCGAAGAATGACGTCGACTCCTGCCACTCCTGGGTCGTCCGGTCCTGCCAGCGGCGGTTGACGGCGACCCCCAGCTGGGCCGTCGCCTGACCCTCCCGCGTGTAGCGGATCTCCGGCTCGCGGGTGAGGTTCCCGGTGATCGTCGTTGTGTTGGCCATCTGATTCCTCGCTTTCGTCGCGTCCCTCGTTCGAAGGGGCGCGACACAGCGTGGGGACGGCTCCTTGCCGCGAACCTTGCCGGCAACGTTGCAGCAACTCCGCTAGGGCTTCGGCTTCATCCCGAGGCAGCGCAGGACGAACGCACCGAAGCGGTTCGGGGGCTTCTCCTGATGGTGGTCGGCGGAGTGCCCGTAGCGCGACCCGAAAGGACCCCCGCTGCTGCCCGTCAGTCCGGCGGCGGGGAAGCTGTTCGGCTCCTCGTACTTAAAGACCTTCGCCGAATACCCTGCGACTCGAAATCAACTGGGACCCAGCCATGACCTGGTTTCCTGTGGAAAAGAATCCGCGCGGTATTACACGAAGGTCTTTAGGCACCTTGGCCAGGCGCCGTTTCGGCTTTCTCGCCTTGTCACCAGCTCGTCCCATCGCACCAGTCTGGCCCAGATCACTGCGTGTCCGTGGGACGAATCCGGCAGGGAGTGTGGGAGCATTGCGGTCGTGTTCGCCCACACGGTGACCCGACGGCGCGCCGCATGCGCGGCGCTCGTGCTGGTCGCCCTGGCTCTCTCCGCTTGCAGCAGCTCGCCGAGCCCCCACACGAGCGTCACCAGCTCCACGACCACCACGGTGGCCCGGACGACGACGTCGGCCGGCACCTCCACCACCGCAGCGGGGACCCAGGAGGTCGGTTTCGACCCCTACTCGGCCGAGGGGACGATCCTCCCGAGCGTGCAGGTGACCCAGAAGGTGTCCGGCACGTGCGTCTCACCGGGCGTGGCGGGCACCACCTCGTACCGCTGCTTCGCGCAGCCAAGCTCCAGGATCTACGACCCTTGTTTCGCCCCACCGCGTGCGACCAGCGGGCCGCTCGAGTGCTTCGCCGACCCGACGTCTGCCGATGCCGTCGAATTCGACATCGGCGCCTTGCCGCCGGCCCCCTCGGGAGCACCGGCGACGCGCCCGTGGGCCATGCAGCTCTCCGACGGGCAGGTCTGCGTGCTCGTCAACGCGGCCTGGGGCGGGCTCGGCCCCTTCGCCTGCCCGATCCCCGCTGCAACGAGCTCCCTCGTCGACTGCCATGCCCCCGAGGAGGCGGTGCCATGGTGGAGCGCGTCCTGCCAGCCCCAGGAGACCACGACGAGCCCCTTCGCCGCAGTCCGGGTCACCAAGGCCTGGACCTGACCTCCGGCGCCTACCCCGGCCGGTCCGCCCGCCGGCGGCCGCCGATCACGTACGCCGTGACCGCGATCACCAGCGACCCCAGGATGACGTAGCGCACGACCGCCGTCTCGAGCGATGTGGGGGCGCCGGCCGAGCTGATCTCCGCGAACCCCCCGCCGATGACGAGCGCGGCGAACGCGACGACCAAGAAGAGGAGCGAGACCCGGCGGGGAAGGTTGCAGAAGAACCGTGACCGCGACCGGTCCGGCCCCGAACCGTTGGACACGGGGCCAACGCTACCGGTCATCTGATGCCCCCTTCGGTCCCCATACTCGTGGCCGTACCCACACCCGGGCCGATCTGCCGCGTGTCGCAGTCGGTGAACGGATCGACACGGCACCGCAACCATATGGCACCCGGACGCGCCCGATCACGGGGTAGGTTGCCCTCAGTATGGGGGATGCAGTCGGGGGGCTGACGCTCCAGGCACCTGCCGCGGCCGACGGCGCTCCTCCGGCCGACGTACCCGCGCCGCGCACGAGCCGCTGGTGGTTCTGGCGGTCGCCACCGGACCAACCCGGCTGGGCCCGTCCCCTGCTGCTCGTCGTGGCCGCTCTGGCCGCGCTGTCCTACGCGTGGGGCATGAACAGCGCGACGCTCGAGACGTTCTACGCCGCCGCGGTGCGCAGCATGTCCCAGAGCTGGCACAACTTCTTCTTCGGCGCCTTCGACCCCTGGGGCACGATCACCGTCGACAAGCTGCCCGGCGCGTTCTGGGTGCAGGCGTTGTCGGTCCGGGTGTTCGGCTTCCACGTGTGGTCCGTCGTGCTCCCCCAGGCCGTCGAGGGCACCCTCACCGTGCTCGTGCTCTACCGTGCCGTGCGGCGCGTCGCCGGCGCGGCCGCCGGGCTGGCCGCCGCCGCCGTCCTGGCGGCCACACCGGTCACGATCCTGCTCAACCGGGGCAACATCTCGGACTCCCTCCTGATCCTGCTGTTGGTGATGGCGGCCGACGCCACGACGGCCGCCATCACGACGGGGCGCCTGGCCCACCTGCTGGTCGCGGGCGTATGGGTGGGACTGGCCTTCCAGGCGAAGATGCTCCAGGCGTGGCTCGTGCTCCCCGCACTCTTCCTGGCCTACCTGCTGGCGGCGCCGCCGCCGGCTCTCTCGCGGCGCATGGGGCACGTCGCGCTCGCCGCGCTGGTGGCGCTCGGCGTCTCGCTGTCCTGGATGCTCGTCGTCACCGCGGTCCCAGCCCACGACAGGCCCTACGTGGACGGCAGTTGCAACAACTCCGTCTTCAGCCAGGTCTTCCTCTACAACGGTACCGACCGGCTCACGGGCAACTCGCTCGATCAGCCCGGGTGCAGCGCCTCACCCGCCCCGGTCAAGGAGAGCACCAGCACGCAGGAGGTGACGGTGGCCGTGCCGCGGGGGCCCGGCCGCTTCCTCAACGGCATCTTCGGGAGGGACAGCGACTGGGTGCTCCTCCCGGCGGCCGTCGCGCTCGGGGGCATCCTCGTCGCCCGCCGGCGCGAGCCCCGCACCGACCCGTTACGGGCGGCCGCGGTCCTGTGGGCGGCCTGGTTGGTCTTGACCTGGTGCTTCTTCGCGTCCTCGAACTTCATCAACTCGTACTACCTGGCGGCACTCGCGCCGCCGATCGCCGCGCTCTGCGGCCTGGGACTGACCTTGGCCTGGCGACTGCGGGAGCGTCGCGCCACGCGCGCCGTCCTGCTCGGCACCGTGGCTACCGGCACCGCCTACGTCCTCTACCTGCTCCCGACAGGAGCAGGGGTACGCCCGTGGGTTGAGGCCAGCACGCTGGTATTCGCTCTGGCGGCGATCGCGGTCACCGCGTGGTCCCTCCTCCCGGAGCGCCCGACCTGGGCGACGGGTGCCGCGGTGACCTTGTCTGCCGCCGCGCTGTTCCTGGGTTCGGCGTGGGCGTCGGCGACCGTCGTGGCGGCCGGGCTGGGGCCCTTCGACTCGCCCTACCAATCGGCCGCGCTCACCGCGCGGGACCACGCCGCCAACGCCCGGTCCCCCGCCATCTCGGCCGTTCTCAGCCGCGACGCGGCCAGAGTCGCCCCGTCCGTGAGCGTCATCACCAACGAGACATCCGCGGGGTCGAGCGTCCCGATCCTCGACACCGGACGCGAGTTCCTCCCGGTGGGTGGCTTCACGGGGAGGGTGCCGAGCCCGACGCTGGCCCAGTTCGTCGGCGACGTGCGGAGCGGCAGGGTCACGGTGGTGCTGGCCGCGGTGGCGCCGCGCACCCGCAACCCCGACATGCTGTGGGCCATCGCACACTGCCCGCCCTTGCGCTACCGCGGGCCCGACAGCGACATCGGGGGGCGGTTGATGCGCTTCTACCTCTGCTCGCCCGCCGACACCGGCGGCTGAGCCCGCGCCGGGCCTAGACGTCGAGGAAGCGGCGGATGGCGATGGCGGAGCCGATCGAGCCGATCGCCATGCCCACGATCACGACGACGACGTTCGTGAGCAAGACCTCCGACCCCGTCATGTGCATCGCCGTGAAGATGTTGCTGGTCGTCCGGCCGGACCCCTCGTGGTTGATGAAGAGGTAGACGAAGTAGACGACGACGGCCGCCAGCAGCGACCCGATGAACCCCTGCAGCAAGCCCTCGGACATGAAGGGGACGCGGATGAACCAGTTGGTGGCCCCCACGAGCTTCATCACCGAAACCTCCCGCCGTCGGGCGAAGATCGCCATGCGGATGGTGTTGAGGATCAGGACGGCTGCGGAGATGATCAGGACGATGGCGATGGCCAGGCAGACCCACTTCGAGACGTTGATGACCGTCTCCTCGTTGTGGATGGTCTGCTGGGGCTCGGTGACCGACAGCACGCCTGCGGTGCCGCTGAAGGTGCGCACGACCTGGGCAGCATCGGTGAGTGCAACGGGGGTGCACCAGTAGGAGGTCGGCATCTCGGACTCGGTCGTGGCCTGGAAGACGTCGGAGGGCAGCAGCCGGCGGGCCTCGGCGAAGTTGCGTGTCTTGTTCCAGTAGGCGCAGGGCTGGACGACGTAGTTCAGCTGCGCCAGCTGGGTGCCGACGGCAGCGATCTCCTGCGAGTTGGCGTTGGGCTCCATCCATACCGTCACCTGGGTGCCCCGCTCGAGGGTCCCGGTCGCGTTCGCCGACCCCTGCCGGAGGAGCAGCGCCGCACCGACAAGTGAGAGGGACACCGCCACGGTGAGGACGGCGGCGATGGTCATCAACCGGTTGCGCCACAGGTTCGATGCCGTCTCGCGGACGACGTAATCGACCGAGACCGCCATGTCAGCCCATACCTCCCGCTGCCACCTCGATCGTCTGCTGCCCCGAGCCGTCGAAGCCGTAGACGCCGCGCGCCTGGTCGCGCACCATCACGCCGTTGCTGAGCTCGATGACACGCCGCCGCATCTTGTCCACCAACACCTCGTCGTGCGTCGCGACGACCACCGTGGTGCCCGTGCGGTTGATGCGGTCGAGCAGTTGCATGACCCCCTGGCCCGTCTGCGGGTCGAGGTTGCCGGTGGGCTCGTCGGCCAGAAGGATGAGCGGGCGGTTCACGAACGCCCGGGCCACGGCGACGCGCTGCTGCTCACCACCGGAGAGCTCGCTGGGCAGGTTGTCGCGCTTGTTGGCCAGGCCGACGAGGTCGAGCACCTGGGGCACCTGGTTCGCCACGACGTGCCGGGGGCGACCGATGACCTCGAGTGCGAAGGCCACGTTCTCGAACACGGTCTTGTTGGGCAGGAGGCGGAAGTCCTGGAAGACGCAGCCGATGTTGCGGCGCAGGTAGGGCACACGCCACTTGGGCAGCTCCACGATGTTACGACCGGCCTCGAGGATCTGGCCCGAGTCGGGGAGCTCCTCCCGGAGCAGGAGGCGGATGAAGGTCGTCTTGCCCGACCCTGACGCGCCGACGAGGAAGACGAACTCGCCCTTCTCGATCTCGACGGTAATGTCGCGCAACGCGACCGTCGAACCCTTATATGTCTTGGTGACGTTTTCGAATCGGATCATCAGTACGAGAGTGGTCGCCCCGACAGTGGACGGGGCACCCCCACGATCCTACTTTCTCTTCGTTGCGGTTTCGGGTCACCGGCTTCGGTGCAGGTCACAGACGTCCGCACGGTCCGTCGGCGCGCGGATGTGGTCGATGAGCGCGCGGAGTGCGACGCCACTGGTCGCGCGCACGCCGTCGACGACCCCGGCGAGGCGGTGACCGCCGCCGTCCGCCTCCCTACGAGCCGACCTCGCGCTGGCGGCGCAGTTCGGCCTCCATGAACGGATCGAGGTCTCCGTCGAGCACGGCGTCGACGTTGCCGGTCTCGTAGTTGGTGCGCAGGTCCTTCACCAATTGGTAGGGGGCCATCACGTACGAGCGGATCTGGTTGCCCCAGGCGTTGTCGACCCGTTCGCCGCTCAGCGCGTCGAGCTCGGCCCGGCGCTCCAGGCGGGCGCGCTCCGCCAGCTTGGCACCCAGGATCTGCATCGCCTTCGCCTTGTTCTGGTGCTGGCTGCGCTCGTTCTGGCAGGACACCACGATCCCCGTCGGCAGGTGCGTCAGGCGCACGGCCGAGTCCGTCTTGTTGACGTGCTGGCCGCCGGCACCCGACGAGCGGTAGGTGTCGATGCGGAGGTCCTTCTCGTCGATCTCCACCTCCGACGACACGTCTTCGAGGAACGGGGTGACGTCCATGGAGGCGAAGCTCGTCTGGCGCCGGTGCTGCGAGTCGAAGGGCGACATGCGGACGAGTCGGTGCACGCCGCGCTCAGTGGCGAGCAGTCCATAGGCGAAGCGGCCGTGGACGATGAAGGTGGCCGAGAGCAGCCCCGCCTCCTGACCCTCGGTGGCCTCGTCCACCTCGACGCTGAAGCCCCGACGCTCGGCCCAGCGCTGGTACATGCGCAACATCACTTCGGTCCAGTCTTGGGCGTCGGTGCCACCGGCCCCCGCGTGCACCTCGCACACTGCGTCGAGCTCGTCGTAGTCGCCGGAGAAGAGCGACTGCAGCTCAAGCGCCCCCAGCCGCGTGCCGAGGGTGTCGACGGTCTCCACCAGTTCGGCGTCGAGCGCGGCGTCGCGCTCCCCCGCGGCCGCGGACTCCTCGGTCAGCTCGAGCAACGCGCGGGCGTCGTCGAGTGCGCTGCGGAGCGCGTCGAGCTGGTCGAGGTCGGCGGAGGTCCGTCCGAGCTCCCTGGTGACGGACCGCGCGTTGTCGGGGTCGTCCCACAGATCAGGCTTCGCCGCCTCGGCCTCCAGCTCAACCCTCCTGGCCTGGAGTTTCTCGCGCCCGAGGTAACGCTCGGCTTCGGCCAGCCGCTCGCCCAGCGCTTCGAGCTCGGATGTGAAGTCGCGCGGTGCCTCGGCCGCCGGGCCGTCAGGCGGCGCCATGGCAGAACTTGAACTTCTTGCCGCTCCCGCACCAACAAGGGTCGTTGCGACCCACCTTCTCGTGCTGCTCTTTCACGATGGGCACGAGGGCGTTGGGGTCCGGGGGGTTGGGCCGCTTGATCTGCGCCTTGCCGCCGCCGTTGCCGTTGCCTGCGGCAGCGGGGGCCGTGAGGACGGTCGACTGGGCGGCGACGTTGGCGCCCTGCTCGGCCAGCAGCGCCGAGGCCAGCGCGCTGGTCTCCGCCACCGGGTCCTCGGCGGCGGCGTAGACAGCCCGGTCCAGGTCTGGCTCGGAGGCGGGCGCCTGCACCGCCTCGATGTGAAGGATGTAGCGCAGGTAGTCGTTGTCGATGACCTCCATCAGCTGGCCGAACATGGAGAAGCCCTCCTGCTGCCATGCGTTGAGGGGGTCGGCCTGGACGGTCCAGCGCAGGTGGATGCCGTCCTTGAGGTTGTCCATCTCCGTCAGGTGGTCGCGCCAGCGGGCGTCCATGATCTGGAGGTAGACGTCGCGCTCGATCTGACGCATCGTCTCCGCGCCAC
>Ga0209415_10006790_pt1 | contig 20209 bp, 16 predicted proteins | sample PeaSoiSIISIP2007_FD_187696 | JGI IMG/M metagenome (GOLD analysis project Ga0209415, IMG submission 187696) | Peat soil microbial communities from Weissenstadt, Germany - SII-SIP-2007 (SPAdes) (version 2) | ecosystem: Environmental > Terrestrial > Soil > Wetlands > Peat | place: Germany...
TGGAGCCGCCGGTGATCGTCTACGTCGCGTGCGATCCCGAGACGCTCGCGCGGGACCTCGATCATTTCGCCCGCCTTGGTTACCCCACCGAGTCGCTGCAGCCGCTCGATATGATCCCGCTCACCGAGCAAATCGAGACGGTCGCGGTGCTGCGCAGGAGGGGGCCGCCCGCCGCACGCGTCCTCTACGAGGACGCGGAGGTCATCGTCGTCGAGAAGGGTCCCCACGAGCCGACGACTCCGCAGGGCGAGTACGCGGGCTCGTTGATGGCGCGCGTCCGGCGCATCGCTGGCGCGGAGGGCGCGGTCCCCGTCCACCGCCTCGACGTCGGCACGGGGGGGCTCGTGATCTTCGCCCGACGTCCGGCGCACGTGGCCGCGTGGGCCCGCGTCCTCGCGGCTCCGTCGACGGAGAAGACGTACGTTGCCGCGGTCCGGGGCGTGGCGCCGCCTGCGGGGACGATCACGCGACGGCTGCGCGAGAAGGGCAGGACATGCGACGCGCGCACGAGCTATCGTCGCCTCGCGGTCGCCTCGCGCCACAGCATCCTGAGCGTCGTTCCAGACCAGGGGCGCACCCACCAGATCAGGCGCCACCTCGCGACCATCGGGCACCCGGTGCTCGGCGACGAGCGCTACGGTGACGCGGCGACCAACCGCCACTTCACCGAGAAGCACGGGCTCGACCGCGCCTTCCTGCACTGCGTCCGGCTCGCGTTCGAGCATCCACGGACGGGGGCGCGCCAGCGGATCGAGAGTCCCATCGGCGGAGACCTGCGCGCAGTCGTCGAGCGATTCGCGGGCGAGGACACGCTCCGCGTGCTGGACCTAGAGGGCCTTCCGAGCCCCGCGCGGGTCTGACCGCGACTCATCCGATCGACCTCACGGCGCCGACCTCCGCGCAGAGATCATCGAGCAGCGCGTCGAGCTCGACCTCGCGTCCCACCGACGCCGCGACGAAGAGGTCGCCGCCCGCCTCGGCATACACCGCCGCGAGCCCCTCGCTCGCCTCCACCACACCTTTGAAAAACACGACGTCGCGCGAGCGCACGAGCACTCGCCGCACGACCATCCCCTCGCCCACACATGGCGCGACCGGCTTTCCCATCACGCGAGCGGGTCCTCGACTTCGTCCACCCGTCTCTTCGTCGCGCGGCGGTCCCGCACGCGCTTCTGGACGTACTCGACCAGCGTGTCGACGTACGCCTCGAACGGCGGGCACTCCTCCACGCCCAGCGCGGCGAGGAGCTCCGCGGCGTTGCTCGCGTCGTACGTCACGGACGTCGTCAACGTCTCGAGCAGGGCGCGGGGGCTCTTCGCGATCCGGTCCAGTCCGGGCGTGCGCAGGAGCACCTTGGCGAGGTTCGCGGGGATCGACCCGAGCGGCCCTCGACGGCCTCCGGCCCGCGCGATCAGCTCGAAGGCGCGGCGCGCCGAGGGCGGGCGGGGATCCACGAGGTGAAAGGTGCGTCCCGGAGCGCGCGGGTCGCGCCCGATGGCCACGGAGGCGCGCGCGACCCAGTCGATGGGGACGAGGTTCAGCGGCTCGCGGCCCAGCCCGGGGAGCGGCAACGCGATGTCCGGAGGGCTGGTGACCACGAGCAGGACCAGCAGATACGGTCCGTCGAGGCGGTCGACCTCGCCGGTCTGCGAGTCGCCCACGATCGTCGCCGGGCGCATGACGGCGATCGGGAGGCGATTCATGGCCGAGCGGGCGATCTTCTCCGCGCGCGCTCTCGTCTCCTCGACGACCGTGCGGAAGGTCTGCCCGGTCTCCAGGTCGTCCTCGCTCACGACCCCCGTCCTGTCACCGGCCACGTGGGCCGTGGAGTGAAATGCGAGGCACTCGAGGCGGACGCAGGCGGACGCGAACTCTATCGCCTCGCGCGCCCCGCCGATGTTGACGCTCTCCGCCAGCCGCCGGTCCGCGCCGGGGAACGCGATCTGCGCGCAGTGATGGACGCGCGTGACCTCGCCGGCCAGCGACCGGTATTCCGGGCCCGAGAGGCCCATGTCGATGGCCGCCGCGTCGCCCTCGAGGACCTGCACCCGCCGGCGATCGGCCTCGTTCAGCGACTCGAGGATGAGGCGAGTCTCCTCGAGGAACTTCTGCCGCACGACGGCACGGACGCACGCGCGAGGATCCGACCGCAGAACCTCGCCGCACACCGCGCGGGCCAGCGCGCCCGGATATCCCGTGATGAGGACGACGTCGTCAGCGGCCATCGAGACGCGAGGTTAGCACTCCTGCACACACGCCTCTCAGGGCACGCAGCGAGCTCCGCCCGGACCGCCGTCGCACCGCCCGAACCCGAGCGCCTTGCAGAAATACGAGCGGCTCCTCCCGGCGAAGCAGTAGTCGATGCTCGCCCCCGAGCACTTCGCCTTCGCGCGCGGATCGCACGCCGCGGAAGGCACAGGCTCGGCGCACGCCCCCACCGGCGTGCCGGCGTCCGACGTCGCGCAGACGAGCCCGGCGCTGGCACAGTCGACGCGAACCTCGTGTCCGTTGACGCAACCGACCGCCACCGCGCCGTCGCAGCGTCTCGCGGTGGAGGCGCACGGCGGGCCGCCGGTGGCGCAGGCGGCGGCCCCGTCGGCGGAGGCGGTGCACTTGAGTCCGAAGGCCATGCAGTCGAGGCTGGCGACCTTGCCCTTCTCGCAGCGCAACGTGTGCGTTCCGGATGCCGAGCACCGCGGCTTGTCACCCTCCTGCATCCCCGCGGGACACGCACCCAGCGTGCACGTCGCCTGTCCGTCGACGACGAGGCACTGCTCGCCTCCGCGCGGGCAGTCTCGCACGGCGAGCACCTGCTCGTGCCAGCACGTGAGCGCGCGCCCGTCGACGTCGCAGAAACCGACGACGCCTTGCTTGCCGCGGCCGCTGCACGCATCGGGGCTCGCGCCCCTCAGGACGCATGCGCGCAGGCCGGAGCACGAGTTCGACTGGAGCCCGCACTCGCGCATCATCAGCGAGAAGTTGACGGCCGTCGGCGACGTCATCTCCTCGGCCATCTTCGCCACGCACGCCGGGAAGTCCGACGGGATCAGCGACGGAGGGATCGGAAGCTTTTCGCACCCGGTGAGCAGCGCGCACATGTGCTCGACGTCGCCCAGGTCGGGCGGGATGACCTCGCCCCGCTGCGCGTGAGCGACGAACGACGAGATCGCGCCGCCGTCGGGCGCGATCGCGGGGACGGTTGGCCCCGGTCCGGCCCCCGCGGCACGCTCCCCCGACGCGGCGCAGACGATCGTCACGACGGCGCCTGCCAGCGCCGCGCCGGTTGGTCCGAGGTTCGTCGCACGCGGACGTTTCATCGCTGCCCTTGTCTCCGCGCCTGGCGCGGCGAGCATTGTCACCCGCCCGCGGCGCCGCGGGCAATCTCGGGGCTTTCACCGTCCCGGCGACGGCGCTACGGTTAGCCGCCGGAGAGCGGACATGATTCAAGACGTCCTCAAAGATCTGGCCGGTTCGCTGTCCAAGGCCCATGACGCGCTCAAGCGCGAGCTCACCCGGCTTCGGGCGGGCCGCGCGAACCCGAGCCTGCTCGAGGGAATCAAGGTCGACTACTACGGGACGCCGACTCCGCTGGCGCAGATGGCGCACATCAACGTGCCGGAGCCTCGCCTCATCACGGTCAAGCCGTGGGACAAGACTCAGGTAAAGCCCGTCGAGAAGGCGCTCCGCGAGAGCGACCTCGGCCTGAACCCGCAGGTAGACGGTGACGTGGTCCGCATTCCACTGCCCCCCCTGACGGAGGAGCGGCGAAAGGAGTTCGTCAAGATCGCCAAGAAGTGCGGGGAGGACTGCAAGGTCGGCATCCGCAAAGCCCGCCACGACGCGCTCGACTTGCTCGGACAGGTCGAGGCCGAGGGCGAGGCGAGCGCAGACGAAGTGGACCGTGGCAAGAAAAAGGTGGAGGAGGCGGTCCAGGAAGCGGTCAGAACCGTCGACGGACTCATCGCCAATAAAGAGCGGGATATTCTGGAGGTTTAGGCCCCGCATGCCCCTTGCAGCTCGGGGCGCCTCGATCGACTGGGCCCGGCTTGACACACCCCATGCCGGATGAAAGTCTTTTCTACTTGGAGGTTTCGGCGCTTTGATGCGAGCGATCGCGGCCGGGCTGAGCGACGTGGGGCTCCAGCGGGAGCACAACGAAGACTCTTTCGTGGTCATGGAGGAGTACGACCTGTTCGTCGTGGCCGACGGCATGGGGGGGCACCGCGCGGGGGACGTGGCGTCGCGCCTTGCCACCGAGACGATCTCCGAGTTCTTCCGCACGACGGCGAACGAGGACGTGACCTGGCCCTTTCACTTCGACACGAACCTGAGCGAGGAGGAAAACAGACTCCTCACGGGCATCCGCGTCGCCAACCGCCAGATCTTCGAGCGGTCGACCCGCTCGCGCGAGTACCACGGCATGGGGACGACGGTCGTCGGCGCGATGTTCAGCCCGAAGAAGCAGCGCATGTACATCGGACACGTGGGGGACTCGCGCTGCTACCGCATCCGTGACGGACAGATTCGCCTGATGACGCGGGACCATTCGCTCATCAACGACTACCTGCTTGCCATGCCGGATTTGACCGACGAGCAGAAGAGCGAGCTCCCGAAGAACGTCATCACGCGGGCGCTCGGAATGCAGGACCAGGTCGTGGTCGACCTCCAGCACGACGACCCGCGGCCCGGCGACACGTATGTCCTTTGCTCGGACGGTCTGAGCGGCATGGTCAGCGACGGCGACATCCAGTTCATCGTCACGGGCGCGGAGGACGTCCGCGACGCATGCGCGCGCCTCATCGCCCGCGCGAACGAGCGCGGCGGCGAGGACAACATCACCGCGGTGCTGATCAAGATCGAGGACGCCGGCGTCATCCGGACCGGCGCCACGACGCCCCCGAAGGCTGCTGCCCACGATGGTGCTCACTCGAGCTCCAACGGCGCCGAGGGGTAGGTTGAGATTGGGGGGAGCGCGGGGACCCGTCGCAGCAGGGGTGAAAGCGGGTTACATTTTGGGCATGGCGCAGAAGGTGACGATCGTCGACCCTGCAGCCGCCGAAGGGTACTCGGCCGAGGGTGAGTCGCCGGGCGACGTGGCGGCGATCCGGAGGGCCGCGGCCGAGTGGCGAGCGGGCGCCGTTCCGAGGGCCGAGGCGAAGATGCCGCCGCGCAAGCGCCGCTTCTCGACGTGGAGCGACCTCGAGGTGCCCGCGGTCCTCACGCCCGCCGACGTCTCCGTCGACTACCTGCGCGACCTCGGGATGCCGGGAGAGTACCCGTTCACCCGCGGCGTTCAGCCGACGATGTACCGCGGCAAGCTCTGGACGATGCGCATGTTCGCAGGCTTCGGCACTCCCGAGCAGACGAACGCGCGCTTCAAGTACCTGCTCGCGCAGGGCCAGACCGGCCTGTCGACCGCCTTCGATTTCCCCACGCTGATGGGCTACGACAGCGACAGTCCCCGGGCCCTCGGCGAGGTGGGCGTGTGCGGCGTGGCGGTCGACACGCTGCGCGACATGGAAGTCCTCTACGCGGACATCCCGCTCGAGCGCGTGACGACGTCGATGACCATCAACGGTCCGGCGGTCGTCCTGCTCGCCTTCTACGTCGCGCTCGCCGACGTGCGCGGCATCCCGCGGTCCCTCCTGGGCGGGACCGTGCAGAACGACTGCCTCAAGGAGTTCACCGCGCAGCACGCGTGGCTGGTGCCGCCGGGACCGGCGATGCGCATCGTCACGGACATGATCGAGTTCTGCTCGCGCGAGGTGCCGCGGTGGAACACGGTCAGCATCAGCGGCTACCACATCCGCGAAGCCGGGGCGACGGCCGCGCAGGAGCTCGCGTTCACGCTGGCGGACGGGATCGCGTACGTGCAGAGCGCGATCGACCGGGGCCTCGACGTCGGCACGTTCGCGCCGCGCCTGTCCTTCTTCTTCGACGTGCACAACGATTTCTTCGAGGAGATCGCCAAGCTCCGCGCAGCGAGGCGGATGTGGGCGCGCATCATGAAGGAGCGCTTCGGCGCAAGGGACCCGGAGAGCATGAAGCTCCGGACGCACGCGCAGACTGCCGGCGTGTCGCTCACGGCGCAGCAGCCGCAGTGCAACGTGGTGCGTGTGGCGATCCAGGCGCTCGCGGCGGTGCTCGGAGGGACGCAGTCGCTTCACACGAACTCGATGGACGAGACGTACGCGCTGCCGACGGAAGACGCGGTGACGGTCGCCCTGCGCACCCAGCAGATCATCGCCGAGGAGAGCGGCGCGGCCGAGGTTATTGATCCGCTGGCCGGCTCGTACCACGTGGAGGCGCTGACCCGGCGGCTCGAGGACGAGGCCGCGGAGATCATCCGGCGGGTCGACGAGATGGGGGGCATGGTCCGTGCGATCGAGAAGGGCTATCCGCAGCGCGAGATCGCGGCGAGCGCGTACCGCTTCCAGCGCCAGCTCGAGGCGGGAGAGCGCGTGATGGTGGGCGTGAACAGGTACGCCGACGACGAGGAGACGTCGATCCCGGTCCTGCGCGTCGACGAGGCGGTGTCGCGGACGCAGATCGCGAACCTGCGGGCCGTGAAGGCATCTCGCAACGCCGGGCAGGTGAAGGCTTGCCTCGACGCCGTGCGCGCGGCCGCCCTCGCCTCGCCGGGGACACCCGGGAGCAACCTGATGCCACCGATCATCCTGGCCGCAAAGGCGTACTGCACGCAGCAAGAGATCTGCGACGTCCTCCGCGAGACGCTGGGCACGTACTCCGACCCGGCCGAGTTCTAACGTCGGGCCAGCGCGTCGACGAGCGTCCGGGCGGCCTCCTGCCCCTGCCGGATGCAGTCGGGGATCCCGATGCCATCGTAGCCGCCTCCGGCCAGGCGCAGGGCGGGCGCGACGCGGGTGAGCCGCTCGTGGATCGTTCGCATCGTGACGAGATGGCCGACGCGCATCTGGGGACTCTTGCCGGCAAAGCGAAAGACACGCGAGAGGACCGGGGCGGCGTCGAGCCCCATGAGGACACGGAGCTCCTCGCGCGCGAGGCGAACAAGCGCGTCGTCGTCGCGTTCGAGGGTGGCCTCCCCCGACGTCCCGCCGAAGAACACCCGGACGAGGACCTGCCCGTCGGGGGCCCTCCCCCGCCACTTGCTCGAGACCCACGTCCCGGCGAGGACGGGGCGGCCGAGGGCGCGGGGCACGACGAAGCCCGAGCCGTCGAGCGGGTGGCGGACTTCGCTCCGGCGGTAGCCGAGGAACACGGTCGCCGTCGACGCGAATGTAAGCGAGGAGAGCGCCTGCCCGACGCTCGAGTCGAGAGGCCCGAGCACCTGCGCGGCGACCGGGGCGGCGACCGCCACGACGATGGCATCCGCCTCGACCCGCTCGCCCTGCCGGGTATGGACGGCCCACGCGGAACCATGCGGAGCGATCTGCACCACTCCGGTCCCCGGGCGCAGCTTCGCTCCGTCCCCTCTCAGCCGATCGGTGAGCGCCGTCACCAGATCGCCCACGCCTCCCTCGAGCGATACGAACGCGCTCCCCTGGTCACGCGGTTGCGGTGACGCGCGGCGTGCGCGCATCGCCGCCCGCATCCCGCGCACGAGCGACCCGTGGTCGCGCTCCATGGCGACGAGCTGCGGGAACGCGGACCGCACCGACAGGTCCGACGCGTCTCCCGCGGAGATCCCTCCGAGCAGCGGCGCGACGAGGCGCTCGGCCGCCTCGCTCCCCAGCCGACGTGCGGCGAAGTCCGCGATCGACTCGTCATCGTCGCCGTCGAAGGGGCGGCGCGAGACGAGCGGCTCGAGGGCCATGCGCGCCTTGCCAGCCCAGGAGAAGAGCCCTGTCCCAGTGAGCGCCCCGAGCCGCGTAGGGACACCGAGGACGAGCCCTTCGGGCACGGCGTGCAGGCGTCCTCCCCACGCGATGAAATACCGGCGCGCTTCGGGACTCGTCCCGATCAGCCTTCCCTCCAGGCCGAGGGCTGTCGCGAGCGCCGAGGCCTGTGGCTTCGACGAGACCCACGAGTCAGGCCCTGCATCGAGGAGGAACCCGTTCGCTCGCTCGGTGACGAGACTGCCCCCGAAGCGTGGCGACTCTTCGAGGATCGTCACCGACAGCGTCGACCCTACCTCGCGGGCCCGAGCGAGCGCCGCGTGGGCCGCGGCGAGCCCGGTGATTCCGCCGCCGACGATGACGAGCCTCTTGCCGTCAACCATCGCGTAGAAGAGAGCGCGCGATGCGCGCGAGCACGTGGATGAGATCGTCGTCGGCGTTCAGAGATGCCGCACGCGCGTACGACAGGCCCCGATCGTTCGCCATCTGCCGCGCCTCGACGTCGAGGTCGTACAGGATCTCGACGTGGTCGGCGAGGAAGCCGATCGGCGCGAAGACGACGCCCTGGTCGCCACGTGTCTTCGCGTCGTCCAGGGCCGTCCTCAGGTCGGGCCCGAGCCACTCGACTGCGCCGGACCCGCTCATGCCCTGGCTCTGGAAGGCGACCGCGTGACGCACGTCAATCCCCGTTCGCGCACGGACGACCTCGGCCACCGCCTCCGCTGCCGCTCGAACGTCTCGCTCGTAGGGGTCGCCCGCGTCGATCACCGACCGGGGGAGACTGTGCGCCGTCATGACGACCGTGAGCCGGCGGTGGTTCGGTCCGAGAGCGTGGACGATGCGCGAGGCGAAGGCAGCGCAGAGCCCGGGATCGAGCCCCCAGTTCGTCGCGCATGCGAGCCGAACGCCGGTCCCCTCGGCGGCACTGCGGGCCGAAGCGCCGTAAACATGCGCGGAGTGCTGGGCGAGAGGGACGAGCCCGACGCGCGTGATCCCGCGATGGGCCAGATCGAGGATGACGTCGCGGACGTAGGGACGGAAGAGGCGACTCGCCCACGCGACGGCCACTCCGAGCTTCGCTTCCAGCTTCCGGGCGATCTCGGCGCTGATGAGATTGAGCGGCGATCCGCCGATCGCCTCGTACCGGCGGCGCAGCTCCGCCACGACCTCGGGGGAAGCGGCCTGGCCGCGGCGGACGTTCGTCACGAATGCGGGCAGGTCATCCAGATCGTCGACGCTCCCGTGCGAGACGAGCAGAATCGCGTCGCTCATCGCGCCGTGGCCGCGTGCACGTGGTCGACGACCGCGCGCACATGATCGACCGGCGTCTCGGGCAGGATGCCGTGGCCGAGGTTGAAGATGTGGCCCCGGCGGCCCGCGGCGGCGTCGAGGACGCGCTGCGCATGCTTCACCGCCGTCCCCGCCGTCGCGAGCAGGGCGCACGGGTCCATGTTCCCCTGCACGGCCCGATCGTACCCGACGCGCTCCCACGCCCAGTCGAGGGGCGTGCACCAGTCGACCCCGAGCACGGTGCCCCCGGCGTCGCGCATCTCTCCGAGCATCGTCGCCGTGCCTGTCCCGAAATGGATGACGGGCACTCCGGTCGCCTCGAGATCGCGCAGGATGCGCCGCGCGTGGGGCTGCACGTACTCGACGTAGTCGGCCGGCGCGAGATCGCCGACCCACGAGTCGAAGAGCTGCACGGCGTCCGCCCCCGCGACGACCTGCGCGCGCAGATAGAGCCGCACGACCTCGGAGAGCTTCTCCATGAGCGCGTGCCAGTCGCTCGGAGCGCCGAACATGAGCTTCTTCGTCTTCGCGAAATTGGGGCTCTTGCCGCCCTCGACGAGGTAGCTGGCCAGCGTGAACGGCCCGCCCGCGAAGCCGATGAGCGGCACCTTGAGCTCTTTCTTCAGCAGCCTGATCGCGGCCATCACGTAGCCGAGCGACTCATCCGGGTCGATGACGCGCAGCCGATCGATCTGCGCCCTCGATGCGATGGGCTCGTGGATGACGGGCCCCTCGCCCTTGGCGAACTCGAACGATGCGCCCATCGGGTCGAGAGGCAAGAGGATGTCCGCGAAGAGGATCGCCGCGTCGACGCCGAGCGCCAGCGGCTGGAGGGTCACCTCGAGCGCGAGCTCCGGGTTCTTGCAGAGATCGATCAACGAGTGCTTCTCGCGGAGCTTGCGGTACTCGGGCATGTATCGCCCGGCTTGCCGCATGAACCACACGGGCGTCGCGTCGACGGGCTCGCGCCGGCAGGCGCGGAGGAAGCGATCGTTGCGATCGTTGCGATCGTTCACGGGACGCGCATCCGGGTGACGGCCACGCAGCCAGCGTAGCCCGGCGTCTACTTCTTTGCGCGTCCGGCCTTCGATCGGGTGGGGGATGCGAGGGCGGCGTCCACCTCGTCGATCGTGAGGCCCAGGCTGCGGGCGCGCGCGAAGGCGGCGCCCATCATCGATCGCGCGACCTGCCGCACGTCGTGCGTGGGCGCGTCGGCATCGATGGCGTCGATGGCTGCCATGACGATCGAGTCCACCAGCAGCACGATCGGCGGGAGCGGACGCTGCGGAGGAGATGATGCGGCGAGCTCGGTCTGCCGCGCCTCGACGAGGCCCATCTCCACGAGCGTCGTTCCCGCCTCCTTCGCGAGCTGCTCGGCGAGGCGGCCGTCCACGGGGAACACTTCCCGCGCCAGCTTCAGGACCTGCGCCACGTCGGGATGAGCCTCTCCGCCCTCCCAGCGATGCGCGGTCCGCATCGACACGCCGAACATCTCGCCGAGCGTCCGCTGCGTCAGCCCCAGGGCGGTGCGCGCGCGGCCGAGGACGGGGGTGACGGACGGGCCGACCTGGAAGGGCATGGCGGGACGCACTCTGTCACAAAAGAGGACGGGCGTGGCATATGAAACCGTGCGCGGTGGCGCTTCGTGGAGCGTCGAGGTCATTTTCTGTGCCTCGGTCTGTCACACGGTGCGCGACGCGATGGACTCGGGGCAGCCGCCGGGTCGCACAAGCGGTCGCGGATCGTCGCATCGTTGGACAGGGCCTGTCTCGATCTTCGGCGAGGGGTGCGCCAGAATGGACGGGGATCCGCGACACGCCGGGCGCCGGGTGTTCAGAGGATGGCGTATGGACGCGCCAAGGTGGACGGGGGCGAGTGACACGATCCCGGCTGAGGTGTGACAGACGTAGTGCACCGGAGCGGCGCGAAAGCGGACGAGGACGTCCTGCCAAGCGGCTGAGCTCCAGTCTTTGATGGCCCGTCTCTTGCTGCCGATCGAGACCAATGGTGAACCATCCTGCTAGAGACAGCTGGCCGGTTAACAATCCGTGGGGAAGCTTTCCGTCGGAAAGCTTTCGGAGAACGCTTCCCTCGTCCACGATGGGCGCCGACGACGATGAGGAGTCCTCGCGACTCACCCAAGCGCGGCGCGCTGCCCGGCCGAGCGAAATATCGTCGATGGCGGCGTTCGGAGCGGTCCTGAGCATGGGCGCCTTGGGCGCGGGAGCGCTGTTCTTGCTGCACGCGCTAGTGTCCGGCAATCCGTCGAACGGGCCGTCGCCGGGAGCCGCCGAGATGCAGGGGACAGGAGCGACCATCACGGCCCAGACGCAGACGGTTCAAATTCCCGCCGCACAGCCGCCCGCCATCCCACTGCGGCCCGCGACCCCACCGCCGTCCGCGACTGCATCCGCGGCGGCGGTGATCCAGACGCCGAGGCCGAAACCAAGCGCAACCCTCACGGCGGCCCGGCCTGTTGCCACGGCCGCGCCAGCGTCTCACCCACGGCCGAAGGGCGTGCCCCGCTGGCGCCTGTATCCGTTCCCGGTGCCCACGCCCGCGAACGTGTCCCCTCCAGGTTCTCCCCCATCTCAGGAGACATCGAGCGCGAACCCGTACGCCGAGCCGCCATCCGCGACGAGTGCGCGGCCGGTACCTTCGTCACACAAACCCGTGGACGTTCCGTCCGAAGATCCGTTCGGTTTCTGAAGCGGGCTGCTACGGGCCCGCCTTCAAAGCATCTCGGCGATTAGGCGAGCGGCGCGCGACGCACCGTCCGTCTCGACCGGCCGATAACGTACCGGGCGTCCGATCTGTTCGGCGACCGCCGCTGCGATCGTGTCCGGCGTCGCTGCCGCATACTCCATCCTTTGGCCCGCACCGTAGCGCTTCAAGCGGTGCGGTACGTGAAACTGCTGCTCGAAGTGCTCGGCCAGCGGGAAGTACAGAAAGGGACGCTGGTTCGCGGTCAATTCCATCGAGGTCGTGAGCCCGCCTTGAACCAGCGCGATGTCGCACGCAGCGAGGTGACGGTACAGGTCCTTGACATAACCGTGGATCTCGAGCCCGGGCTCTCGCGGGAGCGACCCAGGGTCGATGCGCGGCCCCGCGACGACGACCATGCGCAGCCCTGGCACCTTGGCCTTGCACGCGGGATAGCTGTTGATGACCTTGCGCAGCAGCGCTTCACCCACGCCCGAACCGCCCACCGCGACCACACACACTTGCTCGTCGCTGCGGTAGCCCAGCGCGGCGCGCAGCGCAGCGCGATCGGTCACGGGTGCAAAGCCAGTCACGTAGCCTGCGAACTGGTAGTGCTTCTCGGTCCACTCCCGAATCCATGGCAGTCCCCCGCCGAAGCGCATGGGCACGATGTCGTCGGGGTCGCCGACGAAGATCGCGCGGTCGCGCACTCGGCGATAGCGCTCGATCTGCTCGATCATCTCGCAGTTGTAGTCGGCTGCGAGCGCGGCTTCGGCATCGCCGCCTTCCGGCATCGGCACGTAACCCACGAAGTCGGTCAGCCAGCAATAGGCCGCGCGCTTGCGCTCGGGGTTCTCGTGCAAGAAGTAGTCGAGGTCCCAGGCTTCATCGCCGATCCACAGGTCGTAGTGGCCTTCACTCACCACGTCGTCGAACACGTGGAAGTTCGAGACCAGGATCTCGTCCATCCGGCGCAGCGCCTGGAACGCGTGCAGGTCGTGCTCGGAGGACTCGCACTCGATGTGCTTCGACTCGCTGGCCAGGAAGCGCGAGGCCGGGTGAATACGCTCCTTGCGCTGTTCGAGCATCAGCGTCACGGGCGACTGCGCCAGCCACTCGACCTCGAGGTCCGGATGCAAGCGCCGCAGCTCGTCGGCGATGGCGATATCGCGCTGTGCGTGACCGAGCCCGATAGGCGAGGATACGAACAGCGCACGCTTGGGTCGGGAGCGCGCACGCGTCCAGCGCGTGCGCCGCGGCGCCGGTGGATGCACGCGATCCACGAACGCGCGCAGATCGAGATTGAAGCGCACCGGATCGCGCGCCATCGGCAGGTGCCCCGAGCCCTCGTAGCGGACCATGCTCCAGCCGAAACGTTCGGCCAGCCACTCGCTCCAAGCGCAAGGCGTCATCTCGTCGAGCGACCCATGCAGGAGCAACACCGGACAGCGCACCTGGCTGGCCAGCGCTTCGACCGCCGGGCGCGACCGCTCGATCGTTGCGCCGACGCCGAGCCCGTCGTGGTGAGCGACCAGCGGCGCGAACGTGGTCTCGCGCGACCAACCGACTCCGTCCTCGATCTGTTTGGTGGAGTGCGGCTCGACGAACATGCGCTCGAAGATGAACTGCGCGGCGTCGGCGAGGTCCTCGGACATGTACCCGCGATGGATCTTGTCCCAGCCCGTGCGGCCCTCGATGGTCTCGCGCCAGCGCGCCATGTAAGGCGGCAGCGGCTCGGTGACCGGCAGCCCCGCCCCCAAGAGCACGACGGCCTCGACGCGAGCCGGCGTGCTCGCGGCGAGCAGGAGCGCCGGCGCCGCGCCGGCGGATACCGCCACCAGGACCGCCTTGGGCGTTCGTGTCGCGTCGAGCACCGCAGTCGCGTAACCGGCCAACGCTTCCACTTTGTACGCCGCGCGCTCGCTCGGGCGATCGGAGCGACCGTTGCCCGGCACGTCGTAGGTGATCACGCGGTAGTGGCGCGCGAGGTAGCCGACTTGCGCCTTCCACATCCGCGAGTATGCCCATTGCCAGCCGCCGATCAGCAGCAACGTGGGCTCTGCGTGGCCGAAGACTTCGTAAGCGACGCGAATACCGTTGTGTTCTGCAACGCCTTTTTCATCGGGTTCTCGTGCGCGCATGGCTCCTCCTGGATCGTTTCGGCAGTGTCCGGCTCCCGCCCCGGTGGGTTCGCGCGGCTCGATCGAGCCGGGTCAGCCAGGCATCGATGGCGTCGAGCAACGCCCGGTGACCCGAGTCCATGTCGCTCTCGCGCTCGAGCTCGATGCCTTCGTTGAACGTCACCACCAGCGCCACGATCGCCTCGACCGAGAACTCGGGCGACTTCAGCCCGAGCTCGCGCATCCCGCGCTCGAACGCGGGCGTGAGCGTGTCGATCCACTCGCGATGCACGCGCAAGAGGCGCTCGCGCAAGATGGCGTTGTTCCAGGAAAGCGCTTGCAGCTCGAGCTTCACCTTCGGGAAACCGCCGCGCCGGTCCTCGTCCAGAAAGCTCATCGCGCTGCGCCACTTCTCGATGAACGGCCGATCGGCCGCGTACATCGCGCGCTGCCGCTCGAGCAGTCTGCGGCTGAAGCGTTCCAGCACCTGCAGCATGAGCTCCTCGATCGAGCCGAAGTAGTAGTGCACGAGCCCGTGATTGACTCCGGCCTCGCTCGCCACCGCGCGCGTCGTGACGCCCGCGTGACCGACCTGGATCAACAGGCGCTCGGCAGCGTCGAGCAACGCCTCCGTTGCCTCTTTGCGCGCCGGCGTGGGGGCCGGCCGTCGATCCCTTTGGTCAGTCGTATTGCTCATCCGTATTAGTCGATCGACTAATCCAGGAGCGGTGCGCTGTCAAGGCGAGACGAGCGCCGGTCGCCCACGGGCCGGTCAGCGTCCGTTGATAGCCGAATGCGGAGCGCGGGCCTCGATGCGTCGCATCGGAAACGCAGGCAGACCGGCTGCGAAGACCTGGAACGGTCGGACGTCGTCGAGCCCGAACCGCGCCCGGGCGAGCTCGGCCTCCGTCTCGCGGTTCATGTGGCAACCTTGGCGGTTCAGCGCCAACCACACGGCGTCGAAGAGCGTCATGAGGGCGCCGGCGATCGCGCGCGGACTCTTCACGTGCTCGATGAGCCGAACGGGCGCGCCCGGGCGAGCGACGCGCGCGATCTCCGCAAGGGCGCGCGCGACGTCGGGGATGCTGCACAGGGCGAGCGCCACCACGACGCCGTCGAAGGACCCATCCGCGAACGGCAATTGCTCGGCCGAGCCGGCGACGAGCTGCACGCGGCACGCTGCGCTCTGCGCTTTCGGTCGCGAGAGCTCGAGGAACTCGGCGTCCGGCTCCAGCGCGACCAGATCGACGCCCGCTCCGTAGTAGCGGAACATCGCCCCCGTGCCGGATCCGACCTCGAGAACGCGGCCGGCCAACCCGTGCACCAGCGCCGCGCGTTCTGCCGCCAGCCCCGCCTCGTCCGCGCGTGCCATCACGGTCTCGTAGAGCTCCACCTGCGTGACGCGGTGTTGGAGGGCGGCCGTCGCGGGCGCGTGGCGGATGAAATGAGCGATCTCACGGAACATGCTTGCACCCCGTCTGCCGTCACTCGAAAATATCAAGCGTCCTTGGCGTCCTGGCGATCAAGCCAAATTGGGCCCGCGTTTCGCATCCTACCAGAGGACGGTGGGCTACGGACGTGCTCCGGCGCATCGGGAAGCGCATGGATGAGCTGTAACCCGTGTGCGACGGGTGGGTCTGCCGCTTGCACGACAGGAGCGCATTCGATTCATGCGTTCTGTCGCCATGGCTCCCTGCCTTTCGCTCGTCCTCGGTTCGCTCGGTTGTTCGGGGACGCCGCCGAGCCCCTTCGCGCTCGTGGCAACGGATCCAGCGACGATCTCGGAGACAGGCGACGCCGGCGACAGCGCCGAGACAAGCACGGCCGCCTCACCCACGACATCGTCGCAGGCAACTGCGAGCGGCGCGGTGCCGAGCTCGTCGTCGCAAGCCCCGGCGACCGCAGTGACCGCACCCTCCAGCGGCGATGCAGCGACGCCCTCCTCGCCGGGACCCGGAACACCGGACAAGCCACCGCCTTCGCCGAGCACGGGTGATTCGACTCCGCCGCCGCCCTCGGCTCCCCCTGACGCATCCTCGAAGCCGCCGGAGCCCCCTGACGCATCCTCGAAGCCGCCGGAGCCCCAGGACGGTGCCGCGAAGACGCCGGAACCCCCGAAGCCGGGGGAGGGCCGGGGCGGGGGCTAAGGGCGAATGCTCAGGCGCAGGCCCGCCCGTGTCCCTCAGCTCTTCTGATTGTAATTCGTGTTCTCGAGCAAAATCACATTCGTCTTGCTCCGCGTCTCTCCGACGCTCGTCACGTAGACCGCCGGCTGGTCCTGCACGGGGCACACCTTCTCGCACGCGCCGCACCCGACGCACAGCGATGGGTCGACGTGCGGACGCTGCAGATGGACGCTCCGGAACGCGGGAGCCGCGCCGTGGGGCCCCGGCTTGCTGTCGCGTACGGGCGCGTCGACCTCCTCCACCCAGATCGCCTTCGGTGACGTCGGGCAGAACTCCTCGCAGACGATGCAGGGCGTCTGCATCGACCACGGCAGACAGCGCCCGTGGTCGTAGAACGCAGTGCCGATCTTGATGGGCGCCTGCCCGATGCCCATCTTCTCCTTCTCGCCGATCTTCTGGATGGCGCCCGTCGGGCATACCTGGCCACAGAGGACGCAGGAGAACTCGCAGTAGCCGATGCGCGCGATGAGGATCGGCGTCCACAGGCCCTCGATCCCTGCCTCGAGGAAGGCCGGGTGCAGGGCGTTGTTCGGGCACACCTTCATGCACTCCGCGCAGCGGATGCAGCGCTCGAGGAACGCGCGCTCCTCGACGGCGCCCGGCGGCCGGATCACCTTCGGGTGGTAATTGACGTCGAGCGAGTCCGCGACGCGTGCCGCCGGCAGGAAGAGCGCGCCCGCGCCGACGGCAGCGAGCGCCGTGCGGCGTTCCGTGTCGGGCGCGGTGATGGTGCTCCGGCGGTTGGGGAGGAACGTGAACTTGATCACGTCCTCCGGGCACGCGTTCTCGCAGTTCATGCACATGTGGCACTCGTCCTGGCGCCACTTGACTCCGCCCTGCGGCGAGTCGGCGGCCTGGCAGTGAACGAGGCAAAGGTTGCAGTCGGTGCACTTCGCGTGGTCCTTGGTCATCCCGAAGAGCGCGAACCTCGAGAAGACCCCCAGGAACGCGCCCAGTGGACACAGCACGCGGCACCAGAAGCGCGGGATGAAGCGGTTCGCGAAGAGGACCGCGATGAGCAGGAAGACGATGAACCATGTCTGGTGGAAGTAGAACTGCTTCGACTGCCACACCGCCTGCGCCAGCCAGTCCTGCGCGTGGTCGGCGGCGCTCTGCACGCCGCGCGAGGGCACGTCCTGCAACCCGCCGAGCGCGCGGTGCGAGATGTACTGCGCGCCCGGTATGATGCCGAGTCCGATCGACCTCACGGCGATGCAGATGGGATCGAACAGGCCCCCGATGGCGCTCCCTCCGACACCCGCGAGCAGGAACGCGTAGAGCAGGTAGTACTTCACCCGCTGGTACGTGTGCGTCTTGTTCGCCTCGACGCGCGAGGCGCCGCGCCCGTGTCTGCTCGGCAAGAGCCAGCCGAAGAAGTGGTGCAGCGTTCCGAAGGGACAGATCCATCCGCAGAACACACGCCCGAACACCATCGTCAGGGCGATGAGCCCCACGCTCCAGAGCAGCCCGCGGTAGACGGTGTGCGTCGAGAGCACCGTCATCGCGCCGACGAACGGGTCCGCGAGGAGGAACGCCTCCACCGGAAGCGGCAGACGCACGGGCGTGTCGGCTCGCGCCGCAAAGCTCCCGCGAAAGGCGGTCTGGAAGAGGAAGTACATGAAGAGCGCGAAGAAGAAGGTCTGCGCGCTGCGCCGCGCCCACTTGAGAACGACGGCGATCCGCCGCGGGGGGATGCCCGAGCCGGAGAGCTTGGAGGATTTCTTGGGCTTGGGGGTTGGGGGCGAGGTCGAGGTCGAGGTCGAGGTCGAGGTCGGGCTCAGGATCGCCACGTCATCGAGGCTGGGGACGATTCCCACCCTTCCCGTCTTCCACGGAATCGGCTCGACATCCGGGTGCTCGTGCACCACCTCCGGGGGCGTCACGAGCTTCACCGTCGCGTGCGGTACGGGGTGCTGTTGGGTCACCTCACACCTCCTTCACGCGGAGGCTCTCCCAGCGCGTCGTGCCGAGACCTCGCTTCTCGCCCATCGCGAGGTAATCGAGGTTCTCGCGCTTCTGCCCGATGAGGGTGCAGCCGAAGGCGTCGGCGGCGACCTGATCGACCGTCGCGAACACCGTGTGCGCGTCCCTCGCGTCATCGATGTTGCCGCCCTGCGGTCCATTGCGCATGAGCACGCGCCACGCGTCGACGATGACGAGCGTCGGGCGCATGAAGGTCGCGAGATCGGCGATCGACGTATCGATGTTCTGGTGCAGGCGGTTTCTGCGGCCGCCGAGGACGCCGTACCAGTTCTTCATCGCCGCGGTGTACTTGGCGAGGTTGTGGTGCTTCGCGATGGGGACGTTGATGACCTTGTCGGCGTCGACCAGCGTCGTGAAGATCGGCCACTCGTCGAGCACGTCGCCCTTGAGGCGCATCGTGCGGAAGCGATGCTCCTGCGGGAGGACGACGTCCGCGCCCAGGGCGTAGGCCGCGCGCCAGATCCCGGAACGCTGGAAGCACCGGTTCGGGTCGTTGCACGAGCCGTCGGCCACGACCACCTTCTTTGCCCCCGCCTCGTACGCCAGCGTGATGACCGCCGCGACGACGTCCGGATTCGTATTCGCGGCGTGGATGGGCATCCGGTCCCAGCCGATGTTGGGTTTGACGACGACCACGTCCCCCCGCGAAATGAACCGTCCCATTCCTCCCATCGCGCCCACCGCCCGGCGCACGAGGTCGTCGGGGGTCTCGTTGGGATGCGGCGAGTCGTCGCCGGACTCCTTGGGGGCGGCGCGCGCAATGGCGAGCTCGGCGTGCTGCGCGTCGCGCTCCGCCAGGCGGTAGTCGCGCACTTGACGGATCCCACTGGCCTGGACGACGTCGAAGCCCCCCTTGTCCCAGAGCGCGCGCGCGCCGGCGGCGGCTGCGCCGAGGACACCGGCCGCGGCCCCGATGCGCACAAGCATCTCGCGGCGCGAAGGCCGGGCCACGTCCTCGGGCGTGGCAGGCGGAAAGGGGCCCTCGGGGGGAACGGTCACCCTCGATCCATACCCCGCGCCGGCATACCCCGGCAAATTCGGCCAGGAACCCCGCGGGAGAGCGCGGCAAATTGGGACCTTTGTGGCGACATTGCGAGCGCGCCCGCTCGAGATACGTCCCGGATCGCGTCGCCGATCGGTGCATTGTCACGCACTCCCCGCGACGGGGCCTGGCGCACGTTCTGCAAGCACGGCGCGAACGATTCATTCCCCTCCATGCCAGTCCGTTCCGCAGAGGAGACCATGCCCTTGAAACAGACCCGAGAGCGAGCGCAACGCAAGAAGGCCCAGGGAAAGTCGCCGTCCACCCAGGCGGGCGAATTCGTCCGCGAAGAGATTCACCACGTCCGGGAAGGGAAGCACGGAGTCCGGTCGCCCAAGCAGGCCATCGCGATCGGCCTGTCGAAGGCAAGAAAAGCGGGCGTCAAGCTCCTGCCGCCGAACGCGACCGCGACCTCCACGAAGACGCATCGCAGCGCGGCCCTTGCGTACAAGAAGGGGCAGGGCGGATCGACGCGGCGCGCGTCTCGCCGGCGCTCACGCGCGGCGAGCTCCGCCCTCAAGCGCGAAGCACACAAGGCCGCATCGCCGAGGGCGCTCGCTCGTCAGGGTCGCGCCGCGGCGGCGCACCGCAGCCCCTCCAGCCGATCCGCCTCCACACGCCGCGCCTCGCGGACGAAGGGCCGCAAAGCACGATCGACGTCCGGGAAAGCAGCACGTACGCGCGCCCGTGAAGGCTGAGGCGTAGCGGCGCGCAGATTAGGCAAATTAGGGCAGTCCGCTCACACCAGGCGCCGGCTCACGTCAGCCGCCGGAAGCCCAGTAGCCGTCCTGCCAGACCCACTGCTGGCCGTCCCAGACCCACTGAGGTTCAGTCCTAATCCAGACCCAGCCCGGGTAAGCCGCCGACGTCCAGTAAAGGCCAGGCATCCAAATCGGGCCGCCGACGCCCCAGCCCCAGTAGCCCCGACCCCACCCGGGACGACCCCACGCGCCCCGCCCGGGCCCGATATACACGCGCCCGCCGTAGCCTCGGCCGTATCCGTATGCGCCGCCGAAGTGGCCGCCGTAGCCGGCGTAGTGGCCGACGCCGTAGCCGCCGTAGTGGCCG
>Ga0209415_10006791_pt1 | contig 20208 bp, 12 predicted proteins | sample PeaSoiSIISIP2007_FD_187696 | JGI IMG/M metagenome (GOLD analysis project Ga0209415, IMG submission 187696) | Peat soil microbial communities from Weissenstadt, Germany - SII-SIP-2007 (SPAdes) (version 2) | ecosystem: Environmental > Terrestrial > Soil > Wetlands > Peat | place: Germany...
TGAAATGACCGGTTATAATGACCACATGATTACTATATCAGCGACAGAGTTCAAAGCGCACTGCGCTGAGATGCTAGCACGCGTCGCCAAGTGTGGTGAAACGCTTCTGATCACGAAGCGCGGCAAGCCCGTGGCGATGGTGATTCCCCCTAACGGCGTCCCACCGAGGAAATTCGTTCCGGGAATGTTTGCGGGAACGGCCGAAATCGTCGGCGATATCATCTCTCCTTTGGACGTCGAGTGGGAAGCGATGAAGTGATCCTTCTGGACACCCATGTTTGGATTTGGCTGAACGTCGATACGGGAGCTGTACCTGCGGCGTATGTCGAGGCCTCGCGAACTGAAGAAATCGCGATCTCTAGCGTCAGCCTCTGGGAGACCATGATGCTCATTCAAAAGGGCCGGATTACGGTCGCCGGGCCCGCCGGGGCTGTTGTCCGCTCCTGGCTAGCGCGAAACCCGGTTGGCGTCGTGCCGGTAACCGACGAGATCGCGATCCTATCCCGGTCTCTGCCCTTTGAGCACGAGGATCCGGCGGACCAGTTTATTGCCGCGACGGCTTTCCATGTTGCGGCGCCTCTGGCGACTTTGGACGAGCGGCTACGGAAGCTGCCTTGGCTCAAGCTCGTGTGAAGCCGAGCGACCGACTGCGGACAGGGCGCCCTCACTGGGCCGGCTACAGAGTTGGCGACCGTGAGTTGCGTCCCGCCCAGACGGGGGCTAAACGTTGCCTAGGCTGCCCGGTGTCAACCACGAACTTGCGGTCCGCGCCTTCGAGAAGGCCGGACTCCAGGTGGTTCGGCAGTCAGGCCACATCGTAATGCGCCGTGGCAACACGATCCTCGTAGTTCCCGAGGAACAACCCGATCAAACCCTACACGATGGGCGAGCTGGTCAAAACAGCGGGACTCACCGTCGACGAGTTTCGGAAGCTGCTGAAGTGAGGCGTCTGAGCGGAGCTGGTACGGGTTGAATTTCGGGACACGGGGCTTAGGCCGGCGCGAGCGGAGGGGGCCAGTGCCCCGACACCAGGCACGAACCCCCAGGCACATCTTGAACGTCCCAAGAGCCCGTCCCCTTACGGCACCCCATTTGGGCGGGACGTTCAGTGCCGTGGATTGTTAATCCACGGAGATCGCGGATTGCAAGTCCGCGGCACAACTGCTATGACTCCATCGGAATCCGGACCCCGTGCTCATGGGCGAAGGCGATGGCGTCTTCGTAGCCCGCGTCGGCGTGGCGGATGATCCCGGTGGCGGGATCGCTTGTCAGCACGCGTTCCAGGCGACGAGCCGCCTCCGGCGTTCCGTCCGCGACGACGACCATCCCCGCGTGCTGGGAATAGCCGATGCCGACGCCGCCGCCGTTATGGATGGACACCCAGGATGCGCCGTTGGCGGTGTTGATCATCGCGTTGAGCAGCGGCCAGTCGGCGATGGCGTCGGAGCCGTCCTTCATGCCTTCCGTCTCGCGGTAGGGAGAGGCGACGGAGCCGGTGTCGAGGTGGTCGCGGCCGATCACGATCGGAGCTTTGATCTCGCCCTTCGCGACGAGGTCGTTGATGGCTAGGCCCATCTTTGCCCGCTCGCAGTAGCCCAGCCAACAGATGCGGGACGGCAGGCCCTGGAAACGGATCTTCTCCCTGGCCAGCTCGATCCAGCGGGCGAGCGGCTTGTTTTCGGGGAAGAGTTTCAGGAGGAGTCTGTCCGTCGCGTAGATGTCCTCGGGATCGCCGGAAAGCGCGACCCAGCGGAACGGCCCTTTGCCTTCGCAGAACAGCGGCCGGATGTACTCGGGGACGAAGCCGGGAATGTCGTAGGCGTTCTTCACGCCCGCCTTGGTGGCCTGCGTGCGGATGTTGTTCCCGTAGTCGAACGCGACCGCGCCCATCCTCTGAAGGGCGAGCATCGCTTCCACATGGGCGCCCATGGAGTCGATGGCGCGCCGGACGTATTCCTCGGGGTCGGTCCTCCTCAACTCGGCGGCTTCATCCAAGCTCAAGCCAGCAGGAATGTAGCCGTTCAGGGGATCGTGGGCGCTCGTCTGGTCGGTGAGGACGTCTGGGACGATGCCTCGGCGCACCATCTCGGGCAAAACCTCGGCGCAGTTTCCAACCAGGCCGACCGAAGTCGGCCCAGCCGGCGGGACGCCGGGGCTCCCAGCTACCTCGATCATTCGCATCGCATCATCGAGAGACCAGGCGATATGGTCGCAGTAGCCGGTCTCGATGCGTTTCCGAATACGGGCCGGATCGACCTCGATCCCCAGGAACCGGGCTCCGTTCATGGTCGCGGCGAGAGGCTGAGCCCCACCCATGCCGCCCATGCCTCCGCTCACCACGAACTTGCCTTCGAGCGAGTCGGCGAAGTGCTTTTTGCCCGCGGCGGCGAAGGTCTCATAAGTTCCTTGGACGATGCCTTGCGAGCCGATGTAGATCCAGGAGCCGGCCGTCATCTGCCCGTACATCGTAAGCCCGAGATTCTCCAGGCGAGTGAACTCGGCGAAGTTGTTCCAAGCCCCAACCAGGTTGGAATTGGCAATCAGAACTCGCGGCGCGTCAGGGTGCGAGCGGAGGATCCCGACCGGCTTTCCCGACTGAATCAGGAGGGTCTCGTCGTCTTCCAGGACTCTTAGCGAGCGGACGATCGCCTCGAAGCACTCCCAATTCCGCGCCGCCTTACCCCGGCCGCCGTAGACGATCAGCTCGTCCGGCTTCTCCGCGACCTCGGGATCGAGGTTGTTCATCAGCATCCGCATCGCGGCTTCCTGGGTCCATCCTTTGCAGGAGATCTGCGTTCCGCGAGGCGCCCGAATAGACGTGTGGGTGCTCATGTTGTGGAGTATACGAGTGCAGCAGGCTGACGAGTCAGCCAGTGAAAGCGCGAACAAAGTTCGTGTACTCCCAAAGCGGTATTTGGGCACCGCACTCCAACGGTAAAGTGAACGCAATGGTCTTCACCGCCTTGCTGCTCGCTGTTGCAGCCCAGAACGGAATCATCGCCAACCCCGGCTTCGAAGATGGAACTAACGGATGGTCGCGGGTTACCTACGGAGCGGAGCCTACGATCACGTTTGACCGCGAATTCAAGCATGGCGGAACGCAGTCCCTCCGCATTTCCAGCAGCGATCCGACCGACACCGCGATCGCGCAGGATGTTCCCGTCGAACCGGGAAGGCTCTATCGGTTCTCTGCCTGGGTCAGGACAGCCGGACTCGATCCGAAGGACGCTCCGGTCTTCGGGACGATCGTGGCCCAAGCGCCGGGGGCCGGCAACATCGCCGCCGGCGCCAACCACCAAGGCGACACCGACTGGACCATCGAGAGCACGTACTTCGTGGCTCCGGCCGGAGGCAAGGTTCATCTGGCGCTCTTCATGTTCGGCTGGGGAAAGGGGACGGGAACGGTTTGGTTCGACGACGTCCACCTCCAGGAACTAAGTCCAAGCCAAATACCCGCAAAGATCACCCGCGAGCCGCTCGTCCCCGCCCGCATCAACCCGATGCAGTATGGGCAGTTCATCGAATACCTTTGCGACCTCGTGCCCTCGATGTGGGCGGAGAAACTCTACGACGGCAGCTTCGAGGGTCTCACCCCTTACAAGTTCGTCTATATCAAGGAGACCGACTTCAAGGAGAAGCCGTGGTATCCGTTCGGCCAGACGGACCGAATGGAAGTCTCCCAAGATCCGTCCACCAAGGTCTCGGGGAAGGTCAGCAAGCACATTGTGCTGACTGCCGGGCCGGCTGCCGAGGGAGGCATCGCCCAGGATGGGCTATCCCTTAAGAAGGGCGAGCCGTGCCAGTTTTCGATATGGGTCCGCGGCTCTTCGCCGGGCTCGATGGCCGTGAGCTTGTTCCACGGCCCGGCGACATACGCGACGGCCTCGCTTCCGGTGATCGAGGGCTGGCAGAAGGTCTCGACGACGCTTACCCCGAACGAAACGGATGCGAACGCCACGATCTCGATTACCTTCAATGGAAGAGGCGACTTCTGGCTCGACAACGCTTCGCTTATGCCGGTCGACACCTCAGGAGGGTGGCGAAAGGACGTGGTCGAAGCCCTTCGGGCGCTCAAGCCTGGCGTGATCCGGATTGGCGGGAGCGTCATGGTCGGGGGCGGTCTCGGCTCGTTCGAATGGAAGGGCACGATCGGCGATCCCGACTATCGGGTGCCGTTTGAGGCGTGGGGCGGTCTGCAGCCGACCGGGCCCGGGATGGAAGAGCTCGTCCAACTCATCCGGTCGGTGGGCGCCGAGCCCCTCCTGTGCGTCCGCTATGACAAGAAGACGCCCAAAGACGCCGCTGACGAGGTTGAGTATTTCAACGGATCGACCGACACGCCCATGGGCGCCCTTCGGGCCAAGAACGGCCATCGCGAGCCCTACCGGATCAAGTATTGGGAAATCGGCAACGAGCAGTGGGGCGAGGAGTATTGGAAGGCGGTTCCGGAGTTCGCCAAGGCGATGCGGGCGGTCGATCCGAGCATCAAGCTGTTCACGAACTCCCCGAGCCCGGAGTTGGTCCGGCTGGCCGCTCCCTACGTGGACTACGTCTCGCCTCACCAGTACGGCGTGCACGACCTCGCCGGCACACGCGCCGAGTTGGACGACGTCAGGAAGATGATCGCAGACAACGCGGGCGGCAAAGCCATCAAGGTTGGCGTGACCGAGTGGAACACGACGGCGGGCGACGCGGGCTTGATGCGGGCGAGCCTCTGGGACCTCGCGAACGCGCTGTCCTGCTCTCGCTACCACAACCTGATGCACCGGAACGCGGACCTTATCGAGGTCGCCAACCGCTCGAACCTGACGAATAGCTTCTGCTCGGGGATCATCCAGACGAGCCGGAGCGGGATGTATCTGACGCCGACTTACTACGCGCAGTATCTCTATTCGAACCTCGCGGGAACCCGGCCTCTCAAGATCGACTCGGCCCTTCCCGCCGACGCAATGCCAGATATGAGCGCGACGTTATCCGAGGACGGCAAGACGCTTACGATCTTCGCGGTCAATGACAGTGTCGAAGCGGTTCGCCGGTCGCTCGATCTCAGCGCCTTCGGGGGGCTGAAGGGCGAGGCGGACGTTTGGACGCTGACCGATACCAAGCACGCGAGCGAACCGAATGTAGTGAACTCGTTCTTGGAGCCCAGACGAGTGGTTCCCGTGAAGAGCAGCTTTCATCCGACAGGCTCGCAGTTTGAATACGTATTTCCGGCGCTCTCGCTCACGGTCCTGAGGTTCTCCGTGCCGGTGCCCTAGTAGCGCGTCAATGGTTTCGAAATCGGAAGGGAATGGACCGAGAAAGGCGCGAATTGACGGGAGAGGGAATCTTTGACGCTCTACTATTCCCTCCCGGTTTGGAGAATTGGCCCAGTTAGGACGGGGAGCCAAGCGACCGTGGTCTCGACCGAACGCGGCCGCTGGCCCGTCAAGAGGGGTGCTGCGCGAGAAGGGCGTTGACCTTCTCGATTACAGCGAATGCGTCTGCGACGTAGAGGACGTCGGCTTTGCCGCGCGCCCAGCCGCAGTTGGGATCGAGGTTGATGGCGCGGCGCTCGCGGATGAAGCGCCAGCCGACTGCGTGGGGTTCTTCCCCGTGGCAGCAGGTTGAGAGTCCTTTCGGATGGCGTGGGGTAGCGCCGGTCTGGCCGATCTGATTCATGTGCGAGAGGCAGGAGAGGACGGCCTGGCCCTCGCCGCTGATGTCGACCAGGGACTTGCTGCTGCCCAGGGAGGCGCGACTCTTCCGCAGGAAGTCGAGGATCAGCCGTTCGGCATCCGCGACATGCGGCTGGCCGTCGGCTTGCTTCTTCGTCCAGCCCGCGCCCGCGACGAAGAGGACGTCGGCTTCGGGGCGGATCGTCTGTTGGTCCGCGGGAGGGGCCTGCCGACCGATGACTTGGGTGCGCTGGAGGGCGGAGGAGACTTCGACTTTCAGGGACTCCACGGCCGGCATGGGGGCGTCGGAAGCGGAAGGGCAAGCAGCAGAGCATCCCGGCTCGACGAGAAGCAGCCAGGGCCGCTGCGCTCGTTGGAACGTTCCTTCCATGCGCTGCCGGTAGTACCAGCGGGTGACGCTCGGCTGGCCGTCTACAGCCGACAGGCTCGTGACATGGGTGTCGGCTCTCCCTCCCAGGCGGTGAGCGACCCCGGGCAGGACCCGCTGGGCACGAGGGGTGCTGGCCGCGATGACCAGCGTGGACCCGGCAACACGAATGAGCGCCTCCGCGGCGGCAGAGTCAGTAGCGTAACGCGGCTGGGCGAAGTCCGGCCCCGTCACCGCAAGGAATCGGCTTGCGCCACAGCCGATGAACTGGGCTAGTGCGGGCTGGATCGATTCACCGATCAGGCCGATGGCGAATCCTGACTGAGATAGGCTTTGCGCCGCACTCACGGATTCGAGAGCCCCCGGGCTAATAGTGCCGTCGAGCTCAGCAAAGACGATGATGAGAGTGGTTTCCATGCAGGTTAGGATTCAAGGATTGGAAGATTTGAGGGTTGGGAATCGGCGGCTCTCTGCGACCCCTCCGGGGTCGGCTTCTCCCTGGGCTACTTGTCCCGGGGTCGCCAGAGCAACCGCCGGGCTAGGATTCTGGGACCCCTCCAGGGTCGCGCCGGCGACAGCCGTGTCCGTTCCGAAGGCGTTCCCGACCCACGAGTCACGAGTCACGATTCTCGTCCTTCAGCCAGGCGATGATGTCTGCCGCGACCTGGTCGGACGACAAGTCCTTCAAGATCCGAGTTTCCCGTTGCTGCCTGGGCAGGGTGACGGCGGAATAGCTTGCTCCCGCGGAAACAGTGACTGGCTTGGCCCGCTGCAAGGCGGGCATGACCGTCCGCATGTTAGCCATGCCGGTCTGCGGATTGTTGCGAGGCTCGGGCAAATGGCCGGTCGCCCAGCCGAGGAGGGCGGGAGGGCCTGCGCAGGCTGAGACTTGGTGTTGGCCGCCCTCGAGGCGTTCCAAGATGCGGAGCGAGCCCGTGGAGTCGACCGTCAGCTCGTCCACACCCTGGAACTGATCGACGATCCCAAGCTCCTCGCCGACGACCTGCAGCGTCACCCCCGCTCCGCGGGAGGCAGACTCCCAGCCGCCGAAGATCAACAGCTTCGACCGGTCCAAGTCCGGGATCGCCTGGATCGCCTCGGCCAAGGCGACGCCGGTCTCGGCCGCGTCCGTGAATCCGCTCGCGGACCCGTCGAGCGCGATGACCTCGAACGCGGCCTTTTGGGCGACCGTCATCATGACCTGTTGCAGCTTCGCCTTTGGACCGAGGCTGACGAGCCAGACCTTGCTGCAGGGAAACTGGGCGGCGAGGTGGGCCGCTTCGTAGAGGGCGTGGCTTGCCCAGGGATCGAGCACGGCCGGCAGCATCGGTTCGTTCTTGAGGGCCGGGCCGTTCGGGCCGATCTCCGGCGTCAGGGTCTGAAGCGGGTCCGGGACCACGCTGCCGCAAACCACGATTTGAAAGCTCTCGGGCATATTAATTCTCCGCGGAGTGGAGTCCTCCGGCTCCGGCTAGGAAAGCGATGTTGCCGCCCTCCGGCTCATCGGGGTTGGCGCGGGCGCAGTTCCATAAGCAGACCCCACAATGGACGCACTTCTCTCGATCGAAGAGGGGTACGCCGGCCGGGCCCGGCGTAAGTGCTTCGCCGGAGCAAAGCTCGATGCAGACCTTCGAGGCACACGCCTCGCAAAGGTGCGGATCGCGGAAGACGACATGATCCGCATAGCCTGCAGGCGCCTGGACCTTGCCGCCGAGGAGAAGGGCGTCTTGATGGCTGATCAACAACTGGCCGTCAAAAGGAATCGCGGGCCAGCCGGCGTGGTCCATTAAGGCGTCATGCAGCGGCGTCGCGGAGGCATTGCACTCTTGACGAATCCTGTCGAGGTCGGCGGCCGCGATCCGACCGCGGTAGTAGTCTTCGAGGGCCGGCATTCGCTTCGGCTTCCCTGAGACCGCAATCCGGCCGCGGGTGAGCCCGGCCAGCCCCATGCCGACCATGCCCGACACAAAGCCCCGGTGAAATCCGTCGCGAGCCCGCCCAGCGATCCGGCCCTCCCGTTCGACCCAACTCGTCCGGCGCCTTGCGACATAGGTCTGCTCCAGGTTCTCGCGAGTGAAGGGCTTGGCCGCCACTAGCAGCTCGACCACGCTCTCGGCAAGGAGAACGCCGGTCGTCCAGGCCTCGTCCACGCCCGAACCGGTCAGCACATTGGTGCTGCCCGACCCTTCGCCGATCCGAGCGTAGCCGCCGCCGGCCAGGAACGGCTCGCCGCGCCTGCCAGACTCCTGGAGGCTCTTCGCGCCCCAAGACCTCAGCCGTCCCCCCTCCAGATAGCGCCAAAGGTAGGGATGGAGCATCCAATGCTGGAGATAGCGATAAGCCGTGCGGGCGGGATCGGCGAAGGAGGAGGGCACGAAGATCCCGAGCGAGACGACCCGATCCGGGTGCACGTAAAGGAATCCGAAGATCTCCGGCTCCGGATAGCCCAAGGTGTGGAGGACGGTTCCCGCGGGCAGATCGACGCCCTCCGGCAGATCCACGACCATCTTCATGCCTACCGCCCAATCGTGCCGCCGATGGCCGGGCGGCATGCCGAACCGCTCGTCTAACTGACGGCCCACGGCGCCGACCGGGCCATCCGCGACCACCGTCAGAGCCGCGCGTACATCAATGCCCGGCATGAAGTCTGCGGTTGGCGCGCCCTGTTTGTCGGTTCCCTGGTCCATGAGGCGCACTCCGACGACGGCGTCCCCTTCGACTAGGGCTTCTCTGACCGGCGTTCCCGGCCAAAGCTGGGCCGCGCCCAGAACCTGCCCGGCGACCCACTGGTTGAACTGGCCAATCGACAGGATCAGTCCATCCTTCTTGTGGAGAAAGCCGGGCGTCCACGGAAGCTCGACCGCGTGATTCCTGGCCCGAAACAGCCGGACGAGGCGATCGGCCGCTCGCACGCCGGGCGAGCGGCGACTCGCCCCGATCGGATCGAGCAAGTAAACCAGCTTCTCCCGGGTCACGTGAGCGGCCATGGGAATCGCGGCGGGATCGAGATCGGGGAAGCTGGCGCGAATGCCTCGCGCCTTGGTGACGGCTCCGGACACGCCAAAGCCGAGATCGTCGGCGCGCTCGTAGCAAAGCACTTGCAAGGGCAGGCCGGGAGCGCTCGGGCTTTCGAAGGCTGGAGTACCGTCGGGATTCAGCAGCTCGCGAGACAGGGTCGTGAGAAAGCCGCCGGTCGCCGGCCCGAAACCAACGCAGACGATGTCCGCTTCGACCGCCGGGCGCTCGTGCGTTATCTGGACGGGACTAAGGGAAGGTTCCATGCACCTCCAACGGGTCGGCGGCCCTCCCGGAGCGGGCGGGTACCGGATGCGTGCGTTCGGGTTCTGAAACGTAATTCTTACTCGGGAGACCAGTGCGTTGAATCACTAATTGCCTTATAGAGTCGGAACCTGCATCAGGGAACAGGTAGAACAGCTTCATCGCAGAACGCGACTCCGTGTAGGTCCCTCCGCCCTTCCCGCTCACCCTCGTACCTCGGGCGTTCGGGAAGGGCTCCCAGGATGACATGCGTGGGCGCGGAGCATTGCAGGGAGCCTGGAAGCCCCGTGAACGGGCTTTGCGCGGATTGAAAATCCACGCCACCTTGGTCTCCTAAACGGGATAATCCAGGGCCTCCGGGATCATGACCTTGGTGAGGGCTTCGGCAGCGCGGTCCTTGGCCAGGCGGGAGCCAGTCAGGCAGCCGTCGAGCTTGGAGCGAAGCCGGGCAAAGCTCTTCACGCCCGGGAAGCACACGCAGGGGCCGGCCTTCGGCGGCGGGCTCCCGTCCCTCTCGATTACGTCCGTCCCCTCGCGAGCACCGCTGGCGATGCCGGGCATGATGCTCTCCAGTGCGTCCAGTTCCGCCTCGTGATAGCAGGCCTCACAGATTTCGGCCGTCCATGTTGGATGCCGGCTGTAACCGTAGACCAATTCCGCGCAGAGCCGGCCGACCTCGCCCGACGCCCGCGCGGTTTGGACGTGGGAGAGATCGCTCATGAATTGGATCAGACCGGGCAGACCGGGAGCGACGGCGGGGTTGTCCGGCCCGTGGGCCTCCAACTCCAGCAGATCGAGGATGAAGCAGCGTGCGGCCAGCAACCAGCAAAGGGCGTCGGCGAGCGGGAAGGTGAGACCCTGTCGGTTCGCTTGATAGAGCTTGGCCCCGTTGGCGTCTCGGGCGGTCTGGAGATGGTCGAAGGTCCAGAGCCAAAGCTGCATGCCGGAGGCGAGGGTGCATGCGCCGGTGCCGGGATACGTCGCGGCAAGCTGCCGCAGCTCGAGAATCCACTGTTGGAACTGGGCGAGGAAGATGGGGTGGGCCATCGTCACCGACAACTGGCGGCGTTGAACGGCTTCCGGACCCTCGTAGGTCGCTTCGAGCTGAGCGTCCATCCACTTGTGGCCGAGGAAGCCGGGGCAATCTTCCGTTATGCCGTAGCCGCCCATTAGGCTCACTGCTTCGCGCATCATGGTGGCGCCGTGGCCGGTGTTCCATAGCTTGCAGGCCGGGCACAGGACGTTGGCGACGGAGTCGGCGATGACGAACTGGGTCAAGTCGTCTTTGCGAAGCTCCTCGTAACGAGCTTGGTCACGGTCGTCGGGGGCCTTGGCGGCGAGGGTGATGAACTCGATGGCGTCCGGGTGAGACTGGGCGAGGGCTTTCGTCTTGGCGCGAGATCCTTCGATCTTGCGTTCCTCGAAGATCTCTTCTTTACGCTGCTCCAGCGGCTCCAGTTCATCGAATATTCTTGCGGCTGCGAAGCCGAGGGAGGCGCTCGCCTCGCCGGTGGCCCAGATGTCAACCAGCCGCTGCACCGCGTCCTGCTTCATTTGGAGCCCGATTTCGTGGCGTGGCGAACCTGCCTGCCCGGACTCCCCACCTCGGAAGCGGCCGCGCTGATAGCGGATGACCGGCTCGACCGCGGAAAGCAGCTTGGCCGCGGTCATCAAGCCGACCGTGACACGCGTGCGACGGAAGACCGCCTCGATGATCTCGGCATGGGTGTAATTGGGGACGATCGCGCCATCCTCGACCCGGTAGCCGCCGACAATCCGGCTTGCCGGGACCTTCATGCGGAAGGCGGGATCGCAGGTCGACGAGAGCTGATGGACGAGCTTGCGGGTCGCCACGCCTCGGTCGAACACGCCGGGATCGGTCTGTTCGAGGATGACCATGCAGCTTCCCTTGATCCGGCCGTCGTCCGAGTCGACGGCGGCCGTGACAAGATTGGCGACCGCCATGTTGGTGATGAACCGGCCGCGCTTGTCGACTTCCAGGAACGGCTCCTGGCCGTGGTTCCATTCTGCGATCCGCACCTTGCCGGCGAGGACGCCGGTGTCGACGCCCACGAAGGGGATCGGCTCGGTGAGAGCGAAGGCGGCTCGCCAGGGCCCTCCTTCCGGCCCGTCCGGTCTCAGGTATCGGACTCGTTGCTCGGCCGTGCCACGCTCGCGGATGGGGGCGAGGCCGAGGTGCCCGGCCATGCTGGAGGTAGCTGCGCCGGCGTCAACCCAAGCCAACTCGAAGGCGATTAGAGCGAGGGCAAGGTTTTTCGGCCCTTCGAAGAGGCCGCCCTGGTCAGGATCGAGGCATGCGGCGGTGAGTCCGGCGGCTTCGGAGTCCTCCAGGAGGCTCTCCTTTTCCTCCGTCCATTCGTGGGTGTTTCGTCCGCCCGCCGCAACGAGCCGAGCGACCGGGCCGCGGGCCACGCCGCGGGCGGATTGGACGAGCATGGAGAGGTCGAATCGGTCGGCGAACCTCCACATGATCTGGCGAACGTCGTCACCTGGCAGGGTTTGCAGGGTGGCAACGACCGGGGGAGAAACGATAGTTTCCATGGCGACATCTGTCGTCCCGCCTTGGGCAAGGTGGGGCCTCATTAACGCAAGCGTAGATGATGCCGAAACCCCCGTGGTGTCATGGAAATGCACCTCTCGGGGTTGATGAGGGAGGTGACGTCGGGGTGTTTCCGTTGTCTCTGCGGTGCACCGGTTAAGGACTGGCTCATTCGAGCCACACGTCGTTCCCCGAGGCCTCTGCTGCCAGCATTTGTCGCAGAAGAGTAAGAGAGCGTCTCCGATTCTGGCGACGAATCCGAGGTCCTTCGCCGCGAACCTCGCACGACTCGGTTCTCGCTGCCTAATGACATCGGCGTTCCCCTGGTCCTTGCAGCGAGCATGCCCCCCGTCGCTGGATGCTCCGGCCCTCCCGAGGCGGGCATAGGCGTTAGATTGAGCCAAATCATCGGGGATTTGTGAGCCTGCAATCGCCCATTAGGAGGTGGACGCCACGACTAGCGCCGCCTCATTTGTGGGCTTACTTTTAACGCCTATGCCAGGAGCGGGAGGGTGAAGCCAGCCGATGTCATTCCCGGCTAGTCGCCGCTCCCTGGGGCGTGAGGGACTCAGGATGACGGCCAAGAGCTGACGGTTCGCGAGTACTCGCCACATTGGCTTTGTTAACACTGGGCCTTTCCGAGGGCCGAACGCGGAGCCGTCCAAGTAAGATTGCCGTTGTGAAGCGATCCGCCGTTCTTATTCTCTTCATCGCCTCCGCTGCTTTGGCCCTCACTGCTGGGCTCAAGATCTACCAGGCCGAATCCGCCCTCGTCGCGACGGGCAAGGCGATCGCCCCCGTCGACAAGGGCGTGCCGGTCGGCAGCTATCCGGTTCAGATGAAGCTGTCTCCGAACGGGCGCTGGCTGATCGTCACGAACACCGGCTTTCGCGAGCAGCTCAGCGTCATCGATACAAGCACCGGCCAGGTTGCTTCCACTCTGGACTTCAACAAGAGCCTCGGCCGGCCCAACAAAGAGTCGCTCTATTGGGGTCTCGAATTCGTCGGCGACGATCTCTTCGTCTCGCGCGGCCCCGAGGAAAAGGTTTCGATCTATACCGTCGGCGAGGATGGCAGCCTCACCCTGAAGCGTGACATCGACAATCCCAAGGGCGCGGACGAGAAGCTCCCCAACTTCGTCTCCGGCCTCGCCTGCGACGGCACCACCCTTTACGCCCTCAATAACGAAGCCGGGGATGAAACGCAATGGAAGGGAACGATTAGCGAGATCGACCTCGCGAGTGGCCAATCCCGAGGCAAGATTTCGGTCGGCGGCTTTCCCCTCGACGCGGCAATGACGAAGGACGCCGGCGGGCAGACGAAGGAAATCTGGGTCACATCCGAGCAGGACGGCGTCGTCAGCTACTTTCATCCTGGCGCGCGGGTCGCCGACAACCTCCAGGTAGGGGCAAATCCGACGGCGATGCTTCTGCGGGGAAACACACTGTACGTCTCGAATTCGGGCAGCGACACCGTCAGCGTGATCGACACCGACAAGCATGTCGTCGCCCAGACCATTCTCCTCCGCCCGCCGATGCTGCGCGGCATCCCAGTCTGCACACCGCTTGGGCTTGATCTCTCCTCCGACGGCTCGACTCTCTATGTCGCGCTGGCCGATATGAATGCCGTCGCCGTCGTCGATGTGGCGAAAGCTCAAGTGAAGGGCTACATTCCGGTTGGCTGGTATCCGACCGACGTGAAGCTGTCCCAGGACGGCGCGCACCTCTTCGTTTCCAACGCCAAGGGAGTGGACGCGAGAATTCCGAACGGGAAGCCGATTGGAAAATGGGGAACCTATATCCAGAACATCATCGAGGGAACCGTCTCAATGATCTCGGTCGACGCGATCGCAGGCGGGCTGCCGCAATGGACTCAGCAGACTTACGAGAACAACCGGCTAGCCCTGACCGGCGACCAGAAGCCAAGGCCGTTTAAAAATCCCGGCATCAAGCACGTCATCTACATCATCAAGGAGAATCGAACCTACGACAATGTTCTGGGAGACCTCCAGGGCGGGAACGGCGATCCTTCTCTGTGCCTGTTTCCGCAAGAGGATTCGCCTAATCAGCACGCCCTCGCCCAGCGGTTCGTCCTCCTCGACAACTTTTTCTGCTGCGCCGAGGTGAGCGGTGACGGGTGGAACTGGTCGACGGCGGGTGCCGCGAACGAGTACGTATCCCGGAACGTGCCGTTCAATTACAGCGGCCGGGACCGGGACTATGATTTCGAGGGGACGGTGAACGGGAGCCGGCCTGAGTTCAACGACGTGAGGAACGTCGCGGCCCCTCCGGGCGGCTATCTCTGGGACGATTGCCGCAAGAGCCACGTCTCGATGCGTAACTTTGGCTTCTACGTCGGCGTCTCCGAGGCGGGCGGCGTCAAAGAGGGAGTGCCGCGCGAGCAGGTGATGGAGCCGACGGTCAAGGCGCTCGTCGGGGTTACCGATCCGAGCTTCGACCAATTCGATCTGAGTTATCCCGACAGCGACATCAACCAGAGCTACGGCACGGAGATCCCGGGCGAGTTGAAGGCCTTCGGCCAGAACCGTTCGCCGAGCCGGTTCAGCGAATGGAAGCGGGAGTTCGACGGATATGTGAAGTCCGGAAATATGCCGCAATTTCAAATGGTCCGCTTCTGCCGGGATCATACGGCTGGAACTCGCGCGGGTGGTTTGAGCCCGCGAGCGATGGTCGCGGACAACGACTACTCGGTCGGCCAGTTGGTCGATGCGGTGAGCCATTCCAAGTTCTGGAAGGACACGATGATCTGCGTGGTCGAGGACGACGCCCAGAACGGCCTCGACCACGTCGACTGTCACCGCTCGATTGCCTTCGTCATCAGCCCGTACATCAAGCGGGGGTCGCACGACAGCCGGTTCTACAACACGGACGGGATGATCCGGACGATGGAAGCCGTGCTGGGGATGCCGCCGATGAACGGCTTCGACGAGGTCGCGGACCCGATCGACGATTTCTCCTCGACTCCGGACAACATCGAGCCCTACGACGCGATCAAGCCGAGCAAGGAGATCGCGGGAGAGATCAACAAGCGGGATGCCTACCGGAGCGCGGACAGCGCCAAGATCCCGCGCTACGGCGAAGATTCGGAGATGGACGAGCAGCTCAACGATATCCTCTGGCGTTCGATCAAGGGGACGAAGATGCCGGACGCTCGGAGACCGTCTCCGTGATCACCTGAGCGAGCGCTGCTTGGACCGAATGGCCGGGTAACTTCCGATCCGACGGTTTCCGGTCAGGAGGGCACCTCAAACATCCAATGCATCTCGTCACGGACGCCAAGACCTTCGCCGCCGAGGCCATCGGCGGTTTCGCGGCAGCCAACTCACGGTACGTCGTTCAGGTCGACGGTGGAGTGGCTCGTGCGAGTGTCATCCCGGTCGGCCGCGTGGCCCTCGTCGTCGGCGGCGGCTCCGGGCATTACCCGGCCTTCGCCGGCTTCGTGGGGTCGGGGCTCGCCGCAGCCGCCGTCTGCGGCAACATCTTCGCCTCACCCTCTTCGGGCCAGGTTTGCCGGGTGTGCCGGATCGTCGAGCGCGGCGCGGGCGTGTTGTTGGTATTCGGCAATTACGCGGGCGATGTGCTTCAATTTGGGATAGCCACTGAGCGGCTGCGGATTGAGGGGCTCGACGTGCGCATGGTCGCGGTAAGCGACGACATCGCTAGCGCGCCTCCCGCTCAGATCGACAAGCGCCGAGGCATCGCCGGGGATATCGCTGTAATCAAGATCGCGGGAGCTGCCTCGGAGGCGGGCCTGCGGCTCGACGAAGTCGAGCGATTTGCGCGTCGCGCCAATGATCGTACGCGTTCGCTGGGCGTGGCCTTCGGCGGGTGCACGCTTCCGGGCGCTTCCGAGCCCCTTTTCACCGTACCAAAGGGCCGCATGGCGGTTGGCCTCGGCGTCCACGGCGAGCCCGGGCTCAGCGAGGCGCCGGTTACCGATGCGCCGCAGTTGGCGAGTTTGCTCGTGGGCAGGTTGCTGGACGAAATTCCTCCGGACGTCGATCCCTCCTCGGACCGCGTCGTCGTCATCCTCAACGGCTTGGGAAGCTTCAAATACGAGGAGTTATTCGCTCTATTCGGATTCGTTCACAAGAGGCTCGAGGCTTCGGGAATCAAGATCGCCGACGCCGAATGCGGGGAACTTGTGACCAGCCTCGACATGGCCGGAGTATCGCTGACGCTGTTTTGGGTCGACAATGAGCTAGAGCTGCTCTGGCGTGCTCCCGCCGACAGTCCCGCATACCGTCGCGGCTCGGTCCTGGCCGATCTCAACCGGGCCAACGAGCAGAAGATTGATGCCGGACGACCGGGCGAAACCTCGAGCGGGTCGGACTCGGCAACAGCAACGATGCTATTGGATCTTTTGCGGACGGTGCAGGCCACCCTCCTGTCGTCCGAAGACGAGCTTGGCCGGATCGATGCGGTTGCGGGCGACGGCGACCATGGCATTGGGATGAGTCGAGGAGCGGCCGGCGCCGTGACGGTGGCCGAGCGCGTGGTCGCTGAAGGTAGGGGCGTGACAAGACTTTTGGTCGAAGCCGGCGAAGCATGGTCGGAGCACGGAGGCGGCACATCCGGGGCTCTTTGGGGAATCGTGCTCACATCTGCCGGCGCCAGTCTTGAGGGGGAGACGACCCTCGACAAGTTGTCGGTTAGCCGGGCAGTCGATGCCGGGCTCCTTGCTGTCCAACGGCTTGGCAGGGCCAAGGTCGGGGATAAGACCCTCGTGGATGCCTTCGCTCCCTTCGCCGCCAAACTCCGCCAGTGCCTTGAGGGTGGCGACGATCTCGCAACCGGCTGGCAAACGGCTGCCCGCTCGGCCGTGGTATCAGCCGAGGAGACCGCGAAGTTACTGCCTCGAATAGGTCGAGCCCGCCCCCATGCCGAAAGGAGCCTCGGCCATCCCGATGCGGGCGCCGTTTCGTTCGCCCGCATTGTGACCGCGGTCGGCGAACGACTCGCCACCCTCGCTTCAACTCCCATTGAAGTTCCGCCACTCTGCTAGAACTGGCGGACCTGCTTCAGTAGTAGGTGACGACAGGGAGGGCCGCGAGTAGAATCCGGGCATGAGGATACGAATCGAGTTCTGCGTGCCTTGAAACTACACGTCTCGCGCGGCCAGTTTGGCCCAGGCACTGGTGGAGGAGTTTCGGCCCCCGATCGGGCGCGACCATCCGATCTCGGAGATCGTCCTCGTTCCGGCGGGAAAAGGGATGTACGAGATCAGCGTTGGCGAGAAGCTCGTCTATTCCAAGCTTGCAACGGGCAAGCATATCGCAGACGCGGATGCGATCAAGCTGATCCGGGAGGCGTCGTGAACGGTCAGCCGACGTCCTTCCGGGTGAGCGCTCTGCGGGCTCCATTGTATACGCGCACGATGTAAACCGCAGTGGAGGGCTCATCGATTCGGAAGATCACCCGATGTGAATAATGGTTCGCTGACCGGTAAGGATGGCCGAGATCTTCGGCTTCCGGGATGACCGAAATAGCGAAATGGCATTTCTTGCAGTGCCGACAGGAGGGTGCCCAAGCCAGCGATCCAGCGCGATGCCGCTGCATTGGATTCCTGTGCAATGGAGGAGGCTGCGTCATCTATGTCGGCTTCCGCCGTTTCGGTGACGATGACGCTAAAGGCCATACTTGGACCTCATCTCTTCCATGACCAAGGCAGCAGGACGGGCACGTCCCTTTTCAATGTCCCGCTCGCCTTCGCGGATGGCCTCGATGAAGCGCTCCCGCTCCCGCGTTTGCTCCATCTCCTGGAAGGTAGCCGGATCGACAAGGACGGCCTGAACCTTTCCGTTAACTGTGATGAGTAACGGCTCCTTCGTCTCATTCAAGCCTGCGATGAAGCTGCGGGCGTTGCGCTGAAAATCGGTGAGTGAGTGGGAATTCGTGAGGTCTGCCATGGTGTCGTGCGGATATCATGCTTATTCCATGCTACCTTGCTCATTTCCCTCAGTTGGACAGATAGGTCTTATGGGGCGTGCGCGGCGCGATTTCAGCCCAGAACCGTGAACGGGGTCAGATCGCGGGCGATTTCGTTATTCTCGTCCAGGGCTACGACCCGTGGAACGATCGGCTCATCCGACAAATCGAATGCCGCGATGACGACCCGGTCGCCCGGCTTGAAGTGACGAGCAGCGCCCCCATTTAGCCCGATCACGCCTCGAGGGCCGCCGAACGCGTAGGTGACGATCCGGGACGAGTGGTCGACCGCCCAAACATGCACCTGCTCGCCATCCTGGATTCGGACAGCGTCCATCAGCCGGCGATCGATCTCGATCGAGCCGACATATTCGGGGTTGGCGTACGTTACGCGTGCTTGATGGAGCTTTGCTTTAAGCAACTGGGACAGGCGCATCTTCTATTTCTTCTACGTTGGCCGTTCCCACGATTTCTGCATCCCTTCTTTCAGGGCTGGGACCGAGCCGCCGGTTCCGGCGGTAGTACGCGGAGAGCAATCCGCCGAGGAACATGATACCAGTGCCGATCCAGACCAGCATCGTCATCGGTTTGTAGAAGAGCTCGATCGGATAAACCGGATTGACGTAGAGCAGATCGATCTCGGCCGCCTTCGATGCCGCGTCCATCTTGTCGAAGACCGCATAGAAGCTGGGGCTCGCCCGAACCGGAGTTTGATCGCCACCGACTATGATCGCGGGCTCGACGACCGGGAAAGTCTCTCCCTCTTCCGTCACCTGGATGCGCGCGGCGAAGCTCGTTCCCGCTTTGCCAGGCTCTCCTTTGCGTATGAATCCGAGATATTTGACGTCGACTTCCCCGCCGTCGTCGAGCTTAGTGCTGATCGTCTGGCCCGGATTGAACACCTGAGGTTTCGTCCAGAAGTTGACAACCGGAGCGTCAAGCGAAAGGTATACATCGTGCGTCGCCTCGCGTTGAATGTGCGGCCAAGTGAAAGCCTGAGGTTGTCCGTCGTCGCCGGTGATATAGAAAAGTCCCGGCCGAGCGACGAAGTCACTTGGGCCGTTGACTATTGCCGCCAGCTTCGCGAGCCAGCCTCCGGAAAGATGCGATGTAGGATCGGATCGGACCGCGAATTCGACTTTGTCGTTGCGGTCGGTATCCGGATTCGAGGTCAGGTCCTTATAGGCGAGGGTGTAGCCTAGACCGGTTCCGGGAGATCCCTGGGCGACGAGAATCTGGGACTTCACTTCGAGTCCGCGAGACAGAACCAGACCGGCCAGTGCGGTCGAGACGCCGATATGTGCGACGAAGCTCCCGACCCCGAGCTTGGACCGCCGAAACAGCTCGGCAAGCCGCCAAACGTTCCCGATCACGGCGAACGCGGTAAGCGAGAACAGGCACATGACCCAGCCGAAGCGCGGAACAAAGATGTGGAACGGGAAGCTGATCTTGGCAAGTCCGCCGGAGATCGTGCCCCAATCGGACCAGCGCAAGACGATCATCATGAGCCCGACCACGCCAAGGGTCAAAGCGACGATGTTCAGCAACCGGCCCAGAATCTGGCCAAGAGCCATGCCTCGCCAGGAAAGGAACGGCGCGGCCCCGATCAGCACCATGATCGGCGCGAAGAACCACACCACCACCGCATGGTAGAGCGGCTCCTCGACGACTTTGCCGCTGCCTCCGAAAAGGCCGATGAAGAACGGGATGCTCATTCCTATCGCGATCACAGTGGACAGGCCGGACAGGAGAATAACGCCCAGTTCGTAAGCCTGCTCGCGATTGATCGAGTCAAGCTTCCTTGGTGCGTCGCTCTTGGTCCCGAGTTTGCGGCCGCGAACCGCCCATAAACCCACGAACGCAACCGTAACCGCGATCATGAAGGCCATCAGGATCAGGAGAGCCGAGCCGTTCATCTCCGCGAAACTGTGGTTGCTGAACTTGTTGAGGAATCCGGAACGAGTTAGAAAAGTGCCGTAAGTGAACAGAAGGAAGGGAAGGCCGCCCAAAAGCAGGTTCGTCCAATGCCAACGTCCCCGCGTCGTTTGGACGATAATCCCGTGAACGAAGGCAACCGTGAACAGCCAGGGAACGAAGCTGACGTTCTCGACCGGATCCCAAGCCCAGAATCCACCCCAGCCCAGCGTCTCGTAAGCCCAGAGCCCGCCCATGACAAGGCCGAGGCCAAGGATGGAGAGGGAAATAAGTGCCCATGGGCGGACGCGGGGCAGCCAGTCCTTCACATTTCCCGTCATCATCGCGCTTACGGCATAGGCGAAGAGAACGGTCAGAGAGCCGAAGCCGGTGAAAATCGTCGGAGGGTGGACGACCACCCAATAGTTTTGCAAAGAAGGGGTCAGGCCCTGGCCGTCGGGG
>Ga0209415_10006794_pt1 | contig 20206 bp, 19 predicted proteins | sample PeaSoiSIISIP2007_FD_187696 | JGI IMG/M metagenome (GOLD analysis project Ga0209415, IMG submission 187696) | Peat soil microbial communities from Weissenstadt, Germany - SII-SIP-2007 (SPAdes) (version 2) | ecosystem: Environmental > Terrestrial > Soil > Wetlands > Peat | place: Germany...
AGTATCCGGTGCGTGGTGTAATCCTGGAGTTCGACCCGCCCCGCACGTTCTCGTTCACCGAAGCTGGCGTCGAGGGCGGCATGACGACCTCGATCGTCTTCAACGACCTTGGTGACGGACGCACCGAAACGGTCACCCACCAAACCAACGTGCCGCCGATGCTGATGAGTCCTGAGGCCCGGGCCGGCCTCGAGACCAGCTTCGTCAAGATGGATGCGTATCTGGCCACTTTGTAATCAGTCAGAGCCACCCGAGGTATCCCAGTTCGCAGCGGGACACTTCTTAAGGCTCGAACCGGGGCACGGCTGGTCGAGTGAGATCCAGCCCAACCGCGCCGATGGCAGCTTCCGCGTGGTTGGAATAAGGCCCTCAAGGTCGCCGAGCGATCGGACACGCGAATGGCCCGATCAACAGCGACAACACTGAATTAAGGGTACCGAGTGGAGGTGAGCGGACTCGAACCGCCGACTTCTACGTTGCGAACGTAGCGCTCTGCCAACTGAGCTACACCCCCAAAGCGAACCTCAGGCTAGTCCTGGGGGTGGCCAGGTCCGCTCGCAAGCCTAAACCGGGGCCGGTAAATCCGCTTCTTAGGCCTCGGCGGCCAGCCGGGTTTCCTCAGCCTCGTGGTAGTGGGCCATGTCCTCTGCCGACAGGTACTTGACCGCCCCCGAATCGACGTCATCGTCCGCGGTCCGGGCTCGTTCGGCTCGGCGTAAGAACTGCATGTGACGTCGTTCTGCCTCGACCCGTTGGCCGTACACGGCCAGCCCGACGAACGCGACGAGGAGAGCCAGGAAGACGGCCGACGCCACCCAGGCCCAGCGCAACGGATGCGCCAAGCCGAGGACACCGGTCAGCGCGGCGAGAGCACAAAGGATCCCGAACACGTCCCTGCGCCGCCTGCGTGCGAGGTGTCGACGATCGCCGGCCATCAACTTGCGCTGCTCTGCGACGGACAGTTCGGAGACATCGGACTCGGTGGCATCTGCGGGCGCGGGGTGCAACCGAACCACGACCTCGTCCACCGCGAGCGGCCATGGCGATTCCTCGGGGGGCGCCTCCCCGGGCGAAGGGGCATCGTCGACCGGCGGAACCAAGATGAGGTTGGGACGAACGGGAGGACGCGGGACCGCCATCACGACCGGCCCGGTCGAACTGGCTGCCGACTCCGTGCCGGTGAGGCGATACGCGGGTTCCACCAATTTGGGCCCCGTACGCTCAAGCAGGTCGAGTCGCTGGTGGAAGTGGTCGATCGAGCCGGCAGATCGCCGCTCCGAGAGCTTCGAGATCACACTGGGAACCAGAACGGCGATCCACAGCACCGCCACCAGGATCAGGACGATCACCGGCGCTACTCCCCTCGATCGACTTTCCGACGCTCAACGCTACTGAGGGGTCTGCTTGCGCTGGTGGATGCTGACCGACGGTGACGCTACGGCGAAACGTCCGGGATCGCCCTGCTCCACCAGCGCGACCCGTCGTGTCCGACGCCGACCGAGACCGAGAAGCACCGGGAAACCGCCTCGGAGGTGAGGACGTCGGCGATGGGGCCGGCGCGCTGGATCCGCCCGTTGGCCAACAAGACGGCGTGGGTCATGCCCGGTGGGATCTCCTCGGTGTGGTGCGTCACCAGGACGAGCGGAGCGACGTCGGTGCCGCCGGCGATCGAACCGAGGACGCCGAGCAGTCGCTCCCGGGCACCCATGTCCAACCCCGCGGCGGGCTCGTCGAGGAGGAGGAGCTCGGGTCGGCTCATGAGCGCGCGAGCCAGAAGGACGTGCTGGCGCTCGCCCTCGGAGATGACCCCGAACTCACGATCGGCAACGCCGTCGGGTCCGCCCACCCCGGCGTGGAGCAACAACCGGTCGGCGGCCGCCCAATCCTCGTCGCTATAGGTGTGCCACCACGTCTCCAGTGCCCCGAACTTCCCGCTGGCCACGACCTCGCGTACCACCTGGTTGGCCCGCAGCTCCCGGGCCACCGCGCCGCTCACGAACGCGACCCGGCCGCGCAGGCTGCGGACGTCGACCGTCCCGAGGCGCCGGCCGAGGATCTCGACCGTGCCGGCGGTCGGCCACAAACGCGCGCCGGCCACCCGGAGGAGGGTCGTCTTGCCCGACCCGTTCGGACCGAGGATCACCCAGCGTTCGCCGGGGCGAACCTCCCAGTCGACGTCGTCGAGAAGCGGGCGGCCGTCGCGCGTGACCCGCACCCCGCGAAGCGCAAGGGCGGCGCCGTCGTTCTCGCACCGAGCCGGCGGTGATGCACCGGCACTCACCGTCGCAGACGACCGGCGCCCCGGTGGATCAGTCGGCCACCCGCCGTCGGTCGATGCGGCCGATCAGTCCCGAGCAGCACTGGGCCCACGTCCGCTCCCCCATCAGCCACAGCCAGATCTCGCGCCGATAGCCGGTGACGATCGCGATAAAACGGGCGCGATCGACGCCGGCGCTCTCGAGAACTCGCCAGCGCTCCCACAGCCACGGGGCGACGCCGTCTTCTTTCTCGATCACCTCGTCCACGGTGGCGCTCTCCATGACCCGGCTCCACCAGACCGAGCGATCGGGCTCGCTCGGCACGTGCAACCTCGGGAGGTCGCTCACCGGTGGCTCACCACGGCCCGGCGGTCGGTGCCGGCGTAGTCACGAACGTGGTCCTCGTAGTCGACGAACAGCGGGCCGTCGGGATCGAACGGGCGCTCGAGGGAGCGGAAGGCGATGCGCTTGTCCAGATTGTCCAGGCGGACCAGCGCGTCGGGGTCGTCGAGGGTGCGGATGTCCAGCTTGGACCGGGCCCGCTCAAAGGCGGCCAGCCCCCGCTCGGTCCGGATGATCGCGCTCGTCCAACCGTTTATCGATCCCACGCTTCCCATCGAAATGTCGGCGCTGCGCCCGAGGAAGTCGGCGCACTCGTCACACCCCTTGAGCGCGGTCCCGTGAAAGTTCTTCACCGGTTCGTCGACGGCCAATTGGCCGTCTCGGTACTCGACGATCATCTTTCCGTGGATCACGTCGATCTTCTCGACCCGGTCGAGGTCGACCCGGCGGCGGTCCCGGAGCTCGCGCAGGATGAGGCCCTCGTAGTCGAAGCTCTTCGTGCACATGAGCGCGATCGTGAGCACGACCGAGTCGACACGATGGGCCCCGGTGGCCCAACGGCGGGCTTGCATGGCCCGGATGCCCTCGATCTCACACGGCGTGCCGACCACGGCGATCCTCGGGTTGGCTCCGAGCTTGTACTTGGCCAGGTCGAGCTCGGCGAGCGCCATCGTCTGGTTGTAGAAGCTCCCCGACGCCGCGCGCACCTCCTCGGGGGTCCGGGCGATGGTCGCGATGCCCTTCCACGGTTCCTCGGGGTCGTCGCTCGGCTTGGCCACCAGGGCGCCGTCGATCTCGCCGGCCGCCAGCAGCGCGATCAGGAGCGCGCTCACCGCGCCCCCGTCCTGGACGCCGTCGATGCGGGCCGAGGCTCGCACGGCGTACTGCTCGACGACGGCCCCAAGGCCGTCGGCGGGCGGACCACCGGTGATCTTCCAGTAGGTGTCCGAGGAATCCGAGCGGACCACGGCGTCCTCGCTCGGCACGCTCGTCGACGAGGGTGGCCACAGGGCCTCGTAGCGCAGGCCGCCGCGCGGGCAGAAGTCCCAGCACAACGAGCAGCCGGTGCACATCTTCACCAGTTCGGGCAGCCCGGTGTCCTCGTTGACCCCGATCGAGTTGGACGGGCAGGCGGCGACGCACGTCCCGCACTGGATGCACCGGTCGGCGTCGATCACCCCGGCGGCCAGCTCCCAGAACCAGACCTTCCCCGGCGGCTCGTCGATGCCGTTCATCTCCTCTCGGAGCCGGTAGCGCTTCATGGCGTCTCCGCCGCTGCGCCGAGGTCCGCCCCGACCATGATCGAGCGAAGCTCCGCGTTGTCGACCCGCCGAGCCCACGCGTAGAAGGGTTCCTCGCTCCGGCGTTCGTTGGCGAAACGGACCAACAGGTTGGAGAGCGCGGCCGGAGCGGCGTCGACCGGGACCGCTCCGGCCACCCAGTCGATGAAGGCCGCGTCGGCACCGAGGGAGCCACCGAGACCGATGTCCACCGCCTCTTCGATGTGCTCGCCGACGTGGGCCACGTCGCCGCGCAGGCCGATGTCGGCGATCTGGGGCTGCGCGCAGCTGGCCGAGCACCCCGAGAAGTGCATCCGGATTACCCCGCGGTCCTCGCCCGCGACCGACCGGTCGCCATCGGGACGGCGCCCGAGCGAGACCGGCACCGGGGACGGCCCCTCGGGGTCGTCGGCCAGCTGACCGTCGAGCCACCGGGCCAGCTTGACGGCGCGCTCCTTGGTCTCGACGACCGCAAACCGGCAGAACTCCGAGCCGGTACAGGCCATCACCCCCCGTTCGAAGGGACCGGGGAACGGCGAGTACTTCTGGACCAGCTCCTCGGCCAACAGGTCGTCGAGCCGGTGCTCGGGCACGCCGGTCAGCACGAAGTTCTGGTCGGTCCCGAGCCGGATCGTTCCGTCGCCGTAGGTGCGGGCAAGGCGGGCCGCCTCGACCATCTCGAGCCCCCGCATGCGGCCGACCGGGACCGAGCAGCCCAGGTAGAAGAGGCCGTCGCCGCGTTGGGGGTGCACCCCGACGTGGTCGCCGCGGTATCTCGTCGTGAGATCGGTGCCGGCGGGCACGAGGGTGAGCCGGGTCCGCACGTCCACCGCGGCGCGGAATCCCTCGGGGCCTAGCTCTTGGACCAGGTACCGCATCCGGGCGAGTCCCCGGTTCTCGCGGTTGCCGAGCTCCCCGAACGTCTGGGCGATGGCCCGGCACAGCTCGACCGCGTCCTCGGGCCGAACGAACACGTCGAGGTCCGAGGCCATCCGCTCGCCGTCCGAGAGCCCGCCGCCGACCAGAACGTTGAACCCGACCGAGCCGTCATCGGCCCGGGCCGGCCACAGGCCGATGTCGTTGATCTCGACCCGGGCGCAGTCCTCTCGGCACCCGGTCACGCCGATCTTGAACTTCCGGGGCAGGTTCGAGTACTCCCGGTTGCCGGTGAAGAAGTCCGAGATCTGGCGGGCCACCGGGTAGGCGTCGAACACCTCGTTGGCGTCGACCCCGGCCACCGAGCAACAGGTCACGTTGCGGGCCGAGTCGCCACAGGCCTGGAGGGTGGTGACCCCCACGTCCCAGAGCCGCTGCCAGATCCGCGGCACGTCCTCGATGCGGATCCAGTGGATCTGGACATCCTGGCGGGTCGTGATGTCGGCGAATCGGTTCCCGAACAGCTCGCTGTCGTCGGGCCCCTCCGCGAACGCGTCCGCGATCACGCCGATCTCGCGGAGCTGCTCTGCGCGCAGCTGCCCTCCGGGGACCTTGATGCGCAGCATGAAGGCGTCGCCGCCCTGGCGCTGGGGGTACAGACCGACCCACTTCAGCCGCTCGATCTCTCCGGGGGTCGAGTAGATCCCCTCCGGCCCCTCGAGCGAGTAGCGCTCGATCACGTCCCGGGCCGCCTCGACCGGGTGGCGGTCCAGCTTGAATCGTTCGACCTCGCTCAGCTCGCCGAGCCACCGGTAGGGGTTGACGAAGGCCATCGGGCGGTCGCTGCCGCGGTAGCGGATGCCGTAGCGGTTGTCCGGGTCCCGGGCCATCTCAGGCGTGCAGCCCGCACTCGGTCTTGTCCGAGCCGGCCCATCTGCCCGCCCTCGGATCCTCGCCCTCGGCCACCGCCATGGTGGTGGGCGCGCACCCGATGGAGCGGTACCCCTTGGCGATGAGGGGGTGGACCGGGAGGTCGTGGTCGGCCTCGTACGAGGCGATGTCCTCGTCGGTCCAGGTCGCCAGCGGGTTGATCTTCACCAGGCCGAACGAGTCGTCGAAGCCGACCACGGCGATGCCGGCTCGGGTCGGGGCGTCGACCCGCTTAAGGCCGGTGATCCAGGCCGACCGGCCGGCCAGGACACCTCGGAGGGGCTCGACCTTGCGCAGCTCACAACACCGGGCGGTCCCGCACGGCCAGGCCTCGGCCCCTGGACCCGGCTTGGTCACGGTGAGGTTGAGGTCGTAACGGGCCCGGGACAGCTCCACCATCTCCAAGGTCTCGGGGAAGTGCGCCTCGGTGTCGAGGAACACCACCTCGATCGTCGGGTCCCGGGCGTGGAGCAGGTCCACGATCACCACGTCCTGGAAGGAGCAGGCGAGCACCACCGAGCCGCCGAAGCGCTCGAGGGCCCACTCGATCACCTTGCCGGCCGGCGCGAGTTCGAGCGCCGCGTTGACCGACGCCAGCTCGTCGAGCAGTTCCGCTGTCGGGCTCGTGGTCACGTCGCTCATGCTGCACCCTCTCGGGGACGGCCTGCGCCCCGCCATCTTCCGGAGAGAACCGCCACCTCAGGCACCCGACTTGTCCGGGGACCCCTCGGGGAGTATACATGACCTAGTAGGTCAAGTTTTGCCGTGACCGGCGACGTCCCGAACGACGATATGACACCCACCGACACCGCTACCGCCACCGCGCTCTCGAGGCCTTCGTCGAGGAGCTCGGTTCGCCACGCCGACCATCTGGCGTTGCTCGAGTCCCACGCCATCTTCGTCCTGCGCGAGGTCGCGGCCGAGTCGGAACGGCCCGTCCTCCTCTTCAGCGGTGGCAAGGACTCGGCGGTCCTGTTGCACCTGGCCGTCAAGGCGTTCCGGCCGGGCCGGTTCCCCTTCCCCATCATGCACATCGACACCGGCCACAACTTCCCCGAGGTGGTCGCGTATCGCGACGCCCGGGTGGCCGAGCTCTCCGAGCGGCTCATCGTGGCCCGGGTCCAAGACTCGATCGAGCGGGGCCGGGTCACCGACCCGGGGCCGGGCCAGTCGCGTAACCGCCTCCAGGCGACCACGTTGCTCGACGCGATCAGCGAGCACAGGTTCGACGCCGCGATCGGCGGGGCCCGGCGCGACGAGGACAAGGCGAGGGCCAAGGAGCGGGTGCTCAGCTTCCGCGACGCCCTCGGCCAATGGGATCCCAAGCGCCAGCGCCCCGAGCTCTGGCACCTGTACCAGGGCCGGGTCCTTCCGGGCGAGCACGTCCGGGCGTTCCCGCTGTCGGACTGGACCGAGCTCGATATCTGGCAGTACATCGCCCGCGAGAACATCGAACTCGCGCGGATCTACTTCGCCCACCGCCGTCGGGTGGTCGAGCGTGACGGAATGCTGCTTGCGCTGAGCGAGTGGGTCACCCCCGAGCCCGGCGAGTTGGTCGAGGACACGAGCGTTCGCTTCCGTACCGTCGGCGACGCCACGTGCACCGGCGCGGTGCGGTCCCAGGCGACCACGCTGCGCGAGATCATCGCCGAGGTCGCGACCGCCCGCACGTCGGAACGAGGCGCCACCCGAGCCGACGACCGGTTCTCCGAAACGGCGATGGAAGACCGAAAGCGGGAGGGGTACTTCTAGGCAATGGCGCCGGTGGAACCACCCGGCGCGTCAGTGGCGACCGATGGATCGGGGGCCGACCTCCTCCGGTTCGCCGCCATCGGCTCGGTTGACGATGGCAAGTCGACGCTGATCGGCCGACTCCTCTTCGACACCCGGCAGCTCTTCGACGACCAGCTCGAGGCGGTCAGCGCGGCCTCCCGCCGCCGTGGGATCGGCGAGATGGACTTGTCGCTCGTGACCGACGGTCTGCGGGCCGAACGCGAGCAGGGCATCACGATCGATGTCGCCTACCGCTACGCGGCCACGCCGACCAGGAAGTACATCATCGCCGACTGCCCCGGCCACCTGGAGTACACGGCCAACATGGCCACCGGCGCCTCGACGGCCGATCTCGCGCTCGTGGTGGTGGACGTCACCAGCGGGCTGCGGGAGCAGACGCGCCGCCACACCTGCATCGCCGCCCTCTTGGGCGTCGACCAGCTGGTGGTGGTGGCCAACAAGATGGACCTGGTCGACTGGGACCGGGACGCCTACGAGAACGTCGCCCAGCAGATGCACGCGCTGGCCCGGCGCCTCTCGATCGAGTCGTGCACGGTCGTGCCGATCTCGGCGCTGCACGGCGACAACGTGGTTGACCGGTCGGACGCGGCACCCTGGTACGAGGGCCCGACCGTGCTCGAGGCGCTGGAGTCGGCGCCGGCCGGCGGGTGGGAGGCCGTACACGGCGACCACCTCGGCACCGGGGCCCGGCTGCCGGTCCAGTGGGTACTCCGCCACGGCGGGGGCCGCTCGTACGCCGGGATCGTCGGCGGCGGGCCCCTTCGCCCCGGCGACGAGGTGGTCGTGCTCCCGGGTGGTCGGCGCACCACGGTCACCGGCATCACCACCTATGACGGATCGCTCGACGAGGCGCCGGTCGGCATGTCGGTGGCGGTCGATCTCGAGGAGGACTTCGACGTCTCGCGCGGCGACCTGATCGCGTCGGTCGACGAGCCGCCGCTCGTGACGAGCGACCTCGAGGCGACGGTGTGCTGGTTCGGCAGCCAGCCACTCCGGGCCGGGGACCGGCTGCGGGTGAAGCACACCACGCGGGTCGCGCCGGCCCGGGTGATCGAGGTGCTGTCGCGCTTCGACGTGAACGACCTCACACTCGTCGACGCCACCCGGCTGTCCGACAACGAGATCGGGGTGGTGCGCCTGGCCACCGGGACCCCCCTCGTTGTGGACCCCTATCGAACCAACCGGGTGACCGGCAGCTTCGTGCTGGTGGACGAGAACACCAACGCAACGCTCGCCGCGTGCATGGTCGGCTCGCCGCCCTTGGCCGAGAGCCACATCCACCTCGTGCGCTGAGCGCGATGTCCGAGGCGCCCCCCTACCCCGTCGTTCTGCGGATCGAGGGCCGCCGGTGCCTCGTCGTCGGCGGTGGTCCGGTCGCCGCCCGCAAGGTCGCCGACCTCTTCGAGTGCGGCGCCGAGGTCACGGTCGTGGCCCCCGAGGTCGACGCGTCGATCGACGCGCTGGCGGCGGCCGGGCGCGCCGGGCGGTATCTCCGCGTCGAGCGGCGCCGCTATCGCGACGGTGAAGCCGCCGACTACCGGCTCGTGGTCACTGCGACCGGGATCCCCGAGGTCGACCGCCGCGCCGCCGCCGACGCCGAGGCAGCCGGCATCTGGGTCAACAGCGCGGACGACGCCGACCACTGCACCTTCTTCCTCCCGTCGGTCCACCGGGAGGGCGCGGTGTCGGTATCGGTGTCCACCGGGGGTGCCAGCCCGGCGCTGGCGGCGTGGCTCCGCCGACGGATCGGCGAGTCCTTGGGGCCCCACCTGGGCACCCTGGCCGAGCTGCTCGAGGAGGGTCGGACCACCCTGCGGGGCGCCGGGCGGCCCACCAACGCGGTCGACTGGACGGCCCTGCTCGACGGCGAGCTTCCGGGGCTGGTCCGGGCGGGGCGGATCGAGGAGGCAAGGGGGCACATCAACGCCGCGGTGGCCAAGGCGACCGAGACCTCGCACCTCGGGCACTGACTCAGCCCGGGCGGGCGACCATGAGCACGGTGGCGGCGACGAAGGTCACCGCCAGGACGGCGCCGAGGAGCCCCACGATCTTGCAGTCCCGCCGCATCGACACCGGAACCGGGCCGGTCACCCCTCTCGGGGGCCCACCGACCAGGGCCGACTGGATCCGTCGCTCGGCCGGCCACAAGAACCCCTCGGCCAGCAGCACCGCCAGGGCCCACAGGGCGAGGCCGGCCACGACCCACCCGTCGGCGATCCGGGCGTGGCCACCGGAGTCGGCGAGCAGCGCGAACCCGAACAGGGGCACCCCGTACAGGGCCCGGCCGGCCCAGTTGACCCCCGGGGCGAAGTAGCGCAGGAGCGTCGCTTCGGCTCGCCCGGGTCGATTCCTCAACAACCGGGTCGCCTGGACGCCGCTCGTCGCCAGCGCCCCGAACCCGAAGAGCGCGCACGCGACGTGCCCGACCAAGAGCAGGTCGAACGCCGGTTCGTCGGTGCCCAGGGCGAGGCCGGACAGGACGAGCGGCATCCCTCATTCTCGCTCGGCCCGTCGCCGAAGACCCCCTGGGTAAGCGGTACCGTAGAAGCCATGAGAGTGTGTCCGTTTTCGAGCGCCACCGGGTGGTCGGTCGCGGTCAGATCGCGGTGAACGAGCTCCGGCTCGACCCGCTCTCGGGTCGCTGGGTGGCCGTCAGCGCCGCCCGGGCCGACCGCCCGCACGCCTTCGCCCTCTCGCGGACCTCCATGGAAGAGACCTCGCGCCCGTGCCCGTTCTGCCCGGGCCACGAGGAGGCGAGCCCGCCGGCCCTCGAGACCTACGGCCCGGCCGGGAACTGGCTGGTCAGGGTGGTCCCCAACCTGTACCCGGCCTTCGAGGGCGACCAGCCGTTCGTGGTCGAGAACCGGGGACCGGTCTTCACCCAGGCGACCGCCGGGGGGATCCACGAGATCCTGATCCTCTCCCCCGAGCACGGCACCTCGTGGGCCGAGCTCTCCGACCAACAGTCCAGCCTGGTCATGGCCGCCCTGCGCGACCGGATCGAAGAGCATTCCCAGCAGTCCTACCTCCGCTACAGCCAGGCCATCGTGAACTGCGGCCGGGAGGCCGGTGCATCACTGGAGCACCCTCACGGCCAGCTGCTCGGCATGTCGTTCGTCCCGCGCGAGCTCTCCGAGGAGGTGGCCCGCTTCGCCAAGTTCGCCGGCGGCTGCCTGCTTTGCACGACCGTCGACGCCGAGGAGAGCGCGGCCCTCCGGGTCGTCTACGCCGACGACAAGACCGTCGTCGTGTGCCCGTTCTGGAGCGCGGTGCCCTACGAGATGTTGGTGATCCCCCGCGCCCACACCCCGCACCTCTACCGCAGCCCGACCGAGGACCTGGTGTCGGTGGGCAAGTCGCTGCGCGACTGCCTGAAGCACCTGCGCGAGAAGGTGGGCGACGTGGCCTACAACATCGTCTTCCACTCGGCCCCCTACCGGGTCAACGAGCCGTACCACTGGCACGTGCACGTGTGGCCGAAGGTGACCACGAGGGCCGGCTTCGAGCTGGGCACCGGCGTCGCGATCAACATCGTGGCTCCCGAGGCGGCCGCCGAGGAGCTCGGAGTCGCCGTTCCCTGCCCCAGCTGAGCGCGCCAAGGGCGGCTCAGAGGTAGCGGCGGAACCCGCGCACCGGGGCGTCGAACCCCATCGCCTCATACAGCGCGTGTGCCTCGGGGCGCCGGGCGTCGCTCAGGAGCTGCACCTTGTAGCAACCAACCCCCCGGGCCAGCCCAACCGCGCCGTCCATCAGCGCCCGGGCCACCCCCCTTCGGCGCTCGCCCGGGTCGACCACGACGTTCTCGACGGCGGCCCACGGCGCGCCGCCGTGGGTGGCGTTGTCCACGACAACGAGGTCGAGGGTCCCGACCAACCGGTCCCCGAGCGACGCCACCAGCACCAAGCGCTGCCGGTCGGCCAGCGTGCGGAGGAAGGCGCCGCGCCCGGCCGGCCTTGGGTCGGCCGCCTCGAGCGCGAGGAGGGCGAGCAGCCGCTCGAGCTCGTCGAAGTCCCCCGCCACCGCCGAGCGGACCACGAGCTCGCCCCGGTGCGCCGAGAACTCGACCGGCAGGCGGGGCGGGCCGGGACCGTCGGGGTGGCTCACCCGAGGAACGGCGCCGCTACCCCCTCGAGGAGATCGCGGTCGACCGTCTTGGGGTTCCCGACCGCCTCGCTCAGGGGTACCCGCACGATGGCGCTCGAGCGCAGCGCGACCATGACGCCGAAGTCCCCGTCGTGCACCGCCTCGACCGCGGCGACGCCGAAGCGCGTCGCGAGCACCCGGTCGTAGGCGGTCGGCGAGCCGCCCCGCTGGATGTGCCCGAGGGTGGTCGAGCGGGCCTCGTAGCCGGTGCGCCGTTCCAGCTCGTCGGCGAGCCAGCTGCCGATCCCGCCCAGGCGCGCGTGGCCGAACGCGTCCGCGCGGGCGCCCGACCGGGCGGCGGCGGCCGAGGAGGCCTCGTCCGGATTGGCGGGCAGCGCGCCCTCCGCCACCACCACGATCGAGAAGAACTGGCCACGCTCGTGGCGCCGAACGAGCTTGGCGCAGACCTCCGCGAGGTCGAAGGGGACCTCGGGGACCAGGATTTCCGCAGCGCCGCCGGCGATGCCGGCCTCCGTCGCGATCCATCCGGCGTTGCGGCCCATGACCTCGCACACGATGACCCGGTGGTGCGATTCGGCCGTGGTGCCCAGACGGTCGATCGCCTCGGTGGCCGTCTGGACCGCGGTGTCGAACCCGAAGGTGACCTCGGTCCCCGACAGGTCGTTGTCGATCGTCTTGGGCACGCCCACCACCCGCACCCCCAGGAGCCACAGCCGGCTGGCCACGCCCAGGGTGTCGTCGCCGCCGATGGCGACGACCGCGTCGACCCCACGCGAGCCGAGGTTCTCGATGACCAGTGCGGGGCCCTTGTCCTCGGCGAAGGGGTTGGTGCGCGAGGTGCCGAGCACGGTGCCGCCCAGGGTGAGCAGCCCGGCCGACTCGACCGGGTCGAGGACCCGTGCCCGGTCCTCGAGCACGCCCCTCCAGCCGTCCAGGTAGCCGAGGGTCTCGTAGCCGTAGCGGACGTGTCCCGCGATCACGACCGCCCTGATCACCGCGTTCAAGCCGGGGCAGTCGCCGCCCCCGGTCAGGATTCCAACCCGCATCTGGCCAGTGTTCCACGACCGGTGGCCCGGCCGAAGACGGCCGTCCTCAGGCCGCCGGTCGCCGGTCGGGACGGAGGGCCGACTGCTCGAGCTCGAAGGCGGCGGTCAGCTGGGCGACCAGGTCGCGGTCGGCCGGCACCAGCTCCTCGATGCCCGGGGTGTCCAGATAGCCGGCCAGGAACGCCCGGCGGTTGCGGGCCTCCCAGGCCTCCGCCGACGGCTCCAGGCCCGGCCGCAGCGCGGGGTCGCGCTCGTCGAGCGCGGCGGTCGCCACGTAGTGGAAGGACCACAGCATCGCGGCCACGTCGGCCAACGGACAGCGCAACAGCGGCGCCCCGGCGGCATCGACGCCCCCGGGCAGCCAGTCCGCGACCACCCACCCCTGGTCGGTCCGGGCCGTGCGGCCGAGGTGGAGATCGCCGTGGGTCCGCACGGTCGGGTAGCGATCGGTGCTGGACCCGAGCGCCGCCAGCGTGTCGCTCGCACCGGAGCGCGCAAGCAGCTCGGGTGCGAGCCGGTGCGCCACCGACTCCACCTCGGCGGCCCAATCGGCCACGGCACCGCTGCCCCGCCCGAACGCCTTGTCCGAGGCCAGGTGCATGCGGGCCGCCATCGTGCCGAGCGAACGCGCCTCGACCGCGAAGTCCCCCCCGGCCTGCTCGGGCCGGACCCCGGAACCGTAGAGATCCCGCAACGAGGTCAGGGCGAGCGCCCAGCCCCCCGCACTTCCCATGAGCAGCTCCTGGACGACGCCGAGATCGCGGCCCTGGCGCCGCCACAGTGCGATCGGCGCGGCGAGGTGGTTGAACCCGACCTCGTCCAGGGTGACCAGCATGTCGACACCGGGATGGGGGCCGTCGGTGAGCCAGGGGAAGACCGAGAACGAGCACCGGCCCTCGACGTCGAGGACCACGGCGGAGTCGTCGTCGCGCATGATCGACACGACGCCCGGTTCCTCGCCGACGATCGCGATCATGACCAGTGGCGCCAGTTCGGCGTCCCGCAGCGCGTCGACCGCCAGTGCGATGCCCCGCTCGTCCTCGAACTCGCCGAGCACGCCGTCATCCGCGCCGCGCAGCATCTTGATCTCGGTCCCGTGCGCGTGCAGCCCGAGCACGAGGTGCGCGATCCGGCCGTCGACCCGGGCCACGACGTCGAGGAGGCCCGGCCGGCCGGCCAGGAGGACCTCGACCTCGACGACCTCGATCGTGCCGACACCGACGTCGGCGCCGCGCCGGGCCAGCCAGGCGGTCACGAGGGGCACGAACGACTCCCGGCGCCCCTCGTCCAGCTCGAGCATGGCCCCGATCACCCGATGCCCTCCTCGGGCGAGTCCTCGACCAGCTCGAACCACAGGTAGCCGTAGGGGGCCAGGGCGATCGTGTAGGGCTCGTCGGAGATGGCCGGGAACGGGACCCGGCCGAGCACCTCGACCGGCGTGTACCCCGACCACCGGGCCAGGGCCAGCTCGGCGGGCTGGGCGAAGCGGCTCAGGTTGTGGACGCACAGCACCGCCTGGGTGCGCTGGCCGGCCAGGTCCACCTCGCCCTGGACGACCGGGACCACCGACGGTGCGGCCGGCGGGCGGCCCCACGCCCCCCCGGCGAACACCTCAGCGCTGTCGCGCAGGGCCCCCCACACGCCGGGCTCGGTCGGCGGGGCGTCGGCCACCTCGCCCGAGCGCACGTACGCGAGGACCGAGGGGTTGGGGCACATGACCGAGTCCATGGCGCCGACGCCCAAGACCGGCATGGCCCGGCGCTGGATCAGCATGCCGCGCAGCCAGTGCAGGAACGACCCGGGGTTCCGGCACTGCGCCTCGACGTTCACCGCGTCGGCGCCGTACACGGCGTCCATGACCGGCGGCAGGTAGAGCTGCGCGAAGTCGGCCTTGGAGAACCCGCCGTTGCGGTCGGGCGACCACTGCATCGGGGTGCGCACCGAGTCGCGGTCGCCGAGATAGATGTTGTCGCCCATCAAGAGCTCGTCGCCGTAGTAGATGACCGGGCTCCCGGGCAGCGACAGAACTAGCGCGTAGAGCAGCTCGGCCAGTCGCCGGTTGCCGTCGAGGAGGGGCGCCAGACGCCGGCCGATGCCCATGTGGCGCTTCATGCGGTCGTCCTTGGCGTACTCAGAGAAGAGGTAGTCGCGGTCCTCGTCGCTCACCTGCTCGAGCGTGAGCTCGTCGTGGTTGCGCAGGAAGATCGCCCACTGGCACCCGTCGGGGATCTCGGGGGTTTGGCTCAGGATCTCGGTGATCGGGTAGCGCTGCTCCTTGCGCACGGCCATGAACAGGCGCGGCATCAGCGGGAAGTGAAAGCAAAGGTGGCACTCGTCGCCATCGCCGAAGTAGTCGGCCACATCGGCCGGCCACCCGTTCGCCTCGGCCAGGAGCACTCGGCCCGGGAAGTTGGCCTCGATCTCCTTGCGGATCCGCTTGATGAACTCGTGGGTCTCGGGAAGGTGCTCGCCCGCCGTGCCGTCGCGCTGGAAGAGGTAGGGCGCCGCGTCGAGCCGGAAGCCGTCGAAGCCCAGTTCAAGCCAGAACTTCACCATGTCGACCATGGTGTCGGCGACCTCGGGGTTCTCGTAGTTGAGGTCCGGCTGGTGCGAGAAGAAGCGGTGCCAGTAGTACTGCTGACGGGTGTCGTCCCACGTCCAGTTCGACCGCTCGATGTCGGTGAACACGACCCGGGCCTCGGGCCAACGCTGGTCGTCGTCGTTCCACACATACCAATCGCTCTTCGGGTTGTCCCGGCTCGAGCGCGACTCGACGAACCACGGGTGGGTGTCGCTGGAGTGGTTCATGACCAGGTCGGCGACGAAGCGGATGCCCCTTCGGTGGGCGTCGTCGAGGAGGCGGGCGAGGTCCCCCAGGGTCCCGTAGTCGGGGGCCACGTTGAAGAAGTCGCTGACGTCGTAGCCGCCGTCGCGCATCGGGGAGGGGTAGAAGGGCAGGAGCCAGATCGCGTCGACGCCCAGCCACTGGAGGTAGTCGAGCTTCTCGTGGAGCCCCCGGATGTCGCCGATTCCGTCGTTGTTGGAGTCGTAGAACCCGCGCAGAAGCACCTCGTAGAACACCGCGTGCTGGAACCACCGCCGGGTCTCGACGGGGCCGTCGCCGCTAGGGAGCGGAAGGCGCGGAGTGCTCACCACATCACCGTCATCGTGCTTCGACGTGCCGCTCGCCGGCCGCGTCGGGGCGTCCGCTCAGCTCGCCGGTCACGCTTGGCACGGTACCCGACACCGGACCGTCAGCTCGATTCGAGGAGCCGGTCGGCCACCTCGTAAGGGTCGGCCAGACCCTCACGGAGCTCGTCGAGGGCCCGGCGGTACTCCGAAGAGTCCGTGAGCACGTCGAGGTTGGCCTCCAGCCGTGCGAGAAGGACCTTGCGGAGCTCCTGCTCGACACGCGCGGAGCGGCGCGCGGCGAGGCGCCCGCTCGCCTCGAGGTAGGCCCGGTGCCCGGCCACGGCGGCCCACAGTGGGTCGATGCCTTCCCCGGTCGTGCTCACGGTCTCGATGATCGGCGGGTTCCACTCCTGGGTCGCCCCGAGCGAGAGCATCTGGCGGAGGTCCCGGGCGGCCTCGGTGGCACCCGGCCGGTCGGCCTTGTTGATCACGAACAGGTCGGCGACCTCGAGGAGCCCGGCCTTGGCGGCCTGGAGCGAGTCGCCCCACCCCGGGGTCACGACCACCACCGTGGTGTCGCTGGCCGACGCCACCTCGACCTCGACCTGGCCGACGCCGACCGTCTCGACCACCACGACCGAAATGCCCGCCGCGCCGAGCACCCGCAAGGCGTCGGGGACGGCCAGGGCGAGCCCGCCCAGATGACCCCGGGTGGCCATCGACCGGATGAAGACACTCGGGTCGGTGGCGTGGCGCTGCATTCGTGCCCGGTCCCCGAGGATCGCGCCCCCGGTGAACGGCGACGTCGGGTCGATGGCCAGGACCGCGATCTGCTCCAGCGCCCGGGCGCCGGCCCCCGGGACCGACCCCGAGGCCGCCACCGCCGGCCAGCCCGCCCGGGCGACCGAGACCAGCTGATCGGCCAGGGTCGACTTCCCGACACCGGGCGCCCCGGTGAGCCCGACCACGTAGGGGGGCCCGGCCCGGTAGCTGAGACGGGCGACGGCCCGGCTGAGCTCGCCACCGCCCTCGACGAACGACAGCAGGCGGGCCAGCGCGCCGCGGTCCCCCTCCGTGGCGCGTTGGAAGAGGGCGGCCGGATCGCCGCGCCCCGGCCTGGGGTCGGTCGTGCCGGCGTGCGCCGCCTCGCTGGGGGCGCTCACCGCCGTTCCACGTCGGCGCCGAGCGAGCGCAGCATCGCCGGGAAGTCCTCGTAGCCGCGGTCGAGGTGATGGGCGCCGGTGACCACCGTTTCGCCCTCGGCCACCAGCCCGGCCAGCACCAGCGCCGCACCACCGCGGATGTCGGGCGAGCGGACCTGGGCCCCCGACAGCTTGCTTAACCCGCGCACCACTGCGTGGTGCCCCTCGGTGCGGACGTCCGCGCCCATGCGCCGGAGCTCGTCGACGTATCGGAAGCGCCCCTCGAACAGGTTCTCGGTCACGATCGCGACACCGTCGGCCACCGCCAGCATCGTGACGAGCAGCGGCTTGTAGTCGGTGGCCACACCGGGGTACGGCAGTGTTGCGACGTCGACCGACCTGAGCCGGCCCCGAGAGGCGGTCCACAGGCCGTCCGGTCGCTGGTCGACCTCGACGCCCATCGCGCCGAGCTTGCTGATGAACATCTCCATGTGGTCGCAGCGGCCGTCTTCCACGACCACCTCGCCGCCGGCGATGGCCACGCCGGCCATAAGGGTGCCGGCGACGACGCGGTCGGGGATCACCGTGTGGCTCCCGGCTTCCAACGCCTCGACGCCGGTGATCTCGAGGCGCGAGGTGCCGGCGCCGCGGACCGACGAGCCCATCGCGTTGAGGTAGTCGGCCAGGTCGCACACCTCGGGCTCGCGGGCCGCGTTCTCGATGACGGTCGTCCCCTTGGCCAGCGTGGCCGCCATCATCAGATTGTCGGTCGTCGTGTGGCTCGGGTAGTCGAGGACGATCCGGGTCCCGACGAGGCGGGGACGCACCCCGCCGGACTCCACGGTCCCCTCGATGAAGCCGTGACGGGTGACGAAGTGCGTCCCCATGTCCGCGAGCCCGTTCACGTGGAAGTTGATCGGCCGAGAACCGAAGTCGTCACCTCCGGGCATCGACAACCGGGCGTTGCCACAGCGCGCCAGCAGTGGACCGAGCACCACGATCGACGCCCGCATCTTGTCTACGAGCTCATAGGGCGCTTCGGGCGAAAGCCGGTCGGCCGGCGGGACGTCGACGACGAGGACATCTCCCTCGCGAGCGACACTGACGCCAAGCGCGCTCAACATGTCCGCCATGATCTGCACGTCGACGATGTGCGGCACGTTGCGCAGCTCGTGACGCCCCTCGGCGAGCAGGCAGGCGGCCATCAACTTCAACGCCGAGTTCTTGGCGCCCCCCGCCCTCACCGTGCCCGCAAGGGGACCGTTCGGGCGAATGACGAGCCGGTCCACCGCCCCATTATCGCCCGCTATGGTCGGGCCCGTGGTGAGACAGCCCCAGGCACCTGACCGCAACCTGGCCCTTGAGCTGGTCCGGGTGACCGAGGCGGCGGCCATGGCGGCCAGCCGGTGGATGGGCCGGGGCGACAAGGAGGGGGCCGACGGGGCGGCGGTGAACGCCATGCGGGTGGTGCTCTCGACGGTCGCCATGGACGGCGTCGTGGTGATCGGCGAGGGCGAGAAGGACCGCGCGCCGATGCTCTACAACGGCGAGCGCATCGGCGACGGTTCGAACCCGAAGGTCGACATCGCGGTCGACCCGATCGACGGCACGACGCTGGCGTCCCAGGGCCAAGGCGGCGCGCTGGCGGTGATCGCCGTCTCCGAGCGGGGGACGATGTTCGACCCCGGGCCGTGCTTCTACATGGAGAAGATCGCCGTCGGGCCTCGCGGCGCTGGGTCGATCGACATCACCCGGTCGCCGACCGACAACCTCACCTCGCTCGCCGACGCGCTCGGTCGTCCGGTCCGCGACCTCACTGCGGTCATCCTCGACCGGCCCCGTCATGCCCGGCTCATCGACGAGGTCCGCGAGACCGGCGCACGGATCCGGCTCATCACCCACGGGGACGTGGCGGGGGCCATCGCCACCGGACGTTCCGACACGACCGGGGCCGACGTGCTGCTCGGCATCGGCGGGACGCCGGAGGGCGTGCTTGCGGCGGCGGCCATGAAGTGCATGGGCGGCGAGATCCAGGGCCGGCTGTGGCCGCGCAACGACGAAGAACGCGACGCGGCGATCGCGGCGGGCTACGACCTCGACAAGGTGCTCTTCACCGACGACCTCGTGCGGGGCGACAACTGCTTCTTCGCGGCCACCGGGATCACCGACGGCGACCTACTGCGTGGCGTCCGCTACCTCGAGTTCGGTGGGGCGACGACCGAGTCCCTCGTCATGCGGTCACGCTCGGGGACGATCCGCAAGGTCGACGCGATGCACCCGCTGGCCAAGCTGGCCGAGTTCAGCTCGATCCCGTTCTCCTAGAGAAGCGTCAGCTCGGCGACGCGCCGGCCGCCTCCAGCCGGAGCTCGGCCCGGGCCAGCTCTGCTGCGGCGTCGGCCTCTTCCAGGGCCACGGTCCGCTCCTCACCCTCGGAACGATCGGGCCCGCTCGCAGCGACACGCGTCTCGGCCGCGTCTTTCGCCTGGCGGGCCCGCTCAACGTCGATCTCACTGGCCAGCTCGGCGATCCCGGCGAGCAGCGTGACCCGGGTCGCCAACCCCGCCGGTCCGTCGCTCCCCTGCTCGGGCCCGGTGTCGACCTGGAGGAACCCGCCGTGGACGGCCAACTTCACCGGCTCTCCCTCGACCGGGTCGACACGGATGATCCCGGGCACCACCGCAGCGACGAGAGAGGTGTGACCGTCGAGCACCGTCATGTCGCCCTCGGTCGTCCGCAGGACGAGCGCCTGGGCGGTGGTGTCGACGAGGAGGCGGTCCGGGGTGACCACCTCCAGGGCGAATCCGTCGGCCATCAGTCCTCGCCGCCGCCCTCGAACGCTTTGGCCTTCTCCAGCACCGACTCCGCGCCGCCGACGTTCAAGAACGCCTGCTCGGGGACGTGGTCGAGGTCGCCGTTGACAAGGGCTTCGAACGACTCGACGGTCTCTGCGACCGGGACGAAGAGCCCCTTGACCCCGGTGAAGACCTCGGCGACGAACATCGGCTGGGACAAGAACCGCTGGATCTTGCGGGCCCGGTTCACCGTGACCCGGTCCTCCTCAGAGAGCTCGTCGAGCCCCAAGATGGCGATGATGTCCTGGAGCTCCCGGAACCGCTGCAGCACCGCCTGGACGCTCCGCGCCACCGCGTAGTGGCGGTCGCCCACGATCTCGGGGGCCAGGATGTTCGACGTCGACGCCAGCGGGTCGACGGCCGGGTAGATGCCGAGCGCAAAGATCTGGCGCGACAGCTCGGTGGTCGCGTCGAGGTGGGTGAAGGTGGTGAACGGCGCCGGGTCGGTGT
>Ga0209415_10006795_pt1 | contig 20202 bp, 18 predicted proteins | sample PeaSoiSIISIP2007_FD_187696 | JGI IMG/M metagenome (GOLD analysis project Ga0209415, IMG submission 187696) | Peat soil microbial communities from Weissenstadt, Germany - SII-SIP-2007 (SPAdes) (version 2) | ecosystem: Environmental > Terrestrial > Soil > Wetlands > Peat | place: Germany...
GCATGCCGCGGCGGCGCGCGGCGCCGACCTCACCCGCAGCCTGCTTGCCTTTGCGCGCAGGCAGCCGCTGCGCCCGCAGCGTGTTTCCGTGAACCACCTCGTGAGCGGGATCGCCAAGCTGCTCAGCCGCACACTCGGCGAGCGAATCGAGGTCGCGCTCGATCTCGCCCCCGATGTCTGGCCCGTGGCGGTCGATCCCGCGCAGCTCGAGGCCGCGCTGACCAATCTCGCGACCAATGCCCGCGATGCCATGCCGAAGGGCGGACGCCTGACGATTGCTACCGCCAACCGGCAGCTGGACGAAGACTATGCCTCGCAGCATGCCGAGGTGACGCCGGGCGACTACGCGATGATCGAGGTGAGCGATACCGGCGTCGGAATGCCGGCTGCCGTCCTGGCGCGGATCTTCGATCCGTTCTTCACCACCAAGGCTCGTGGCGAGGGTACCGGCCTCGGCCTCAGCATGGTGTTCGGCTTCATGAAGCAGTCGGGTGGCCACATCAACGTTTACAGCGAGCCCGGCGTCGGCACCACGTTTCGCATGTATCTGCCGCGCGACCGGCACGCCCTCGACGCCGAGACGCGTCGCGTCCGGGCGGCGGAACTGCCGCGCAGCGGCGGCGAAACCGTGCTGGTCGTCGAAGACAATCCGATGATCAGCCGACTGGTGGTCGTGCAGCTGGGCACGCTCGGATATCAGGTTCGGCAAGCGGAGAACGCCGCCGCAGCGCTCGAGATCCTGACGTCGGCCGAGCGGATCGACGTGGTGTTCGCCGATGTCGTCATGCCCGGACAGCTCGACGGCTATGATCTTGCAGAAGAAGTGCTGGCGAGCTGGCCGTCGATCAAGATCGTGCTGACTTCGGGCTTTCCGGGTACCAACCATCATCGTGACATCGGTGCGATCGGCGACATTCCACTCCTCACCAAGCCTTATCGCAGGGAAGACCTCGCGCAAATCCTTCGCGATGTCCTCGATGATAGGAAGTGCTGACGCGTGATCCCGCCGGCGCTCACTGCATCTGATTGCGCACCAGCTCCCGTAGCGCCGTGGTCTTGAATGGCTTTTCGACCGTTGGGTTGGGAACCTTGGTCAGGAAGCTTGCCGCCTCTTCGGAGAACGCGCCCCCGGTCATGAAGATCATCTTCCGCGCCTGGTCCGGGACCAAGCGCATCAGCTCGGCATGCAGCTCCATGCCGTTCATCTGCGGCATCATCAGATCGCACAGCACGATGTCGAAACGCTCTCCGCCGCCGAACAGCTCGAGAGCCTGGCGCGCCGACGTGACGGTGACCACCTCGTGCTCGGAACCCAGGGTTCTTCGGATCACGGTGCAGAGCGAAGCTTCGTCGTCTATGACGAGAACGTGGCCGCGGCGTGCGTCGGGATTTTCCATCGCAACAACCTCTGGAGCTCCCCGTGGGCAATATGCGCTTTGCGCTCACGGAATTCCAGATGTTGGGGGCGAATGGTTGAGGAGGAGCTAATGGAACTTTGAGTGCAATCCCGGCCGGGCTTCGAAGGCCGAGAACCGTCCCGGCCTTCCCCGACGGCACGTCTCAGTGCACGATCATCCCGGTGAACACATAGGCCTGCAGCATCACCAGCACGCCGACCAGGCACGCGAGCACGATCGAGTGGCCGAACACGAAGCGCAGGATAGTGCCTTCGTGGCCGAACCAGTTGGTGGCGGTCGAGGCGACCACGATCGATTGGGCATCGATCATCTTGCCCATCACGCCGCCCGATGAATTGGCGGCGCCCATCAGGATCGGCGACAGGCCGAGCTGCTCGGAGGTGATCTTCTGCAGGTTGCCGAACAGGATGTTGGAGGCCGTGTCGGAGCCGGTGAGCGCGACGCCGAGCCATCCGAGCAGCGTGCCGAAGAACGGGTAGAGCACGCCGGCGCCCGCGAAGGCGAGGCCCAGCGTCGCGTCGATGCCGGAAAGCCGCGTCAGCGTGCCGATCGCCAGCATCGCCGAAATGGTGATGAGCGAGTAGGCGCAGATCTTCAGGGTCTTGCCGTATTCGATGATCAGCCGCGCCGGCGAAAAGCCCATGATGAAGCCCGAGATGATCGCGGCGATCAGCATGCCGGAGCCCGTGAACGAAAGATAAGTGAACAGGAACCGGGCGCGCTCCGGCGTCGGCGTCGACACCACCGGTGCCACCTTGTTGATCATCCGGTCGATGCCCGGAACGTCGTAGTTCCAGCTGAAGATCGGATCGACGGCGTTCTTGAACCAGCTGGTTCCCCAGATCAGGAGCACGATGCAGACCACGATCCACGGCAGGAAGGCGGCCCAGACCTGCGCCTCGGTGGGTTTCGCCTTGGCGGACGCCGGTGGCGCCACCGGCATGGTGGCGGCGGAGTCGTCGCGGCTGCGGAGCTTGGGTGATAGCCACAGCTCTTTCGGTTGCCACACCTGCAGGAAGCCGATCAGGCAGGCCATCGAGATGAGCGAGGCGCCGATGTCGACGATCCACGGGTTGACGAAATTCGAGATCACGAATTGCGGGATTGCGAACGAAACGCCGCACACCAGGATCGCGGGCCATATCTCGATCATGCCGCGCCACCCGGCGAACGCCCACACCACCCAGAACGGCACGATCAGCGAAAAAAACGGTAACTGCCGTCCCACCATGGCGCCGAGCAGGAACGGATCGATCCCGGTGACGCCGGCGAGGCCGGCGATCGGGGTGCCGAGCGCCCCGTAGGCGACGGGTGCCGTGTTGGCGATCAGCGACAGGCCCGAGGCCGCGAGCGGCGAGAAGCCGAGGCCGATCAGGATCGCGCCGGTGACGGCGACCGGCGTGCCGAACCCCGATGCGCCCTCGAAGAAGGCGCCGAACGAGAAGGCGATGAGCAGCAATTGCAGCCGGCGGTCGGCAGTGACGCCCCCGATGGTGGTCTGGAGGATATCGAATGCGCCCTTCTCCACCGTCAGGCGGTAGAGGAAGATGACATTGAGGACGATCCAGCCGATCGGGAAGAAGCCGGTCACCGCGCCGAGCACGGTCGCCCGCAAGGACATGTCGGCCGGCATGGTGAAGAACGCGATGGCGACCAGATTGGCGACGACGAGTGCGATGATCGCGGCGAGATGCGCCTTGACCTTGTTGGATGCGATCAACGCCAGCAGCGTGACCACCGGCAACGCGGCCGCCAGCGTCGACAGCGCGGCATTGCCGAACGGGTTATAGACCTGATTCCACATGTATTCCTCCCATCGCCAATGTTGTGCTTGGCTGCGCCCCCGCAGTGGCGGATGGGTGATTTAGCCCGTTTTTGTCTCAATTTGCATATTTGCTGCGCAGTCTCCTCGGGTCCTGGGCCGCCGGCATTCAGTCAAATAAAATCAATAGCTTACGATCCGCCGGGGTGCGTCAGTCCGGCGCGGCAAAAGCGCGCGCTGCGGGCTGTGGCCCAACCCCAACACGCGGAACGGGTGTCTCCTATCGGAATCGTTCGCGCGCCAATTTCGCGCCGGCGCCGAGCGCCATCAGCTTGGCGGCCGCGATGTCGCGCTGCATCGGCGCCATGCCGCAATTGGTGCACGCCACGATGCGCTCGCGCGGCACGTAGCGCAGCGCTTCCCCGATCACGGCGGCGACCTCTTCGGGGGTCTCGACGACATCGCTCGCGACATCGATGACGCCGAGCAGCACGTCCTTGCCGTCGAGCAGCTTTAGGAGCTCGATCGGCACTTTGGAGTTGCGGCATTCGAGCGAGACCTGTCCGATCCGGCTGTTCGCCAGCGCCGGGAAGATCTGCTCATATTGGCGCCACGCCGCGCCGAGCGTCGCTTTCCACTCGACATTCGCCGGAATGCCGTAGCCGTAGCAGATATGAACTGCGGTGGTGCAGGCGAGGCCGGCGGTGGCGCGATGCAGCGCCTCGATGCCCCACTCCGTCGCCTCATCCATGTAGACGTTGAAGGCCGGCTCGTCGAACTGGATGACGTCGACGCCGTCGGCTTCGAGTGCGCGCGCCTCCTGGTTGAGCACGTCCGCGAACGCGAACGCCATCTTCACGCGGTCGCCATAATGGTTGTCCGCGATGGTGTCGATGATGGTCATCGGGCCCGGCAGGGTGATTTTCAGCTTGCGGGCCGTGTGGGCGCGCGCGAAGCGCGCCTCAGTGGCGTGCACCCGCCCCTTCAGCGACAGCGCCCCGGTCACGGTCGGCACCATGGCCTTGTAGCGGTCGTTGCGGATGCCCATTTCGACGCGCTTGGCGAAGTCGATGCCGTTGACGAATTCCAGGAAGCCGTGGACGAAATGCTGCCGCGACTGCTCGCCGTCCGTGACGATGTCGACGCCGGCGTCTTCCTGCAGCTTGATGGCGACGAGGGTGGCATCGAGCTTCGCGGCCGCAAGCTCGGCGCCGGCGAGCCGCCAAGGGGCCCACAGCTTGCTGGGTTCGGCAAGCCAGGACGGCTTGGGCAGGCTGCCGGCGATGCTGGTCGGGAACATTTTCCACCCTATTGTGTCTGTTGGCGTGGCGCTTACGGCCGCCACCGGTAGATCCAGTCATATTGCGCGAGCAGCCGCTCGCCGCCAAGCGCCCGCAGCACGGCATCGCGCACGCATGCGGCCGGCTGGCGCAGATGATAGCGAAAATCGTTGCGGCGCGCGGCGCGCTGCACCCGGGCGGTGCGCGGTTGACGGGCGGCCTCGAAGTTGCGCAGCGCTGCGGCACGATCGTCGGGCACGCGCGCGATCTCTCGCGCCAATACGGCAGCGTCCTCGATCGCCATCCCGGCACCCTGCGCCAGGAACGGCAGCATCGGATGAGCGGCGTCGCCCATGAGCGTCACCGGCCCGTGACCCCACAGCGTCGATGGGGCGCGGTCGTAGAGCGCCCATTTCTGCCAGCGCTCCGGCGCCATCAGGACTTGCCGCGCGGCGGGCGCCCATGCGGATGAGGGAAACTGCTGCAGCACCTCGTCGCGATCTGCACCCGTGCTCCATGCGGGGCTCCGCCATCGATCTGCGGTCACCGCCACGATATTCACTGCCGCGCCGCCGCGGATCGGGTAGTGCACCAGATGCCCGTTGGGGCCGACCCACAGATTGACGAGGGGGTCGCGGTCTTGGAGTTGCGCAGCCGGGACCACGGCCCGGAACGCGGTCCGGCCCGCGAAGCGCGGTTCTGCGTTGTCGCCGAGAAGTGCCCGCAGGCGCGACCGCAATCCGTCGGCACCGATCAGTGCCGATCCGTCATGCTCCGCGCCCGAGCCGCGGCGATCGACGCCTGCACACACGCGCGTGGCATCGATCCGAAAAAGATCGACCCTGGTGCCGAGCGTCAACGTGATGCGTGGCTCGGCGGCGACGGCCGCGATGAGCGCCGTCTGCAGGTCGGCGCGATGAACAACCCAATAGGGCGCCCCGTGACGTTCCAGCGCTGCAGCGCCGAGCGGCATCAGGACGATGTCGTGGCCGGACGATCCCGCGCGTAGCCTGATGGCGGTGGGTTCGATGATCGCCGGCTTAAGGCGCTCGGTAAGCCCCAGTTCCACCAGCACGCGCACCGCATTGGGCGAGAGCTGAATGCCGGCGCCGGCTTCCTGCATGGCTTCCGCCTGCTCGAACACCGTCACCCCGATGTCCTGCCGGGCCAGCGCCAGCGCCGCCGTGAGCCCGCCTATACCGGCCCCCGCGACAAGCACGCGGTCCGAGGTCACGTCGGCCTCGGGATGCGCGATTTCAGGCCGTCTCCAAGTCGGGAAGCGCACATTCCGGTGGGCGGGCCGCATGAGGGGCGAGGGCCGGGTCGAAACGATAGAGCGTCGAGCAATAAGGGCAGATGAACTCGTTGTCGTCGCCCATGTCGCAGAAGACATGAGGGTGGTCGAACGGCGGCAGCGCGCCGACGCACATGAACGCCTTGGCGCCGATCTCGATCACGGCGACGCCGGCGTCATTGTGGAAATGGGGTACGATCCGGTCCGTCATGGATTTGCCTTCGCGCTCAGGGACTTCGAATTAATGTCGGCCGGGACCATAGCGGTGAACCGGTCCGATTCCTAGATTTTTAGGACAAAGATCGCGGATCCTTAAGGTAAAGCGCAGAAAGGCTTGCGGTCCCGGGCCGTGCGACCAAATGCGACTTCTGGCCGAGAGGGCGGAACTGTAGAACTTCGGGGTTGGATTCGGTGGCTGATAGATGAAACGGATATTGCTCCTTTTGATGGTGGCGGCCGCGTTCGCGACGGCGACCTATGCGGTGCTGCCGCGTGCGGTCGAGTCGTTCGCGCTGCTCTATGCGCAGGACGATCCCGCATTGCTGGCGGATTTTGCCGTCGCCCGGACCCTGTCGGCGCCGGTAGCGCAGACCGAAATCGAGAGCGCGCTCGCCGCCGGCGATGCCGAGCTTGCCGCGAGCTTCCTCGAGCTCGCGCGCGATCGCGGCATCGCGGTCGATCCGGAGCTCGCGGCACGCGTCGATGCCGCCAACGGCACCGGCGCGCAGGTCGTCCGCGCTGCCATGAGCTTCGGTCACGGCCTCGTCACCGGCGCGCCCGACGACATGGCGGGCCTCGCCGGCACCGCGACCGGCGACCTGTTCGTGTTCGGCGACGTCCGCGACGCGGTGCGCGAGGGCGTCCATCTGGCGCGCGGCGAGCCCGCCGACGAGCTCATTCTCGGCCTCGCCTGCGCCGGCATCGCGGTGACGGCCGGCACTTATGCGACCATCGGGGCCGGTGCTCCGGCACGCGTCGGGCTGTCGCTCGTCAAGGCAGCGCGGAAAACCGGCCGTCTCGCCGCGCCGGTCGCCGAATGGATGACACGATCGGTCCGCGAGATGGTCGATACCAAGGCGCTCGGGGTCGCGCTGAGCAAGGTATCGATCACGGCGCCGACGCTCGCGCTGCGGCTTGCCCGCGATGCCGTCAAGGTCGACCGGGTGGAGGGCGTCGTCACCATGGTGAAGGACGTCGGACGCGTGCAAGCCAAGGCCGGCACGAAGGCCGCGCTCGACGGCCTCAAGCTTTCCGAGGGGCCGAAGGACGTGGCGCGGCTCGCCGTCCTCGCCGAGACCAAGGGCGGCAAGACCCGGGCCATCCTCAAGCTCGCCGGACGCGCCGCCTTCGCACTCACGGTCGCCGCCATGGACCTCGCGAGCTGGATATTCACCGCATTTTGCACCGCGTTCGGATTCTGCTCGGCGGTCAAGCGCACCACCGAGCGTGCGACCGAGCGCTATCTCGCTTGGCGCAAGAGGCGCCGCGCGCGCCTTGCGGCGGTCGCGACGGCGTAGCGCGCCGGGGCTATGCCCCCGGCCCCGGCTGGACGCACATGAAGGAGCCGATCTTCTTGCTCCATTCCGGCGCCAGCAGCGGGTAGGGACCGGCGGGGAGACGCATCTGCTCGCCGCCGAAGTTCTCCTCGGTGAAGAAATCCCACGTGCCTGCCTGCACCTGGATCGAGGAAATCTCGTTGCGCCATCCGGTCTGCGAGAGCGCCGGCTGACTGTCGCCGGTCGGGGCCGAGGTGCCGGCGAAATTAGGATCGGAGAAGATCGTCACCTGGCAGGCGCCGTTTTGCGGCAGCGGCGGGGGCGGCGGCAATGTCGCGATCTGCGCCGGCGGCGGTCCGGACCGCGGGCAATACTGCACGCATTGCGGCTCGCCCCCGCCGTCTGCGAAGTCGACCATGCGCCAGTGCAGCTGGCATCCGTCCGGCGTGAACCCGCCGCAGGACGGCCCCTCGATCGAGACGTAGCCGTCCGGGTACCAATACGAACCGCCGATCAGGACGACGCCGAGCACGCCGACCGGAACGAAGAATTTCTTGAAACCCCCGAACCACACGAAATGGGGTCCTTTGTGGATCGGGAAGAATTTGTTCTTGAAAGCCACGGCCGGGAATGCGGGCTTGATCTGCTGGAAGCCACCGGGGCCGGGCTTCAATCCGACGGGCGAGAAATTGGGCTTGCCGGGGCCGGGCTTGAGCGCGTTGGCACCCTGCACCACCGGGAGCTTCTGCTGCCCTAGATTCGGGATCTGTTTTTGCAGGTTCGGATTGCCGAGTTGCACGCTGGGATTCGGCGATGCCGGCTGCTTCCCCTTCTTATGAAACTTGTCGAAGTGCTCTTCGTGCTGGGTGACGTTCGGCGTGAAGTGGACCTGTTTGTTGACGTTGGTGTTGACATGCGTCTGCGTGGTGACGCGCGGCGTCACCACGCGGGGTGTAACCACGCGCGGCGTCACCACGCGAGGCGCCGGGTGCGGAGCCACGGGGCGCGCCACGACGACCGCCGGCCTCTTCTGCTGTGCGGCTTGCGCACCGGTGACGCACAGAACCGCGGCCATCGCCGTCATTGCGAATGATGAAGCGACGCCCGCTGCGGACAATCTTGTTGATGAAATGAGCAATTCAACCTCCATCGCGGCGATACTGTTGTCTAGCCAGGTTGTTTACTGTGGATTGCTTATTGTGGAGCTTGCCGGGGCAGCCTACACCCGCGGCGGCGGCGTGTCCCGCGCTTTCGATCGGGCGTTCGGCTTGGTACGGCTTCCAGGGAATTGCTTGAATGGCTTCGGAGATCGTTCCGCGAAAGCTCAGCGCCGGGCCGGTGGAGTTGGCTTACGTCGACGAAGGCGAGGGCGATCCGATCGTCCTGGTGCACGGTTTTGCTTCCAACAAGGAGACGAACTGGGTGTCGCCGGGCTGGGTGGCGACGCTCGCCCGCGCCGGCCGCCGCGCCATCGCGTTCGACAATCGCGGCCACGGCGCATCGACCAAGCTCTACGATCCGGCGCTCTATCACACTGACATGATGGCGGACGACATCCGCGCCGTGCTCGATCATCTCGGCATCGCGCGCGCCGACGTGATGGGCTACTCCATGGGCGCCCGCAACACCGCGTTCCTCGCACTCGCGCACGGCGGACGCGTGCGCTCCGCCATCATGGGCGGCCTCGGCAGTCGGCTCATCGACGGCGTCGGCTTGCCGGAATCGATCGCCAACGCGCTCGAAGCGCCCTCGGTCGACGATGTCACCGACCCGCAAGGACGCATGTTCCGCATCTTCGCGGACCAGACCAGATCCGACCGCAAGGCGCTCGCCGCCTGCATCCGCGGCTCGCGGCAATCGCTGTCGGCGGCCGACGTGGCGCGGATACGGGTGCCGATGCTCATCGCCGTCGGCACCAAGGACAAGGTCGCGGGCTCGCCCCACCAGCTTGCCGCACTGGTGCCCGGCGCGCGCGCTCTCGATATCCCCGACCGCGACCACATGCTCGCGGTCGGCGACCGCGTGTTCAAGGAGGCGGTGCTGGGCTTTCTGGCGGAGCGGCCGTGACGGTGCACGCCGGGTCGCGCCGGATCGCGTTCACCGGAGCGGGCCGCAACCGCCTGGCCGGCGACGTGTTCGGCGAGGAGCGCGGCGGCGACGCCGGACCAACGCGCCGCCCGGTGCTGCTGCTCCATGGCGGCGGCCAGACCCGCTATGCATGGCGCAATACCGCCGACCGCCTCGCGCAGGCCGGCATGACGGTCTATGCGGTCGACCAGCGCGGCCATGGCGATTCCAATTGGATCGCGGATGGCGCCTACGCCTTCGACGATTTCGCCGCCGATGCCGACCTGCTGGCGCGCGCCATCGCGGAGCGCACCGGCCGGGCGCCGGTCGTGGTCGGCGCCTCGCTCGGCGGCATCGCGGCGTTGCTGGCGGCCGGGCAGGGCGCGCAATTCGCCGCGCTGGTGCTGGTCGACATCACGCCGCGCGTCGACATGGCAGGCGTCGCCAAGGTTCAGGGCTTCATGCGCGCCCATGCGGACGAAGGCTTCGGCTCGATCGAGGAGGCGGCGGCGGCGGTCGCCGCCTATCTGCCGCATCGCAAGCCGCCACGCTCGGCCGAAGGCCTCAAGAAGAACTTGCGGCTCCATCCCGACGGCCGCTGGCGGTGGCACTGGGACCCGCGGTTCCTCGACGGTCGCCGGTCAGTCAACACCGAGCGGCGCGAAGCCGAGCTCATCGCCGCCGCGCGCCGCCTCACCATGCCGACGCTGCTGGTGCGCGGCGCATCCTCCGAGCTCGTCCACGAGGCCCATGCGCGGGAATTCCTCGACCTCGTGCCCCACGCGGCTTTCGTCGATGTCTCGGGCGCGCGCCACATGGTGGCCGGCGACCGCAACGACCAGTTCGCGGCGGCGATCCTCGCCTTCATGGGCAGGCTCGGTCCCTGAGCCCCCAATGGGCGCGCTGGCGTAGCGGGCAGCGCCTCCCTATTTGTGCTATGCAATATTGGATTCACGCCCCTGGAGAGACCACAATGGCCCAACCGCAGAGGATCAAGCCGCTGGAGAGTGCCGACCCGATCTGGGAGCGTATTCGCAGCGAGGCCGAAATCGTGGTGCGGCAGGAGCCGCAGCTGGCGTCGTTCATCTACGCCTCGCTGCTCGGGCATGACGCCCTCAACAGCGCCGTGGTGCAGCGGATCAGCGACCGGCTCGACCACCCGGTCATCACCGGCACCACCATCCGGCAGGCCTTCCTCGACGCCCTGGCGGACGATGCCGGGATCGGCGACGCCTTCCGGGCCGATATCGTGGCGACCTACGACCGCGATCCCGCGACCACCCGCTTCATCGAGCCGCTGCTCTATTACAAGGGCTTCCACGCCATCCAGACCTATCGCCTCGCCCACTGGCTGTGGGGCAAGCACCGCAAGGATTTCGCGCTTTACCTGCAGAGCCGTTCCTCGGCGGTGTTCCAGGCCGACATCCACCCGGCCGCGAAGATCGGGCGCGGCATCTTCCTCGACCATGCCACCGGCCTCGTGGTCGGCGAAACCGCCGTGATCGAGGACGACGTCTCGCTGCTGCACGACGTGACGCTCGGCGGCACCGGCAACGAGAACGGCGACCGCCACCCCAAGATCCGCAAGGGCGTCATGATCGGGGCCGGCGCCAAGATTCTCGGCAACATCGAGATCGGCCATTGCGCCCGGATCGCGGCGGGTTCGGTCGTCATCAAGCCGGTGCCGAACAACGTCACGGTTGCGGGCGTTCCCGCCAAGGTGATCGGCGAGGCCGGCTGCGCCGAGCCCTCGCGCACCATGGACCAGATGCTCTATAACATTGGCGCGTAGCGCCCCAAGATCGAGCCGCGATTCTGGCGCATCCTCCACGGGCAAAGCTGCTTTGCGCTTGCCTGTGGAAAATGCCATCTAGCGTTCCGCCTCAGGATTCGTTAAGTCCCAGCAATCGTTGACCTCAAGACGCGTTGATCCCGAGCCTCGTAAACCCCAAGCTTCGTCAACCCAAGACTCGTGAAGCCCCAGTTCATTTTCGGGGGCGCAAAGGAGCCGCCGTGGACGTCCAGGAAATCCGCAAGCTGGAAAATTACTTGAGAACCCTGTTCGGCAATACCAAGATGCGGGTGGTGCCGCGGCCGAAGAAGGACGATTCCGCCGAGGTCTATGTCGGCGAGGAGTTCATCGGCGTGTTGTTCGTCGACGACGAGGACGACGAGCGCAGCTACAATTTCCAGATGGCGATTTTGGCGACCGACCTGGAACCTTAGGCGCGGTCCGCGCCGGCGAGCCCCTATGTCTTTTCGGCCCGCGCGTCCCGCACGAGCCCCAGCAGCGCCAGCCCCGACCCCGCCGTGATCACGATCATGCTCGTGATCCACAGCCAGTAGCCCAATCCGAACCCCGTGACCTTGGCAAACGTCGGTGCCTCGCTCACCACGACGGTGTCGACGTTGAGGAAGCTCAGCGCGCAGAACAGCGCCGCGGCGCCGAGCGCCAGCGCGATCCAGTAGCGGCGCAGCCAGAACAGCACCCAGGCGGCGATGAGCAGCGGGTTGGCGAACCACGCGATCGTTCCGGACAACAGGCCGAGCCAGCCGAGCAGGAAGAGATAGAGGGCCGATGCCCAGGCGCGCGGGTTCGCACCTTCGATGTAGAAGCCGTCCTGGGTGAGGCAAACGGCAAACAGCACGACGCTTGCGAGCACGATCGTGAGGCGGCCGAATTTGTGCATGTGTCAGGTCCCGCGCGGCAAGGACCATCAATAGCACAATGTCATCTGCCGGCGGGCCGCCAGCGCTCGATCAGGCTGTCGATCCCGCTTTCGACGGCGCGCCAGTCGGCGAGCCATTCGCGCGGAAACCGGAAGGTGACGGCGGCGGCGCCCACCGGGCGCTCGTAGAGGCACATCGCCAGCGTGAGGTCGCCGCGGGCGCGGTTGCAGCGGACCAGGAAGCGCTCCGGCGCGGCGGCGTCGTACATGACGTCCTCGCCTTGATAGGGCGTGTCGTCGGCGAATGGCGCGACCGTCAGCCCGCCCGGATCGGACACCGAGGGGGCATCGATGTAGCGTGGATAGATGGTTCGCAGCCGCTCGGCCGGCGGCAGGGTGCCCTGCGAGACCTCGACGGTGACGAACAGCCGGGCCGGGGCGCCGGCGGCGCTCGGGGCATGGCTCTCCGGGGGCGTCAGCTCGGGCCACCGGTAGGCGAGGTCGATGCGCTCCTGCGGGCCGGCGCGGCGCTGCAACGGGATGCGGATGGCGGCCGGCGGCACGTTGAAGACCACGCCGGCGACCACGATCGGCAGCGGCGGCGCCTCGTTCGGGGCGGGTGGTTCCGACCAGTGCGGCTGCAACAGGTAGATGACGGCACCGACCGCGAGCGCCGCGATGCCGGCGACAAACATCGCGAACGCAGCCAACATGCCGCCGCCGCGAAGGCGCTGCGGAAGGGTGGCCCGAGCCAGCAAGGTCATTGTTCCATCCCCGGGGAGCCGGACGCGAATCAGCGGCGACTATCCCATATCGAGCCGACAGAGGGCACGATTGAAGGCGAGGCACCCCAATGAGACCCACCTCCGCTGGGCGGCGTGCAGCGGATCGCATGTTCGCGACACAGAGCCTCGCCGTCGTCAATCGTCCAATCTCCAACCGGGTTGGCACGCATTCGATCGAGGCGTGATGGCATCGGCAAGCTATCCGGCCTTGGCCATATCCAGCAGGTTGACGACCGCCTCGGCGCGGCTCCTCGCCCAGCCCGACGCCCTTGCGGCGAGCCCCGGCACCTCATGCAGGAGATTCGGCAGGAACGACACGTAGGCGAAATTGTCCCCGCCCTTGCCTTCGCACCAGGCGCCGAGATGCGGCGGCAGGCCGGGCGAGTTCATCTCGCTGACGTTGAGCAGGTTCAGGGCGGCGTGGCGCTTCTGCGCGTCGCCGAGGCGGTGCGCAAGCTGGAGGATGCACAGCAGGCCGCCGCCGAGCTCGCTGTGGGGCGGCTGCGTCAGCAGTTCCCAGTAGGCGGTGCCGGTGCCGGGCTTACCCGCAGGCGCCGCGCTCTCCAGGCTGAACTCCGCCGCGAGGCCGGAACGGTTGCGGGTGCAGGCGCAGGTTTTCGCGAGCTCCGCCTCGACGGCATCGAGATCCGCCTCGGTCCATGCCGATGATCCGACCTGGGGCTGCGCCTTCTTGAGGAACCGCTCCATCCCTCCCGTGATGGCATCGACGGATGCGGCCGCGGCCGTCACGGCGAGCGGCAGCTGCCAGTCCCAATCGGGGTTGCCCTCGTGGATCGTCAGGCGCGAGCCTACGAACGAGAAGCCCTCCGAGACCGTGAAGGCGCCGAGCGAAGCGAATCGATTGGCGAAGCAGATCATCTCGGCGTCGTAGCGCCGCGCATAGGCGGGCGGCAGCGCGGTGAAGATGCGGACGACGGCCGTGGCGGCGTTGGCCTGCGCGTCGGCGGCGTCCGGCGCCATCACGGCGACGCGCGTCTGCAGTCGTTCCCCGCCAAGCGGCGTGTCGTGATGCAGCACCAGGGTGTCGCCGTCGCGCGAGACCTCGAGCTCCGCGGCGCGAAACCGGCCCTCGATCTCGTCGATCGGCACCCCGAGCGGCCGCGATGTCACGGCGTCATTCATGGAATGTCTTTCATCCTGCCGCCATCATCGGGCTTGACCCGGCGATCCATCGCGGGAAAGACATCCTTGGAAGAAGATCGCTGCGCGGGTCAAGTCCGCGCATGAGGAAGCCCCGCGTAACGGCAGCACGATGACCGCATACCAGCCTGCGCCCGGCTCGGGCGAGCGACCCAACACTTACGTCGGCGCAGCGATCGAGCGCGTCGAGGATCTGCGCTTCCTGCGCGGGCGTGGCTGCTATCTCGACGATCTCGCCAGTCCCGGCCAGTGGCATGCGGCGTTCGTGCGCAGCCCGCGCGCCCACGGGCGCATCCGCGGCATCGACACCGGTGCTGCACTGGCGATGCCGGGCGTGCGGGCTGTGATCACAGCCGCCGACATCAGCGCGGAGATGGGGAAAATCCCCATCATCCCGTTCCGCCGGCCGAACCCCACCATCGCGCCTTACGCGCAGCCGGTCATCGCCGGCGATGTCGTGCGCTATGTGGGCGAGCCCGTCGCCATGGTGCTGGCCGACGCCCCGGAGCTTGCGGAGGACGCGGCACTCGTGGTCGGACTCGACATCGTGCCGCTCCCCGTGGTGGCGGATCGCGCGGCGTCCGTCACCGGCCGCACCCTGCTGTTTCCCGGCACGGCGGGCAATTGCGCCACCACTTTCACGGCCGCGATCGGTGACGTCGCGGCGGCGTTCCGCGATGCGCCGTACACGCGGCGTGAAAGCTTCCGGGTGCAACGCCAGACCGCGTTTCCGATGGAGACGCGCGGGCTGTTGGCCGAGTGGGACGCGGCCGCCGGGCGCCTCACCATGTCGGGCGCCGCCAAGCTGCCGTTCTTCAACCGCCGCACCCTTGCCGCCATGTTGGGGCTGGCGGAGACTTCGGTCGACTACGTCGAATACGACGTCGGCGGCGGGTTCGGGGCGCGCGGCGAATTCTACCCGGAGGATTTCCTGTGCGCGTTCGCGGCGCGAAAATTCGGCCGCCCGGTCAAATGGGTCGAGGACCGCCGCGAGCATTTCATGACCATCGCGCATGCCCGCGAGGCGGACGCCGAGATCGAGATCGCGCTCGCGCGCGACGGCACCATTTTGGGCATTCGCGGCGACATCTATGTCGACATTGGCGCCTATGTGCGGCCGAACGGCACCACGCCGGTGCGCAACGTGGCGCAGTTCCTCAGCGGCCCGTACCGGGTGCCGCACCTGCGGCTCGAAGCCCACGCCATGGTGAGCAACAAGACGCCGACCGGCACCTTCCGGGCACCCGGCCGCTACGAAGGATCGTTCTTCTGCGAGCGCCTGCTCGATCTCGCGGCGCGCGACCTCGGCCTCGACCGCCTCGACATCCGCCGCCGCAATCTCGTCACCGCGCCCGAGATGCCGTACCGCCTCGCCCCCATCGTGCCCGATGACGGCCTCGGCAAGACCCAGTGCGACAGCGGCGACTACACCCGCACCTTCGATCGCTGCGTGACGGAGTTCGGCTGGCACGACAAGGCGCGGCTGAACGGACGGGTGGTCGAAGGCCGCTACCACGGCCTCGGCATCGCGTGCTTCATCGAGGGCGGCGGCTCGGGGCCGCGCGAGCATGCCCGCATGGAGATCGAGGCGGACGGCATAGTCGCGGTCTATGTGGGCTCGTCCGCCATCGGGCAGGGCCTCGAAACCATCATGGGGCAGATCGCGGCCGACGCACTGCACGTGCCGATGTCACGGGTGAAGGTGCTGCACGCCTCCACCACCTATCTGCGCGACGGTTTCGGCTCATATGGTTCTCGCGCCACCGTGATGGGCGGCTCCGCCATCGTGGATGCGGCGAATAATTTGCTCGCGGCGCTGCGTGCGGCCGCCGCGACGCGGCTCGGCGTGGCGGCGGCGGACGTGCGGCTCGGCGACGGCATCGCGCAGGCGGGCGGCCGGAGCCTGGATTGGGCCGAGTTCGCCGGCATGTCGGTCGAGGGCGTGTTCAAGAGCACGACCCCGACCTACAGCTACGGCACCGCCGCCGTGCATGTGGCGGTCGATCCGCGCACCGGACACGTGGACGTGCTCGACTATCTGGTGGTCGACGATGTCGGCCACATCGTCAATCCGATGACGCTGCACGGCCAGGTGATCGGCGGCGCCGTGCAGGGCTGCGGCAGCGTGTTCGGCGAGCACCTTGCCTATGACGCGGAGGGCCAGCTGCTGGTGGCCTCGCTCGCGGACTACCTGGTGCCGCTCGCGACCGACTATCCGAACCTTCGCGCGGTGTCGCTCGAAGAACATCCCTCGCCCAACAATCCGCTGGGGGTCAAAGGCGCCGGCGAAGGCGGCGTCATCCCGGTCGGCGGTGCCGTCGCCAATGCGGTGGCGGCGGCGCTCGGCTCGTCCGGGGCCGAGCCGCGCGAGTTGCCGCTGTCGCCGCCCGCCGTGTGGCGGCTCATCCAACAAGCTTGCGGGCGAGGCGGTTCTGCGTCTCGATGAGCAGCGGCAATTCGACCGTCGTCAATCGGCCGTCCTTCACCACGATCTTCCCGTTGATGACGCTCAGCGCCACGCTCGCGGGGGCGCAGAACATCAGCGCGGCGACCGGATCGTGCAGGCCGCCCGCGAAGCCGATGGTGCGCAGGTCGAATGCGACGAAATCCGCCGCCATGTCGGGGGCGAGCGCGCCGATGTCGTCGCGGTTGAGCACTTCGGCGCCGCCGAGCGTCGCGATCTCCAGCGCCTCGCGCGCCGTCATGGCGTCGGGTCCATAGCCAACGCGCGCCAGCAGCATGGCCTGGCGCGCTTCCGCCAGCATGTTGCTCGAATCGTTCGAGGCCGCGCCGTCGACCCCGAGGCCGACCGGCACGGCTTCGAACCGCATCTGGCGGATCGGCGCAATACCGGAGGCGAGCCGCATGTTGGAGCACGGGCAATGGGCGACGCCGGTGCCGGTGCGGCCGAACAGCTTGATGCCATGCTCGTCGAGCTTGACGCAGTGGGCGTGCCAGACGTCGCGGCCGACCCAGCCGACGTCCTCGGCATATTGGGCCGGCGTCATGTTGAATTTCTCGCGCGTGTAGGCGACGTCCTTGTTGTTCTCGGCAAGATGGGTGTGCATGCCGACGCCGCGGCTGCGCGCGAGCCGGACCGCCTCGCGCATCAGGTCCTGGCTCACCGTGAACGGCGAGCACGGCGCCACCACGACGCGCAGCATCGAGAACCGGCCGGCATCGTGGTAGGCGTCGATGACCCGCACCATGTCCTTCAAGACCTTGCCCTCGTCCTCGACCAGGCTGTCGGGCGGCAGGCCGCCTTTGCTGACCCCGACGCTCATGGCGCCGCGGCTCGCATGGAACCGCATGCCGATCTCGCGCGCCGCCTCGACCTCGTCGTCGAGCCGGCAACCGTTCGGGTAAAGATAGAGGTGGTCCATCGCGGTGGTGCAGCCGGACAGCATCAGCTCCGCCATCGCGGTCTTGGTCGAAGCCTTGATCATCTCCGGCGTCAGCCGCTGCCACACCGGAAACAGTGCGGTGAGCCAGTCGAACAGCTCGGCATCCTGCGCCGCCGGCAGCGCGCGGGTCAGGGTCTGAAACATGTGGTGGTGGGTGTTGACGAGGCCCGGAATGACGATGTGGCCCTTGAGGTCGAGCACCTCGTCGGCGGTCTGCGGCAATTCGGCGGTCGGCCCCACCGCGACGATGCGATTGTCGGACACCAACAACCCACCGTTGAGGATCTCGCGTCGCGCCGCGTCCATGGTGACGAGGACGTCGGCATTCTTCACCAGCAGGGTCTTTGGCATGCACACTCCTCGGGGCCCGCGACGCGTTGCGTTTCGCCGCTGCTGAGCGTTTGCTGCACGCTGCGACCAATTGATGCAAGAGTGGTTCCAGTTTGGGGCTGCGGGCTTTAGAACAAGTGCCGGGACCGCGGGCGTCTCGCCCGCCTCCTGCCCAAAACAAAAAGGGCGGGCGGGACGCCCGCGGTCCCAGAGGGGGAAACACATGAGCGTGTCGCAGGTGGCGCCGCCGCCGAACATCGCAGCCGGCAGCGTGGCGCCAGCCGATATCCTCGCCCGCATCGAGCGGCTGCCGCTGTCGGCGTGGCAGATCAGGACTCGCATCATCGTCGGCACCGCGACCTTCTTCGATGCCTTCGATGCCCTCTCGATCACCTATGTGCTGCCCGTCGTGGTGCAGGCGTGGAAGCTCACACCGGGCGCGATCGGTTGGCTGATCTCATCAGGCTTCCTCGGCCAGCTCATCGGCGCCCTGATCGGCGGCTGGCTCGCCGAGCGGTACGGCCGGCGGCCCGTGATTGTCGGGGCGGTGCTATGGTTCGGGCTGTTCAGCCTCGCCTGCGGGTGGGCGTGGGACTATGAATCGCTGCTGGTGCTGCGCCTGCTGCAGGGCCTCGGCCTCGGCGCCGAAGTGCCGGTGGCGGCGACCTATATCAGCGAGCTCGCGCGCGCCAAGGGGCGCGGCAGCTTCGTGCTGCTGTTCGAGCTCGTATTCCCGATCGGCCTCGTCGCCGTCGCCATCATGGGCCGGTGGATCGTGCCGATCGGCTGGCAATACCTGTTCTTCATCGGCGGCGTGCCGGCATTGTTCGCCCTGTTCATGATGCGCAACCTGCCGGAATCGCCGCGCTGGCTCGCCTCGCGCGGCCGGCTTGACGAAGCCGCGGATGCCCTCGCCTTCATCGAGAGCGCGGTCGTGGCCGCGAGCGGCAAGCAGCTGCCGCCGGCCGAAGCCGCGCTGAAGGACGGCGGGCTCAAGCTAGCGGTCGCGCAGAGCGCCGCGTGGTCCGAGCTGTTCAGCACGGTGTATCTCCGGCGGACGCTGGTGATCTGGGTCGCTTGGTTCGCGACCTATTTCGTCAACTACGGGCTCACCACCTGGCTGCCGACGATCTATCGCCGCGTGTTCGAGCTGCCGCTCGAGGATGCCCTGAGCTACGGCCTGATCACCCAGGCCTGCGGGCTCGTCACCAGCTTCGCCTGCGCGCTCCTGATCGACCGCGTCGGCCGCCGCATCTGGTTCGCGACCGCGTTCGCGGGCGCGGCGGCGGCGCTGCTGACGCTGTGGTGGATCGGGCCGAGCAGCGCGGAGCGTATTCTGCTGTTCGCGATCCTCACCAACCTGTGCCTCTCGACCCTGTCGCTCGCGCTCTACCTCTACACCGCCGAGCTCTACCCGACCCGGGTGCGCGCGCTCGGCACCTCGACCGGCACCGCCTGGCTGCGCCTCGCCTCGATCATCGGGCCGCAGGTCTTGGGCAACACCGTCGGCAGCGGCAGCATCGGCGGCGCCTTCCTGGTGTTCGGCCTCGTCGCGCTCGCGGCCAGCGTGGTGGTGGCGCTGTTCGCCGTGGAGACGAAGTCGCGCATGCTGGAGGAGATTTCGCCGTGAAGCGCGTACGGGGCGGCAAGCGAGAGAAGCGGCGGAGGAAGTCGCGCGCATCGGGCGCGGCAGCACGGGCGCGGGTCCCGGCGGCGACGCGAAGCGGCGAAGCGGCGAGCCTCGAAGGCGACGCCGCTGCCGCGATCAGCTTCAGCAATCTGTCGCTTCACGAGCTGTTCGAGCAGCAGGCTCGCACCATGCTGGACAACGCCGACCTCGACGAGGAGCAGAAGCAGAGCATCCTGGTCGCCATGGCGTGCCCATGCTGCGGCACCGGCGGAATGTCGTTCAGCGTGAAGTTGAAAAGGTGAGCCCCGGCTACGCCCGCCCCCGCAACAGCGCCGTCGCCGCGTCGTTCACCTCGCCCGTCGCCGCGTCGATCACCACGCCGTAGAACTCCGCCGCCTCGTGCACCGAGACGTAGCCCTGGCGGACGTCCTCGCGCACGTCGGCGACCGGGCGTTCCAGCGGGTCGCCGTAGCCGCCGCCGCCGCCGGAGCGAAGGCGGAAGGCATCGCCGGGCTTGATCTGGGCGACCAGCACCTTGGCGTTGGGGAAATCGGTCTTCCACTGGCCGCCGAGGCGCAGCGCCACGGCGTTGCCTTGGCCGGCGCGGCCGCCGCCGAGGCCCCAGGGGCGGCAGTGGGCGCGCTCGGTCTGGGTGTTGAGGGTGACGGCGGTGCGCGCCCGCACCACGCGCTCGACGCCGAGGCCGCCGCGATGGCGGCCGGCGCCGCCGGAATCCGGCACCAGGGCGTAGCGCTCGACCACGATCGGGAACTTGGCCTCGACCTGCTCGTTCGGCGAGTTGTGGGTGTCGCCGTCGTTGATGCACACGGTGCCGGAGACGCCGTCCTCGGCGCGCTTCGCCCCCCAGCCGCCGCCGAGCGGGCCGAAATTGCCGATGAAGAACTC